>Ga0316628_100000027_pt1 | contig 108141 bp, 99 predicted proteins | sample OWC_Aug_M2_C1_D5_FD_207648 | JGI IMG/M metagenome (GOLD analysis project Ga0316628, IMG submission 207648) | Wetland soil microbial communities from Old Woman Creek delta, Ohio, United States - OWC_Aug_M2_C1_D5_C | ecosystem: Environmental > Terrestrial > Soil > Wetlands | place: USA: Ohio...
CGGCGTTTTCATGAATGCTCAGACGAAGTCGCGGCGCTGGAAGATGAGCACAGCCAGGCCGAGGATGAAGGCCGTGTAGCAGACGCCGTAGAGCAGCGATGACAGGTAGATCGCCGGCGGGATGGGCAAGTTGTGGACGACCTCGGTCCGGAAATTGAAGTTCTCAAGGTCGGGGAGGACCGCATAGAGGCCCCGGACGGCGGTCCGGCCCGCGCCCGGCCCCATCTTCTTGATGATGGCTTCGAGGCCCCAGGACAGGTGGCCGATGAGATAGAAGGCCAGGGCGAAGAGCGAGCTCAGGATGGGCGTCGAGAACGACGAGAACAGGATGGCCACGGCGGTGATGAGGAGGAGCTCGACGAAGACGTACGCGACGGCCACGAGCAGGCCGCTCTCGATCTTGAGGGTGTGGGCGTAGACGATGGCCAGGAAGATCACGGTCATGGCCGCGGTCATGACGAGGAGGGTCAGGGCGAGGCCGAGGTACTTGCCCAGGATGAACTCGGCCCGGTGGAGCGGCTTGGCCAACAGCGTGTAGATCGTCTTCTTGTCGATCTCCTTGTAGACGAGGCCGGTGCCGATCAGGATGGCCATGAGGACCCCGAAGAGCGCGATCGAGGCCAGCCCGACGTCTTTGATGATCTTGATCCGGTCCCCGACGGTGAGCACGGCCAGGACGCGGGAGGCGATGATGCCGACGGCGGCGAAGCCGAAGAGCAGGTAGAGGATGCGGTCGCGCTGGGCTTCCTTGAACGTGATCCCGGCGATGGCCCCGATCTTCATGCCCGCGTCACCGTGTCGACGAAGATGTCCTCGAGCGTCTCGGTCCGGGGACTGAGCGAGAGGAGCCGGCCCTTGCGGTCGTGGACGAGCCCGACGACCTCGTCGACCCGGGACTCGTCGTAGACCTTGAGGAGGACACGGTCGCCCTGGGCGGAGACGCTTTCGCCCAGGCCGGCGAACGCCTGGGGCGGCAGGCCCGCGACGGTCACTTCCGTGAACAGGACCTTCTCCGAGACGAGGTCCCTCAGCCCGCCCTCCTTGACGATGCGGCCGCCGACGATGATGGCCACGCGGTCGCAGATCATCTCGATGTCCTGCAGGATGTGCGAGGTGAAGAAGACGGTCCGGCCCTCGTCCTTGAAGCGGACGATGATGTCCCGGATCTCCTTGCGGCCGAGCGGGTCCATGCCGCCGAGCGGCTCGTCGAGGACGACGAGCCTCGGGTCGTTGATCAGCGCCTGGGCCAGGCCGGCCCGCTGGAGCATGCCCCGCGAGTACTTCCGCAGCGGAAGGTCCGCGGCCCGCTCGAGCCCGACGAGCTTGAGGAGCCGGGCGATGCGCTCCGTCTTCGCCTCGCGGCCAAGGCCGAAGAGGTCAGCGGTGAAGGCCAGGAACTCCCGGGCGGTCAGGTAGTCGTAGAAATAGGGATTTTCCGGAAGGAAGCCGAGGGCCGCGCGGGACCGCGGCGACGAGGCGGGGCGGCCCAGGATCTCGATCGTGCCTGCGTCCGGATGGATGAGGTCGAGGAGGCACTTGATGGTCGTCGTCTTGCCCGCTCCGTTCGGGCCGAGGTAGCCGAAGATCTGGCCCTCGTCGACGGAGACGTCGATGCCCCTGAGGATCTCGCGGGACCTGGGGATGAAGCCCAGACGGAAGGTCTTCCTCAGGTTTCGGATCCGGACCGCGTCGGCCATCCCCCTTATTTTAAGGAAGGAGAGGCCAATGTCAAACCGTCCCTGGGCCAAAGAGAAGAGGGGCCCCGGCCCGCCCCCCGAACGCCTAACCCTCAGGGGTGGGAAAGGGCCCGCTTTCTCATCGCGGCATTCACCCCGGCCGGCGATTGACCGCAGGGGAGCTCCATGAGATCCTGCCCCCCGTCGCAGCCCGGCGGCGCGACGGCCTCGAGAGAGGCGGTGCCAAGGTTGTGGAAAGGGAGAAGGAGGATCCTTCTCCCCCTCTTTTTTATCCCCCATTTTCCGGTATAATCACATTTCCACATCCGAGGAGGTCGACGATGTCCGATTTCGGCGGGGCGGCCAAGCCGCTGTCCGAGAATCCCGACTACAAGATCGCCATCCTGGGCGTCCCCTTCGACGAGAAGTCGAGCTATCTCCGGGGCGCCGCGCAGGGGCCGGCCGCCGTCCGGGCCGTCTCGACCGGCAAGTGCTACTGCGGCTACACCGAGCTCGGGGTCAACCTCGAAGAGGACACGGTGCTCGTCGACCTCGGCGACGTCGACACGTCCGGCGACATGGACAAGTCCTTCGCCCTGATCGAGAAGGGCGTCGCGGCCATCCTGGCCAAGGGCGCGGCCCCCGTCGTCATCGGCGGCGACCATTCGATCACCTACCCCGTCCTCAGGGCCTTCGCCCGGACGTTCAAGCCCCTCGACGTCCTCCATTTCGACGCCCATCCCGACCTCTACGAGGACCTCTACGGCGACCGCCTGTCGCACGCCTGCCCCTTCGCCCGGATCCTCGAGGACGGCCTGGCGGCGAGCGTCGTCCAGGTCGGCGTGCGGGCCGTCACCGCCGCCCACAGGGCCAAGGCCCTCAAGAGCGGCGTCCGGATGATCGAGATGAAGGACATCGAGGACCCGCTCCGCCTCCGCTTCGCCAATCCGGTCTATATCTCGTTCGACCTCGACGCGCTCGATCCGGCCTTCGCCCCCGGCGTCTCGCACCACGAGCCGGGCGGCCTCACGACCCGTCAGGCCCTGCAGGTCATCCAGTCGCTCAAGGGCCGCATCGTCGGCCTGGACGTCGTCGAGCTCAATCCGAGCCGCGATCCCGCGGCCATCACCGCCGCGGCCGCCTTCAAGATCATCAAGGAGACCGCCGGACGGATCGTCCGCCCGGCCTGAGGAGGCCCCATGAAGCGCCTGATCGTCATCGCCGTCCTGGCCGCCGCCGTGGCCGGCTGCGCCCACGCCCAGAAGGGCCCCGTCTTCGAGGCCTGGTTCATGGACAAGACCCTGCGCGTCGATTATTACCACACGGGCAGCGCCGCCAGCGAGACGTTCGCCCTGGACCAGGCCTACGACCAGGGGACTTGGGCAGGAAGCCGCGTCCATCTCCTCGACCCCTTTGACCTCGGCCGCTACGCCGTCAAGGTTTACGACGACGCGACGGGCACGCTCATCTTCAGCAAGGGATTCGACAGCTACTTCGGGGAGTACAAGACCTCCGACGCCGGGATCAAGGGCCTCCCCCGGACCTATCACGAGTCCGCCCTCTTGCCCTATCCCAAGAAGCCGGTTCGCTTCACCATCGAGGCCAAGGACCGCCGGAACGTCGCCGCGCGGGTCTTCAGCCAGGTCATCGACCCGGCGGCCATGACCGTCATCCGCGAGCGGCTCATCCCCGGCGTCAAGGTCGTCGAGGCCCTCAAGTCCGGCGAGCCCGGCCGCAAGGTCGACGTCGCGATCGTCGCCGAGGGCTACACGTCGGCCGAAGAGGCCAAGTTCGAGGCCGACCTGGCCCGCTTCACCGGCGTCTTCTTCAAGCTCGAGCCCTACGCGTCCCACAAGGACAGCTTCAACATCACCGGCGTCTTCAAGCCCTCCGCCGAGAGCGGCTCCGATGAGCCGAGCCACGGCTCGTTCAAGTCGACCGCGCTCGGCACGTCCTTCGACGCCCTCGGCTCCGAGCGCTATCTCCTGACCGAGGACAACAGGAGCCTGCGCGACATCGCCGCCCACGTCCCCTACGACGCCCTCTACATCATGGTTAACCACAAGCGCTACGGCGGGGGCGGCATCTACAACCTCTACTGCACCTTCACCACCGACAACCAGTGGTACGAGTACCTCTTCCTCCACGAGTTCGGGCACTCGTTCGCCGGCCTGGCCGACGAGTACTATACGTCCGACGTCGCCTACAACGAGTTCTATCCCGCCGGCGTCGAACCGGCCGAGCCGAACATCACGGCCCTGCTCGATCCGGCCAACGTGAAGTGGAAGGCCCTCCTCACGCCCGGCATCGCCGTCCCGACGCCGTGGGAGAAGGCGGCTTTCGACGAGATGGACACCGCTTATCAGAAGGTCCGCCGCGAGGTGAACGCGAAGATCGCCCGGATGAAGAGGGAAGGAGCGCCGGCGGCCGACATCGCCAAGGCCGAAGAGGAGTCCGAGAAGCTGTCGCGCGAGGCCGCCGAAAAGGTCGACGCCTTCCTGAAATCCAGCAAGTTCTGGGGCCAGGTCGGGGTTTTCGAGGGGGCCGGCTACGCCGCCAAGGGGCTCTACAGGCCCCAGCTCGACTGCCTGATGTTCACCAAGGGAACGAAACCGTTCTGCAAGGCCTGCGAGGCGGCCGTCCTGAAGACGATCCGGTACTACACGGACTGAAAGACGGGACGCGGACCTCTCTCCGCCAGCGGGTCGAAGAGCTGATATTCCTTATACCAGACCCCGCGGGAGGGGTTTAAGTGCGGGCTGTTGTCAGCAAAAGGGGGGTTGATGATGGGAACCAAAAAGGTGGGGGCTTTCTCCAGCCCGCGCAAGAAAGCCACTATCATTATAGCACCAGAACAGGCCTTGTAAAGGCCTTTTTCGTATTTTCCGCTCCCCCCGCGGGCCGGGTTCTTCCCGGGGCGGACCGGCTATTGATTTTCCTCTGATTTCCCCCCAAAATAGGGAGGACATCCGGACCTGGAGGGACCATGGACCCGAAGACAGAGGCCAAGAAGGTCGAAATCAAGGTCGACGAGGCGACGGCCCTCGGCCAATACGCCAGCCTGGCCGCCATCCGGCATTCCCGGGAGGAGTTCCTGTTCGATTTCGCGTTCCTCTTTCCCGACGGGCCCTTCGGCAAGCTCGTCGCCCGCGTCATCGTCAGCCCGGCCCACGCCAAGCGCTTCCTCGAGGCCCTGCAGGCCAACATCAAGCGCTATGAGGACGCCTATGGGACGATCATCCCGTCCGAGATGCCGCCCTCGGTCGATTTCATCCAGTGACGGCCCGCTTTCCGTCCCCTGTTGCGGTCTTGACATCAGGCGGGATTTTATATATTAGTTGAACCGGGCCGAGAGGAGAGTTATCATCTCATCGGGAACTCAGCATTGGGAGTCCAAGGCTCAGTCCACAATTCCTCAGGGAGGTCATAGACATGGCTTATGAATTCAAGAACTCGAAGGGCGTCAGCTACTTTCTCCACTCGAAGGAGGTCCTCCTGAAGGGCGGCCGCAAGCAGATGATCTTCTACTTCGCCCGCGACGTGCGGCCGGGAGCGTTGGACGCGGTTCCCGCCGGCTACATGGTCCAGGAGACGACCAAGACCGGGATGCCCATCCTGAAGAAGAAGTAGGCCCCATCGGGCCTCAACGAGGCCGGGGACCCCGGTTCCCGGCTTGGACGGGGAACCACCTTCGCGGCCTTCCCCGAAGGCGGTTCCCCCCTATTTTATTCGGCCGTTTTTTTGACCGGCCTTTCCCTTCTGAGCTATACTGAGGCCATGACATCGATTGCCTCCAAGGCCTTGATCGCCGGCCTCTGCGCCACGCTGGCCATGTCCGCCTGCGGCAAGAACCCGACCGAGCCTTCCCGGTCCGGCGCGGCCAAGACGCTCCAGATCGCCGTCATCCCCAAGGGGACGACCCACGAGTTCTGGAAGTCCATCCACGCCGGAGCGGCCCGGGCCGCCCGCGAGCTCGGCGTCGAGATCTTCTGGAAGGGGCCCCAGAAGGAGGACGACCGGGCCCAGCAGATCACCGTCGTCGAGGACTTCATCAGCCGCGGCGTCGACGGCATCGTGCTGGCGCCGCTCGACGACCGGGCGCTCATGCGCCCCGTCCAGGACGCGGTCCGCGACAAGATCCCCGTCGTCATCATCGACTCGGCCCTTCAAGGCAGCGACTACGTCAGCTACGTCGCCACCGACAATTACAGGGGCGGCGTCCTGGCGGCCCGCCGGCTCGGCGAGCTGCTCCAAGGCCGGGGCCGGATCTTCCTCATCCGCTATCAGGAGGGCTCGGCCAGCACCGTCCAGCGCGAGGCCGGGTTCTATGACACTATGACCAAGGAGTTCCCCGGGGTCGCTTTCCTCGTCAAGGACCAATACGCGGGGGCCACGACCGAGACGGCCTATCAGCTGGCGGAGAACCTGATCAGCCGCTTCCCCGACGTCCAGGGCGTGTTCGCGCCGAACGAGTCTAGCACGTTCGGGACGCTGCGGGCCCTCCAGGAGTCCCGTCTCGCGGGCCAGGTCTCCTTCGTCGGCTTCGACAGCTCGCCCAAGCTCGTCCAGGGTCTCCGCGACGGGGACATCCAGGGCCTGGTCATCCAGAATCCGGCCAAGATGGGCTATCTCGGGGTCCGGACGATCGTCGCCTACCTGCGCGGCCAGCCGATCGAGAAGGTCATCGACACCGGCGTCGTCCTGGCCACCAAGGACAACATGGACGCCCCGGAGATCAAGACCCTCCTCTCGCCCGACCTCTCCGCGATCAACGACTGATGAATCCCCCCGTCGCCGCGCCGCCGGTCCTGCGCATGACCGGGGTGAGCAAGAGCTTCGGCGCGACGAAAGCCCTCGACGACGTGACCTTCGAGCTCGGCCGGGGCGAGGTCCATGCCCTGATCGGCGAGAACGGAGCCGGCAAGAGCACGATGATGAAGGTGCTGAGCGGCGCCCTCGCCCCCGACGCCGGCCGGATGGAGATCGACGGCCGGCCCTACGCGCCCGCCGGACCGGGCGACGGCCTCCGCTGCGGCGTGTCCATGATCTACCAGGAGCTGACCCTGGCCCCGCACCTCACGGTCGCGGAGAACATCATGCTCGGCCGCGAGCTCCACACCGCGGGCTGGCTCGACCGCCGGGGGATGAGGGCCAAGGTCCGGGAGGCGCTCGAACTCGTCGGCCATCCCGAGATCTCGCCGGACGCCGCGGTCGGACGGCTGAGCGTGGGAGCGAAGCAGATCGTGGAGATCGCCCGGGCCCTGATCAACCGATCCCGCATCCTGGTCATGGACGAGCCGACAAGCTCGCTGACCCAGGAGGACAGCCAGCATCTGTTCGAGATCATCCGCGGCCTCAGGGACCAGGGCGTGAGCGTCGTCTACATCAGCCATTTCCTCGAGGAGATCCAGCGGGTCGCCGACACCTACACGGTCCTCAGGGACGGCCGCAGCGTCGGATCCGGGACGATGGAGGGGACGACGCTCGAGGACATCATCCAGCTCATGGTCGGCCGGAAGTTCACCCAGCTGTTCCCCCGCGTCGAGCACGAGGTCGGCGGGCCGGTCCTGTCGCTCGACCGACTCAAGGGACGGCGGCTGGCCGCTCCGGTCAGCCTGACCCTCTCGAAGGGCGAGATCCTCGGCGTCGCCGGCCTCATCGGCTCGGGCCGGACCGAGATGCTGCGGGCCCTCTTCGGGCTCGACGAGGTCGAAGGCGGGACCATCGTCGTCTCCGGCGCCGAGCTGGCCGGACGCCGCCCCTGGACCCGCATCCGGCACGGCCTCGGCCTCTTGAGCGAGGACCGGCAGGGAGAGGGGCTGGCCACGTCCCTCTCGGTCGCCCATAACATGACCCTCAGCCGCCTCGCCCCCTACCGGCGCGGCGGCCTGCTCAGCCCGGCCCGGGAGCGCCGGGCCGTCGCCGAATGGATCGGCCGGCTCGCGATCAAGGCCAAGGGCCCCGGCCAGAAGGTCGCCGGCCTGTCCGGCGGCAACCAGCAAAAGGTCGCCCTGGCCCGGCTCCTGCACCAGGACGCCTCCGTCCTCCTCCTCGACGAGCCGACTAGGGGCATCGACGTCGTCAGCAAGAGCCAGATCTACGAATGGATCGGCGGCCTCGTCCGCGGCGGCAAGGCCGTCCTCTTCGTCAGTTCCTATCTCCCCGAGCTTCTCGGGATCTGCGACCGGATCGCGGTCTTCCACCGCGGGGCCCTCGTCGAGACCCGTTCGACGAAGGCCTGGGACGCCGCCGGACTGATGGCGGCGGCGACCGTCGGGCGGGCCTCACGGGAGAGACCGATCGAACAAAGGAGCGCGGCATGAGCCGTCCCCGTCGCGCCGGCCTCGGCCGGGCCCTCAATTTCTTCGGCCCGTTCATCGGGCTCCTGCTCGTCATCGCCCTATTCGCCCTCATCCCCGAGGTCCAGGGCCGCTTCCTGCGCGGGGCCAATTTCAAGAGCGTCGCCACCCAGTCCGTCATCGTCGCCTTGGGCGCGCTCGGCATGACCCTGGTCATCATCAGCGGCGGCATCGACCTCTCCGCGGCCTCGAACATCGCCCTGGCCAGCGTCATCACGGCCTACGCGGTCAACGCCGGCGTCTCGCCGCTCCTGGCCCTTCTTTTCGGCGTCCTCACCGGCGGCCTGGTCGGCCTGGTCAACGGGCGGCTGGTGACGCGCCTCCGGCTGGTGCCGTTCATCGTGACCATGGGCATGATGGGCATCGCCCGGGGCGCCGCCAAATGGATCGCCGGCAACCAGAAGATCGACGCCCCCATGACCTGGGTCAACGAGCTCATGGCCAAGAGCCCGCGGCCGTCCTGGCTCCTCCTCGCGCCCGGCGTCTGGATCGTCATCCTCTTCGCCGTGGCCATGGCCGTCCTGCTGAAATACACCGTCTTCGGCCGCCACGTCTTCGCCGTCGGCTCGAACGAGGCCACGGCCCGGCTCAGCGGCATCCGGACGAACCGGGTCAAGATCGCGGTCTACGCCGTCTCCGGGCTCTTCTGCGGCCTCAGCGGCGTCATGGAGTTCTCCCGCCTCACGGTCGGCGACCCGACCGTGGCCGTCGGGCTCGAGCTCGACATCATCGCCGCCGTCGTCATCGGCGGCGGCAGCCTGAGCGGCGGAGAAGGCAGCATCCTGGGGACCATGGTCGGCGTCCTGATCATGTCCTTCCTCCGCAACGGCTGCACGATGATGGGCTGGCCGAACTACATCCAGGAGATCATCATCGGGGCCATCATCATCGTCGCCGTGGCCGTCGACCGCCTGCGCCACCGCGCCGAATGACCCCTCGGCGAAGGGGCTGCGCAAAGGTTTCCTCCTCCGCGTCGTCTAAACCATCGAGATGACTCAGGAGGAAATGAACGTGAAAAGAACGACCCGTCGAACAGCGACCCTGATCGCGGCCGCCGCCGTCCTGGCCGCCGCCTTCGCCCCGGCCTTCGTCCGCGCCCAAGAAAGCGCGCCGCAGGCCGCCCCCGCCCAACCCCGGATCGAGCGCGGCCCCCTGGCCGAACTCGGATTGACCCCCGACCAGGTCAAGGCCCTCGAGGCCTTTCACAAGGCCCGTGTCGAGGAACGCCGGGCCTTTCGGGACCAGATGACCAAGCTCCGCGACGAGATGCGCACGCTTCGCCGGGACCCCCGGGCGAACCAGGCCAAGCTCGACGCCCTCATCGACCAACGCGCCGGGCTCGTCGCCGCGCGCGACAAGGAGGCCTTCCGGGCCCGGGCCGAGCGGGACAAGATCTTCACCCCGGAGCAGCTCGAGAAGCTCAAGACCCTTCGCTCGGACCGCGCCGGCCGCGGCCTCGGAGCCCGAGCCAGGCTGGCCCACGGCCGGTCCGGCCGGGCCTTCGGTCCGCGGGCGGGCCTGAGGTCGCTCGCCGCGCGGCGGGCCCTCCGCTGCCGTTCGCTTTATCGGGGGTGGCGCTGGTAGCACGCGGCGGCCTCCGGTCCCCTTTCTTTTGGCGGCCGCCCAGTCACTCAAAACCGGCTGGATCCAGCCCGGGGGGCGCCTTCAGGGAGTATAATAGAGAGTTGGGCCGTCCCCCCGACTCGGCCCCAGGGGCGATCGTCCCCATCGGGGACAGTCCCGCTTCTGTTGTCCTTGTTTGAGGACGGCGGCCGCCTTTCCCCCCAGGGGAAAAAGCTGGCACGCCGATTGCTTAGGAAGAAGTCGGAAGGAGAAAGACGATGAACAAGATGATGACCAAGGCGGCGCTTCTGGCAGCCGCATTCATCGTTTCGCTCCCCTTGGGCCTGATGGCGCAGGATGAGGGCTATTATCCCTACAGCTACGCCCGTCTGAGCTATGTGAGTGGAGCGGTCTATGTCCAGCGGACCTCGAACCTGGGCTACGAGAAGGGAGAGGTCAACCTGGCCCTTGTGCAGGGCGACAAGATCGGCACCGAGACGGGCTTGGCCGAGATCCAGCTCGGCCGCCGGAATTACCTGCGCCTCGGCGACAACACCAAGGTCGAGTTCGCCGTCCTGCCGACCTCGGGGGACGAGCGCTTCAACATCCACCTCACGGAAGGCAGCGCCTACCTCCGGGTGAGCGTTCTTGCCGCGGAAAAGGGCATCGAGGTCCACACCCCCGACGCCTCGTTCTACGTCCTCGAGGAGGGGCTCTACCGGTTCGATGTCCGGCCCCAAGGCTCGACCCAGGCCTTCGCCCGCGAAGGCAGCCTGGAGGCGGCGACCGAGGCGGGCTCCGTCGTCGTCCAGACCGGGGAGACCGTGACGGCCTCCAACGGCCGGCTCGACGGCCAGCCCGAATACGGCAATCCCCGCAACGATGCCCTCGACGATTGGAACGGCAGCCGCGACGGCCAGTTGGCCCCGCGCAGCGGGAGCCAATACCTGCCCTCCGACATGGAGGAGTATGAGGAGGAGCTCGACCAGAACGGCCAATGGGTCTACGAGCGCCCGTACGGCAACGTCTGGGTGCCCGATGTGTCCTACTATGACGATTGGCGCCCCTACTCCTACGGGCGTTGGAGCTGGTATCCGGTCATCGGCTGGACCTGGATCTCCTCCGAGCCCTGGGGCTGGCCGGTCTATCATTACGGACGCTGGAACTGGCGCTTCGGCCTCGGCTGGTACTGGATCCCCCAGTCGCATTGGGGTCCGGCCTGGGTCCACTGGTGGTGGGACCGGGACAACATCGGCTGGTGCCCGCTCACCTGGTATAACCGGCCCGGCTACCTGTTCAACGACCGATTCTATGACCGCTATGACGACCGCTGGTTCTCGGCCCACAACCGGGCCATGACCATCGTCCGGCGCGACCATCTCCAGTCCCCCGACGTCGGACGGCGCCACCTCGGCAGCGCCGACCTCGACCGCATCGGCCGGGTCGAGCTCCGGGCCCAGCAGCCCGGGATCCGTCCGACCGTGGACAACGGCCGGCCGCAGGCCATCGCCGCCCGCCGGGTCCTGGCCGACCGCGGCGGCCGGACTCAAGTCAGGAACGTCGCGCCCTCGCGCTCGGTCGTCGTCCCCACGAACCTCCGGCCGGGATCCGGCACCTCGCGCTCGAGGATCCAGGGCAATGCCCGTTCTTCGATAGGCCGGGAATCCATCGCCCGGCCCTCGATCCGCAACGACGCCTCGACGGGCCGCGCGATCCGGACCTACCCGAGCGGGCGGAGCTCGGTCAGCCGTGACCAAAGCGGCGTCACAGGCTCGCGGCGCAGCGTCGAGGCTTCCCCCTCGCGCCGAAGCGACAACGCGGCCGGCAGCCGGACGAACGAGCCGCGCACGATCCGCTCTCAAAGCCAGGACCGGGGATCGGTCAAGAGCTATCCCTCGACGACCCGGGGGACCGTCCGGTCCGGGTCGGACCGGTCCTCGAGCTCCTCATCCGGGAGGTCCCAAAGTCGCACCGACTCCTCCCGCTCGACGGTCGCCCGCCCCTCGGCGCGTCTGAGCTCTCCGTCCGTCTCGTCCGCGCGGCCGTCGCCGTCGATCTCCCGGCCGAATTCCTCCTCGCGCTCCATGTCCTCGAGGTCTTCCCGGACCCCCTCCTCTTCGCCGTCGCGCCCGTCCTATTCGTCTCCCTCCCGATCAGGCTCTTCGTCCCGTTCTTACGCTTCGCCGAGGAGCTCCTACTCCTCGCCTTCCCGGTCAGGTTCCTCCTCCCGTTCCTATGCCTCCCCGAGGAACTCCTATTCCTCGCCCTCCCGGGGTTCATCCGGCCGCTCGTTCAGCGCCCCCCGCTCGGGCGGCTCGTCTTCGGGACGCTCATTCAGCTCGCCTCGGTCGAGCGGCTCGTCCGGACGCTCTTCCGGCTCCGTCCGGTCCTCCGGTTCGTCCAGGTCCGGCAGCTCCTCGGGGCGCTCGAGCTCCTCGGGCCGGTCGGGCTCTTCGAAATCCTCGAGCTCCTCGAGATCGAGCAGCGGCCACAAGCGGTAATCTTCTTCCATCGTCCCTCAGGGCCCCTTCGGGGGCCCTTTTTTTTCTTTACTTTTGGCGGTCGCGATGGTATAAACTACTTCTTGCTCGGGGAGGACCTCCCCGACGCCCGTTCGACATATGGAGGTATTTCCCATGACTCGCACCAAGAAAACCGCCATCTTGATCCTGAGCCTGGCCCTCGTGTTCGCGTTGGCCGCGGCGGCCTGCTCGAAGAAGGCGGAGACCCAGGCCGCGACCGTCCAGACCGTCTCCGAGTTCCAGGGGACCGTCCGCGCGGCCCTCGGACGATACATGTATCTCTCGTCCGCCCAGGGCTTCGACCTCGTCCTTCCCGGCTTCGATGCCGCGACGCTCGTGGGCAAGTCGATCGCCGTCAAGGGCAACCTGCTCCTCGACCACCCGCCGGTCTTCCTCGTGGACAGCGTCACGAGCGGCGGCCAGACGGTCTATACCCGGAGCCAGGATTTCAGGGCCGAGGATTTCATCGAGATGAAGGCCCGCGAGGCCGTGCCCGCCCTGGCCGTCACCGGCTTCAACAAGCCCGAGGAGTGGGAAGGCAAGGGGGAGGGCAAGGTCTATGGCCGGCTGGAGAAGGGCGCGACGAACGCCATCGTCCTCTCCGATGACGCCGGCAAGGAGACGGCCCGCATCATCATCGACTCGATGAGCACCTACTCGAATTATTACGTCCAGAAGCTGAGGCTGTTCGACAAGTTCTGGTTCTATCTCAAGGTCAAGGACAGCGTCGCCGCCGCGGACCGGCGGAAGACGAAGGAGATCTTCCACGCGGACGTCTTCGACGTCGGCCTCTACTGATCGAATCTTCGAAAGACATCCAGGGGGACGGCCCTTCGGGACCGTCCCCCTTTTTTATTCCAGGAAGGACGAAAGCGTGGCCAAGCCCTGCGCGACGGGGCTCCCCAGCTCGAGCGTCAGGACCCTCCGGCCCTTCTCGGTCAAGGCCAGCGCATCGCCCCGGGCCTGAGCCCTGAAGAGGGCGCCGAAGTCAGGCGCCGGCCGCTTGACCCCGGCCACCTCCGGGATTCCGAGCTCTGGGAGTCCGGCCGCCACGAGCATCAAGAAGAGCCCGTGGTTGCCGTCGCCCTTGTGGAGCTGGCCGGTCGAGTGGAGATAGCGCGGACCGAAGCCGACCGTGACCGGCAGGCCCCTCTTGAGGCGGACGCTCGCCGCCAGGGCCGAGAGCATCTGCTCGATGGCCGGGTTCCTCGGCAAGAAGGCCAGGATGGCCAGGTAATCTTCTTCGCCGTGTCCGGCGAGCAAAGCGGTGAAGGCCGCGCGGGGCTCCGCGGCTTGAGCCGGGCCTGCGACCCGCAGACCTCCGGCGAACGGCCGGCCGCCGGTCTCTCCGGCCGGGGCTTCCTCCTTGGCCGCGGCCAGGACCTCGCGTGTCCTCTTCTTGGCCGACTCGACATCGGGCTGGTCGAAGGGATTGATGCCGAGAAGGCGGCCCGCCACCGCGGTCGCGAACTCCCAGAGGAAGAAATGGGCGGCCAGGTCGTAGGGGTTCTCGAAGGGGATCCGGACGAGCGGCGACGAGGAGCCTTCCGGCCCCGGAGACCCCGGTTTTGCGGTCTGAGGTCCGGCCGGGCCGATCTCGACGAACAGCCGGTCCGGACCGTAGTTCGCGGCGGGCCCGGGACGGTCCTCGATGACCGGCACGATGCCGCGGCCCTCCTTGCCCGTGCTCTCGGCGAGGAGCTGTTCGAGCCAGGCGGCGAAGGGCCTGAGCCGGGGCGCCATGAGGAAGGTCAGCTTGTCCCGGCCCCCGAGGGCGGCCGAGCCCAGGATCGCCCCCAGCCGGGCCCCGGGATTGTCTGGCGGCTTTTCGGCCCGGCAGGCTTCGGCCATCACCCGGGCCGGCGCGACCAGCCGGTGCAGGTCGATGCCCTTGAGCGCGGCGGGCAGGAGCCCGAAGGCCGACAGGGCCGAGAAGCGGCCGCCGATGTCCGGCCGGCCGTGAAAGACGCAGCGGAAACGGCGTTCCCGGGCGAGCGTCTCGAGCGGCGTCCCCGGATCCGTGACGGCGACGAACCGGCTGCCGACGTGGCCGGCCCCGAGCTCCCTCGCCGCCCGGTCATAAAAGAAGGAGAACAAAGCCATCATCTCCGAGGTCGTCCCCGATTTCGAAGAGACGATGAACAGGGTCTTGTCGACAGGGAGCCGGGCGGCCGCGGTGGCCACGTCCTCCGGCTCCGTGGTATCCAGGATCTCGACCTCGAGGCCGTCCGGCCCGGTGGGGAAGAGGCGGGCGAAGACCTCGGGCGCCAGGCTCGAGCCCCCCATGCCCAGCACGGCCGCCCGGGTCAGACCGAGGCCGTGAAGGGAAGCGGCGAAGACCTCGAGATCGGGGATGCTGTCCACGGCCGTCTCCGGCGCCTCGAGCCAGCCCAAGCGGTCGGAGATCTCCCGGTCGACGGGCTTCCAGAGCGTCCAGTCGCGGTCCCAGACGCGCCGGACGACGGAGTCCTTCTCCAGGACGGCCAGGCCGAGATCGAGTCCCGGCTCCAGGCGGTCCGCATTGACGATGCCGATCTCGCGGCTCTGGATGATCATGGGCGGCCCCTTTCTGGCATTACGGATTATACCAGCATCCCGCTGGCCGGACCAAGAGCGCAGCCCGACTTATTCATAAAAACGCCCCAATAGGATGAGAGATGAAAAAAGGGGGCGTTCTTATGAATAGTCGGGCTTGATTATTTTGGCCGGATTCCGGAAGATAGGCCGTGGCATGACGTCACGTCAACGACCCCGGAGGCACCGCCCATGACCAACGCCGCCGCCGCGACGCCGGTCTCGTTCTTCCATCCGACCCGGCCGTTTTACAGGTTCACCAACCTCCTCTTCATCTCCTCGCTGTCGTTCGGCAGCTATTTCGCCTATGACATCATCGGGGCCATCGCCCCCTCGCTCATCGACGAGCTCAAGGCCGCCCGGGCGACCGTGGGCACGATGAACACGATGTACAGCATCGCCGCCATCCTGGTCGTCCTTTTCGGCGGCATGCTCATCGACCGCCTGGGCACCCGGCGGGCCAGCATCATCTTCTCGCTCTTGGTCCTCACGGGCGCGGTCATCGTCTGGCAGGCCAAGTCGATCCCGCTCATTTTCCTCGGCCGGTTCATCTTCGGGGCCGGCTCCGAGCCCCTGGTCGTGGCCCAGAGCGCCATGCTGGCCCGCTGGTTCAAGAACAAAGAGATGGCCATGGCCTTCGGCGTCCAGCTGACCGTGAGCCGCCTCGGGTCGCTCTTCGCCTTCAACACCGGTGAGCTGTTCACGAGCTATTTCGGCAGCTTCCGCTACGCGCTGCTCGCGGCGGTCGGCGCGTGCGCCCTGTCGCTCATCGGCAACCTGTTCTACATCGTCATGGACAAGCGCGGGGAGAAGGCCCTGAGCCTGCGCGATGAGAGCGCCGGCGAGAAGATCGTCTTCAAGGACATCAAGGAATTCCGGCCGACGTTCTGGTACATCACGGCGCTGTGCTTCACCTTCTATGCGGCCATCTTCCCCTTCCAGAGCCTGTCGACCGACTTCTTCCACGCCAAGTGGGGCATCGCCCTGACCGCGACGGCGACGGGCGGCTTCCTGGCCCGGGTCTTCAACAACCTCCTCCACATCTTCAGCACGGCCGGCGGCATCACCAGCATCGTCATCTTCGCTTCGATGCTGCTCGCGCCGTTCGCCGGGCGGCTCGTCGACCGGGTGGGGAAGCGAACGACGTTCATGATCGCCGGGGCGCTTCTGCTCATTCCCTGCCACCTGGCCATGGGGCTGACCCGGATCTACCCGGTCTACCCGATGGCCCTGCTCGGCTTCGCGTTCGTGCTCGTCCCGGCGGCGTTGTGGCCGTCCGTGCCGCTCATCGTCCGCTCGGAGCGGGTCGGCACGGCCTTCGGGCTGATGACGGCCATCCAGAACATCGGGCTGGGGCTCTTCCCGCTCCTGAACGGCCTGCTCCGCGATAGGACCGGCTCCTACGTCGCGAGCCAGGTCATGTTCGGGAGCCTCGGCCTCATCGGACTCGTCTTCGCGCTTCTCCTCAGGCGGGCGGACCACAGGGAAGGAGCCGGGCTCGAGCTGCCGGAGAAGGCCCGGGCCAAGGTCTGAGGGATGTAAAGACGTCAGGGCTTCTTGGCGGTCTCCGCCTTGCTCTTCCGCCGCATGTCCGCGGCGTGGGCGCGCTTGTAAACCTGAATGTCGACGAAGCGCCCCTTGCTGTCGCGGACGGCGTAGAGCTTGGTTCCCTTGACGCTCCGGTGGGTCGTCCGTTTCATAGGCATTCTATCCTCCTTATGTCCGACCTATTGCGCCGTTTGAGCGGGCTTGGCGAGGGCCTTCTTGATGACGCCGATGATGGCCATCAGGACGCCGCCTCCGACGCCGCCGCCGGCGATGCTGCCGACGATGCCGCCGAGGTCCGTGCCGCCGCCCTGGGTGGCCACGCCGAGGAGCTTGAGCAGCTGGCCGCCGAGGCCGCCTCCGATAATGCCTACGATCGAGTTGAGGGCCGTCCCCAGGGAAAGCTTCTTCATGAGCGCTCCGGCCGCATTGCCGCCCAGGGCGCCGCTCACGAGCTGGATGATCAAAGGCACAAGATTACCCATAGCGCCTCCTCAATAGTGATGAAATCCGTTCCCAATAGCTCTTTTCCCGCGGCCGGTGACGGCCGTAATACCCTCTGCGGTCAGTATGCGCGGGCTTCCTTCGATTGTCAAATGGAACCGGACGCCGATTGCCCCGGCCGCGCGTTTCTGCTATAAGGGCTCCTCATGATCCGGACCGTCATCTCCGACCTCGGCAAGGTCGTCCTCTGGTTCGACAACAACATCTTCCTCCACAAGCTTGCCGACGAGGCGGGGCGGCCTTTCGATGAGGTCAAGACCGTCGTCCACGGCGACCTCGAGCTCCTGCGCCGCTTCGATGCCGGAGCGATCACGCCCGCGGGCTTTCACGCCAGGGTGATGGAGATCGTCGGGGCGGACATGTCCTACGCCGATTTCTACGCCATCTACGACGACATCTTCACTCCGAACCTCGCGGCGATCGACGTCCTGGCCCGGGTGAAGGGCGCAGGCCACAGGCTGTTGCTTCTTTCGAACACCGACCCGGAAAGGTTCGGCTTCGTCCGCCGGACCTTCCCCGCGATCGACCTCTTCGACGGCTTCGTCCTGTCCTACGAGCTCAAATTGCTCAAGCCGGACCCCGCGATCTACCTCGCGGCCGCACGGATCGCAGGGTGCAAGCCCAACGATTGCGTCTTCATCGACGACATGGAAGAGAACGTGGCGGCCGCGGCGGCCACCCGGTTGGCGGGGATCCACTACAGGCCCGAAACCGACTTGGCCGCGGAGTTGCGGAAGAGCGGCCTCCGCTTCTAAGAGACATGGACCCAGGCGTGGCGCATGCGAGGGCCATCGAACTCGCAGAGGTAGACCGCCTGCCACGTTCCGAGCTTCAGCCGGCCGCCCTCGACGACGAGCGTCGCCGACGATCCCACGAGCGCCGTCTTGACGTGGGCCGGGCCGTTCCCTTCCGTGTGGGCGAACGCGGCGTTGTCCGGCACGATCCGCCGCAGCATCGTCAAGATGTCGGCCTGCACGTCCGGGTCGGCATTCTCGTTGACGGTGATGCCGGCCGTCGTATGCGGCACGGTGACGACGCAGACGCCGTTCTTGACGCCCGACGCGGCCACGATCTTTTCGACGTCGGCGGTGATATCGACCAGCGACTCGTGGGACCTCGTTCGGACCTCGATGCTATTCATTGCGGCCTCAATAACTTAAATAAATTTCGCGAAAGGTCTTGACAAGCCTCCAAGCGGAGGTGTATTTTCTCAGCGGAAAATACAACATTTAGTATTTTCCAGGCAAGAGTTCCACAAGATATGGGATAGGCGCCGAAAGGTATTTCTGTTCCGCCATGGGTTTCGGGAAAGGCTGATGTTAGCATGTTGGCCGAGGAATTCCTAGCCTTGTGAGCCGGGCGCGGAAGAAGAAGAAGGAGGAGGCACCCCGATGGTCAGCACGGTCGGCAGGATCAAGAAGCGGGACGGCACGGTCGCGGATTTCAACCAGGACAAGATCACCAACGCCATCTTCAAGGCCATGAAATCCGAGGGCATCACGGACCAGGCCGTGGCCAAGACCGCCTCCGACATCGTCTGCTTCATGATCGAGGAGAAGTTCGGCGGCTACACCATCCCCTCCGTCGAGCAGATCCAGGACATCGTCGAGATGGTCCTCATGAAGCAGGGCTACCACGACGTGGCCAAGTCCTACATCCTCTACCGCGAGAAGCACAAGGGGATCCGCGAGGCCAAGCGGATCGGCCTCAACCTCGAGCGGCTGGTCAAGGACTACCTCAGCAACGCCGACTGGAAGATCCGGGAGAACTCGAACGAGGGCGTCCAGAGCTTCGCCGGCCTCAACGCCCGCGTCTCGGGCGAGGTCCTCTCGAACTTCGCCCTCAACCAGATCTACACGGACCGGGCCAAGAAGGCCCACGAAGAGGGCGAGTTCCACATCCACGACCTGAGCTACCCGATCGTGGGCTACTGCGCCGGCTGGTCGCTCGAGAACCTCATCCGCAAGGGCTTCGGCCACGTCCCCAACCAGGTCCACTCCAACCCGGCCAAGCACCTCGACACGCTGACCCTGCACATGGTCAACTACATCGGCACCATGCAGGCCGAGTTCGCCGGCGCCCAGGCCTTCTCCAGCGTGGATACCCTGCTCGCCCCGTTCGTCCGCCACGATAAGCTCAGCTACGAGGACGTCAAGCAGGACATGCAGAAGCTCATCTTCGGCCTCAACGTGCCCTGCCGCTGGGGCTGGCAGACGCCCTTCTCCAACCTGACCTTCGACTGGACGATCCCCGAGGACATGAAGAATAAGAAGGCCGTCGTCGGCGGCGAGGAGCTCGACACCTGCTACGGGGACTACCAGAAGGAGGTGGACTGGATCAACCAGGCCTTCCTCGAGATCATGATCGAGGGCGACCTCAAGGGCCGGGTCTTCACCTTCCCCATCCCGACCTACAACCTGAGCCGGGACTTCGACTGGGATTCGCCCAAGGCCAAACTCCTCTTCGACGCCACGGCCAAGTACGGCATCCCGTACTTCCAGAACTACATCGGCACGAACATGAACCCCGGCGACATCCGGGCCATGTGCTGCCGGCTCAACCTCGACCAGCGCGAGCTCATGCGCCGGCCGGGGAGCATCTGGGGCCCCGGCGACTCGACCGGCTCGATCGGCGTCGTGACCATCAACCTCAACCGGGCCGCCTTCGAGGCCTCGTCGAAGCAGGACTTCTTCGACAAGCTCAGGGAGCTCATGACGGTGGCCAAGAGCACCCTCGAGACCAAACGCGAGATCGTCAACAACATGCTCGATAAGGGCATGATGCCCTACACGAAGGTCTACCTGGGCCACTTCGAGAACCACTTCTCGACGATCGGCGTCTGCGGCATGCACGAGGCCTGCATGAACTTCCTCAAGAAGGGCATCGGCACGCCCGAGGGCCGTGAGCTGGCCGTCGAGACGCTCGAGTTCATGCGCGGCGTCCTGCGCGAGTTTCAGGAGGAGACGGGCAGCCTCTACAACCTCGAGGCCACGCCGGCCGAGTCCACGGCCTACCGCCTGGCCCGCCTCGACCGCCAGAAGTATCCCCGCATCTACACCTCGGGGACGGAGAAGTTCCCCTATCTCACCAACTCGACCCAGCTCAACGTCGACGCCACCCGGGACATCTTCGAAGCCATCCAGCACCAGGGCGTGATCCAGCCCCTCTACACGGGCGGGACGATCTTCCACGCCTTCCTGCCGGAGGCCATCGACGGCGAGACCTGCAAGAAGCTCGTCCGGCGGATCGCCCAGACGCAGCTGCCGTATTTCTCGATCACCCCGACCTTCAGCGTCTGCATGAGCCACGGCTACATCCGCGGCAAGCATCTCCAATGCCCCGACTGCGGCGACGAGACCGAGGTCTATAGCCGCATCGTCGGCTACATGAGGCCCGTCCGGACCTGGAACGACGGCAAGCAGCAGGAGTTCAAGGACCGGGCGACCTACGACAAGATCGGCTGAGCGCCGGGCGACCTGCGATGAGGCGGTGAATCATGGATTATCTGCTTTTTTCCTATCCCAACTGCAACAAGTGCGAGGCGCTCAAGAAGCGGCTGGCCGAGACCGGCACGAGCTACACCGAGTACGGGCTGACCCAGCCCCCGGGCAAGGCCAAGATCCGCGAGTTCATCAAGGTCATCAAGCGGGACGACAAGGGCGCCATCATCCTGCCGACGCTCGTCGCCCACACCCAGGGCATCGTCCGGGCCGTCCTCAATTCGGCCGAGGAGTTCGACGGGTGGTCGAGATCAAAGGGATAGAGAAGTTCTCCAGCCGGGACTTCCCCGGCCACATCTCCTCGACGATCTTCCTCGGCGGTTGCTCCTTCCGCTGCCCGTACTGCCACAACGCCGACCTCGTGCTGCGGCCGGAGAGGATCCCCAGCCTGGCCGCCGACTGGTTCCTGTCCTATCTCGACGGCCGAAGGGGCTGGCTCGAGGGCGTCTGCTTCAGCGGCGGGGAGCCCCTGCTCCACGAGGACCTCGAGGACCTCATCCGCGTCGTCCGCGAGCGGGGCCTGCTCGTCAAGCTCGATACGAACGGCTCCTTCCCGGACCGGCTCGAGGCCCTGCTCGCCCTGGGCCTCCTCGACTGGGTGGCCATGGACATCAAGGCCCCGCTCGAGCGCTATCGCGAGGTGACCCGCTCGCTGATCGACCTCGAGAAGATCGTCCGCAGCGCGGACCTGCTCCGCACGGCCGGCGTTCGGCACCACTTCCGGACAACGGTCGTGCCGGGGCTCGTCGGCCGGGACGACGTCGTCCGGATCGGGGAGTGGCTCGACGGCGCTGAGCGCTACCTCATCCAGCAGTTCGTGCCCCGGACGACGATCGATCCGGCCTATCTCGAGGTCAAGCCCTATGGGCGGGCTGAGCTCGACGAGCTCGTGGCCGCGGCCAAGCCGTTCTTCCGCGAGGTCGGGCTCGAAGGCCCGCCTTAGGGGCTGTCCCCGGAGGGCTGTGGGGGACTGCCCTTCTTGATTAAGGAGACCAGCATGGAGCTCAAGGTCAAGCGGATCCACCTCGAGGCGAAACTGCCTGTCTACGGCCACCCCGGCGACGCCGGCCTCGACCTTTTCGCCGTCGCCGAACGGGATCTCGCCCCCGGCGACGTTTTTGCCGTCCCGACCGGCATCCAGATCGCCGTCCCGGCCGGCCACGTCGGCCTCGTCTGGGACAAGAGCGGCATCTCCCTCAAGAGCGTCCATCGCCTGGCCGGGGTCATCGACTCCGGTTATCGCGGCGAGGTCCAGGTCGTCCTGATCAACCTGGGCGCCGCGCCGTTCCCGGTCCGCAAGGGCATGAAGATCGCGCAGCTCCTCGTCCAGCCCGTCGCCGCGGTCGAGGTCGTCGAATCGGATTCCCTCGATGACACCTCGCGCGGCCCGGGCGGCTTCGGCTCCACGGGCCTTTATTGACCGGCTCCCGGCCAGGGCGCGTCCGCCTTCCCCGGCCCGCCCCCGTTGTGATAAGATGTCCCGGATATCGTCGATGAGGACCACATCATGAACCGGCACGCCTCCGTTCTGCCCGCTATCGCAGTCCTTTTTTGCCTCTCCTTTCTGATCCCCGCTCCCGCCGCGGCCCAGGCCGGCCCGGCGCCGCGCCTCAAGCTCATCTTCGTCGAGCGCTTCCGCTTCGAGACCTGGGACAACGCCGTCAGCCTCGACGAGACGGCCAACGACGCCAATGCCTACACCCGCAACCGCACGACGCTCGGCCTCGTCTGGAAGGCCTCGCCGACGATCGAGGTCCTGGGCAAGCTGACCAACGAGTTCCGCGTCTATCTCGCCCCCAAGAGCCAGGCCTTCGGCTGGAACGAGATCTTCTTCGACAACCTGTACGTCAAGTGGAAGATCCCCGGCCGGGTCCCCCTCACCCTCACCGGCGGCCGCCAGGACATCAACATGGGCGAGGGCTTCGTCATCGCCGACGGCACGCCCGGCGACGGCTCACGCTCTTATTATTTCAACGCCCTGCGGCTGGACGCCGAATTGAGGCCGGGGCACGTTCTGACCGCTTTCGCCCACGCCACGAAGAGGACGGACCGTTTCCTTCCGGTCATCAATCCGGTCCCCCGGGCCCTAGCCGAACAGACGGAAAAGGCCCTGGCCCTCTATTACGCCGGGGCTTTCGGCCGGACCAAGATCGACGCCTACGCCGTCCGCAAGACGACGGACGCCAATGAGGCCTGGCCCATCCCGACCCGGACCGACACTCTCGGCGTCCGCGGGATCCTGGTCCTCGCCAAGCCGTTGGCCTTCACCGCCGAGGCCGCCTACCAGACCGGCCGATACGGCGAGGCCGGGCGCTCCGCTTACGGGGCCATCGCCCACTTCGATTACGACCTGGCCGGAACGGCGCCGCTTCTCAAGTCCTTCACGCTCGGCGGGATCCTCCTCAGCGGCGACGATCCGGCGACGGCCCGGTGGGAAGGCTGGGATCCCATCTTCAGCCGCTGGCCGAAGTGGAGCGAGAGCTTCATCTACACTTTCACCCGGGAGAGCCGCCAGGCCTACTGGAGCAATCTGTCCTCGCTCTACGCCCAGCTGGCCTTCGATCTCGGGCCGCGCTCGGACGGCCACATCATGGTCATGCCGATGGGCGCCGGCCAGGCCCAGCCCGGGGTGTTCCCCGGGGGCACGGGCCTCTATCGCGGGACCCTCCTCCGGGGCCGGCTGAACTACAAGATCAGCAAGTTCATGACCGGCCGGGTCATCTGGGAGCACTTCGAGCCCGGCGGCTTCTACTTCCCCGGCGCCTCGAGCTACAACTGGATCCAGTTCGAGATGATCTTCCGCTATTGAGCCGGCCTCAGCTCGCCAGGCTGAGGAGGGGGGCGGCGGCGAACGAGACGATCATGCCGATCGTCCCGGACTCGGCCGGGCTCATGCCGGCGAGCGACAATCCCAGGCAGGTCCCCAGGCCCAGAACGGCCGAAGCGATAGCCCCCAAACGCGTCGTCTTCCGGCTGATGAGGCCCCAGACGAACGGTCCGAGGAAGAACGACCCGATGGCCCCCCAGGAAATTGACAGGATGGCCACGATCGTCGCCGGCCGGAAATAGGCCAGGACGACGGACAGCAGGACGAAGACCGCGGCCATGACGCGCATCAGCCGGGTCAGGCTCCGGTCGCTGACGGCCGGGTTGACGAACCCGGCGTAGAGGTCCTTGACGACCGACGAGCTGGAGATGAGGACGAGCGCGGCCAGCGTCGACATCGAGGCCGAGAGGATCAGCAGCAGCATGAGGACGGACAGCGACGGGTGCACGACCTTGGCCAGGAACTCGGGCATCAGGACGTCGAAGAGGGGCCGTCCGCCGGCGAAGGCCCCGGGCGCCGTGGCGGGCGAGAGGAAGAGCCGGGCCGACGCGCCCGTGAAGTAGGCCGCTCCCGCGATCAGCAGCGAGAAGGCCGTCGAGGCGATCATGCCCCGGCGGACGGCCTTCGCGTCCCTGATGGCGTAGAACTTCTGGACGAGCTGAGGCATGGCGAAGGGGGCGAAGCTCGTCAGGAAGACGAGAGCGAAAAGAGGCCAGGCGCCGCCCGGGCCGACGACCGCCGTCAGGCGGGGATCGATGGCCCCGAGGCCCGCGCTCATGGCCGCCAGGCCGCCGCCCTTGTGGAGGGTGCTGGCGATGAGGACGGCCGAGCCGACGCACATGATCATGCCGAAGACGACGTCGATCATGGTCATGGACTTGTAGCCGCCGAGCACGAGGTAGAAGGCGGTGAAGAGGCCCATGATGAGGAGGGCGACCTCGAAGCCGAAGCCGAAATTGGCCTTGAAGAGGTACGACAGGCCGATGAACACGGCCGCCGAGTAGGGGACGAGGAAGAGGAAGACCGCCAGCGAGGCCATCAGCTTCAGGGCCGGGCTCCCGTAGCGCTTCTCCAGGAACTCGGGCATGGTCGTGACCTGCATCTCGGCCGATACGCGGCGGATGCGGTCCCCGAGCAGGCCCCAGACGCCCAGGACGCCGATGAGCCCGTTGCCGAGGGCGATCCACAGGCCGGAGAAGCCGAAGCCCCAGCCGACCTTGCCGGCGAAGCCGATGAAGAGGACCGCGGAGAAGTAGGCCGCGGCGTAGGTGAAAGCGGACATCCAGGGGCCGACGGCCCGGCCGCCGAGGAAGTAGTCGTTGAAGGTCCGGGCCTTCTTGAGCCCGAGCCAGCCGATGGCGAGGGTCATGACGGCGTAGGCGGCGATGACGATGGCTTTGATGGTCATGGACTCCCTTTTTAACCCGGGCCGGGCGGATCTGTCAACCGCGGCGGCCGCGGCAGGATCGCGAGAGCCATGCTACAATACAGGCGGAGGGAGGGTGATCATGAAGCCGACCGAAGAGCTGAGCAAGGAGCACGAAGCCATCCTGCGGATGATCGGGATCCTCGCGCAGGTGGCCGATCGTCTCGAGACGGGCGCGCCCGTGGAACCCAACGATCTCGACCAGGCCGTGGAATTCATCCGCGTCTTCGCCGACCAATGCCATCACGGCAAGGAGGAGGGTCATCTCTTCCCGGCCCTCGAGAAGGCCGGCCTCGCGCGCGCCGGCGGCCCGATCGGGGTGATGCTGGCCGAGCACACCGCGGGCCGGGTCCACGTCGGGACCATGGCCCGGGCCATCCCCGGCCTGCGCGCCGGCGACGAGCACGCCGCCGCGGCCTTCGCCACAGGGGCCCGGCGCTATGGGGACCTTCTCACCCAGCACATCGCCAAGGAGGACCGCGTCCTCTTTCCCATGGCCGACGCCCGACTGAGTCCGGAGGAGCAGGAGGCGCTCGCCAAGAGCTTCGCCGCGGTCGAAGAGACGGTCGTCGGCGGCGGACGGCACGAAGAGTATTGCCGGCTCCTCGAGCGTTTGGCGAAGGCCTACCCCATCTGATATCATGGCCGTCCGGCCATGATCTCGGAGCAAGGTCCCGTCTATGACGTCGCCGTCATCGGCGGCGGGGTCGTCGGCTGCGCCATCCTGCGCGAGCTCTCGCGCTACGACCTGAGGCTCCTCCTGCTCGAGAAGGAGGCCGACCTCGCCGAGGGCATCAGCAAAGGGAACAGCGGCGTCCTCCACGCCGGCTTCAACGTGCCGCCGCGGTCCCTCAAGGCCAGGACCAACGTCGCCGGCCTGAAGCTCTGCTACGAGCTGGCCGAGACGCTCGGCGTCCCCCACCGCAGGACGGGCAAGCTCGTCGTGGCCCTGACCGACGAGGACCGGCCCCGGCTGGAGGATCTCAAGGCCCAGGGCGACAAGAGCGGCGTCGCCGGGCTCGAGGTCGTCGACGAGGCCGCGATCCGGCGGCTCGAGCCGCTGGCCCGGGGCCGCTGGGCGCTCTATTCGCCCCACACCGGCATCATCTCGCCCTACGAGTTCACCATCGCCCTGGCCGAGTGCGCCGCTCAGAACGGGGCCGAGGTGCGCCTCGAGGCTCCGGTCACCGCCGTCCGGACCGTGAACGGGGCCTTCCGTTTGATCACGCCGCGGGGGGAGATCACCGCCCGCCTCGTCGTCAACAGCGCCGGACTCTTCGCCGACGAGGTGGCCCGCCTGGCAGGGACCGGCCGCCATCGGATCTTCCCCTGCCGGGGCGAGTACCTCATCACGGACAAGGACTCCGGGCTTCGTCTGGGCATGCCCGTCTACCCGGTCCCGCCGAAGGACGATCCCGGCCTCGGCATCCACATCACGCCGACCCTCGAGGGCAACATCATCCTCGGGCCGAGCGCGGAGCCGGTCGATGACAAGGGCGACCTCGCCTCGACGGGGGAGGTCGCGGCCCGGCTCAAGACCGAGGCCGGCCGGCTCATGCCCGGGCTCGAGCGCGCGCCGTTCATCCACAGCTATGCGGGCCTCCGCCCGAAGCTCGTCGATCCCCGGGGCGGGGACGGGTTCGCGGATTTCGTCGTCGAGGAGAGCGAGACGAGAAACGGCTGGATCGACCTCGTCGGCATCGAATCGCCTGGGCTGACCGCGGCCCCGGCCCTGGCCGAGATGGTCGTGGCCATGATCGGAGTGAGGACGAACCTGCGGATGAAGCCGGAGTTCCTGCCGGAGAGGCCTTACCGCAAGCGCTTCGCCGCCCTGGACGATGACAAGCGGGCGGAGCGGGTGGCGCGGGACGCCGACCAGGGCGAGATGGTCTGCCGCTGCGAGCACGTCACGAGGGCCGAGGTCCTCGCGGCGCTGCGGAACCCGTTCGGGGCCCGGACGCTCGACGCGGTCAAGCGCCGGACGCGCTGCGGCATGGGCCGCTGCCAGGGCGGCTTCTGCACGCCCCGCGTCGTCGAGATCATGCAGGACGAGGGGGTGCGCGCGGGGGACATCACCAAGCGCGGCCGCGGCTCCCGCCTCTTTTATGGACGGATCAAGGACGGGCCATGAGCGTCGCGAAAGAGACCTGCGACGTCGCCGTCATCGGCGGCGGGCCGGCCGGGCTGGCCGCGGCCCTCGGCGCGCGCCGGGCCGGGGCGGGAAAGGTCTTGCTCGTCGAGCGCGAGAAGATGCTCGGCGGCATCCTCAACCAGTGCGTCCACGACGGCTTCGGCCTCGTCTTCTACCACGAGACGCTGAGCGGGCCGGAGTACGCCGAGCGTCTCATCGACGACGTCCTCAAAGAGCCGGTCCGCGTCGAAACCGGGGCCATGGTCCTCGACCTTTCCTCGGACCGCCTCCTGCGGATCGGTTCGCGCGAGGGCTACCGGCTCGTCGAAGCGGGGTCGGTCGTGCTGGCCATGGGCTGCCGGGAGCGGACGCGGGACATGATCGGGATCCCGGGCCCCCGCCCGGCCGGGGTCTTGACCGCCGGCTCGGCCCAGAACCTGGTCAATATCCATAACCTGCGCGTCGGCAACGAAGCGGTCATCCTGGGCTCGGGCGACATCGGCCTGATCATGGCCCGGCGCCTTCTCTTCGAGGGCATCGCGGTCAAGGGAGTCTTCGAGATCAGGCCTTGGGCCGGCGGCCTCGAGCGCAACGTCCGGCAGTGCCTTTTCGATTTCGGCATCCCGCTCGAGCTCGGCTCGACCGTGGTCGAGGTCCGGGGACGGGACCGCGTGGAGGGGGTCGTCGTGGCCAAAGTCGATGAGGCGCTGGCCCCGGTAGCGGGAAGCGAGCGCCTTGTCCCTTGCGACACGCTCCTCCTCTCGGTCGGCCTCATCCCGGAGAACGAGCTGGCCAAGAGGGCCGGGGTCGAGCTGTCGCCCCTGACCGGCGGGGCGGTCGTCGACCAGAGCCTCATGACCTCGGTCCCGGGCATCTTCTCGTGCGGCAACGTTCTCCACATCCATGACGTCGCCGATTGCGCCTCCCTCGAGGGCTTCGCGGCCGGAGAGCGGGCCGCCCGCTACGCGGCCGGGGAGAGGGACGACGGGCGAGGGGCCCTTCGGGTCTCGGCCGGCGCGGACATCCGTTATGCCCTGCCCCAGCGCGTGGCCCGCGGCCGGGCCGGGGTCGAGTGGAGCTTCAGGGTCGAGCGTCCGGCGCGGGACGTCACGGTCGAGATCAAGGGCCTGACGTCCGGCCGCATCTATGCCCGCAAGAAGTTCGGCCGCCTTCTGCCCTCCGAGCTCCAGAAGATCAAGGTCGGGGCCGCGGTCGACGAGGACCTCGAGGTGAGCGGACATGACTGAGCGGGCCCTCGTCGACCGGCTGACCTGCGTCCTCTGCCCCGTCAGCTGCGAGCTCGAGGTCTTTGAAGACCTCGATGCGGAACTCCAAATCATTGGGAATCAATGCGATAAGGGCGTTCCGTTCGCCCTCGAAGAAGTGCTCCGCCCCAAGAGGAACCTGGCCACGTCGGTCCCGATCGAAGGGGCCGCCTCGCGCCTGGTCTCGGTCCGCTTGAGCGGCCCCGTGCCGCGCGAGCTCATCTTTCCCATCCTGGCCGAGATCGCCAAGCTCCGTCCCAAGGCCCCCGTTCGCCGCGGCCAGGTCCTCATCGCCAATGTCCTCGGCACGGGCGTCGACGTCATCGCCACCCGCACCGTCCTCTGAAAAGGGACCAGGGGACAGTCCCTAGCTGAGGAGGTCCCAGGCGATGCCGACGCGCTTCAGCGCGTAGCCGAGCTCGCGCGTGAAATCCCCGTAGGCCGTCATCCAGTGAAAGCCCGGCATGCGCTGGGCCAGGGTCCGGTCGTCGCACTTGTAGCGGATATCGATCTGCGAACGGCAGATCGGCAGGCAGGGCGTCTCGACGATCTCGCCGAGGAGGCCGACCCAGCGCTTGGAAGCAAAGTCGGGGGCGATGTTGGTCACGACCTGGCCCTTGGCCATCTCGACCTTGGGCGCGGCCCCGTAGTCCGACTCGAAGTGGGTCAGGATCCGGGCCGGCTCGCTTGCGCGGCCGTCCATCTTGCGCGGCGCCGTGCAGTGAGCCAGGGTGATCGTCCTGTCGTGGGGGTAGGTCGGGTCGTTGAGGAAGACCGGACGGCCGGCGATGTTGGAAAGGAGGACGCCCGACGGGATGACGACGAAGTCGGATTCGCAGAACGCGAGGTAGCCGTCGTCGTTGAGGGTGCTCAGGGTCAGGCAGGCCGAGGTCTCGGCCAGGGGCATGATGGTGCCCATGCAACCGTTGATGGTCAGGGCCCGGCAGCCGGCCTTCCTCATCAGGGCCCGGAAGACCTCGTCGAGGAGAACGCCGTTCTCGACGAAGGCCCGCCCGGTCTCGAGGCTCGTCGCCGGCCGGCGGAGATAGGCGTCGGCGCGGGCCCTCGAGCGGCGCACGACCGCCGTGTCGTCCCGGGCTTCGCGGATGAGCCGGCCGAGATCCTCGTAGGGAACGGTGACGAGGTCGAATTTCCACGTTTCCAGGACCCGCTTGACCACGGAGCCCGGGCCTTCGGGCTCGGCCCAGGCGGACGGGCCGCCGACGGCCAGGATCCGCGTGCCCTTCGTGTTCATCAGTCCGGCCAGGGCCCGCAGCCGCCACAGGATCTCGTCCTGGCTGTCGATGACCACGTCGTCCTCGTCGGCGCCCTGGACCGCCAGGCTGTCCCCGTGCTTGCGCAGGTAGCGCGGGCTGATGATCTCGTACCAGAGATAGACGGGCCCGGACTTGTGGCGGCAGAAGAAGATGCGGTCCTTGCCCGTCTTGTCGAGCGCCTCATAGACGTCGAGCCAGCCGCCCGCCGCGTAGACGATGAAGGCCTGGGCCTCCTCGAGATCCTTGACGGCCGCGAGGTCGCCGGCCTGTCGGACCGCGGCCACGGGAAGGAACTCGACGGGGAACTCCGCCCCCTTGGCCAGGGCCGCGAGCTCGCCTCGGATCCGAGCCACTTCGGCCCTAGCGTCGGCCTCGGTCTGGATCCCGCCCCAGCTCCGCCAGCTTGTCTGGGCCCGGCGGACGGGGACCTCATAGACGAGGATGGGCTTGACCTTGAGCGGCCTCGGACGAGGGGCCTCGCCGGCGGTCTCGGCCTGGCCGGCGAAGAGGGACCAGGCCAGCCCTCCTCCGGCCACGCTGCCGAGCGCCGTCACGCCCGCGCCTTTGAGGAATGTGCGCCGCGTGAATGCGTTGCCGGGCCCCTCGGGTTTCCCTTCGCCCGGGCAGCATCGAGGATGTTGAATGGTCATGGTCCTCTCCCTTCCCGGCGCATTTTTACTATGGGCCGGAATGAAAGTAAAGCGGCGGGGACAGTCCCTACTTGGTGAGGATGGCTAGGGTCTCGAGGTGAGGCGTGTGCGGGAAGAGATCGAAGGGACGGAGCGACGCCGCCCGATAGCCGGCCTCGATGAAGCCCCTGAGGTCGCGGCCGAGCGAGCCCGGGTTGCAGGACACATAGACGACCGTCGGAGCGCCGAGGGCGATCGTCCGGCGCAGGGCCTTCCCCGTCAGCCCGACGCGCGGCGGATCGACGATGACGACGTCGGCCGGCGGGCCCGACGGCGCGGCCAGCAGGGCCTCGACCGTGCCCGGCACGAACTCGACGTTCTCGATCCGGTTGAGGAGGGCGTTCTCGACTGCATTGGCGATATTCCCCGCCGAGGAATCGATCCCCGTCACCGTCCCGGCCGCGGCGGCGAGGGACAGCTCGATGGCCCCGCTGCCGCAGTAGAGGCCCAGGACCCGGCTCGTCTTCCCGATCGGCGCCTCCTCGCCGAGGCGCCGGTAGAGGAGCTCGGCGCCCGGCGTGTTGGTCTGGAAGAAGCTCGGCGGATAGATGCGGAAGGCCAGCCCGGCCAGCTTTTCCTCGATGAAGGGCACGCCCGAGACGAGGCGCGTCCGCTCGAACTCGACGAGATCGGAGCCTCGGCTGCTCGTGACGTGGACGAAGCTGCGCAGCTCGGGCGCGGCCGCCGCCAGCCGCCCGGCCAGGGCCGCAAGGTCGATCTCCGCGAGCTCGGCCGTGACCAGGATGGCCATGAGCTCGCCGGTCCGCCGGCCCTGCCTCAGGACGAGATGGCGGAGATGTCCTTTGCGGGTGGCCGGCTCGAAGCCTTCGAGCCCGTTCTCGCGGGCGAACTCGAGGAGGACCGGGAAGACGCGCTCGACCGCCGGGCCGAAGATCGGACAGGCCGTGACGGGCATCGTCCTCCGGTAGGTCTGCCGGCTCGTCGTCACGCGCTCGCGGAGGCCCAGGGCCAGTTCGCCGTGCTTCTCGCCGAAGGCGAACTCCATCTTGTTCCGGAAGCCGTAGAGGTCGGGCGAGGCGGTGATCGTCTTGACCGCGACTGCCGCTTCGGGCAGCCCGGCCTCGGCGAGCGTCCGCCGCAGGTGGCGCTCCTTGAGCTCGAGCTGGGTCCCGTAGTCGAGGTGCTGGAAGCGGCAGCCGCCGCAGACCCCGAAATGCGGGCAGCGCGGCTCGGCCCGGCGCGGCGACGGGGCCTCGACCCGGATGACCTGGCCGATGAGCGTTGCGCCGCGCTCGGCCACGACCTGGACGCGCACGGTCTCTCCCGGCACGGCGCCGGGGATGAGAAGCCTGCGGCCGCCCGCGCCGGCCTGTCCCTCGCTCCCCGGGAAGTCGATGCCCTCGACCTCGACCGAGAGCGACGGCGCGGCGAAGCGGGCCAGCAGGCGCCGGACCTTCTCGACGGGAAAGCCGACGACGTTGTCGTAGTCGCCCTTCATCCGGGCCACGAAAGCATCCCCGACCTCCTGGACGGCGTAGGCCCCCGCCTTGTCGAGGAACGTCCCTTGGTCGAGGTAGCCCTCGATCATCTCGTTCGTGAGCTCGCGGAAGGTGACATAGGTCAGGTCGTAGCCGGTGAGGAGGCGGTCCTCCGCCTTGGTGTAATAGGCCAGGCCGGTGATGACCCGGTGCCGGCGGCCCGACAAGGCCTTCAGCATCTTTCGCGCGTCGTCGCGGTCCGCGGGCTTGCCCAGGATGCGCAGCCCGAGGGCGACCACGGTATCGGCGCCGATGACGATGGCCTGCGGAAAGGCCTCGGCGGCGGCCTTGGCCTTCATCACCGCCGCGGCGATGGCGAAGGCCAGCGGGTCCTTTTCCGGGATGACGGACTCATCGACGTCCGTCGGGAGGACGCGGAACTCGGGCGCGACGCGGGCCATGAGCTCCCGGCGGCGCGGCGAGGCCGAGGCGAGGACGATCTCCATGGGCGAAGGGCTATTGTACACGATCCGGTCGGGAGCGCCAGGCCGCTAGGAGAACAGCCGGGCTCCCCAGGCCGCGTCCACGGCGAAGTCCATCAGCCGGGCGAACAGGTGGTAGTCGAAGACGGGGCAGGCGACGCCGCGCCGCTCGAGGATCGGACCGGCATGGGCCTGCTCGAACGTCCGCTCGTCCTGCATATACGGCCTGTAAACCTCGAGGTAGGAATCGTACAGCAGCTCCAAGGTGTTCTTCGGCGCCCGCGCGAAGGCCTCTTGCCCGCAGGCCTCGATGCCTTCCAGCTCGAACCGCCGCTTGCCGTAGGCGACGAGATCTTCGAGCGGGGTTGGGACCGGGTTGGCGATATGGTAGATGTCCCCTTCGAGCCCCTCCTCGAAGATGGCCATGAAGGCCCGGACGCAGTGGTCGACGGGAATGAGGTTGATGCCCGCTCCCGGCCGCGTCTCGATGCGGATGGGGATGTAGAGCCGGCCGCCCCGCGTGAGCCGGATGCCCACCTCGGCCGCCTTCTCGCCCCGGCCGTTCCGCAGGTCGTCCATGAAGAGATCGCGGATGGACAGGGCCGCCTTGACGGGATAGTAGAGCGCGTTGAAGCGCAGGGTCCGGCCCGTCGTCGAATCGCCGGCGACGACGGTCGGGCGGTAGACGTTGAGGCGGATGCCCTCGCGCCGGCACGTCTCCCGGGCCATGATCTCGCCCCGGGCCTTGGTCTCCTCGTAGACGTTGGTGAACGGCCCGGACTCGACCCAGTCCTCCGGGCAGAGGCCCGTCCGGCGCCCGGCGGCGTAGGCCGTGCTGATGTGATGGAAGAAGACGCAGCCGCCGCGGACCGCGAGATCGAGGATGGTCTTCAGGCCGCCGATGTTGGCCGCCTCGACCTCGGCCCTCTTTCTTTCGGCGAAGGCCGTGTTCGAGGCGCAGTGGACGATCTCGTCGTAGCGGAAGGCCCCCCCCGCGCCGGCGAGCGCGGCTTTGGCCCAGTCCGGATCGAGCAGGTCCCCCTCCACGATCTCGATCGAGCGGGCGTCGCCGTCGAGGCTGAACCAGCGGGCCAGCCGGGCGATCCGGTCGCGGGCCGAGAGTCCCTTCGAGGCCCGGGCCAGGACGGCGACGCGGTAGCCGGCCCTGAGCAGGGCCACGGCGAGATGGCTGCCCAGGAACCCCGTCGCCCCGGTCACCAGGATCCGCCCGCTCCGTTCTTCCCTTGCCTTCCGCAAGGACGTGGCATCGATCCTCATGAGGACCCCCTTCTGTCGAACGCGCCTGAGGGCTTCTGCGCCTTCGATGGCTTTCGCCCGCTATAGACCGCGGCCAGGCCGAGGGACAGGGGACGGACGGTGATCTCCCCGAGCCCGGCCCTTTGGAGCCCGCCGGGGATGTCGCCGTCCTCGGCGAAAGCGCGGATGGACTCGGCCAGATAGCGGTACGGCCCGCCCAGGCCGGTGATGAGCCGGGCCGCCGGAGGCATGACCCGGAACGAGTAGAACGAGTAGAGCGCCCTCAGCCATCTGCGGCTGGGGAGGGTGAATTCGAGGCCGGCGAAGCGCCCGCCCGGCCTGAGGACCCGCCCCATCTCGCGAAGCCCCCGCTCGAGGTCGGCGAGATTGCGCAGGCCGAAGCCGACCATGACCGCGTCGAACGAAGCGTCGGGGAAGGGCAGGCCTTCGGCGTCGCCCTGGACGAAGGTGACATCCGCGCCGCTCCGGGCCCGCCGGCTCTTGCCGCGCCCGGCTTCCATCATCGGCCGGTTGAGATCGCAGACGACGAGCTCGCTTGCCGGCCCGAGGCGGCGCGCGGCCCTCAGCGCCAGATCGGCCGTCCCGCCGCAGACGTCGAGGACCCTCTCGCCCGGCTCGAGACGCAGGGCCCGGACGGCGGCCCGTTTCCAGAGAAAATGGAGGCCGAGGCTGAGCGCGGCGTCGGCGCGGTCATATCGCGAGGCGATGGGCGTGAAGACGTCCTGGACGAGCCGTTTTTTTTCCGCGGCCCCGACCATCCTCCAGCCGAAGCGGACCTTGTCCTCGGACATCCTCTCTCCCTCTCCCCCGGACATCCTCCAATATAACAGATGGGCGGGAGGAATTCCAAAAGCGCGCCGTCCCCGGTTGCTCGAGGAGGGCGATGCGTTTAGAATAGCCCCGGGATCATCGGATGAGCCGGTATGCCGTCGGCGTCGATCTCGGCGGGACCAAGGTCGAAGCCTGCCTGGTCGACGAGACGCGCCGCGTCCTGGCCCGCAAGCGCCGGCCGTCGGAGCCGGCCCTCGGCCGCGAGAAGGTCGTCGAGAACGTCCTGGAATTGGTCGCCGAGACGGCCGGAGAGGCCCGCTACGAAGCCGTCGGCATGGGCACGCCCGGAACCTACAGCGTCGCGGACGACATCATGTACGGCGCGCCCCACACGCCGCTCTACGAGAGACCCGGCCTGATCAGCCTTCTCCGGTCAAAGCTGGCCGTTCCCCTGGTCGTCGAGAACGATGCCAATTGTCTGGCCCTGGCCGAGTTCTTCGCCCAGTGCCACGGCCGGTTCTCGACGGTCATGGCCGTCATCCTGGGCACCGGCATGGGCTCCGGACTTATCCTGGAGAACAGGCTCCACCGCGGCCCGAACGGCAACGCCGGCGAGATCGGTCACACCTCGATCGCCATCGACGGCCGCCTCTGCGAGTGCGGCCGGCGGGGCTGCGGCGAGGCATACCTCTCGGGTCCCAGCCTCGGCCGCCGCTATGCCGAGCTTTCGGGAGAGGCCCTTGCGCCCGACCGGATCTTCGAGCGCTATCAGGCCGGCGACGTCCACGCCCGCCGCGTCTTGGACGAGTCCTGCCGCATCATGGGCGAGCTCTTCGCGAACTGCGTCAACACCCTCGATCTCCAGGCCATCGTCCTCGGCGGCGGCGTCTCCAACATCTCCCTTTGGTACGACCAGGTGCCGCCGATCACGACCAAGTCGCTTTTCGGCATTCCGCGACGGCAGATCCCCATCCTGAAGGCCGTCCTGGGCGATTCGGCAGGCGTGCTGGGCGCGGCCTATCTGGCCCTGCGCCGCATGGGGCTTATGGATTTCTGAGACATCCTGTTGTCGGCTTTCAGAAAATCCCTCTCGCGGCGGCGATGGGTGTTGCCTCGAAGATCCCCGTTGCTGGAGAGGGGGACCGGCAGGGAGCGGAGGGCGAAGCATACCGGAGCGACCATCAGAAGCGCGACGGAGCGACTCGGAGGAGCGCTTCTGGGAAATATCTTAAGGAGATATTCTCTTAAGATATCTCGCAGGAACCCGGCTCTGTGTATCGCCGCCGGTTCCTGCCCTCCGCTCGCTTCGCTCGCTGCGGTCGGATGCCGGGGAGCTAGAGGCAATACCCGAGCTATGCCGGAGAGAGGGATTTCCGGGAACCGCCGAAGGGTTTAGTACTTCCCCATGATGTAGTTCTCGAGGTTCTCGATCGTCACCTTCTGCTCGGTGATGACGGCCTTGACCACGTCGCCGATGGAGATGACGCCGGCCAGCTGACCGTCCTTGCAGACCGGCAGGTGGCGGATGTGCTTGTCGGTCATGAGGGCCATGCATTCCTGGGCCGTCGTGTCAGAATGGACCCCGTAGACCTCCTTGGTCATGATGTCCTTGACTGGGGTCTCCTGGGAATGGCGGCCCATGAGGACGATCTTCCGGGCGTAATCCCGCTCCGACAGGATGCCGACGACCTCGTCGTCCTTGTCGACCACGACGAGCGCGCCGATGCCCTTCTTGGCCATCAGTTCGAGGGCCTCGATGACCTTGGCCTCCGGCCCGATGGTCCAGGCCGTGTGGCCCTTCTGGTCGAGCATGTCCTTGACAGTGATCATGATCACCCTCCTCGTCGAATCCGTCTCTATCGGTCCGGCGTGGTCCTTATATAGTGCAGCCCCGCCAGGTTGTCAATCGAAGTACCCCGTCAGATCGTCCCGGTTGAGCCCCTGGGCCAGGGCCACCCGGGCCACGGCCCGGGCCACGGTCCGGTGCAGGGTTTTGTCCAGCGGATTGGGGACGATCTCGCCGGGAGCGGCGAAGGCCGCGATCGTCTCCGCCGCGGCGATGAGCATCTCCCGCGTGATCCGGGGCACGTTGGCGTCCACGGCGCCGCGGAAGATGCCCGGAAAGCCGAGGACGTTGTTGACCGATTTCCCGTCGGCCGCGAAGGCCGCCCCGGCGGCCAGGGCCCGCTCGGGTTCGATCTCGGGTACCGGGTTGGACAGGGCCAGGATGATCTGACCCCTGCGGACCATCTTCTCCTTGATCAGCCCCGGCGCGCCGGTCGTAGCGATGACGACGTCGCAGCCGGCCATGATCCCGGCCAGGTCGGAGGCCGTGCCGCCGGCCTCGGTCAGCCGCCCGACGGCCGCCGCGGAGAGGTCCGCGCCGAGGATCGGGCGGCCGAAGCGGACCATCAGCATCTTGGCCAGGGCCAGGCCGGCGGCGCCGAGCCCGATGACGCCGATCGAGCTCCGGGAGAGGTCCCGGCCCGTCGTCTTGGCCGCATTGAGGAGCGCCGCCGTGACGACGACGGCCGTGCCGTGCTGGTCGTCGTGCATGACCGGGATGTCGAGCCGGGCCTGGATCCGCTCTTCGATGGCGAAGCACCGCGGCGCGGAGATGTCCTCGAGCTGGATCGCGGCGAAGGTCGGGGCCAGGTGGACCACCGTCTCGACGATCTCGTCGGGGTCCTTGGTGTCGAGGAGGATGGGCATGCCGGAGAGGCCGGTCAGGGTCTCGAGCAGGCTGGCCTTGCCCTCCATGACCGGCATGGCCGCCTTGGCCCCGATGTCGCCCAGGCCGAGGACCGCCGTGCCGTCGGTGACGATGGCGACGAAGTGGCGGATGCAGGTGAAGCGGCGGGCGAGCGACGGATCGTCACGGATCTTCAGGCTGACCTCGGCCACGCCCGGCGTGTAGACCTTGCGCAGCGTGCTCAGCGAGGAGATGTCGTAGCGGCTGCGGATGGCGATCTTGCCGCCCTGGTGCATCTCCAGGACCTCGTCCCGGACCTCCAGGAGCTCGACGCCCGCCGTCGCCCGCACGACCTGGACGACCCGTTCGAAGTGCTTGAGATCGTCCACATAGACAACGATGTCGCGGTCGACGGCCGAAGCGCCCCAGTAGATCGTCGTGATCTCGCCGAGGAGGCCGTCCGCGCCGCCGATCGCCGTGAGGAGGCGCCCCAGACTGCCGGGCTTCTGCTCCAGACGGCAGCGCAGGGTTCTCTGGATCTTGCCGTCCCACCACACGACGGGGTCACCTCCCTCCGGAAATCAGGCCGCTTCAATTATAGGGGGAATGCCGCCCCTAGTCCACGAGGAGGAAGGCGTAGCGGTTCATCTCCTCGTCGTAGTCCGCGAGGACCTTGATGGGATAGCCGATCTTCCGGACCGTGGTGAAGACGTCGATGCCGAGCGCGTCGGGACTCGGCCGAGCCAGCTTGGGCTCCTTGCAGGCGGTCCGGGTGCCGGGGCATTCCAGGCAGATGTTGCAGCTGTCGAAGGGCAGGAGGAAGGCCTTGACGAAGCCGGCTTTGAACAGCTCGTGCTCGAGCTTGACCAGCTCGAGGGTGAGCTTGCGGCTCCAGGCGTGGCGATCCTCGGGCTGGGGGACCGTCTTGGCGAAATGGAAGACCGCGATCCGCCGGTATTCGCGGATGAAGCGCGCGGACTCGGCGACCGAGGGGGCGTTGGGCGGGCAGGCGGCGTTGTGGCCGTACTCGACGCAGCCGTAGCGGCACTTCATCCGGACCCACTCCGCGGTGACGATCTGGCGCGGATCGATCCAGCGGAAGTCCTCGAAGCCCCGCGCGACGAAGAGGCCTTCGAGGTCCCGGCTGGGGACCGAGCGCGCGCGGGGTCCTGGTTTGACCGTCCGTCCGCCGTTCCTTTTTCGGTCCATCGTCCGACCTCCTGGCCAGCCGCCGGCGGCTGGGGCGACGCGTGCTCGAGGACATGTCCCCTCCCGCCCGCGTTTTGAACCGCTTTATAGCACCGGGCCCGGGCCGTGTCAACGGCGGGCCGGACCGCCGCACGCGGGCACGGCCCCGAGCCGGGAAGGACTACCGCGCCGGAGCCCCGTGGGCTATAATCCTCACGTGACCGCCCCGTCGCGCTTCGCCGTCGTCCTCGTCCGACCGGACAGCCCGGAGAACATCGGCCTCGCCGCCCGGGGCATGGCCAACACGGGCTTCACCGACCTGCGTCTGGTGGGGCTCGACAAGCTCGAGCCGCCGGCCTGGCGGACGGCCATCCACGCCGATTCGATCATCGAAGGGGCCCGGTTCTTCCCTTCGCTCGGCGAGGCGGTCGCCGACCGGGACCTCGTCCTCGGCTCGACGGCCCGCGTGCGCCACGATTTTCCCCTGGTGCCGCTGTCGGAGGCGGTGGCGAGGATCGAGGAATACCCGGCCGCGACCCGGGTCGGCCTCGTCTTCGGGAACGAGCGCACGGGGCTGACGCAGGAGGAGCTGGGTCTGGCCAACGTCCGCTTCCATATCCCTCAAGCGTCGCGCCAGCCCTCCTACAACCTCGGCGTGGCCGTCACGCTGACGCTCCACGCCGTCGCCTTCCGCGAAGGCCCGCCGCCGGCCCTCCGGCGCCGCGCGCCGCTCGACCACGCCGCCCAGGCCGAAGCGGGGCGGCGCTTCGCCGGCCTGCTCGACGGCCTCGGCTTCATGCACGACACCAACCGCGACTTCATCATCGAGAAGGTCCAGGACATCTTCTTCCGCATGGCCCTGACGGCCAAGGACCGGGACATCATCCTGGCCATGTTCCGCAAGGCTCTGGAAGGCCCGCCGGCGCGGCCCCGGACGAAGGGAAAGGATCGGCCATGAATCCGAGACAGCTCAAGGTCGTCTTCGGCGAGAACTACCGGATCGACGTCGAGTACCACGGTTTCACGATCAAGACGGACCAGCCCGTCCAGGACGGCGGAGACGGGACGCAGCCGTCCCCGTTCGACCTCTTCTTGGCCTCGCTCGCCTCCTGCGCGGGCTACTACGCCCTGGCCTTCTGCCGGGAGCGCAAGATCGCCACGGAGGGGCTGGCCGTGACCATGACCTTCGAGCGGCCGGAGGGCTCGCGTCTGATCGACAAGTTCCTCATCCACCTGACGCCGCCCGCCGGATTCCCCGAGAAGTACCGGGCCGCGCTCGTCAAGTCGGTCGATCACTGCACGGTCAAGGCGCACCTGGACAGGCCGCCGCGGTTCGAGACCGTCCTCGAGCCCTGAGCGGCCTGGCCCGGGTCACGGCGTCTGGGGCAGCCAGAGGTAGTAGAAACCGGTCTTCAAGGCCCCGAGCATGGACTCGAGAACCTTCGTTTCGAGGGGATTGAAGTCGCCGAGCCGCGAGGCGTAGATGTTCGTCTTCGTCTTCGGGAAATAGGTGTAGGAGACGACCCGGGCGCTCTTGAGCCCGGCCAGCTCGCGGGCCTTGCCGAAGGCGTCCTCGAAATAGCCCACCGCGTCGATGAGGCCGAGCTTCAAGGCCTGCGGGGCGGTGTAGACGCGGCCGTCGGCGATCGTCCGCAGGCTCGCCTCGTCCACCTTGCCCTTGCGCCCCCGCGCCACCACGGCCAGGAAATCGCCGTAGTACTCATCGATGATCGTCTGGAAGATCTTCTTCTCGTCCTCCGTCATGTCCCGGAACGGCGATCCGGAATCCTTGGCCGGGCCGGACTTGATGATGTTGACTTTGATGCCGACCTTGCTCATGAGCGACTCGACGCTCGGGAAGATCGAGATGACGCCGATCGACCCGGTCAGCGTGGACGGGTGGGCGATGACGGCGTCGCAGGCCGTGGCGATGTAGTACCCGCCGGACGCCGCGACGCCCATCATCAGCCCGACCACGGGCTTGCCCGTCCGCTCCTTGAAGCGGAGGATCTCGTGATAGACGATGTCGCTCGCCGTGACCTCGCCGCCCGGCGTGTCGAGCCGGAGGATGACCGCCTTGACCGAGGCGTCGGAGGCGGCCCGCTCGAGCCGGTCATAGACGCGGGCGACGACGCTCTTCTCCCGGGCGAAGAGGCTCGTTTCCAGGGTCGAGGAGATCGTCCCGTCGATGTCGATCATGAGGACCTTCTCCTTGGCCGGGCCGGGCTTGAGCACGACCTCCTTGAGCGTGTCTTCCCCCAGGAGATCGAGATGGATCTGCGGCGAGCAGGCCGTGAGGGCCAGGGCCGCCGCGAACAAGGACACGCCGAGACCGGCTGTCTTCGCGCTCATGAGGACCTCCTCAGTCGGATGGCTTCCGGAAGTGCCGGCCGGCCCGCCGGGTGGGAGGGACGACCATGCGGATGGACAGCGGCAGGACGCGGAATTCGAGCCGGTCCCGCTCGCCGAGGAACTCGCCGTTGAACTGGAGCGGCAGGTCCCGGCCCTGGATGACGACCCGCTTGGCCTTGTAGTGGCGGAGGCGGCGCTGGTAGATCCCGTAGTAGATCAGCGGAAAGAGGACCGAGTACTTGACCGGGCCCATCTCGAACAGCGTGACGTCGAGATAGCCGTCGTCGACGACGGCCCGCGGAGCGACCCGCCAGCTGTAGCCGAAGTAGCTCGTCTTGGACACGATGCAGTCGAAGAAGCGGGAGCCGACGGTCTTGTGATCGAACGCGCCGGAGCGGTCGAAGCCGTCGTAGAGCTCGATCGTCTTCTCGCCCGCGGGCGTGTCGAAGAGGCGGCGCCCGGCCAGGACGTGGCCCCAGAGCCCCTGGATCCGTCCGCGGAGCTTCTCGCCGGTGACGCAGGCCGTGGCCCCGACGCTGGCGAAGGCGGCCACGCGGCCCTCGACCTCCATGAGATCGATCGGCCGGGGGACGCCCTCGGCCAAGCAGTCGATGGCCCGCAGGGGATTGAGGGGGATGTCGAAGGCCTTGCGGAAGGCGTTGCCGCTGCCGAAGGGGATGACCCCGAAGAGCACGTCCTTCTCTTTGCCCGCGTCGAAGATCCCCTGGAGCGTGTCGGCGACAGTGCCGTCGCCGCCCATGGCCACGATGACGTCGGCGGTCCGGGAGGCGATGGCCGCCTTTTCCACCGTCGTCTTGATGTCGCCGAGGTGGTCGTAGATGTCGCCCGGCAGCCTCTTCTGGAGATAGGCGCGCAGGAGCTTGCGCCTCATCCATCGCGAATTCGCCGCCCTGGGATTGACGAGGCAGGCGGTCCTGAGATCCTTGTTCATTGCGGCGTGGCCCCGGGGTCGCCCTCATTGTAGCGCAGGAGTCCGAGGGCGTCAAAGCCGGGCCGCCGCGTCCCTGTCCCTTGAACCGGCGCCGTGACCTGGCATAGAATGACGCCCAAGCGGATCATGACATCCCCGGAGAAGACGCTCCTCGTCGAGGCGAAAGGCCTGGCCAAGACCTATCTCGTCGGCGACGTCCGGGTCGCCGCCTTGGCCGGGGTGGACCTGGCCGTGGCGGAAGGCCGCTTCGTCGCCGTGACCGGGGCCTCGGGCTCGGGCAAGTCCACGCTCCTCAACCTGCTCGGCGGGCTCGACACGCCGAGCGCCGGGACGATCGAGGTCGGGGGGGCCGTCATCTCGGCCATGGGCCGCGAGGACCTGGCCCGCTACCGGCGATCGGTGGCCGGCATGATCTTCCAATCGTTCAACCTCGTCCACGCCCGGACCGCCCTCGAGAACGTCGAGCTGCCGCTCATCTTCGCCGGCCTCGAGAAGAGCGAGCGGCGCCGCCGGGCCGCCGATCTCCTCGGCCAGGTCGGCCTGGCCCACAGGGCCCGCCACCGACCCTCCGAGCTCTCGGGCGGGGAGCAGCAGCGCGTGGCCGTGGCCCGGGCCCTGGCCAACGGACCCCGCCTGCTCCTCGCCGACGAGCCGACCGGGAACCTGGACAGCCGGACCTCGCGGGAGATCGTCGGCCTGCTCGCCGGGCTCAACCGGGAGCGGAAGCTGACCGTCATCATGGTTTCCCACGAGGAGGGCCTGGTCCGCGAATTCGCCCACGAGATCGTGCGCCTGCGCGACGGCCGCGTCGTCGGGACGGGAGACCCCTCGTGAGGTTCACGGACGCCGTCGATTTCGCGCTGGCCAGCCTGCGCAAACGGCGCCTGCGGACGTTCCTGACCGCCTCCGGGGTCATGATCGGGATCGGGGCCCTGGTCTCGATGATCGCCTTCGGCAAGGGCATGCAGAAGAACGTCACCCAGGCCTTCAAGGCCTCCGATCTGTTCACCACGATCATGGTCCTGCCGGGCGGCGCGGAGCCGCCCGGCGGCGATCCGGACCGCCAGAGGCCCGAGGCCAAGGAGCGGGCCCGGCCGGACGCTGTCCTCGACGACGCGGCCGTGGCGGCCGTCTCGAGGATCCCCGGAGTGCGGATGGCCTACGCCGACGTCAGCTTCCCGGCCATGGTCGGGTTCGAAGGCCCGGGGGAGTTCCGCCTCGTCCAGGTCGTGCCGGCGGCCGTGGCCGCCTCGAGCGCGCTGAAGATCAAATGGGGGCGGGCCTATGCCGCCGATGACGAGGACGGCGTCGTCGTCAGCCGCGCCTTCTTGCGGCGGCTGGGGATGACGGACCCGGCCGCGGCGGTGGGCCGGACGATCCGCCTGACGTCCGTCTCGATCGATCTCTCGCGCCTCGCGACGCTCAACCTCGGCTCTCTTTTCTCCGGCGGCGCGTCCCCCGTGGCCCAGACGACCTACGAGTTCCCCATCCTCGGCGTCACCGAAGGCGCGGCCTTCGGCGGCGAGGTCAACATGACCGAGAGCGCCGTCATGATCCCGCCGGGCCCGGCCTCCCGGATCAAGCGCCTGCCCTTCACGAGCGTCTGGGACCTCTTCCGGATGAGGGACGGCAAGATCGGCTATTCGGCCGCGACGGTCAAGCTGGCCTCGCTTCGCGACCTCGACGCGGTCCGGACGAGGATCCGCGAGATGGGCTTCGCCACGTTCGCCCTGGCCGACCAGTTCGAGGAGATCACCCGGGCCTTCTATTTCATGGACATGGTCCTGGCGGCGGTGGGCATGATCGCCATCGTCGTGGCCGCCCTGGGCATCGTCAACACCATGGTCATGTCCATCCTCGAGCGCTACAGGGAGATCGGGGTCATGAAGGCCGTCGGGGCCTCGGACGGGGACATCAAGCGGATCTTCTTCTTCGAGTCCGGGGCCATCGGCTTCGCCGGCGGGGCGGCCGGGTGCCTCCTGGGCTGGGCGGTGAGCCTGCTCATCAACCGGGTCATCGATCTCTACCTGGCCCGCCAGGGGATGCCCTCGGTCGCTTATTTCGCCTTCCCGTTCTGGATCTTCCTCGGCGCCGTCGGCTTCGCCGTTCTGGTCAGCCTCGCCTCCGGGATCTATCCGGCCCGGCGGGCGGCCCGCGTCGACCCCGTCGTCGCCCTCCGCCACGATTAGGAAGAACGGGGACACGTACACAGAGTACATGTCCCCCGATCCCGGGACAGTTTCTCATCGACACTTTTCTGCTATAATGCGCGTCTTATGCGTGCTCGCGCGTTCCTTTGTCCGGCCGGGGGGTCGATCCTCAGGGGAACGAAGGAGCTGCCATGAAGGATCCCCGCCTCTCCATCCTCCCCGGCGCCGTCCTGGCCATCCTCGCCTTGGCCGCATGTTCGGTCCGCCAAACGCCTCTGACCGTCGAGGCCCGCGCCCGGGCCCTCCATGCCCGGATGGTGACCGTCGACACCCACTGCGATACGGCGTTCAGCCTGCTCCGGACCGACTGGAAGGTCGGCGACCGCCACGACCCGGCCCAGCGATCGAGCGGCAAGATCGACCTGCCGCGCATGAAGGAAGGCGGCCTCGACGCCGAGTTCTTCGCCGCCTTCGTCGGCCAGGGCCCGCGCACGCCCGAGTCCTACGCCAAAGCCAATGACAGCGCCCTCCGGGCCGTGGCCGCCGTCCACAAGATGACCCAGGATTACGCCTCGACGATCGGCCTGGCCACGGACCCGGCCGGCGCCCGCCGCCTCAAGAAGGAGGGCAAGCTCACCGCTTTCATCGGGCTCGAGAACGGTTACCCCATCGGCCGGGACCTCTCGCTGGTCGAGCTCTTCTACGACAACGACGTCCGTTACGTCACGCTCTGCCATTCCTCGGACAACGACATCTGCGACTCCTCGACGGACCGCCGGAACCCCGAAGACAGGGGTCTCAGCGACTTCGGCCGCGAGGTCGTGGCCGAATGCAACCGCCTGGGCATGATCATCGACATCTCGCACGCCTCCGAGAAGTCGTTCTATGACGTCTTGGCCGCGTCCAAGGCCCCGATCATCGCCTCCCACTCGAGCGCCCGGGCCCTCTGCGACAGCCCCCGCAACCTGACCGACGACCAGCTCCGGGCCTTGGCCAAGAACGGGGGCGTCGTCCAGATCTGCTTCCTCGGCTCCTATGTCAAGACGCCTCCGGTCATCCCCGAGCGCGAAAAGGCCATGAAGGAGCTCGAGGCCAAGTACGGCCCGGTCCGCGAGATCCGCGACGACGCCGTGCGGGCCAAGGCCATGGCCGAGCGGGACGCGATCAACAAGCGGTTCCCGCAGGTCCGGCCGACCGTCCAGGACCTCGTCGACCACATCGATCATGTCAAGAAGGTCGTCGGCATCGATTACGTCGGGATCGGGACCGATTTCGACGGCGGCGGCGGCGTCATCGGCTGCGACGACGCGAGCGGCATGATCCACGTGACGGAGGAGCTCATCCGCCGGGGTTATACCGACCGCGAGATCGAGAAGATCTGGGGCGGCAATTTCTTCCGCGTCTTCGACAGGATCAACGCCGCGGCCGGAAAATAGGCCTCTCCGGACGGTCCGCGTAAAATAAATTTACAGCGGTCTCTCATTTTTTTCTGCAACTCATTCGTTTTCTTTATGATAGACGCCATGGGCTATGGCACGTTCCTTGCTCCCACGCTGAACGGCTCGGGAATGTGCATTTTGGAGGCTTTTTCGTTATCATGAGGGCGCCTTCGATGATCACCGCCAGAAGCCGACGCCTCTTGCCGCTCGCCCTCGTCGTCCTTATGGCCGCCGTCACGACCTCGCCCGCCGCCGGGCCCCCGGGGTCGGGGGCCTCGGCCCCCCGCTACGGCGGGACTTTCCGCGTCAAAGGCTATTACCTCCCCTTCAACCAGGTCTTCGATCCGGCCGCCCCCTCCCATTACTTCATCACGGAACAGCTCTACGACGGCCTGGTCCGGTTCGACAGCCATTTCAATCCCATGCCCGCCCTGGCCGAATACTGGACGATCTCCGAACGAGGGGCGCGCATCACGTTCCATCTGCGCAAGGGCGTCCGCTTCCACAACGGGCGGGAGCTCACCGCCGAGGACGTCAAATACTCGCTCGAGCGCCTCATCCGGAAGGGCGCCGGGAACACGGCCTATCAGCACTTCGTCGGGAAGGTCGTCGGTGCCGAGGAGTTCCGGAGCGGCCAGACCGCGGACGTGGCCGGATTCCGGGTCGTCGACCCGCTGACCTTCGAGATCCGCTGGGTCGGGCCCTATGTCTCCGGGCTGTACCTCCTGGGCATGTACTCCTGCAAGATCCTGCCCAAGGACCTCCTCGAGGGCCGGGGCCGGAACTTCTTTCAGAAGCCCATCGGCACCGGCCCCTTCAAGTTCGCCGAATGGCTCCGCAGCCCTCAGCTCGAGATCCGCGGCGTGCGCCTCGAGCGCAACTCCTCTTATTACGGCCGCCAGCCCTACCTCGCCGCCCTCGAGTACAGTCCCTACTTCACCGAGGAGCAGTTCGAGACCGGCGCGGTTCATCTCGTCTCGGTGACCTCCGAGAGGATGCTGCGGGGCAGCTTCCCCGTCCTCGAGAACAACACCCTGAAGTCCTACTTCCTGGCCTTCAGCTGCGATATCCCTCCGCTCGATCGTCCCGAGGTCCGCAAAGCCCTGTCCCTGGCCCTCGACGAAGGCCGCCTGGCCGCGTCCTGTAACACTCCTGATACGCTCCATCAGGTCATGAGCAATTACATCCCGCCCCTCCTGCCGGGCTTCTTCCCCAAGGCGGCCGGGCCCTACACCGACGCCGACACGGCCAGGCTTCTGCTTGATCGTCTCCTGCCCGAAGAGGAGCGCAAGGCCCTGACGCTGACCCTCGCCTTCGACGGGCCGAGGACCGACGAGACTTCCGGCTTCGCCCGCGAGCTCGGGCGGGAGCTCGAGGCCCTCGGGATCAGGCTCGACGTGAAGTACCTCCGGAAGCCCGAGGACGTCCTGTCCCTTCGCCGGCCCTACGTGAAGTTCCTCGTCCATACCCTCGACTTCCCCGATCCCGAGAACATCATCGGCCCGCTCTTCCGCTCCGGCTCGCCCGCGAACGCCACCAGCTCCCGCTACGCGAACCCGCGCGTCGACGCCCTGCTCGACCAGTCCATGTCGGAGACGAGCTGGGAGCGCCGGACGGGCCTGTTCCGGGAGATCGAAAAGCTCCTCTACGAGGACGTCCCCGCGCTGCCGCTCTTCTCGGAGCGCATCCGCATCGCCATCCGTCCCCAGGTCCGGGGCCTCCAGCTCCCGGCCATGGGCTTCATGTTCCTCGACGTCAAGGACATCTGGCTCGGAGATTGAGGACGACGTTGAAGCTGAAGATCTCGATCTACACGCGCCTGGTGCTCTGGATCACCCTGCTCGTCCTCCTTCTCTTCGGGGCCATCCTCTTCGTCATCCAGATCCGCGAGGCCAAGATCCTTCAGGACGAGGCCGAGGCGCGGGCCCTGATCCAGGCCCGGTACGTGGCCGACGCCAACCTCCAGTCGCTGTCCCACCAGGATTGGCAGGCGGTCCAGGACTACGTCGATACCCACATCACCGGGGACCTGGCTTACATCGTCGTCTATGACCGGCAGGGCCAGCCGGCCGCCTGGAACGAGATCATCCGGTCGCACGGCGAGCTCGTCTCGACGAGCCTCCTCGGCGACGCCATGACCCCCCAGGAGACCGCCTCGCAGGAGAGGAGCCTCGTCCTCAGGAACGCGCTCGTCCGGGTCTTCGAGGTCGAGGTCTCCGCCTACTCCGATCCGGCCGGCCGCTGGGGCTCGGTCAAGATCGGGCTGTCGCTCGAGCCCATGTACGCCCGGCTGCGCGCCATCAGCCGGGTCCTCCTCTTCATCGGCATCGGCGGCTTCCTGGTCGGCCTCGCCGCCGCCGCCTTCCTGGCCCGGCGCATCACGCGGCCCATCCACCGGCTCGTCGAGGGCACCGTGCGCATCGCCAAGGGCGATTTCTCCCAGGCCATCGTGGACACCTCCCGCGACGAGGTCGGGGACCTGGCCCGGAGCTTCAACGAGATGAGCGCCCAGCTCGTCCAGGCCCGCGAGCGGATGGAGGACGCCAACCGCCGCCTCATCCAGCACGAGAAGCTGGCCTCGATCGGGCGCATGGCGGCCACCATCGCCCACGAGATCCGGAACCCGCTGACCTCGGTCAAGCTGAACATCCAGAAGGTGGCCGAAGAGGAGAGCTTCGCCGAGGCCGTCAAGGCCCACCTGGGGCTCTCGCTCGAGGGGATCGACCAGATCGAGCGGTTCATCAAGGAGCTGCTCAACTTCACCCGCGTCCAGGAGCTCGCTCTCGACCGCTGGCCGGTCGATCAGATCGTCGCCGAGGCGCTGAAGATGATCCAGGGCGTCCTCGCCGAGAAGGGGATCGCCGTCGAGCGGTCCTGCGCCGAGGGGCTGCCGGCCGTCCTGGCCGACGCCGACAAGCTGCGCCAGGTGTTCCTCAACATCCTGCGCAACGCCCATGAGGCCCTGGACCCCGGCGGCCGGATCAGCATCGCCTGCGACGCCGCGCGCGAGGGCGGGCGGATGATGGTCCGGGTGCGCATCGCCGACGACGGGCCGGGCATCCCCGACAACGTCCGGCCGAACATCTTCGAGCCGTTCTACACGACCAAGCCCTCCGGCTTCGGCCTCGGTCTGGCCAATGCCCGCAAGATCGTCGAGCAGCACAACGGAACGATCGCCGTCGGCAAGAAGCGCGGCCGGGGCGCGGCGTTCGTCATCCTCATCCCGGCCGAGGAGGCCCCATGAGATCCATCCTGATCGTCGAGGACGACCCGCTCGTCCGCAAGACTCTGGCCTCGCAGCTGGCCAAGAAGGGCTTCGACATCGCCGTCGCGGAGACGGGGGAGTCCGGCGTCCGGGCCTACTCCGAGGGCTCGCCGGACCTGGTGCTCCTCGACGTCCGGCTGCCCGACCTGGACGGCCTGGAGGTCCTGCGGCGGATCAAGGAGCGCAGCCGGCGGGCCGTCATCGTGGTCATGACCGCCTTCGACGACATGAAGACGACCGTGGAGGCCATCAAGCTCGGCGCCTTCGAGTACCTGGTCAAGCCGCTCAACTCGACCGAGCTCGAGCTGGCCATCGAGAAGGCCTTCCAGGTCCGCTCCCTCGAGGAGAAGGTCAGCTACCTGGTCGAGGAGAAGCAGAAGGAATACACCATCGACAACATCATCGGCCGTTCGGCCGGGATGCGGTCCGTCTTCAAGATCATCGGCTCGGTCGCCAACACCCGGACCAACGTCCTCATCCAGGGCGAGAGCGGGACCGGCAAGGAGCTCGTGGCCAAGGCCATCCATTATCACAGCCCCTTCCGCGACGAGCCCTTCATCGTCATCAACTGCTCGGCCATCCAGGACACCCTCCTCGAGAGCGAGCTTTTCGGCCACGTCAAGGGGGCCTTCACCGACGCCGTCAGCGAGACCAAGGGCAAGTTCGAGATCGCCGGGAAGGGCACGCTCTTCCTCGACGAGGTCGGCGACGTCTCGCCCAACCTCCAGAGCAAGCTCCTGCGGGTCATCGAGTCGCGCGACTTCATGAAGGTCGGGGGGGAGAGGGTGCTCAAGACCGAGGCCCGGATCATCGCCGCGACCAACCAGAACCTGAAGGCCCTCATCGACAAGGGACGCTTCCGCGAGGACCTGTTCTACCGGCTCAAGGTGGTCGAGATCAGCATCCCGTCCCTGCGGGAGCGGCGGGAGGACATCCCCGATCTCGTGGCCTACCTGCTCGAGAAGATCAACCGCGACCTCCGCCGCAACGTCCGCAAGGTGCCGCCCGAGGTCATGAAGACGCTCGCCGATCTGCCCTGGCGCGGCAACGTCCGGGAGCTCGAGAACGCCCTGACCCGGGCCGTCATCCTGGCCAAGGGCGACGTCATCCTCAAGGAGAACCTGCCGCTGGAGCCGGACGAGCGGCGGACCTTCACCGACGAGCTCGTGCCGCTCGAAGAGGTCGAGAAGAAGTACATCCAGCACGTCCTCCTCTCCGTCCGCGGCAGCAAGACCCGGGCCAGCCAGATCCTTCAGATCAGCCGGCCGACCCTGGACAAGAAGATCAAGGACTATTCGCTCGACCTGGGCGAGTCGTCCTGAGCGGCGGTGTCCGGAGCGCCGTCCGGCTGTAAAAGAACTTGTCGCGGGACCCCGGATCCTCCGTGCCGCCGGCCCTTTCCCCTGAGGAGCGAGAAGGCGGAATTGGCACAAAACGTGCTACCTAGGAATGTGGCCGCAAGGAAGAGGCCATTCATGAGCACGAACGCCCACAAGAAGATCGTTCTCGTCGACGACGACGACATGGTCCGCAAGACCTTCACCCTCCTGCTCGGGAAGAAGTACCGCCTCATCCCGCTCAAGGATCCCCTCCAGGCCCTGTCCCAGCTCAAGGGCGGCCGGGCCGACCTGATCATCGCCGACTATCGGCTGCCGCATCTCAACGGCATGGAGCTCATCAAGCGGCTCCGCGAGAACGGCTTCGAGGGCGAGGCCATGCTCATCAGCGGCCATCCCGACGAGGTCCGCGTCGAGGACATGGGCCGCTTCGCCATCAGCGCCTTCTTCGTCAAGCCGCTCGACTTGAACGACCTGAACCTCTCGATCGACCGGATCCTGCAGCCTAAGAAGGGGCTGGACGCCGTCGCCCCCTGAGGCCGGGCCGTCCTCTGCAAAAAAGTTTACGTTTTTCCGCCTTTCCCGGGCCCTCTCCAGGGGAGAGAACTGGCATAAAAAATGCATCACCTTGCGGCATGAGACAGAAGGTCAACGGAATCCCAAACGGCATTCCCGATACCCTTCCATAACCCTCCTTCTTTTGTTCCCGAGCGAGGGGCGCCGCGGGGGCGCCCCTCACTCCCTCTTTCCCCGGCGGCCCTCCCCTCCGGGCCGCTCCGCTCGCGTTGACTCCCTCTCCGCTCGTAGTGTAGGATGAGCGGCAAGGAGAGCCCTCATGCCCAGCCCGGCCAAGAATCCCCATCTGCCCTTCGGCGATCAGCGCACCGCCCCTTGGTACGGCAAGGATATCATCTCGGTCAAGCAGTTCAGCCGCGCGGACCTCGAATACATCTTCGGCGTCGCCCACGAGATGAGGGTCATGGTCGAGCGGGTCGGGACGTTCGACCTGCTAAAGGGCAAGATCCTGGCCAGCCTCTTCTACGAGCCGTCGACGCGAACCTCGTCCTCGTTCATCGCGGCCATGGAGCGGCTCGGCGGCAGCATCATCAACATCAACGAGGTCCGCTACTCCTCGGTGGCCAAGGGAGAGAGCCTGCCGGACACCATCAAGACCCTCGAGTGCTACGCCGACGTCATTGTCATCCGCCATCCCGAGCTGGGCTCGGCGGCCAAGGCGGCCGAGGCCGCGCGCAAGCCCGTCATCAACGCCGGCGACGGGGTCGGCGAGCACCCGACCCAGGCCCTGCTCGACGCCTTCACCATCCGCGAGGAGCTGGGCCGCATGGACGACCTGACCGTGACCATGCTCGGCGACCTCAAGTACGGGCGCACCGTGCATTCCCTGTCGCGCCTGCTCTCGCTCTACAACGCCCGTCTTCACTACGTCTCGCCCGAGATCCTGCGCATGCCGGCGGAGATCATCGCCGAGCTCGAGGCCAAGGGCATGCGCCAGACCGAGCATCGGACGCTCGACGGGGTCCTGCCGGACACGGACGTGCTCTACGTCACCCGGGTCCAGCGGGAGCGCTTCGAGAGCGAGGAGGTCTACGAATCGGTCAAGGGGGCCTACGTCCTCGACAAGGCCGTCATGGCCGCGGCCAAGCCCCGGATGATCGTCATGCACCCCCTGCCGCGGGTCACGGAGATCAGCACGGACTTCGACGACGATCCGCGGGCCGCCTATTTCCGGCAGATGGAATACGGGCTGTACGTCCGCATGGCCCTTCTGGCCATGGTGCTCGGCAAGGCCTGAGCCCGCCCGGGCCCGCTCGCGCCGCCGCGCGCGCAAAGGAGTCGAACATGAGGACTTCCTCGCCGTCTCGCTTGGGCCTCGTCGCCGTCCTTTTCGCCGGGCTCGCCGCGCCCGCTCTCCTGGCCCAGAGGACCGGCTTCACCCCCGGAGAGTTCGTCCGCCGCCGGGCCGCCCTCATGGACCAGGTCAAGGACGGGGCGATCATCCTCTTCGGCGACGCCTCTGCCCCGGCGGGCACCCATTTCCGCCAGGACAACGACTTCTTCTACTTCACCGGGAGCGAGGACCTCGGCGGCGTGCTGGTCCTGGTGCCCTTCGCCCGGGGGGGCGCCTACCTCTTCCTCCCCCAGCGCTCGGCCCGCGAGATCCAGTACGACGGCCCCGGGCTGCTCGAGAGCCCGGAGGCCAAAGCCAAGGCCGGCTTCACCGACGTCCTCGCCGTCGGGGACCTCGACGAGTTCCTGGCCCGGCTCGGGGGGCGCGGCGCCGGCAAGCTCTACGTCCGGCTCTCGCCCCGCGATACGCTCGACGACGCCCGTTCCGAGACCGCCCTGATGGACGGCCGCCGCTCGCGGAGCCACTACAACGACCAGCTCTCGGTCGACCAGTCCCGGATCGAGAAGCTCCGCCAGCGCTACCCCCAGATGGAATTCGTCGACATCGCCCCGGCCATCGACGCCCTGCGGGCCATCAAGACCCCCGAGGAGATCGAGATCCTGCGGCGCAACGGCGCCCTCTCGGCCGCCGCCGTCAAGCAAGCCATGCTGGCCGGACGGCCCGGAGTCTTCGAATACGAGATCGAGGCCGCGGCCATGAGCGTCGTCCTGAAAGGCGGGGCCAAGAGCGCCGCCTACGCCCCGATCGTCGGCTCGGGCCCCAATTCCTGCATCTTCCATTACGAGAAGAACGACCGCCGCGTCGGGGCCGGCGACGTCGTCCTCATGGACTTCGGCGCCGACCTCGATCACCTGGCCATGGACATCACCCGGACCTGGCCGGCCACGGGGAGATTCACGGCCGAGCAGAGCGAGGTTTACCGGATCGTCCTCGAGGTCGAAAAAGCCTGCCTCGAAGCCTACAAGCCGGGCGCGACGCCCAAGGACGTCCGCGACCACGTCGCCGAGGTCATGATGGCCAAGGGCCTCGACCCCCGCGGCCAGCTCGGCGGCTTCGGCCACGGCGTCGGGCTATGCGTCCACGACGTCCCGCTCGGACCGGTCCTCAGGGAAGGCATGGTCTTCGCCATCGAGCCGGCCCTGTATTATCCCGAGAAGGGCTTCGGCGTCCGCATCGAGGACACGGTCCTCATCACCGCCGCCGGCTGCGAGGTCCTGACCGCGGGCGTGCCCAAGGAGATCGCGGACATCGAGAAGCTCCTGGCCGGACGGAGCCGTTAGGCGGCCCGCATGCCTCCGACCCCCGAGGATCTCCTGGCCCGGATCGAGAAGGGCCTTTGGACCCCTCTGCCGGGCATCCCCGCCCAGCTCGGCATGGCCCCCGAGCCTCGGACCGGCCACAAGGCCTATTTCGAGGTCGAGGACACCTGCCGCAAAGCCGGCGTGCTCATGCTGCTCTATGTCAAGGACGGCCGGCTCATGGTCCTCCTGACCCGGCGCACGGAGCGCGTCAACCACCATCGCGGCCAGATCTCCCTCCCCGGCGGCGAGCAGCACCCCGGCGAGTCCCTCGAGGCCACGGCCCTCCGGGAGACGGTCGAAGAGCTCGGCCTCGACCTCACCGCCGTCCGGGTCCTCGGCCGCCTGACGCCGCTCTATATCCCGCCCAGCAACTTCTGCGTCTATCCGACGGTGGCGTTCGTCCCCGGGCCTCTCGCGTTCCGCGTGCAGCCGGAAGAGGTGGCCGAGGTCATCGAGCCTCCCCTCGACCACCTGGCCGACCCGGCCCATCGCAAGCGGGAGACCTGGACCTACGGCGGCCTCGACCACGAGGTCCCTTTCTACGAGTTCGCGGGCCACAAGATCTGGGGGGCCACGGCCATGGTCCTGGCCGAGCTCATCGCCCTCCTGTGATACAATACCCCTGAAACGAGGTTCCCGATGAGCCAGCGCAAGCGCATCCTGAGCGGCATCCAGCCGAGCGGCACGATCCACATCGGTAACTATTTCGGGGCCATCGAGAACTGGGTCCGCCTGATGGACGAGTACGACTGCTTTTTCACCATCGTCGACCTCCACGCCATCACCATCAGCTACGATCCCAAGGCTTTGCCCCAGAGGATCTGGGACGCCGCCCTCGACAACATGGCCGCCGGCCTCGACCCGGCCAAGTGCACGATCTTCATCCAGAGTCACGTCCCCGAGCACACCGAGCTCTGCTGGCTCCTCAATTGCGTGACGCCCCTCGGCGAGCTCAGCCGGATGACCCAGTTCAAGGAAAAGTCGGAGCAGGAGCGCGAGAACGTCACCGCCGGTCTCCTCAACTACCCCATCCTCCAGGCCGCCGATATCCTCATCTATAAGGCCGACGCGGTGCCGGTCGGCGAGGACCAGGCCCAGCACCTCGAGCTCACCCGCGAGATCGCCCGCCGCTTCAACGGCCGCTTCGGCGCCTATTTCCCGGAGCCGGCGACGCTCATCGGCCGGGGCGCCCGGATCATGGGCCTCGACGGCGCGGCGAAGATGAGCAAGTCCATGGGCAACGTCATCGGCGTGACCGAGGAACCCGAGGCCATCTGGGAGAAGCTCCGCCCGGCCAAGACCGACGAGGCCCGCAAGCGCCGCAGCGATCCGGGCGAGCCCGACCGCTGCAACATCTACAGCTACCACAAGCTGGTGACGCCAGAAGCCGAACTGGCGGAGGTCGCCAAGGGCTGCCGCGACGCGACGATCGGCTGCATCGACTGCAAGAAGATCTTCCATCGCAACCTGATGAACGTCCTCGACCCCATCCGGGAGCGCCGGCGCGACCTGGCCGCCCATCCCGACCGCGTCCGGGAGGCCCTCGACGCAGGGGCCCGCCGGGCCCGCCGGGTGGCCAGGGAGACCTTGGACGGGGCCAAGAAGCTCATGGGCCTGCTCTAGGGCGGGCCGGGAGGGGACTGTCCCTCTTTGAGTGAACCTTTATGTCGCCCGCTTCGTCTTTGCTTGTGAACATCGATCCCGAGGAGGTTCCCGTGTCGAAGATCAAGGTCCTCATCGCGCTTTGTATCACCTTGCTCCTGCTGGCCGTATCCTGCATCCTGGCCGGGGAGGATTACAGGGACAATTTCGAGAAGACCCTGCCTCTCAAGGCCGGCGACCGCTTCTCGCTCGAGAACGTGAACGGCGACGTGACCATCGCCACTTGGGCGGAAAGCAGGGTCGAGATCAAGGCCCTCAAGATCGCCCGCCGGCACAAGGAGGACCTGGACAAGGTCGAGATCCGCGTCGAGGAGGGGGCCGGCTCCGTCTCGGTCAAGGCCGTCTGGCCCAAGTTCCCCAGGCGCGCCAGCGTCACCGTCGAGTTCGCCATCATGGTCCCTGAGGGCGTCAATCTGGACGAGGTCGAGACGGTCAACGGCGGGATCGACGTCACCGGCCGCTACGCCCGGGCCGGCGTCGGCACGACCAACGGCGCGGTCACGGTCAAGGACGCGGCGGGCGAGTTCGAGGCCGGCACAACGAACGGCAACGTCCACTTCAGAGGATTCGACGGCCGCCTCAAGGCCGAGACGACGAACGGGAACATCCGGCTCGAGGGGATCTCGCTCAAGGGCGGGATCTCGGCCGAGACGACCAACGGCTCGATCACCCTGGCCATCGCCTCGCCCGAGACCCTCAACGCCGACCTGCGGGCCGGCGTCACGAACGGCCACGTCACCGTCGATTTCCCCATCACCTTGCAGAACCTCAGCCAGTCGAGGCGCCGGGTCGAGGGCAAGATCGGTCAGGGCGGGCCCGAGATCTCCCTTCATACGACGAACGGCTCCATCACCCTGACGAAATAAGCATAGGGGAGAGCCGTGTCCGCCGCGGTCAAGCCCTCCGAAACTCCCTTCACCCGCCAGGTCAAGGCCGTCATCCGGGCCATCCCTCGCGGCCGGGTGGCGACCTACGGTCAAGTGGCGGCCTTGGCCGGCCGGGAGCGGGCCGCCCGCGGCGTGGCCTGGATCCTCCATTCTTCGTCCGAAGCGGCGAGCCTGCCGTGGCACCGGGTCATCGGCGGCCAGGGCCGCATCTCCCTGCCACGCCGGCGCGGCTTCGAAGAACAGAAGGCCAGGCTCGCCGCCGAAGGTGTCGCGGTCGGCCCCGGAGGCCGGGTCGCTCTCAAGCGCTTCCAATGGGAGCCGGGGGCGGACGCCGCCGGCCGCTCCCGCGCCGCGCGGCGGTTCCTCAGGCAGCTTCTCGACGCCGGTTAGGCCTCGCCACAAGCCGTTTTGGGGCTTGCCATCGGGCCCCTTCTGGATTATCCTCGTGGGCCGATACCGACGAGGAGGTCTTGCCATGCCGTGCCGACTCCGGATGATCGCCCTTTTCGCCGCCGCCGCCCTCGTTTGCGGCGCCTGCGCCCCGACTCCCGCGACCACGCCGCTGACCCCGAAACGGCCGCTCGTTCTCGGCATGCACACCCTCTGCGAGACCGACGCGGACCTGCGCGTCCTCGTCGGCGAGGTCCCGACCTTGGCCGCGCGCGGCGTCAACCTTCTCATCTGCGAGGTCGATTACTGGTACGCCTACGCCTCGCACCCGGAGCTGCGGATGGAGAACGCCATCCAAAGAGAGACGGTCAAGGCCCTCGTCGCGGCCTGCCGGGCCAAGGGGATCAGGCTGGTCCCCGAGTTCCAGAGCCTCGGCCACCAGTCTTGGGCCGAAAAGACCTTCCCCCTCCTCGTCAAGTACCCTCAGCTCGACGAGGCGCCGAACAAATACGCCGGGAACAAGGGCAACGACCCCTGGGGGACCGAGTTCTACTGCCGGAGCTGGTGCCCGCTCCACCCCGACCTTCGGCCGATCATCGACGATCTCTACGGCGAGCTCCTCGACGTCTTCGAGGCCGACGCCCTCCACGTCGGCATGGACGAAGTCTTCATCATCGCCGACGCCGACTGCCCGCGCTGCGCCGGCAAGCCCACGGCCGAGCTCTTCGCCAAGGCCGTCAACGACGCCCACGACTATATCGTCCGCAAGCGCGGCAAGGAGATGATGATGTGGGCCGACCGCTTCCTCGACGGACAAGCGCTGGGCTTAGGCCTGTGGGAAGCGTCCATGAACGGCACGGACAAGGCCATCGACATGGTCCCCACGGACATCATCATGTGCGACTGGCACTACGAAGTGCGGCACCCGCAGGGGGCGGGCAGGCCGAACTTCCCCTCGGTCCGCATCTTCGCCGACAAGGGCTTCCGCGTCCTGCCGACGAGCTTCCGCGACGTCAAGGCCGTCAAGGCCTTCATCGACGAGTCGCTGGCCGTGCCCACGGACAAGGTCATCGGCCACCTCTGCACGGTCTGGCATCCTCTCGGCCAGGGCCAGTTCGCGAAGCTTCGCCAGCTCAAGGCCGCCTCGAAGAGGATCCGGAAGGCCTCGGCCGGAAGCTGATCTTCGTCTCCGCCGGGACGCCCGCGCCGGAGCCGCGGCTCAATCCCAGACGTGCGAATACTTCGCGCCGTTGCCGGTGTTGAAGAGGACGACCGACTCTCCCTCGCGCACCCAGCCGTCCCTCTCGAGCCGCAGGAGCGCGGCCAGCGTGGCCCCGCCTTCCGGGGCCGGCCAGAGGCCGGTCGTCTTTCCGAGGAGATAGGTCGCCGCCAGGATCTCGGCGTCGGCGACGGCCACCGCCGTGCCGCCGCTCTCCCGCAGGGCCCGCAGGATGAGGAAGTCGCCGACGGCGGCCGGCACCCGCATCCCGTCCGCGATGGTGCGGGCGTTCGCCCAGGGCTCGGCGAATTCCTTCCCTTCGTGGAAGGCGCGGACCATGGGCGCGCAGCCGTCCGACTGGACGGTGACCATGCGCGGCCGCTTCCGGCCGATCCAGCCGAGGCGCTCCATCTCGTCGAAGGCCTTCCACATGCCGACGAGGCCCGTGCCGCCGCCGGTCGGGTAGATGATGACGTCGGGCAGCGTCCAGCCCATCTGCTCGGCGACCTCGTAGCCCATCGTCTTCTTGCCCTCGATGCGGTAGGGCTCCTTGAGCGTCGAGACGTCGAAGCGGCCGAACTTCTCGATCCCCTCCCGGGCCGCCTTGCCGCAATCGGTGATGAGGCCGTCGATGAGCGTGACCTGCGCGCCGAGGACGCGGCATTCGTTGACGAAGGGCTTGGGGACGTCGGCCGGCATGAAGACGTGGGCCTCCATCCCGGCCGCGGCGGCGTAGGCGCTCATGGCGCAGCCGGCGTTGCCGGCGGTCGGGATCGAGACAGATCCCACGCCCAGCTCGAAGGCGCGGGAGACCGCCGCGCTCAGGCCCCGGGCCTTGAACGAGCCCGTCGGGTTGAGCCCCTCGTCCTTGACGAAGAGGGGGCCGAGCCCGGTCTCGGCCTCGAGCCGGCGGGCCCGATGAAGGGGCGTGAAGCCCTCCCCGAGGGAGAGCCTGAAGGCGTCGTCCCGCACCGGCAGGAGCTCGCGATAGCGCCACATCGTCGGCTCCCGTCCGGCGATCGCGGCCGGGGCGACGGCGGCCCGGGCCGCCTCGAGATCGTAGCGGGCGAGGAGCGGCTTGCCGCACTTGGGGCAGAGGTTCCAGAGCCGGTCGGCGTCGAGACGCTCGCCGCAAAGGCCGCACTCGAGGTGCGAGAGAACGCTGTCCGTCTTCATGGGAACCTCAATCCTCGTAGAGGGCCTCGATGAGGCCGGCGTACTTCTGCTCGACGATGGTCCGGCGGACCTTGAGGGTCGGCGTCACTTCGCCCAGGTCGATCTCGAAATCCCGGTCGAGGACGGCGATCTTCTTGATCCGCTCGAAGGAGGCCAGCCCCGGCGTGACCCGGTTGATCTCGTCCAGGAGAAAGGCCGCCGTCTCCTTCAGCCGGCAGAGGTCCGCCCTGTCACGGAAGGCGAGGAGGCGCGCCCGGGCCCAGGCCTCGAGCTTCTCGAACTCCGGCACGATGAGGGCCGAGATGAACTTGCGGCTGCTGCCGATGACGACGGCGCCGGCGATGAAGGGGCTCGTCCGGAGCAGGCTCTCGATGGGCTGGGGGGCGATGTTCTTGCCGCCCGAGGTGACGATGAGGTCCTTCTTGCGGTCGGTGATGGTGAGGAAGCCGTCCTCGTCGAGGCGGCCGATGTCGCCGGTATGCAGCCAGCCGTCCCGCAAGGCCTCGCGCGTCTCCGTCTCGTTCTTGTAGTAGCCCATCATGACGTTCGGGCCGCGGGCCAGGATCTCGCCGTCCTCGGCGATGGCCAGTTCGACGTCCGGGACGGCTTTCCCGACCGTCCCGAAGCGGATCCGGCCCGGCGTGTTGCCGGTGAGGACGGGCGAGGTCTCCGTCAAGCCGTAGCCGGGCAGGACCTTGAGCCCCAGGGCGAAGAAGAACTCGGCGATGTCTCTCGAGAGCGGCGCGCCGCCGGAGATGAAATAGCGAATGCGGCCGCCCGTCCGGGCCGTGATCTTGTCGAAGACGAGCCGGGCCGCGACGGCCCGCTTGAGGGCCAGGTGCGCCGGGATCCGCTCCCCGGCGATCGTCCGGGCCGCGTATTTCTTGCCCGTCCCGAGGGCCCAGACGAAGACGGCCCGCCGGAGACGGGAGCCGGCCAGGACCTGGTCCATGATCCGCGAGTAGATCTTCTCGAACAGGCGCGGCACGCTGACGACCACGGTCGGGCGGACCTCGAGCAGGTTCGCCGCCACCGTCTCGACGCTCTCGGCGAAGGCGATCGCCGCCCCGACATGGAAGAAGAGGAACGTGGCCGTCCTCTCCAGGACGTGGGAGAGCGGAAGGAAGGAGAGGGCGGTGTCCTGGGACTTGAAGTCGATGACCAGGGTCAACGAGCGGATGTTGCTCGTGAAGTTGGCATGACTGAGCATGACCCCCTTGGGGAGGCCCGTCGTGCCCGAGGTGTAGATGATCGAGGCCAGGTCCCCGGGCCCGCCGGCTGCGGCCAGGCGCTCGAAGCGCCCCGGCTCTTCGGCCTCGAGCGGGCGGCCCAACTCGGTCACCTCCGACAGAGCGAGCGTCCCCGCCGGCGGTTCGCCGTCCATGACGATGACCCTCTCGAGCTCCGGCAGGGCCTCGCGCACGGCCTCGACCTTGCGCCACATCTCGAGGTTCGAGCAGACCACGATCCGGGCGCCGGAGTCGGCGATGATGTAGCGGACCTGGTCGGGGAGGAGCGACGTGTAGATCGGCACCGTCACGCCGCCCGCGCACAGGGCGGCGAAATCGGCCATGACCCATTCCGGCCTGTTCTCCGACAGGATGGCCAGGCGGTCGCCGGGCCGCAGGCCGAGGGCCTGCAGGCCGAGGGAGAGGCGGCGAACGGTCGTCTCGATCTCCTCGGTCGAGATCCTCCTCCATGCGCCGGCGGCCTTGGCCATCATCCGGTCTGGCCGGCGATGGTCCCGGCAGGAGTCGAGGAAGAGACGGCCGAGTGTCGTCATGGGCCGACCATTATACACCTTTTCGAGGCGGGAGGGGACGCAGCTCAGCGGGCCTGGATGATCTTGATGAGCTCGGCGGCCTTCTCGGCGAAGGCGGGGTGGACGGCCGACTGGCGGGCCAGATCGAGGGCCCTTTCGAACGAGCCGGCGTTGTGGAAGCCTGCGGCGCCGTTGTACTGACAAGTGGCCTTGACCACCTGGACCCCGGCGATCTGGGCCCGTTTCTTGGCCACCAGGCGGGCCTTCCTCGGGGCCGCCATCTCCGAGGCTTCGATCTCGCCGATCTTCTTTTCCAGGCCCTTTTCCTTGTCCCCGTAGGACATCGCCGCCCCGGCAAAATAGATCCCCGAGTCGAGCCAGTCCTTGCGATCGGCGTAGAGGCGGCCGAGGTAGTAGGCCGCGTCGGCTTCCGCCGATTTGATGTCCAGGGCCTTGCGAAGGTCCCTTTCGGCGTCATCGAGCCGTCCCTGCCGATAGGCGATGATCCCGGACAGCGTGTGGACGTCGACGACGTCGACGAGGAAGATCTTGGCCGACTCGATCGATCTCCGCGCCTCTTCCAGGCGGCCGAGCTCGTTCAGGTTCCAGGCCGTCCAAAAATGGCCCTCGCCGAGGTAGTAGGTGCCGAGCTCGAGCAGGCGGCCGAGGACCGCGAGCGCTTCTTCGTTCCGGCCCAGATGGCCCAGGCAGAGGCCCTTGCCGAGGAGGGCGTCCCGGTAGGTCGGGAGCAGGGCCAGGGCCTTCTCGTTCCATTCCAGGCAGTCCTCGGTCTCCTCGGTCTGGAAGGCGACCTTGGCCAGGGAGATGAGGATCGAGAGGGACTCGGGGATCTTCCCGAAAGCGGCCAAATAATGGCGCTCGGCGGTGAGGATCAGGCCGGCCTCGAGAGCGGCGTCGCCGAGAAAGTACTCGATCTCGGTGAATCCCGGCTCGCGCGCAAGGAGCGACTCGAGCGGCGCGATCTTGCCCTCCGGCGAGACGGCGGCCTGGAAGGCCACGAGGCGGGAATCCGGGTGGAGCTCGAGCACGGTCCGGGGATCGAGCTTGTCCTTGAACCTATACGAGAACTGTGCCCGCAGGGCCAGGCGCAGGGCGGCGGCCAGCTCGTCGGCCGCCGCCGCATCCTCGAGCTCCCGGTCGATCGCCGTGATGCGGGCATTGACCCAATCGAGGTGGGCCTCGAGGGTGCGGCCCCCGATGTCATCGGTCCCCGGAGAGCCCTTGATCTTGCAGGCCAGCCCGGACAGGAGCTCGAGCCATGGGCCGTGGCGGGCCAGGGCCGGATCGCCCGCGACGAGCGATGAAGGATCGGGAACGGGCCTGGCCGGGAGGATGCCCAGCTCTTTCTCCCGGAGGGCGACCGCGATCGAAGCCCGGACCGATTTCTCGGCGATGTCGGCCCCGCCCGCCGGGGTCTCAAGGGCCAAGCCGTAGATCCGGGCGGCCTCGCGGAGCGCGGCCAGGTGGCCGGCATGGAAGAGGCCGTCGGCCTCAGCGAGCCGGGCCGGCCAATCGATCTTTGGCGGGCCGGCCGCAGGCCGCCGCGACGAGGGCGCGCAGGCCATGACCAGCGCCGCGCTAAGGACGATGAAGGCGGCCCGGCCGATCCTTCTCACGGAATGGCCTCCTCGCTTCGGAGCAGGGTCCGTCGCCGGCCCTCTCTCCATCGATGATTCGCGGCAGAGGCCCGGGCCGTTTATCCCGTCCTCCATGTCAAGTTCCTTGACGGCATTGTACCGCCCTTTACACCGGACTGGAAGGAGCGGGCCCGAAACCCGGGCCCTCGTTTCCGGCGATCTCCCTGGAGGCCGGCCGGACGGCGCTTTAGGACCATGGCACATTCTGTGCAATAATGAGCGACCTGAAGCCTGTCGAAAGGAGTCGAGAGAACAATGAAGAGAAGGGATTTCGTGACCAAGGCCGGCTGCGCCGCCGCCGCCTTCGCCGCCGGCGCCCGGATCGCTTCTGGCCAGGAGACGAGCTCGCAAGTCCCGCCGCCTCCGCCGCGGCCGAAGGCCAGGCGCTACAAGATCGACATCGAGATCTACGAAGCCCGCCCCGATACCTGGTGCCATAAGAAAGGCGACACGTTCGCCTATCCGGCCGATTGGGGCAAGCTCTGTCCCTGGCTGCGGGCCAGCCTCAACGAGTTCGTCCGTCTCCTCGAGAACGGGGTGACCCTGCCCTGGAAGTACGAGGGGACGCCCTATGCCAAGGTGATCGACCCGGACGGAGTTACGACCGAGTACGTCCGCTGCCCGGATCCGACGTCCAACCTCGTGGCCAAGATCACCCGGACGCGGGTCTGAGGGGAGGCGCCGCCGGGCCGCCCCGGAATTCTCCGGGGACGCCAACTTTCCGCGGCCCTGCGGAGTATTTCAATAGGAACGGATCCAAGGAGCCTCCGATGAAGCCTCGTCGCCCCGCCTTCCTCCTGCCTTCGCTCGCTCTCTGTGCCATTTTCGCCTCGGCCGCCTTCGCTTCCCAGGCGCCGGCCGCGGCGGAGAATCCCCCGTCCGCCCGGTTCGACGTGGCCAAGGCCTCGACGCCTATAAAGATCGACGGCGTCCTCGATGAGCCGGCCTGGGCCGCCGCCCCCGCCATCCCCCTGCCCTTCGAATGGCAGCCGGGGGACAACATCCCTTCCCCGGTCAGGACCGAGTGCCTGGTGACCTACGATCTGAGCAATCTCTATGTCGCTTTCCGCTGCTTCGATCCCGAGCCCGGCAAGATCCGGGCCCACCTCATGGACCGCGACGACACCGACACGCTCATCCTCGACGATCACATCAGCTTCATGGTCGATTCCTTCAACGACGAGCGGCGCGGCTTCCAGTTCCGGGTCAACCCGATGGGCGTCCAGGCCGACGCCAACTTCAGCGAGTCGGAAGGCTACGAGGATTTCTCCTGGGATGCCATCTGGGCCGCCGAGGCTCACGTCACGGACTGGGGCTGGGCCGTCGAAGTCGCCATCCCCTTGAGCCAGCTCCGCTTCCATGACTCCGACGGCCCCCGGACCTGGGGCTTCAGCGCCGAGCGGTCCTGGCCGCGGGACACGCGCCACAGGCTGACGTCCCATATGCGCTCTCGCAGCGTCAACTGCTTCATGTGCCAGTTCAACAAGCTGACCGGCTTCGAGGGCATCACGCCCGGAAACAACATCGAGTTCGACCCGACCTTCACCACCATCAAGACCGACGCCAGAGACATGGGCGAGTTCCCGGAAGGGCCGCTCGTCCACGGCAAGCCCGCCTACGACCCCGGTCTGACCGCCAAGTGGGGGATCACGCCGAACTTGATCCTCAACGCCGCGGCCAACCCCGACTTCTCCCAGGTCGAGGCCGACGTCGCCCAGCTCGAGATCAACCGCCCCTTCGCCGTGTTCTATCCGGAGAAGCGGCCCTTCTTCCTGGAGAGCGCCGACCTCTTCCTGACGCCGTTCCAGGCCGTCTTCACCCGGACCGTGGCCGATCCGCGCTGGGGCGCGAAGCTGACCGGCAAGACGGGACGGACCGCCCTGGGCTTTTTCGCCGACCAGGACGCGACGACGAACCTCGTCTTTCCCTCGAACCAGGGCTCGATCCAGGGCCTTCTCGACCAGGACGCGTTCGGCGGCGTCTTCCGGCTGCGCCAGGACGTCGGCCGGATGTCGACGCTCGGCGTCCTCTACACCGGCCGGGTCGGGAAGGACTATTTCAACCACCTGGCCGGGGCCGACGGCTTCCTCCGCCTCGACCGGAAGAACTCGCTCACCTTCCAGTTCCTCCACTCGGAGACCGATTATCCCGACACCCTTCCCGTGTTCTACGGCCAGAGGACCGATCGCTTCGGCGGCAACGCCGTTTCCCTCCAGTTCCTTCACAACTCACGGTCCTGGATCGTCCAAGCCCTCTACGAGGACATGTCGCCGGGCTTCCGGGCCGACTCCGGCTTCATCACCCGGGTCGACACCCGGAGGGGACTGGCCACCGTCTTCCGTCAGCTCTGGGGCAAGCCGAAGAGCTGGTACAACTATATCCGGTTCGGCGTGTCGGGCGAGCTCATCTACGACCATTCGGGGACGCTCACCGATCGCACCCTGCTCGTCGGGGCCCTCGTCCAGGGCGATCTCGAAACGCAGCTCAACCTCCACGGCATCTTCATTAGGAAGTTTTACGCCGACCGGTATTTCGATACAGCCCAGGCAGCCGCCCAGTTCCGCATCCGGCCTTTCAGCGGGTCGGAGATCGGGATCCAGGCCCTGGTCGGACAGGACATCGATTACGCGAACGCGCGCCGGGCCAACGTCCTGTCGCTCGGGCCCTACGGCTCCTTCAGCTTCTTCCGCCGCCTCAACACGGTCCTCAGCCACACCTTCGAGCGGCTCTTCCTCGGAGCCGACACGATCTACACGGCCAACCTCAGCCAAGCCAAGTTCGTCTGGAACTTCAGCGTCCGCTCCTTCGTCAGAGCCATCGTCCAATACCAGGACCTCCATCAGAACCCGGCCATGTATGGCGTCACCGTCAGTCCGAAGGATCACAACATCTTCACCCAGTTCCTGTTCTCGTACAAGCTGAATCCCCGGACGGTCCTCTTCCTGGGCTACTCGGGCAACTGGCTGGGCGGCGTCCTGGACCGCCCGCTCGGCCCGCGCGCCGTCGATTTCACGCAGACCGGCAGGACGTTCTTCCTGAAGATCGGCTACGCCTGGCAGATCTAGCCTGACCTATTCATAAAGGCGCCCTTCTTCTCCTCTCTTTTTCTATTGGGGCGCTTTTACCCTCACGGGCGGCGGCCCACTCAGGCCAGGACCCGCCGGGCTTCCCGGACCCTCGACCGCACCGGGACCCCGTAGGGGCAGGCTTTCTCGCAGGCCCCGCAATCGCGACAGACCGCGCCGGCTTGGCCTTCGACGGCGGCCGCGTATTCCTCCCGGGCCCGGTCCCGTTTGTCGAAGCTCTCGAGGTAGGCCATGGCCCTCAGGATGGCCGGCGAGTCGACGCCCGCCGGGCAGGCCCGTCGGCAGCCGGCGCAGCCGTGGCAATAGCCGGCCCCGTTCTCGCGGACATAGCGGACGAGGGCCTCCCGCTCGTCCGCGGCCAGCTTCCGCCCGGCCGCGCCGAGGTCCTCCTCCATCTGGCCGCGGTTGAGGATCTCCGTCACGGCCGATGCGACGTGGGGGTCGTCGAGGACCCACATCAACATGGCCTGGTAGAGCGAGGCCGCATTGGCCTTGTACCGGGCCAGGTCCTGCCGCCGGCCGCCGACCTTGAGGGTCTTCATGGCCACGACGCCGACGCCGCGGCCGTGGGCCAGCTCGAGAAGTCCGCGGAGGCCGCTGGCGCCGAGATAGTCGGGATAGGTCTCGACCTCCCGCGACGGCTCCTGGATGTCGAAGACATTGTAGCCGACCTGGACCATGTCGTAGAGGCCGCTCTCGACGGCCTTCCGGACGACCTCGTCATGATTGGCGTGGCAGGACAGCCCCCGGAAGCGGTAGACGCCTTCCGCCTTCAGCTTGTCGAAGGCCTCGAGGACGCGGTCGTCCACGAGCACGGCCGCGGACTCGGCCCCGTGGATGCCCAGGACATCGACCGTCTCGACGCCGAGGCGCCGCAGGCTGCCGTGCGCCGTGGCCATGAGGGAGGCCGGCGTATCCCTGGGCGTGACGTGGAACTTCGTGGTCACATGGACCTTGTCCCGGCCGACGTCCTTGAGCAGGCGGCCGATCTGCCGCTCGGCGTTCCCGTTGTCGTACGAGTGGGAGGTGTCGATGTAATTCACGCCGCGGTCGATGATGGCCCGCAGCAGGTCGTAATCGGGAAGAGGGCTGCTGCCGAGCGAGATCTCGGACACGTCGAGGCCGGTCCGGCCGAGCCGGCGATAGGCCATGCTTCCACGGGTTGCGGGCGCCGGCGGCTCTTGTCCCCGGATCGGCCGTCCGGCGAGCGAGGCCCCGACGGCGAGCGCTCCGCCGGCCACGGTCTTGAGGAAGGCCCGCCGGTCCTGCGGCTTCCGGCTCTTGGGCGGCTTCATGGCCTCTCCAATCTAGCCGAGGCCCCGACGGCCGTCAAGGAAAGGGTCGGGTCATCTCAGAAGCGATAGCCTGTGATCAGGGCCGCCGCCGTGCTCGCAGGCCCGCCGGTCTCCCAGCGGCGGGAGACGTAGCCGCGGAGCTTGATGTGCCGCAGGACATAGACATCGAAGCCGGCCTCGGCGAACCAGGCCGGCGCCGCCAGGATCTCGTCGGACGAGGCGGTTTCCATCGATCTCGAGCCGTGGCCGGCGGAAACCCACAGGTAGCTCGCGTCCGCGAGATAGCGCCGCACTCCGGCCATCCAGGTGAATTCCCGCCCGGCCGCCCGATCGGCCCAGTGAACGCGCGCGTTCGGGTACCATGATCCGGCATAGACGGCCGCCGAGGCGGCGAGGACCGTCACGCCGCCCGCGGCGAAGCTCATCCGCCGTGCCCCGAGCGAGAGCTCGAGTCTCTTCAGCACGACCTGATAGACCTCCAGGTGGAAAGAGGAGGAGGGAAGGAACGCGGCCTTGGGAGCCAAGCTCAAGTCGAGATAGCCGTAGGCCCCCCTCCAGAGCTGCGGATAGAGCTCGAGGCCGGCCCGGTCGTCCCTCTCGCCGCCGCGCCACAGCCGCTCGGCCTTGACCGTGATCCGGGCCCGGTCGCCGAAGAGGCTGAACAGCCCGGCCAGGCCGAGGTCGAACGCGTCGGACCGTCCGTCATTCCAATGCTCGTTCCGCCCGCCGAGCCAGATCTCGGCCCGCCGGGCGAAGACGGGCGCGGCGCCAGCCAGGGCGCGGACGAAATCCCGGTTCGTCGGCTCGAGCTCGACGGCCCGGGCCAGATAACCCCGGGCCTGCCCGTAATCGCCGCGCCAGAGGAGGACCGAGCCGGTCCGAAAGAGGGCCCCGGCATGGTTGGCGTCGAGGTCCAGAGCCCGCCGGCAGTAGACGAGCGACGCGTCCGCGTCCCCTCGCCAGGCGGCAAGGTCGGCCAGCCCGGCCAGCGCGTCGGCCGAGCGAGGCTGAAGCTCGAGGGCGCGGCGGAAGGTCCGTTCGGACCCCTCGAGGTCGCCGCGCCGGGAGAGCAGCCGGGCCTTGAAGACCAGAAGGTCGGCGTCGACCGGGTGCTCTTCGAGGAGCTTGCCGAGGACCGCCTCCGCCTCGTCCAGCCGCCCGGCATAAGCATAGGCGCGGGCGAGCAGAAAACGGACCTCGGCGTCGGCAGGGTCGCCGCGCAGGACCTCGAGGGCGAGCGCAATTGCCTTGTCATGGGTCCCGGCGTAGAGGGCCCGGCGGACGTCGTCGCGGGTCTGGCCGAGCCCGGTCCCGACCGCGGCCAGGATCATGCAGCCCAGGCCGAGGACCGGGCCGAGCCTCCGGCCGGGCGCGCTCACGGCGTCCTCGCCGCGCCGGCGAAGCCGCGCCTTTCCATGGCTCCCCATTCCTTCTTGCCCCTCATGTAATCGATGTAGGCCCAGGCCCGGACGACGGCCAGGACCTGGCGGTAGAAGAGGTTCTCCCCGATCCCGGCCATGGTCAGGATGAGGATGTCGCGCGGCTTCGGATAGCGGCGCGAGGACAGCTCCTCGAGCAGGATGGCCACCAGCGAGACGAATGTCCCGTAGAAGACGGCGACGAAGAAGAACGCCACGGCGAACGGGTAGTTGACCCGGCCGAAGGCGATGTGGACCGCGAACAGGGCGTAGCCCAGGCACTCGACGAACGGACCGGCCATCTCGAAGAAGGCGTAGAAGGGCAGGGCGAACAGGCCGGCGATCCCGTAGCGCGGATTGAGGAACATGCCCCGGGACCGGAGGAGCGTCTGGATGAGGCCGCGGTGCCAGCGGCTCCGCTGGCGGGCCAGGACCTTGAGGCTCTCCGGCGCTTCCGTCCAGCAGATCGGATCGGGGATGAAATAGATGCGGTACGGCTTCCCCTGGTCGTGCATGTGCTTCTGCATGCGGACGACGAGGTCCATGTCCTCGGTGATGGAGTCCGAGCGGTAGCCGCCGCAGGCCATGGCCACGTCCTTGCGGAAGAGGCCGAACGCCCCGGACACGATCAGCGTGCTCCGCATCATCGCCATCCCCAGACGGCCGCCGAGGAAGGCCCGCAGGTACTCCAGGACCTGGAAGCGGGCGATCCAGTTGCGGGGCATGCCCACCCGGACGACCTGGCCGTCCCGGACCGTGCACCCGTTGCTCAGCCGGATGACGCCGCCGGCGCCGATCGTGCGGGCCGGGTCCTCGAGGAAGGGGCGCACGACCTTGAGCAGGGCGTCCTTCTCCAGGACCGAGTCGGCGTCCACGGCGCAGAACAGAGGATAGCGGGAGACGTTCAGGCCGGCGTTCATGGCGTCGGCCTTGCCGCCGCCGTTGACCTTGTCGACGACGACGAGCCGGGTGTGGACGGGCGAGCGGTAGATGCCCCGGATCGTGCGGGTCGGAACGGACCGTCGGAAGACCGATCGCGAGGCCCGCAGGTCGAAGGCCTCGACAAGCCGGGCCAGCGTGCCGTCGGTCGAGCCGTCATTGACCACGATGACCTCGAAGACGGGGTAGCGGAGCGAGAGGAAGGAGCGGACGCTGTCGATGATCCCGGCCTCCTCGTTGAAGGCCGGGACGATGACCGAGACCGGCCGGACGATGGGCATGCGGAAGATCTCGCCGAAGCGGACGAAGGTGATCATCCGCCGATAGCGCAGGATGCCGGCGAGCGAGAGGAGGTTGAAGAGGACGTAGAAGGTATTGATGAGCAGGAAGTAGGCCAGGATGGCCAGCTGCGCGCCCGCGTCGAGGACATGCAGGAGGCCGCCCATCACGCGCCTCCCGTCAGGATCACGGTGTCAAGGACCATGGTGGCCATGTCGGCGGCATAACGGTCCGCCGTCTGGCGCGAGATCTCCTGGAGCTCGAGCACGCCGACGAGGCCGAAGGCGGCCAGGGCGTAGCCCGCGTTGTAGCGGACGTGCCAGCTCGGGGAGAACAAGGCCTTGGTCAGGATGGGCACCGTCCGCCAATCCTGAAGATTGCCGAGGCTGCGGATGGCCTGCGCCTGGACCTCCCATTCGCGGTCGGCGGCCAGGCCGCAGAGCGTCCGCGAGGAGGACGCGACCAGGAGGCGGCCCAGGGCCCGGGCGGCCCGGATCCGCAGCTCCTTGTCGGGGTGTCCGGCGAAGCGGACGACGTCCGGGTAAAGGTCCCGGAGGAGGAGCCGGCCGGCCATCTCGATGAGCAACGCCAGCTTGTCCGGCGGCAGCGGCTTCCGCAGCGAGGCCCGGAGGAACGGCGCGATCCCTTGGCCGAGCCCGTTGAAGATGTTCGAATAAGCGTAGAAGTTCGGCTGGTGATCCTTCTCGAAGAGATCGAAGATGACCGCCAGGGTGTCCGGCGAGGCGATGCTGGTCAAGGCGTTCAGGGCCGCGAGGCGGACGACGGGCTTGTCGTCCAGGAGCTTGACGAGGTGGACGGCCTCTTCGGGCCTCGAGAAATCGACGAACAGGCGGACGTTCTGCAGACGCGTCGCGAGCCAGCGCGACCGCAGCTCGCGCAGGCAGCGGGCCCGGATCGTCCGCTCGAAGATCATCCGCAGGGGTTCGAGGGCCTGACCCGCCAGGGCCTCGCGGTAGGCGACGAGCAGCCGCTTGAGGACGCGGGTCCGGGCCCGGTGGGTCCGGGCGAAGGCTTGGGCCGCGCCGGCCGGATCGGCGGCGGTCAAGACCTCGAGAAGGTCCTGTTCCATGGCTTCGGCGACCCCTGCCTCCTTCCGCTCGCGGCTATCGATGACCAGCCGGCGGACGAAGATGAACACGAAGAGGGACGCCGACATCAGGACGATGTAGGCGAAGCTATAGAGGACGATGATCGACCACATGGTCTTGGGCGTCCCTCAGGATCTTCTTGACCTTGGCCACGAGGATCCGCGGCGAGAACGGCTTGACGATATAGTCGGCCCCGGCGTCCAGGCTCTTGACGATGAGCTCCTCGTCCTCGAGCGAGGACAGCATCAGCACCGGCAGGCCCTCCGTTTCGGGCTCGCGGCGGAGGAGCGACAGGAGCTCGAAGGCGTCCATGCCGGGAACGGCGGCATCGAGGATGAGCAGGTCAGGCCGGTCGCCGCGGGCCCGGGCCATGCCCTCGCTGCCGCCGGAGGCCTTGACGACGACGAAATCCTCCTTGCGCAGGAAGTGGACGATGAGGTTCCGCGTCGTCGGATCGTCGTCGACGAGCAGGACCCTGGGGTTGGGTCGGTGCCCGCCGCGCCGCCTATCGCTCCCCGGGTCCCCGGGGACGGCCGTGCGTCCGTTGTCCATCGTCTCCTGCCGTAAAGTTCGATTCCCTGCGGCGGCGGCCCTCGCGTCCCGTTCGGGACACTCGTCCCGCCTCATCACGGCCATCCTAGCCCTCGAGACGGGCGGGCGCCATCGCTGGCGCCGAGGAAGAGCCGGGTGATTTTCGGGGCCGGAGGGTCCTCCCCAAAGATGGGCGATGTCATCTCCCCCGGGGATGGCGGCCGGCGGGTCCTTTCCGGGGCCAGGGGGAACGAAAGCCCGGTGACGAGCGTCTTCATGGATATGGACAGGCTTGTCTCCGTCTGGTAAATTGTCCCGAGTAGCCCTGAAAGGAGCCCGATCGTGAGAAGATCCTTCCTTTGTCCCCTCCTCGTCTTGACCATCCTGGCCGGAACCGGGCTCGCCCAGGCCCCGCTGAAGCCCGACGTCGTCGGCACCTGGGTCGGCACGGCGCTCAGCGCCGACACCCTGCTCGATGTCACCCTCGTCATCGACAAGACGAACGAGGGCTATTCCGGCAAGTTCAGCGAGGCGACCGGCATGGTCGTCGCCTCGCCGCCCCGCGAGATCGTCTTCAAAGACGGCAAGCTGACGTTCACGTTCGACCTGACCCAACCGATGACGACCCTCATCAAGTTCGAGCTGCTCCTCGACAACGGGACCCTCAAGGGAGTCTGGTCCGATCCCGACGGCAACTCCGGGGCGGTCGAGCTCGCGCCGAAGAAATAACGGGGGCTTGGAGCGGGCCCCCGTCCCGTGATATAAATCCCGCTGAGGCCCGATCGTGAGCGGCAGCGTCTACGACGAGATCAAGGAGCGCGGCTTCGTGGCCCAGGTCTCCGACGAGGCGGCCGTCCGCAGGATGCTCGACACCGAGCGGATCACCTTCTATGTCGGCTACGACAGCACGGCGACGAGCCTCCACGCCGGCAGCCTTGTCCCGATCATGGCCATGGTCCATCTTCGACGGGCCGGGCACCGGGCCATCGCCGTCGTCGGCAGCGGCACGACCATGGTCGGCGACCCCAGCGGCAAGACCGAGATGCGCCAGATGCTCGACGAGGCGACCATCCGGGCCCAAGGCCAGGCCATCCTCATCCAGCTCTCGCGCTACCTCCACTTCGACGGGACGAGCGCCATCGCCGTCGACAACGCCGACTGGCTGCTGCCCCTGCATTACGTCGCCTTCCTGAGGGACATCGGCCGCCATTTCAGCGTCAACCGGATGCTGGCCGCCGAGGCCTACAGGCTCCGCCTGGAGAAGGGGCTGTCCTTCATCGAGTTCAACTATCAGCTCCTCCAGGCCTACGATTACCTGACCCTCTTCCGGAAATACCACTGCACGCTCCAGATGGGCGGGGACGACCAGTGGGGCAACATCCTGGCCGGCGTCGATCTCATCCGGCGGGTCGAGGGCGGCGAGTCCCAGGCCCTGACCTTTCCTCTCCTGACCACGGCCACGGGGGCGAAGATGGGCAAGACGGCCCAGGGCGCCGTCTGGCTGGACGCCGCGCAGTTCAGCCCGTACGATTTCTACCAGTACTGGGTCAACTGCGACGACCGGGATGTCGGCCGCTTCCTCCGGATCTTCACCCTCCTTCCTCTCGACGAGATCCGCCGGCTCGAGGCGCTCAAGGACAGGGGCCTCAACGAGGCCAAGCGCATCCTGGCCTTCGAAGCGACCAAGATCACCCACGGCGAGCTCGAAGCCGAGAAGGCCAGGACCGCCGCAAATGTCTTCTTAAAGGTGGACAACGCCAAGGTCCCTATGACAAGCGAGACTCTGGATCTGCTGCCGACCACCGCCGTGCCCCGCTCGCGGCTCGAGGCCGGCATCGCGCCGGCCGGCCTCTTCACCGAGGTCGGACTGACGCCCTCGCGCAAGGAAGCCAAGAGGATGATCGAGCAGGGCGGGCTCTACGTCAACGACGAGCGCATCGATTCTATCGAGCGCTTGCTGACCCTCCGCGACCTCGGCCCCGACGGCGGCATGATCCTCAAGGCCGGCAAGAAGAAGGTCCACCGCATCGTCGCCGCCGGCTGAGCCCGGTCACCCCTTCGTTTGCGCAAGCGGCCGATTTGTGCTCTACTATCAGAGGTTTGCCCGCAAGCCAAGGAGTGACGAATGAAACGCATCGTGATCCTCTTCCTGGCCTCCGCGCTGATCGTCGCGGGATGCTCGCGCAAGGCCGAGAATTTCGCCCTCAAGGAGGGCACGCCCGCCTACACGCTGGCCAAGGACCTGGCCGCGATCTCCCCGGCTCTCGCGCCCGGCAAGGACACGGTCCTCGTCGAGACCAAGGATTTCCGCGTCACGGCCGCCGAGGTCATCCAGGCCGCGCGGGACAACCTGGGGACGCGCTCGGATCAGCTCAAGTCGGCCGACGCCGGCCAGCTGAAGCAGATCATCGACCGGGCCGCCGCGTCCCTGGCCGAGCGCAAGCTGCTCCTGGCCGCCGCGGCCAAGGCCAAGACCGTCCTTCCCGCCGGTGAGCTCGACAAGGCCATGCAGTCCGAGTACGCCCAGGCCGGCGGCGAGCAGGCCTTCCTCGAGGCCCTGAAAACGGGAGAGGTCTCGATCGATCACGTGAAGAAGAGCGTCGGGGAGACGCTCCTCATCAACAAGTTCCTCGCCGGCATCGCCGAGACGGGCGGCCAAGTCACCGAGGAGGATCTGCGCAAGGCCTATCAGCAGGAGACCACAGGCGACAAGACGGCCACCGTGCGCCACGTCCTCATCCTGACCCAGGGCAAGAGCCCGCAAGAGAAGGCCGTGGCCCGGGCCAAGATCGAGGATCTCCTGGCCCAGGCCAAGGCCGGCGCCGATATCGCCGTTCTGGCCAAGACGCACTCGGAGGACACCGGCTCCAAGGACAACGGCGGCCTTTACGAGGACTTCCCCCGCGGCCGGATGGTCAAGCCATTCGAGGACGCTGCCTTCTCGGTCCCCGTGGGGGAGCTCAGCGGCATCATCGAGACGACCTACGGCTATCACTTCCTGAAGGTCATCGACCGGAAGAAGGAGACCCGTCCCTTCGAAGAGGTCCGCTCCGAGCTCGAGGCGCGGCTCAAGCAGACCAAGAAGGGGACGGTGGTCCAGGACTACATCCAGGCCCTCAAGGACAAGGCCCAGCTCAAGGTCATCGGGCTCTGAGACGCCGGCGGCGGGTGAGAGAGCCGCCGCCGCATCACCTCCGGAGAGGGGTCCCCGGCCCCCGCGGATTCCCCCCTTCCGGGGATTGCCCGGATCCCTCCCCGCCTCCACAATGGCCCCGGACGCGCGGATGGCGTCCGCATTTCGGATCGAAGAGGAGGTCTCATGAAGAGACTTGCGACGGTTCTCGTGATCGCGGCCTTCGCCGGGCTCCTGGCCCTGCCCCAGCCGGCCCACGCCGGCGTCCAGTTCGGCATCAAGGCCGGCGGCAACATGGCCCGCCCGACCGGCATCGACGCCCAGGACCCCCTGGCCACCCTGAAGACCAAGGTCGGCTTTAATGGCGGCATCTTCCTGGCCTTCAACCTCGGCCGGGTCGTGACCATCCAGTGGGAGGCCCTCTACACGATGAAGGGCGCCACCTACGTAGCCCTCGACGACAGCTACACCGATAAGCTCTACGCCGACTACATCGAAGTGCCCTTGCTCCTCAAGCTGAGGCTCCCGTTGCCGATCGTCCAGCCCTTCGTGTTCGCCGGCCCCTCCGTGGGCTTCAAGCTTCAGGAGAAGCTCGAGCATAACGGTGAAGAGTTGACCGAGAAGTTGTTCAAGAGCAACGACTACGGCGCCGTCTTCGGCGCCGGCCTGAACCTCGGCCGGAACTTCATGGTCGACGTGCGCTACAGCCTGGGCATGCAGAAGGTCATCTCGACGATCGAAGGGGAGGTCCAGCCCGACTACAAGAACGGCGTCTGGTCGGCCAGCATCGGCATCGCCTTCTAGACCGCCGCCATTCTCCCGGAAGACCGTCAAGGCGCCTCCGCGACGCGGAGGCGCTTCTTTTTTTGCCACGCGGGACCCTTGACAGAAGGCCGGAGCGGGGAGCACGATGGCCTCATCTCGACCCGGGAGGTCCCCTTGCCACGCTATAAGAACCCCGGCCCCATCGGCTTCACGGCCAGGATCCGCCTCCTCGAGAACGGCGGGGCCCACGTCGAGTTCCCCGGCGACGTGGAGAAGCTTTTCGGCGTCAAAGGCCGGGTCCCGGTCCGGGCCGCGAGATAGGGAGCTAGCGGACGTACAGATAGATGTAGTGCGTGTCCCCGTTCTCGTCCTCGACCGTCTCGTAGCGGACCTGCTTCGCCTCCCAGCCGGGGATCGTGTAGTTGTGGCAGACGACCCGGCTCTTCGGCCGCAGCTGGGCCTCCAGGATGGGCGCCATCAGGGCGTTCGATTCGGGGAGCAAGTAGAGGCAGACGACCGTCGCTTCGGAGATGTCGGCCTTGGTCGCGTCCATGCCGATGAACTTGACCTGCCGCTCGAGGCCCGCCGCCCGGGCGTTGCGCTCGGATTCCGCGATCATGGCCGGGTCGATGTCGATCCCTACGCCGCGGGCGCCGTAGCGGCGGGCGGCCGTGATGACGATGCGGCCGTCGCCGCAGCCGATGTCGTAGAGGACGTCCCGGCCCGTGACCCCGGCGAGCTCGAGCATGCGGTCGACGACCGGCTGGGGCGTGGGGACCCACGGGGCCAGATCGACGGCGTCGGCGCGGCCGTGGGAGCCGAGGAAGAGGTCGATCGATTTCTCGTCGTCGACGCGGAACGAATAGGGGCTGCCGGGGTCCAGGGAATAGACCTGGTCCTTGAGGCCCGTGTAGAATTCGATCTCCAGGGGCGCCGCGGTCTTGAAGCGGTCAATGGCCCCGGGCGCGATCTCCCGGGACTCGGCCTCGCCGGGCTTCCCGGCCGGATAGACCCGGTAGCCGATCGGATGACCGGTGACGTTGCGGACGGTCGTTTCCTTGAGCCGTAGCGACTCGGCCGTGGGAGCGGCGACGGGGGCCGGCTCGGGCTGCCGGCGGCCGCAGCCGACGGCGGCCAGGGTCATGAAAACCAGCGCCAGCGCGCCGGCGCGGTGTCTTCTCATGTCAGTCTCCTAGCGTCCGCCCTTGAGCGCTCCGATCTCGGCGATGAGGCGGTCGACCGCCTCCCGGTCCGGGGCCGCGAGCCTCGAGCCGAGCCTGTCCCTGCAAGCCCGCAGGTATCTCAGGGCCTCGGCGTAGCGGCTCTCGCCGCGGAGCGCCAGAGCGATGTTGAAATAGGCGTCGAGGAGCCCGGGATCGAGCTCGAGGGCCCGGGCGTAATCGCGGATGGCCTCGACGGGCCGGCCCTGCGCGAATTCGACCGAGGCGCGCCCGCTCCAGGCCCCCGCCAGCTTGGGCTCGAGAGCGATGGCTTTGTCGAAATAGGTCCGGGCCGGTCCGGCCGCCGAGGCCTCCCCGCCGACGAGCTTCGCCAAGTGGACCTGGCCGATGTTGCTCCAGCCCAGGGCGACGCCGGCGTCGAGCGCGACGGACTTTTGGAAGTTCTCCAAGGCCGCGGCGCGGTCGCCGAGGGCGAAGAATACGCTCCCGAGATTGAGCCAGACGACCGGCGCGTCCGGCCGCAGCTCCGTGGCCCGGCGAAAGAGCCCGAGGGCCCGGTCGGTCCGGCCGGAGGCCAGCCAGGCGTGGCCGAGGGCCGACATCGCGCTCTGGAAGCCGGTCGAATCCATGACCGCCTTCCTGTCCTCCATGCTCTCGAGGATGGCCTGGGCCTTCGGGAGCTCGCCCTTCTCGACCCAGAGGCCGGCGATCTTGGCCCGCAGCACTCCGTTCTGCGGATCCAGCGCCGAGGCCCTTTCGTAGCTGGCCATCGCCGCGTCCACGTCGCCCAGCCGATCCAGCGCGTCGCCGAGCAGGACGTGGGCCGAGGTCATGGCCGGGTCCGCGGCCACGAGCTCCCGGCAGAAATCCCGGGCCCGGGCGGGTTCGCCAGCTTCGATGAGGTCCATGGCCAGGAAGACCTTGAAGGACTCGCGTCCGGGAAACCGGACGACCGCCCGTCGCAGCAGGTCCAGGGCGTCCTGGGTCCGCCCGGCGTTCCGGAGCAGACGATAGCGGACGTTCTCGAGGTCGGGGAGCTCGAGCCCCGGGTGCGCGGCCTCGAGCGCGGCCAGCCCCGTCGAGGCCCCCTGGAAATCCTTCTTGGTGGCGAGGTCCTTGAGGGCCATGACTTCGAGGTAGAGATCGATGCCCGTCTTCGGATCGACCATCTTGGAAGAGCCGGAAGAGAAGCTCGAGACATAGCCGAGAGAGGTCAGCTTCTTGACGTCGCTCGCGCTCAACTCGCGCCGGAGCGGGCCGGCTCCCGAGGCCGTCCGCTCCACGAACGCCGCGAGCTTGCGGTCCATGACCCGCGCCGCCTCTTCCATGCCGGCCGCGAGATTGCGGGTCTCGCGGCGGTCGGCGTCCACATCGTAGAGCTCGGCGTCCGGGAGCGAGATGTACTTGAAGGAGCCGTCGATGAGGCCGGAGAGGGGAGCCCAGCCGTACTCCTCCCGCCCGAAAAGGCTCTCGAAGTAGATCTCCCGCCGCTCCTTCTCCCGGCCGTCCAAAAGAAGCCGGAAGCTCCGGCCCTGGAGGGCGGGCGGGGCCGGCATCTTGACGAGCTCGAGCAGGCCGGGCATGACGTCGACGAGGCCCAGGCGGCCGGCCACCCGCCGAGGCGCCGGGAAGAGCCGCGGGTTATGGAGGACGAGCGGCACGCGCAGGCTCTCCTCGTAGCAGAAGATGCCGTGGCCCTCTTCCTTGTGCTCGCCGAAGGCTTCGCCGTGGTCGCCGACGATGACGATCAGGGTCGTCTCGTAGAGCCCCTTCTCCTTGAGCGCGCTGACGATCCGGCCGACCTGCCCATCAACGAAGCGCACCTCGCCTTCGTAGAGCGACCATGGCGATCCGTCGCCGGCCGGCCCAGCCTCGGGGTGGGGGAGGTAGGGCGCATGGGGGTCGTAGAAGTGGACCCAGCTGAAGAACTTGCCGCCCTTTCGCGTCTCGAGCCAGCGGAGGAACTTCTCGGCGACCCGGTCGGCGGTGATCTCGGCCGTATAATTCTGGACCGCCTCGCCGGTCTCGAAGTCCTCGTCGTAGATGTCGAAGCCCCGCCCCAGGCCGAACTTGGCGGCGACGGTGAAGGAGGCGACGAACGCGGCCGTGTCGTAGCCCCGCTCCTTGAAGACCCCGGCCATGGTCGGCTCGGACGGCTGCAGAACATAGGTGCCGTTGTTGCGGACCTGGTGGGCGATCGGATAGCGGCCGGTGAAGAGGGAACAGTGGGCCGGCAGGGTCAGCGGGACCGGCGTGTAGCACGCGTCGAACACGAGGCCGGTTCGGCCAAGCTCGTCGATCCGCGGCGAGACGGCATGGGCGTTGCCGTAGAGGCCCAGGGCGTCCGTCCGGGTCGTATCGAGAGTGATGACCAGGACGTTCAGGCCGGATAGGCCGGCCGCGGGCCTCGACGAGCAGGCGGGGAGGAGCCCGGCCGCAAGCAGGACCAGGGCCGCGAAGAAGGGCCGTCTCATAACCTGCCCATTATATCAGAACCCCCGAGACGGCGAGAAACGCGGCCGGCCCCGGTTCGGGGCCGGCGCCGCCACGGCGGCCTTGAAAAACCGGCCCCAAAGCCTCATAATGGAATCTATACGTAGGAAACCAAAAGCGCCGGACATAAGGCGTCCCAGAAGGCGGGCGCCCGTGAGCCGGCTCAGGAGGCCATTGATGGATCATCGACTCTCATCCCGGCTCGCGGCCGGCGCCGCGATCGTTCTCCTCATCGCCGGGCTGGCTTTCGGCCAGGCCGGCCGGGGCATCGCCCGCATGGGCGGCAAGGTTGTCGACGAGGCGGGGAATCCCATCGCCGGGGCCAAGGTCAAGGCCGTCTTCGACCAGACGGGGGGCAGCACCTTCCAGGCGACCACCGATAAGAAGGGCGAATGGGGCATCATGGGCGTCGGGACCGGAAGCTGGACCATCAGCGTTCAAGCCGAGGGCTACGCGCCCGGCTCCACGAACGCCCGCATCTCCCAGCTCGACAAGAACCCCAAGATCCTCGTCACGCTGCAGAAGCGGGCCGCGAACCCGGGCCTTATCCAGGACGAGGCGACTTTCAAGATCCTCGAGGAGGGGAACGCCCTCTTCAAGGAGGGCAAGTACGACACGGCCGTCGCCATGTACGAGGACTTCCTGGCCAAGAACCCGAGCGCCTATCAGGTCCTCTTGAACGTCGGGGACTCCTATCGCGAGAAGGGCGAGTATGACACGGCCGTCCAGAAGTACAATCTGCTGATCGAAAAGGCGGCCTTCGACACGGCCATGGGCAAGGTCATGTCCGCCAAGGGGTTGGCCGCGATCGGGCTCTGCTATCTGAAGCAGGATAAGCTTCCCGAGGCCCAGGACTACTTCAAGAGATCGATCGAGATGGCGCCGCAGGACGAGACCCTGCCTTACAACGTCGCCGAGATCTACTTCTCGAACTCCCAGATCGACGACGCGATCAAATACTTCGAGATGGCCATCCAGATCAAGCCCGAATGGCCCGACCCCTACCTCCGGGTGGCCTACGCCTATCTGAACAAAGGCGACATGGCCAAGGCCGCCGAGAACCTGGATAAGTTCATCAAGCTCGAGCCGGAGACGGAGCGGACCGCCCAGGCCAAGTCCATCCTCGAAGCGATCAAGAAGTAGCGCCGTCCAGGCGCCTCCCTCGGGCAGGCGCCGTGCCCGGCGAACGGAGAGAACGGCCCTGCGCGAGCTTCTCGTTCTCACGGCCTGTCTCGGCCTGTTCCTTCTCCTCCTCGACGTGGAGCGGGTCCGGCTGGCTCGCGCCCGGCGCCGGGTGCCCCGGCGGATCGCGATCACGGGGACGAGGGGAAAATCCGATGTGACCCGGCTCGTCGCGGCCGGATTGAGGGCTTCCGGCGCCCGGGTCCTGGCCAAGACGACCGGCTCGAGGCCGATCCTGATCCTTCCCGACGGCTCGGAGCGCGAGATCGCCCGGCCCGGGCCGGCCTCCATCCGCGAGCAGATCCGGCTCGTCGAGCTGGCCGCCTCATCCGGCGCCGAGACCCTCGTCACCGAGCTGATGAGCATCGGCGCGGAATGCCTGGCCGCCGAATCGCGGCGCATCTTGAGACCGTCCGTGCTCGCGGTGACCAACGTTCGTCTCGACCACCTGGAAGAGATGGGCCGTGAGAAGGCCGCGGTCGCCCGGTCGCTGGCCGAGGCCGTTCCCTGCGGGGCCGAGATCTTCATCCCGGCCGAGGAGTTCTATCCGGTCTTTGGAGAGGCGGCTTTGCGCCGCGGCTCGAGGCTCCACCCGGTCGCCGGGGAGGGAGACGGCCGGCGGGTCGACGGGGAGAAGGACCTGCCGCCGGGCGAGTTCGAGCCCAACCGGCGTCTGGCGCGGGCCGTCTTGAGGTCGCTCGGCGTGGGCGAGCCGGCCATCGACCGCGGCTTCCGCGAGGCGGCGCCCGATCCCGGACGCCTGCGGATCTGGCGCGGGATGTACGGCCGGCCGCCGCGTCCGGCCGTCTGCGTGGCCCTTTTCGCCGCCAACGACCCCGAGTCCTCGGCCGCGGCCCTGGCCAAGGTCCTGGCCGCCGTCCCGCGCGGCGGTCGCCCTCTGGCCGGCCTCTTATGCCTTCGCGAAGACCGCGGCGACCGGACCCTCCAATGGGTCGAGGCGGCGGGCCGGGGCTTCTTCAGCGATTTTTCCTCGGTCTTACTGGCCGGCCCGCCGGCCCGGGCGGCGCTGCGGCTCGTCCGCCGGCGGTTGGGGACGGCCGGGCCCGAGGTCGCGCGCGTGAAGGGCCGGACTCCCGAGGACCTCATGAGCCGGGTCCTCTCGTCCCTGCCCGTCGAGCCCGTCGTGGTCGGTCTCGGCAACTTCATCGGTCCCGGCGACGAGATCAGCCGCTACTGGCAAAGCGTGGGAGCCGAATATGACGCTTGAGACCCTTGTCATCGGCCTCATCCTCGCCCTGCTCTGGGCCGAGCTCACGGATATCTCGCCGGGCGGCCTCATCGTCCCGGGCTATTTCGCCCTTTATATGGGTGAGCCTTGGCGCATCGCCGCGACCCTCGTCATCGCCCTCGCCTCCCTGGCGGCCTATAAGGCCTTGGCCGGGCGGCTCATCCTTTTCGGACGGCGCCGCTTCGTTCTCCTGGTCCTCCTCGGCGCGGTCCTGTCCGAGATCTGGCTTCTCGCCGCGCCGTCCCTGTTCGCCGCTCCGGCCGGCCTGAGGGCCGTCGGGCTGATCATCCCGGGCATCCTGGCCTCGAGCCTGGCTCGTCAAAGGCCGCTCCCGACCCTGGCCTCGCTCCTCGCCGTTTCGACCCTGAGCTTCGCCGTGGTCCGGCTGGTGGCGCTCCTGTGAGAGGATCGGCCCGCCTCGGGGCCTCGACGGCGATCCTCGTCGCCGCCCTTCTGAGCCTGGCCTATCTTCTCGGGATGAGGATCCTTCCTTCGGCGACGTCCCCCGTCCTCCGCGCCGAGATGATCGAAGCGGCGGATCTCATGGCCCGGGCCGAGAATGCCATCCAGGGCTGTCGGGAGGGACGGGGCCTGCCGATCGATCCGTCCGCCGATCCGAACGGAACGGGACTTATCGGCGTCGAGCGGTCAGCGATCACGACCTCGGCCGGCCGCCTCGAAGCCAAGCGGACGACCACCAATCCCGCCTTCGCCGGCCTCGTCGTCTCGCTTCTACGGGAGGCCGGGGTGCGGCGCGGCGACGTCATCGCCGTCGGGGCCTCGAGCTCCTTTCCGGCCCTGATCGTCGCCGCCCTCGCCGCGTCCAGGGCCGTCGGGGCCGAACCGCTCGTCATATCGTCGCTCGGGGCGTCGGAATGGGGCGCGAACATGCCGGAATTCCCCTGGCCGGCTATGGAAGACTGCCTGAGAAAGGCGGGGATTCTCGCTGCCGTCCCGATCGCCCGCAGCGTCGGCGGCGAGGACGACAACGGACAGGGCATGGACCCCGCAGGCCGGTCTTTCCTGGCCTCGGCGATCCGGGCCGGGGGCGATATCCCTTTCCTCGAAGAGCCCGATCTCGAGCGCAACGTGGCCCGCCGCCTGGCTCTTTATCGGGAGAAAGCCGGCCGGCGCCCGATCAAGGCCTTTGTCAATATCGGCGGCGGCTGGGCGGATATGGGGACGGACCCTGAGGTCCTGAAGCTCGCTCCGGGCCTGGCCCGGCGCGTGGCTGTCCCGCCGCCCTCCCGCCGGGGAGTCATCCAGGCCATGGCCGCGGCCGGTGTCCCCATTATCCATCTTCTCAACGTCCGCGGGCTCTGCGAGCGGTACGGCCTGCCTTGGGACCCCCAGCCGCTGCCCCGGCCGGGTGAAGGCCCGCTCTATCGCTCCCCGGCCGCCTCGAGGGGGGGTGACCTCCTTTCGGCCGTCTATGCCGCCTTGGTCCTGGCCGTACTCGTCCTGGGACGCCGTCGGCTCCGGGCGGCTTGACAAGCGCCTGCCGGACGGCCGATAATAAGGCCACTGTCAGTCCGCTCTTCGGCACGGCTCCGTTTCTGTTGGAGATAAATATTCGAAGTGGAGGAATGATCATGTCGAAGAAAACGCTCATCGTCCTGACCCTGGTGGTCGTCGCCGTGGCCTTGATATCGTCGACCGCCTGCGTCTCCAAGAAGCGCTATCGGACGCTCGAACAGCAGAACGCTCAGCAGCTGGCCGAGGCGAACGGCCGGATCAACGAGCTCCAGCAGAAGAGCGACGCGCTCGACAAGAGCCTGAAAGACACCCAGGCCGCGTTGACCACCGCTCAGGGCGAGAACAAGCAGCTCACGGCGAATGTCGCCTCGCTCAAGGACCAGATCGCGGCCCTCGAGGGCCAGAAGGCCGAGCTCGACAAGGCCGTGGCCGCCGGCAAGGAGACGGAAGCCTCCTACAAGAAGAAGGTCAGCGGGCTGAACTACGCGATCGCCGGGTTGAAGAAGAAGGCGGCCGACATGGAAGCCGCGATCACCGCCAAGGACGGCGAGATCGCCTCGCTTCAGCAGAACGTCGCCTCGCTCAACGCCGCGGCCGACGAGCAGGCCAAGAAGATGGCCGCCCTGACCGCCGACAAGGACGCCCTGCAGGCCCAGTTGGACAAGACGGTCGCCAGCAAGAAGCAGACGACGCTCATCCTGGCGATCCTGCTGGCCCTGGCCGTCATCCTGGCCATCATCGGGTTCGTCAGGGGCGGGCGGAAGGGCGCGGCGGCCTGAGCCGGCGCCCTCTCGGCTCTCACTCGTAGGTGACGCGGCCGGGCCCGGCCGCCTTGGGATCCTTGAGGAACGCCCCTGTGCCTTTCTCGATGACCTCGCCGTAGCGGGGGATCCCCGACACCGCGATCGCCTGGTCGGGGTGGTCCGCCGACCAGATCTCGAGCAGTTGAAGGACGGTCGAGGTGTGGCGGCCGACGCGGATATCGATGGGCCAGCCTTCGTCGCCGATCTTCTCGAAGAGGAGGCCGTGCCGGCCGGCCCTGACGATGAACTCGTCCCGGCCCGAGAGCAGGAGCTCGCGGGTCGTCCGTCCCCGCGTCGCGTCGAGAAAGGGCTCGGGGGCCTCGAGGAGAAGCGACATGGCCTCGGTCGCGTCCCCGATCTCCCGGTGCGACAGCCCGCGCAGGGCCTTGGGCGAGTTCTCGACGCCGATGGCGAACCCCTCCAGGCTGCTGATGAACATCGAGGCCGCCGCCGCCAGGTCGGCGCCCTTCTCATGGGCGACGATGGTGCTGATGACCGGGTATTGGAGCTCGGCCTCGTGGAGGTCGATGGCGATCGTCACCTTCTCGCGGCGGACGAGCTCGGTGATGGCGAACGCGGTCCGCTCGGTCAGGGTCCCGTTCGGCCGGCCCGGGAAGCAGCGGTTGAGATTGCGGATGTCGACGTAGGCCAGCTGCTGGCGTGACGGATAGTGCAGATAGACCTCGGGGTCAGGCCACTGGTCGAGCGGGTTCGACCAGCGGTCGCCCATGCGGAAGGTCTGGCCGCCCCAGGACGTGGGGATCGTGAAATCGGGGGGATAGGCGCCGCCGAGGCGGGTCACCGTCGTCGCGCTCCGGTTGGCCGAGAGGATGACGAGGAGCCGGCCCCGGGCGACCGCGGCGTTCTCGGCGAAGATCCAGGCGGCCAGCCGCCCGGCCGGCTCTTCGGGATGAGTGCCGCCCAGCAGGAGGACCGTCCCGCCCGCCTCCTTCCCCTCGAGGACGTAGACGTTGGCGTCGTTGACGGTGCCCTTGAGCGGAGCGAAGTAGTCGCCGAGCGTGGCCACCCGGACGACCCCGGGACCGGCCACGACCGGCTCGCGAAGATGGCGGCTGCCGTAGAAGCTCAGGCCCGCGGCGGCCGCCAGCGCCGCCCCGAGCGCGGCGGCCACGATCTTCCTCGTCATTTGAGCCTCAACAGCCGCAGCAGGAAGGGGATGAGCACGATGACGTAGAGGACCTCCTCCTGCCAGTTCTTTCGCTTGACGAAGTTCCAGACGAGCATCACCGCGACATAAGCGGTCAGCACGTAGTAGAGCACGGTCACGATCGTGGTCATGTCAGAACACCGTCAGCCAGGCGAGCTTCTTGCTGAAAACGACCATGAGCGTCCCGACGACGGCGATGAGCGCGGCCGGGACAAGGCAGTATCTCAGGAACCGTCCATAGGGCTCCGTCACGCCCACGGTCGAGGTCGTCAGCCGGCCGATGATGGCCGTCGGGGGAATCGCATCGCCGAGGGGCCAGATGACGCTCATCCCGGCCAGGGCGACGACGGGGTTGAGCCCGATCGTGTTGAAGAGAAGGACGAGCGGCACCCCGAGCACCGGCGCCGCCCCCCACATGAGCACCGACTCGGACACCGGCAGCGTGACCGCCAGCGTCAGGATGACGAGGACGACCGGCAGGGTGACCGTGGTGACGGCGATGAGGCCGCGGACGCCCGTCAGGGCCATGACCTCGACCAGGACGCCGGCGCAGGTCAGCGTGCCGATGAGGGGCAGGAGCTGGTGGACGGTCTCGAGCGAGGTCCGCACGAAGCGGATCCGGACCGGCGACAGCAGGACCGCCGCCGCGGCCGCCGCCGCGAACATCAGCGGCAGCCCGAGGACCGGCACGCCGAAGGGAAAGACGCGTCCGGCGACGACAAGCAGGAGGAAGACGAGGAACGGCGCGCCGACGCGGAGCCAATTCATCCGGGGAGGCGCCTCGGGCAGCTCGGCCAGGGCCCTCGCGAGGTCGACCGGCCGGGCCTTGGCCCCCAGGATGAAGATCGTGGCCAGGGCCAGCAGGACGCAGGGCACGAGGAGCGGCAGGAAGAAGCCGACGTAGGGCATGTTGACGCCGGCGGCCGTGAGCATGGCCCAGAGGTTGACCGGAGGCGCCGCGGCGCTCAGCCCGGCGATGACGAAGATGATGGCCGCGACCTTGGGCCGGGGGATGTCCATCGTGCCGAGGACCGTGGCCGCCATGCCGCCCATGATGAGCACGGTGACGCTTCCCGCCCCCGTCAAGGCGCCCGGCACGAGCAGGAGCAGGGCGAGCAGGACGAAGAGCGGGGCCTTGCGCCGGTGGAAGCGCCGCAGGATGGCCCGGACGGCGAAGGCCGCCGCCCCGGATTCCTTGAGCAGGTTCATGAACAACGTCGCCGTGACGAAGATCAGGACGATGTCGAAGTAGGTGAAGGCGCCCTCGACGACGGCCCTCGCGGGGAGGCCCTCTCCGGCCGCCAGCGCCCCGGCCAGGGCGGCGGCGAAAAGCGCCAGCTCGGTCGAGATCTTGAGCAGCTTGGCGGCGACGAAGGCCGCGACCATGACGGCCAGGACGAGGGCGGCCGCGGTCGTCGCGCTCATGCGCCTAGCGGGCGGTGACCGTGATCCGGGCGATGCAGGTGAACGACCGGGCCGACTCGAGGTCGCGGCAGATGCCCCGCTCGACGAGCAGGACCCCCCTCTCGTAGTCGTCCCAGCGGTACTTGTCGGCGTCGAGCGTCCGGCCGGTGAGGGAGGCCAGCTCCGCGACCCCCTGGTGGACGGGCGGCAGGCCGAGGTACTGGAGGACGACGTTGACCGACCGGACGTCCCGGATGGCCATGTACTTGCCTCCGTTCATCATGGCCACGGCGAGCGGAGGGCCGGGGTCGTCGAAGATGAAGGTCGAGGTCGGCCGGCCCGCGTCGGTGGCGTCCTGACGCGTATAGGTGTAGGCCCGCGCCTTGACCGGGAAGAGCTCCTCCTTGATGGCCGTGTAGGACAGGGTCTCGAGCTTGGTGTGACTGACGTAGTAGAGGCCCAGCCCGAGCAGGGCCGTGACGATGAGCGCCCGGATGATCGTCTGCATGTCGTTCCGGATGATGATGACGACGATCCAGAGGATGGCAAGGCCGAACAGGATGAGGAGGGCCGTCTTGGCCGTTTCCGTCGCGATCATGGCCGAACCTCCTTCGGGCCCCTAGCCCGCCTCCGTCCCGGCGGGCATTGTAGCACAGGCGGCCGTGCCGGGGGTAGGGGGCGTCTTGGCTTTTCGGGCGGGGTCCACTAGAATGTCCTTTCGAACCCGATCCAGGAGGCCGCCATGACGCGCATCCTTCGAGCCCCCGTGCTCATCCTGCTCGCCGCCGGCGCCGTTCTCGCCGGCGCCGTGACCGCTCAGGACACTCCCCCTCGGCCGGCGCCGAGCTCCCCCGACGTCCTGAGGGCCGTCATCAACGAGGCCTCGGGCGAGCTGGCCCTCCAGAACGAGATCCGGCTCGCCGGCGTCAACCGGAACCGCAAGGCCGAGGAGTACCGGACCGGCTTCTTCGAGACCGCCTTCGTCGTCGAGAAGCTCCGGGAGTACGGGCTCGCGGACTCGGGCACGATCGATCTCCCCGGCGGGGACCGGTCGGTCTGGGACGCCGAGTCGGCCGAGCTCTGGATGGTCGAACCCGAGCTGCGGAAGCTCTCCGATCTCGACGCCGTGCCGGCCAGCCTGTGCTCGGGGAGCGAGACGACCGACACGACGGCGGAGCTCGTCTATGTGGGCCCCGGCAACCGGGAACAGTTCTACAAGGACAAGGCGGTCGAAGGCAAGATCCTGCTCGTCAACGGCCCCCCCGAGATGGCCCGCCGCATCGGCGTCCAGAAGCTCGGCGCGGCCGGCCTCATCGGCTGGTCGTCGAGCCATCCCGAGTTCGACCGGGACGAGGTCGGCTGGAGCGGCCTCCGTCCGGCGGCCGGGGATCGGGCCACGTTCGCCTTCATGGTCTCGGAGCGGCAGGGCCAGGAGCTGCGCGACGCGCTCGAGCGGGGCCGGAAGATCGTCGTTCGGGCCGTGGCCAAGACCCAGGTCGTCCAGGGGGCCAAGGACCAGCTCGCCTTCGGCCTGATCAAGGGTTCAGAGCGGCCGGACGAGGAGCTCGTTTTCACCGCCCACCTCTTCGAGGGCTGGGCCAAGCAGGGGGCGAACGACGACGCCTCCGGCTGCGCGGCCATCCTGGAGACGGCCCGCGTCCTGAAGAAGCTCGTGACCGAGGGGCGGATCCCGCCGCTCAAGCGGAGCGTGCGCTTCCTTTTCGTGCCCGAGATCTCGGGAACGGAGGCCTACCTTCGCCTCTACCCCGAGGTCAAGAAGAGGATCTTCGCCGACATCAACCTGGACATGGTCGGCGAGGGCCTGATCAAGAACCAGAGCTATTTCCGTCTCAACCAGACGCCGTGGTCCCTGCCGACCTACCTCAACGATGTCATGGCCTCCTACGTCGAGTGGATGGGCGATTCCCAGAGGGACGCCCAGGAATCGAGTTGGCAGACGGGCGGCGTCCTGGCCCCGACCGGATCGCGCGACCCCTTCTACGTCCTCATCGAGCGCTATTCCCCGGGAAGCGACTACGATGTCTTCGTGGACGGCAGTATCCGCATCCCGGGCGTCATGCTGATCGTCTGGCCCGACCAGTGGTATCACACGAACGCCGACACCCCGGACAAGTCCGATCCCACGCAGCTGAAGCGCGTCGTGGCCATCTCCGCCGCGGCCGCCCAGTTCCTGTCCAGCGCCGGCCCGGCCGAGGCGGCCCGGATGATGGCCGAGATCTCGGCCCGCCAGGGCGCGCGCCTGGGCGGCGACCGGGCCCGCGCGGAGCGTCTGCTCCTCGCCGCCGACGTCAAATCGCTCGCGGCTGCGGCCAAGGAGGCCCGGGTCATCATGGATCAGGGCTTTGTCCGGGAGAAGAAGGCCCTGGCTTCCGTGCGCTTCTTCATCGGCGGGGATGCCGCAGTCGAGGGCGACCTGGCCGCCCGGCTGGCCGGTCTCGACGCGGTCCGGACGACCTGCCTCAAGGGGATCGATGAGCTCCACGCCTCGCGCGGCCGGGCCCTTGGCATCAAGCCCGAGAAGCCCGTCCCTACGAAGGACGAGGTCCGCCTGGCCGGGCTCGTCCCGGTCCGGACGGAGAAGATGGGCGGCATGATGAGCATGTGGGAGCTCCGCGACGAGCTCCGCAAGCTCAACTACCAACCCTCCCCGGCGATCATGACGGCCGAGATGGAGCTGCGGAACTTCATCGACGGGCAGCGCTCGATCCTCGACCTCCGCGACGCGGCCTCGGCCGAGTTCGAGCCCCTCGACCTCCTCGAGGTCGAGAAGTGGGTCGCCGTCCAGGAGAAGCTGGGACTGGTGACGATCAAGAAGAAATAGGGAGAAGCGGGTCGGACCTCAGCTTTCCGAATAATATCAATAAGTTAACCCCGTTTTTGCCTCAGTTAGGGCCTTAAAACTCTGTTTTTTGGGCTAGAAACTCGGCACTGAGTTGCCCGCGATTTCGAATCGCCTTTTTGAGGCCAAAAAGCTCGAATTAGGCGGGTTTTTTGACCGAAAATCGGGCTTAAGTTATTGATTTATTAGCGATCTACTGTGGTCCGACCCCCTGTTTTGAGAACAGCTTCTCCAGGGCCGGGATGAGGTCCACGGTCTTCTCGAATTCGATCATCGGGATCCTCTTCGTCTGGGCGATGGTCGTGAACCGGCCGTCCGAGTTCCCTTCCTTGTAGACGAGGAGGATGTCCGCGTTGGGGGCCACGGCGTCGATCGACTGCTCGTCGGTCGTGTCGCCGGCCGCCGCGCCCTGGGCGCGCCGCTTCAGGCCCTCGATATGGGCCCCGATGATCTTGATGCCTTCCTTGCGCGCCTCGGCGATCAGGGCCGCGGCCCGGCTGAGCTCGTCCTCGATCTGGATGCCGGCCGCGCCCATACCCTTGAGGCTGGCGCCCATGGTGATGATGAGCGTTCGGTAGGGCGTGCCGGCCCTGGCCTTGGCCTGGAGGGTCTGTGGCGACGCCAGCGGATCGATGTCGAAGGGGATCTTGTCGCGCTGCATGACGACCTTGATCGTCGTCGGGGCGTTGCTCTGGCCGCAGGACGTGATCAGGACGGGCAGCTCGGCCTTGGGCGGCGGGGTCTGGGCGGCGAGGAGGACGGGAAGGGCCAGGCTGACGGCCGCGGCGGCGAGGGCCGCGGCGGCTTTATGGGATCTCGGCATGACAGCTCCTTTCAGCTGCGCGCGGGGCGCGGGGACCCCATGTTAGGACAAAGCCCCGGGGCGGTCAAATGTGATATGATGCGTTTTCTGATCGTTGCCCCGCGGAGGGATCGATGCCTCACAGACTTTTGGGGACGGGCCGCCCCGCCGCCCTGATCCTTCTTTTCCTGCTCGGGTCCTGCCAGGGCTCGGGGAGCCGGATGACGCCCGTCTCCATCGACGAGGTCGCGGCCCACATCCAGTATCTCTCGCGCGACCAGCTCGAGGGCCGGGCCGTCGGAACGAAGGGCATCGAGCTCGCCGCCCGCTATCACGAGGATTATTTCCGGAGGATGGGCCTCGAGCCCGCCTTCGGGACGAGCTACCGCCAGACGTTCTCGCTCAAGGGGTCGCGCCCGGACCCCCAGGCCTCCCTCGAGGTCAACGGGCCCGAGGTCCTCCTCACGCCCGTCCTGGGCGACGAGTTCGTCGTCCGCACGGAGCGCGAGGACGCGCCGGCCGAGGCCTCGGGCGAGCTCGTCTACAGCGGCTACCTCATCCAGGCGCCCGAGCGGAACTGGGATGACATCAAGGGCGTCGATCTCGCCGGCAAGGTCCTCCTCGTCGAGGTCAACGAGCCGGGCAACCGCCCCGGCGGCGTCTTCGACGGCGAGGACATGACCTATTACGGCCGCTGGCCCTACAAGTATGAGGAGGCCGAGGCGCTCGGCGCCGCCGGCGTCCTCATCATCCACGACACGAAGGGCGCGGCCTACGGCTGGGACGTCCTCCGGGCCTCGTGGGGGAACGAGAGCTTCTTCCTGCCGGACCGGGACCACCGGCTCCTCTTCGAGGGCTGGATCGCCGGCGAGACGGCGGGGCGGATCCTGGCTGCGGCCAAGCTCGATCTCAAGGCGCTGCGCGAGAAGGCCGAGACCCCCGACTTCGCCCCCGTGCCGCTCGGGCTCAAGGCGGCCGTCCGTCAGCACCGGGTCTTCCGCACGGTCCCGGCCGTCAACGTGGCCGGGACGATCCGGGCCAAGCACCCGGCGGCCACGAGAAGGACGATCATCCTCTCCGCCCATTATGACCATTTCGGAAAGGACGAGACGCTCGAAGGGGACCAGATCTACAACGGGGCCCTGGACAACTGCTCCGCCTCGGCCGCGCTGCTGGCCACGGCCGGCTATTTCGCCCAGCGGCCGGATCGTCTCAAGGACGACCTCTGCTTCGTCGCCGTGACCGCCGAGGAGCAGCTCGTCCTCGGCTCGGACTATTTCGCCCGCCACCTTCCCTTCGCCAAGGAGACCGCCGTCGCCGACATCAATTTCGAGATGACCAACGTCTGGGGCGAGACCGAGGACGTCTTCGCCATCGGGGCCCGCCAGTCCGATCTCGACGCGGTATGCCGCGAGGCCGCGGAGAAGCTCGGCCTCCGCTACATCCCCGAGCGCAACGGCGAGCTCGGCTTCTTCTATCGCTCCGACCAGATCTCGTTCGCCAGGGCCGGCATCCCGGGGGTCTGGCTGAGCCAGGGGATCGTCTCGCGCGGGCCGGACAAGGGCCTCGTCCAGCGGAAGTTCGACGAGTACCGGGCCACGAAGTACCACAAGGTGACCGACGAGATCCAGCCCGACTGGGACCTCCGCGGCGCCCTCCAGATCATCGACTGGGCCCGCGTCATCGTCGAGCTGCTGCAGGATCGCGAAGCCTTGCCGCAGTTCGCCCCGACGAGCCCGTTCCGGCGCGCCGGGGCGCCGGGGGAGCGGACGGCGCTTCCGCCGGAGCTTGAGGGCCGTTCCGGCCTGTAAACAATCTTGACGCCATCTGAATGAAAAAGGGGGGATGGCGTCCCCCGCTCTGCCGGTTCCTGGCGGCGCCGGCCGGCCCTCACTGGCACGCTTTGTGCAGGCTTTGAGAGCGGCGGTCCATAGCCCATAGGCCGGGATCCTTGAACGGCAGGAGGGTGAAGGAATCCATGAGACACGGAAAGGTCCTCGCCGGCATCGTCGCCAGCCTCCTCGTCATCGGGGCTTCCTCCATCGCGCGGGGACAGGGACGGAGCCTCGCCGACCGCGCCTACAGAGCGGACGTGCTCCGGCAGATCGCCGACATCGTCGAAAGCCGGTATGTTCTCGCCGAGAAGGCCGGGGCCTTCGCCGACGCCTTCCGAGCCCTGGCCCGAACCGGGGCCTATGACGATCAAACGGATCCGGCCCGGTTCGCGGAGAAGGTCACCGCCGACCTCATCGGCATTACGAGCGACAAGCATCTGAATTTCCGGGTCGTCGTGCCCAGCGACGTCGGGGAAGAGGCCCCCGGGTCCCTCCATCACGCCGTCCGCTACGCCCGCCTGCGGCTCAAGGAGAACGTCGGCTTCACCCGGCTGGATTGGCTCGAGCCCGGGATCGGCTACCTCGACCTGCGGCGCTTCTATTCCTTCGACCAGGCCAGGGACATGGCCCTCGCCGCCATGACCTTCCTGCGGAACGCCAGGGCCATCATCATCGACGTGCGCCGGAACGGGGGCGGCTCGGGAGACTACCTGAGCAGCTTCTTCCTGCCTTATCCGACCCAGCTCTCGGGGTCGTTCTCCCGCCAGTCCGGGGTCCTGACCGAGAGCTGGACGAGCCGCGATATCGGCCACGCGCCCCGGCTCGACGTGCCGCTCTTCATCCTGATCGGCCCGAATACCTTCTCAGCCGCGGAATCCTTCGCCTACGACATGCAGTCGCGGAAGCGGGCCACGCTCGTCGGGGAGCCGACCAAGGGCGGGGCTCACTCCGTCGACGTCTTCCCCGTCGGCGACGGCTTCGAGTTCTACATCTCGACGGAGCGTTCCGTCAGCCCGGTCACCGGCGGGAACTGGGAGGGGACCGGCGTCGTGCCGGACATCCGCGCCCCGGCTGAGGCGGCCCTGGAGGCTGCCCTTCGCGAAGCGAGAAAGGCGGCCGAGACGTTCGGCCGGGAGCAGGACGCGGGCCTGAGGAAGGCCGTGGCCGGGATGCAGGGCCTGGCCGACCGCGCGGCCGGCCTCTACCGGCAGGCGAACTACCGCCGCGCCGCGGCGGCCCTGGACTCCCTCATCACGGAGGCCGGCCGCGCCGGGCTCCTGAGCGAGTTCTTCATGAACGTCTTCGCCTACAGCTACCAGGCCCCCGAGGACCAACGGATGCTCTTCGCCATCCTCGAGAAGAGCGCGGCTCTCTACCCCCGTTCCCCGACCGCCTGGGCCACGCTGGCCGCGGCCTATGATTCCCGGGGGAAGAGAGAGCTCGCGCTCAAGTCCTACCGGAAGGTCCTGAAGCTCGACCCCGGTCAGCGCGGCGCCGCGAAGAGGCTCAGGGAGCTTTCGAGATAGACCGCCGCTCCGGGCGCGCCGCCGGGCGGGCATTGGCTTTTCCGACAGGGTGTGATAAGATTTTTTGGACATGGAGATCAAACCCGCCCCCCACATCACCCGCTTTTCCGATTATCTCAAACCCAACCAGGTCGTGTTCGACCTGAAGAGCAAAGACAAGGTCGAGGCCATCGAAGAGCTCCTCGACGTGCTGGCCAAGCAGAAGCTCATCGACAACAAGAAGCTCATCCTGACCCGCATCATCGACCGCGAGAACCTCGTCTCGACGGCCATCGGCTCCGGCGTGGCCCTTCCGCACGCCCGCGTCGAGGCCGGGGGCGAGATCGCCGTGGCCGTCGGCCGGTCGGAGAAGGGCATCGACTTCGACGCCCACGACGGCCAGAAGGTCCACCTGATCATCCTCGTCGTCTGGAACCCGACCCTGCCGGGCCTCTTCAACCATCTCTTCGCCGGCCTGGCCCGCTTCCTCATCCGGCCCGAGAACCGCGGCCGGATCCTGGCGGCCAAGGACAAGTCGGAGCTCTACGACATCCTGGCCGGGATCGAATTCCGGTTCGTCCACGAGGAGAAGATCGTCAGCCGGGCCCGGCTGCTCAAGAAGCTCCAGGAGATCGAGCTGCGGAAGAAGAGAGCCACCAAGGAGCAGCAGAAGGAGCTCCAGAAGCAGGCCGCCATGATCCGCGAGGAGCTCGACCGGGACGTCCTGTCCCGGTTCGACCGGCTGATGGAGCGCTACGGCTTCGCCGTCGCCGACGCCGTCGAAGGGGTCTGCCAGAGCTGCAACATCAACATCTCGACCCAGATGTACTCGGCCATGGAAGACTCCAACGACATCTACGTCTGCGAGAACTGCGGCAAGTACCTCGTCTCGGCCAAGAAAAAGAAGAAGTAGGTCTCATCCCTGAACGAACGGGTCCGCCTTCTCGGCTGCGCTCGAGGTATCGATCCTCGCCCCCGCACCCCGGAAACCTTGTAGCTGGTTTCCCCCAGCCTACGGCCGGGCCCCCTTTCCATTACGGGGGCCTTGGATCGACACCCCTCGCCGCCTCGCGGCGGACCTCTCTGCGGTTGCGGTCCGAGCTAACTTCGGAAACCGGCTCGAAGAGCGAGCGGAGAGGGCGTCAGAATATCCGATTCTCGCCGAACGCGGAACCCTAGTCGAGCCTTTCTGTCGCCAGGTTCTGCGGCGCGTAGAGCTTGTACACCGGGTAAGTCTGCGTCCCGCGGCCCCACTGGCTGACGATGTACTTGTCGAAAAGATTCCAGACGAGCAGGCCGTCGTCGCTCTCCGGCTCGAGGAGGTAGGCGGCCAGCCGGCCGAGCGGCTGGGCCGTCCGGACGACGAGCGTTCCCTTGGGGAATTCCTTCGTCTCGGTGGCGTACTCGCCCTTGACCGTGTTCGTCCGATGCCCCTGGTAGAGGCGCTCGGCGCCCTTGATCTCCTTGATCCGGAAGGCCTCCGTCTCGAGGGTCGCCGGGTCCATGAGGCGCTCGACCGCGACGCCGTGCTCGCGGAGCTTGGCCGCGACGTCGGGATCCGCGAGCGGGATGAGGTAGGCAAAGGGAAGCCGGACGGAGCGCTTGGGGACGAAGTCCGCGAAGTACGGCACGGTGTAGGTTTTCTTTTTATCGGTCGGCCGGAGACGCGGAAAAGGCCCGGGCTGAGCCCCCTCGGCCGCCGGCGCCGGCGCCTCCATCTCATAGCCTTGGATGGTGACCTTTCCCGGCAGCGGCTGGACCTCGACGTCCAAGCCGAACGTATCGGCCGAAGTGGGGGCCAGGCCTCTCTCGATCGCCCGGGCGTCGGCGTCGGCCACGACCTTCTGGAGCTCGGCCGCATTCGCCGCGCAATAGTCCAGGATGGCCTGGAGCATGTGGTAGTTGCCGGCCACGCGCGTCCGGAAGTCGGCATAGTTGTAGTTCTCGATGAGCACCGAGAGCCGGTCGCGCAGGCCGATATAATTGGTCATGTAGCGCGGCTGGTGGCCGAAGGTCTCCCAGCCCTTCTCGAGGTCCCGGAAATCCATCGGGTCGCCGTACTGCAGGCCCAGGGTGCCGTACTTCTTTTCGAGCGTGGCGTCGACGGCCGGAAGCATCCTGTCCCGGGCGTACTTCAGGATCTCGGGGTCGCCGTTCGGGCAGAGCGGCCAGGAATAGGTCACCGGCTCTTGGTGGAAGGAGCCGTCCGTGGTGTGGCAGTCGACAAGAAGGAGCGGATCCCAGCGCCTGAGGACGTTGCGGACAAGGCCCCGCATCTCCGGGCTCTCGAGCTTCATGCCGTCCCGGTTGAGATCGAGGTTCTGCCCGTTCGCCCGGACGCCCGACCCTTTCTCCGGCCCGACCTGGCCCATGCGGTTCCGCGGGTCCATCTTGTCGTTGCCGTCGGCGTTGAAGATCGGCGAGACGAGAAGGACGATCCTGTCGAGATAGGGGAGCTTGGGGTCGATGATGATGTCGCGGACGAGCATCAGCGTCGCCTCCTTGCCCTCGACCTCGCCGGCATGGATGTTGGCCTGGAAGTAAACGACGATCCGCTTGTCAGACCGCAAGGCGAGCGGGTCCTCGGGCACGGGCTTGCCGATGATGAGAAGCGGAATGTCCCGCCCCTCCGTCGAGACGGCCATGGTCTCGACCCGGACGAGGGGCGAGAGCTTCTGGAGGTCGCGGATGAAGGCCAGGACGTCGGCATAGGTCGAGGTCGCGGCGTAATCGGTGGCCTCGGCCGTGGTGCGCGGGCCCGACGCCGGGGCGGTCGGCACCGGAGGCACGGGAGCGACCGGCGGCGGCTTGATGGGCTCCGGGCGCCGGCCCTGGGCGGGCGGGGAAGGGGGATTTTGGGCGCCCGGGGGCGGGGTTTGGGCGGCGGGCAGGGCGAGGAACAGGAGCGCGGCGAGAAGCGCGGCGACGACGATCAGGAGCTTGAGCATGGATCGCATGGGAACCTCCGTCCGTTGGACGTCCAGGGCCCGAGTTTATTCCACCTAAATCGGGGACACAATACTATTTTCGGAATCTCCCCGGCCAAGGAGCCTGATCGCCTTCCCATCAAGAGAGACGGGTCGCGGACCTCGGGCGTCTCAAGGTCAGGTGTTTGATTTCTCGGGGAGTTGTCCTATAGTTGAGCCATGTCGGCATTCGGCGTCAGCCCCGAGAAGGAGCAGGCCCTGGCCGAGCGGATGGAGCGGCTCGGCATCCGCGAGGAGGACCTCGTCGAGAAGTTCATCCGCTCCGGCGGCCACGGCGGCCAGAACGTCAACAAAGTCGCGACCTGCGTCTACCTCAAGCACCTGCCGACCGGGACCGAGGTCAAGTGCCAGCAAGAGCGCTCGCAGGCGCTCAACCGCTACCTGGCCCGCCGCATCCTGGCCGACAAGATCGAGACGGCCATCCTCGGCCGGCGGAGCGAAGAGGAGCAGCGGATCGCCAAGATCCGCCGTCAGAAGAGGAAGCGCTCCCGGCGGGCCAAGGAGAAGATGCTCGCCGACAAGCGTCATGTCGCCGAGAAGAAGAAGGGCCGCGCGTTCCGCCCCGGCCCCCCGGACGATTGACGCTCCACGCGCCTAGTCCATTCATAAAGACGCCCAATTAAGAGAGATGGAAAAGAAGCGGGCGTTTTTATGAATGGCTAGGCTAGTCGGCGATGTAGCCGAGCCGGTGCGTCGTCCGCAGGCCCTCGCCCTTGACCCGGACCTCGAGCGACCGGAATCTGCCGTCGGCCTGATAGTCCTTCGGCGTGTAGTAGAGCAGATAATAGTTCTCCGACGCCGCGACCGCCGATTCCATGGCCGCGCGGATGTTGGCCGTCGAGGCCATCAGCCCGCCTGTCGCCCGGGCCATCTCCCGGAAGGCCGAGAAGATGTCCTCCGAGTGCTCTTCCATGGTCAGGCCGCGGACCTTCGGCCTGGACCGGGTCAGGTAGAGGAAGTGGATGGCCGCCCCCGTATCCGAGTAGAGCTTCGATGCGGATTCGGTGTCGACCGTGCTGTCGCGGCGGAAGAACTCGAAAACGCTCGTCAGCGTCTGGGTGATATCGGGACGCTGGTTGTAGACGCTCCCGAGGATGCTGAGGACCGAATCGTCGATCCTGGGGATGAACTCGCGCTGATAGAAGAGGAAGAGCTCCTTCTGCCCGGATTGGCCCCGTAGGTGCTCGACAAGGGCGTTCACCTGGGCCTGGTCCAGGCGGCGGATGTTCTCCAGACGGCCGAGGCAGTCGGCGTAGCTCTGGAGCTGCTCCTCCACCGACCTCTGCGGATCGAAGAGCGATTCCACGAAGCTGAACGGGTCGCCCACCTGCTGCCGCGGCGAGGTGGGGTCTCCGCCGACGACCGAGGCGCCCACGGCCGCGGCCAGCCCGGTCATCTCGTTGAGGACGTCGAGGTACTCCGTGTTGCCGTACTGGATGTCCCTCATCAGGATGCCGACGATCCGGTCGAGCACCCGTTCGCGGCCGGCCTTCTTGAGGATGTCGCTCTTCATCCGGTAGGTCCTGACGGGGGTGACGAAGATGAGCTCGTCGCCGTAGGACAAGACCTCCTTGACGAAGTAATCCAAGGCCTCGCGGATCTTTGGGTCGTATTCCGTCAGCTCGAAGAACAGGTAGAAATGACGCAGGGTTTCTGGCGCGCCCGGGCGCGTCCCTTCCTGGCGCTCGATCGCGGCCTTCTTGACCAGGTACACCGCGTCGAGCGTCTGCGGCGCGCCGTTCTCCAGGACCTCGAAATCGCCGATCGTCAGGTGGTCGACGAAGGCGTCCCCCCTGAAGACTCGGACCGGGACCTCGACGTTGATCGTCCGCGTCACGTGCTGGAGCTCCTGGGCCCCGAGGCCCGCCCCGGACGCCAGGACGAAGACGAGGACGAGAGAACGGAACGCCGTCCGGATCATGGGCTTCATATCTTTCAGACCTCCGAAACTGAAAGCATTATAGCACGCTTGTCACCGGCCGCCGCCGGGCCGGTTCCGGGCGCACTCGGAGGCGGCGCCTTTCAGGACCTCGATGGCGTGCGGCAAGGCCGGCAGGATCGCTTCCAAGCTCTCCCGCGCCGCCCTTTCGCTCCCCGGGAGATTGACGATCAAAGTGGCCTTGCGGAGGCCCGCGACGGCCCGGCTGAGCATGGCCGTGGGCGTCTTTTCCGCGCCGGCCCGGCGCATGGCCTCGGCGAGGCCGGGCGCCTCGCGCTCGAGGACCTGCTTCGTCGCCTCGGGCGTCCAGTCACGCGGGCTGAAGCCCGTTCCCCCGGTCGTCAGGACGAGGTCCAGGCCCTCGTCCGACCAAGCGACGAGGACGGCGCTGATGTCCGTCCGCTCGTCGGGCACGATCTTGGCCCGCGCGACCTCGCCGCCCGCCGCCTCGACCATCTCGCGGAGGGCCGGGCCGCTGCGGTCCTCGCGCTCGCCCCGGGCGCCCTTGTCGCTCACGGTGAGGATCCCGACCTTCATGCTCATCCTCCGATCTTGAACATCTCGCTCGTAAGGCTCTCGATGGCCCCCCGCTCCCAGGTCGACTTGGCCTCGAAGGCGGCCCGGAAGATCCTCTTGAGCTCGGCCGCCCCGGCGCGGCCCTCGCGCAGGAGCCGGCGCAGGTCGATCCCGCCGCGGTCGAAGAGACAGATCCTCAACCGCCCATCCGGGCCGAGCCTCAGCCGCCCGCAGCCCTGGCAGAACGGCGCCGAGACGGGAGCGATGAAGCCGAGCCGCGTCCGTCCGCCGAGAAGATACATCTCCGCGACGCCGTCGCCCCTTTCGATCCGCTCCAGGGGACCGAGCGCCGCGGCGATCCGCCCTCGCACTTCCTCGCCCTTGATGAAGAGCGCCGGCCGCCAGGCGCCGAGCTCCTTGCACTCGGGCGTGAGGCCGCTCGTCGGCATGAGCTCGATGAACCGCAGCTCCAGCCCTTCCCGCTCGGCGAACCGGACGAAGTCGAGGACCTCGTCGTCGTTGACGCCGCGGATGACGACCATGTTGATCTTGATAGGGGCCAGGCCGGCCGTGCGGGCGGCCGCGATCCCTGCCAGGATGCGGTCCAGGCCGGTCCGGCGGGTGATGGATTCGAACCGCTCGGCGCGGAGCGTGTCCAGGCTGACCGTGACCCGCCGGAGGCCGGCCGCCCCGAGCTCGGCCGCGAAATCGGCCAAACGCAGGCCGTTGGTCGTCAAGGCCAAATCGTCCGGACCGAGGGTCGCGAGGAGGCGCACCAGGGCGGGGAGGCCCCGCCGGGCCAGCGGCTCGCCGCCGGTCAGCCGGAACCGCCGGATGCCGGCCGCCATGGCCGCCCGGGCCACCGTGGCGATCTCCTCGTAGGTCAGCAGGTCGGCCATCGGGACCAGCGTCACGCCCGACTCCGGCATGCAGTAGATGCAGCGCAGATCGCAGCGGTCGGTGACCGAGATGCGCAGGACCTTACCGCTTTTCAATCGCGTCTCCGGCTCGGACGGGTCCGCCGCTCAGGACCTCGCAGAAGATGCCCCGAGCCGGCATGATGCAGTCTCCGATGAGATGGTAAACGGCGCACCGGGTGTGGCATTCCTTGCCGATCTGGCTGACCCGCAGCCGGACGGCGCCGGCGATGACCAGCTCGTCGCCGACGGCCAGGGCCGCGAGATCGAGGCCGCGCGTGGTCAGGTTCTCGGCGAAGGAGCCCGGTCCGAGCCCGGCCTCGCGGCCGGCGCCGACCCGTCGCCGCTGGGTCTCGATGTCCTCGACCGCGAGAAGGGAAACCTGGCGGCGGCCGAAATCCCGGTGGGCGTCGCCGTCGATGCCCCGCCCGGCCTCGAGCTCGACGCACGCGACGGGACGCTTGACCTGTCCCTTCTTGGCGCTGGTGTTGACGGAGACGATCGTTCCGGCCCTGCCGGCGGCCCGGGTCATTCGGCTCTCCGGAAGGTCCCGCTCTTGCCGCCGCTCTTGTAGTCGAGGCGGAGACTCACGATCTCCGCCCCCCGCTCGACCGCTTTGACCATGTCGTAAATGGTCAGGGCGGCCACCGCCGCGCCGGTCAGGGCCTCCATCTCGGCCCCCGTCTTGGCCTCCGCCGAGACGCGGCAGCGGACCCTGACGCCCGACTCCTCGAGCTCCAGATCGACGGCGATGTTTTCGAGAGGGATGGGATGCGCTAGAGGGATGAGCTCATGGGCCCGTTTGGCGGCCTGGATGCCGGCCAGCCGGGCCGTCCCCAGGACATCTCCCTTGGCCAGCCCGTTGGCGCGGATGAGCCCGAGGGTTTCCGGCCCGAGCTTGATCAGGGCCGAGGCGGCGGCTTCGCGCCGGCTCACGGCCTTGGCCCCGACATCCACCATCTTGGCTCGCCCCTTGTCGTCGACGTGGCTGAGCTTGGCCATGGCTAGAACCCGTCCATGAAGAGGATCTCGACCTCGCCGCCCGCCTCGATCCGGGCCACGTCGGCCGGGACGACGATGAGGACCCGGCCTCGAACCATGGATCTGAGGACGCCGCTTCGCTGGTCCTCATAAGGGACGACCATGAGGGCCGGACCGCGCCCCGTGAGGAGGCCGCGCAGGAACTGGGTCCGGCCCGGCTTGAGGGCGATCGCCGCATCGAGATACGCTTTTGCCGAAACAGGACCTGTCGCCGCCCTGCCGAGGAGCCGGTCGAGGGCCGGCCGGACGAACAGATGGAAGGTGACCATGGAGCTCGTCGGGTTGCCGGGCAGTCCGAAGACGAGCTGCCGGCCGCGGACGCCGAAGAACACGGGCTTGCCCGGCTTGATGCGGACCCGCCAGAAGACCGGCCGGACGCCGGCCTCCTCGAGCCCGGCCTTGACCAGGTCGTAGTCGCCGACCGACACGCCGCCCGAGAGGACGAGGATGTCGGCGCCCTTGGCCCGGGCCAGCCGCGCGCCGAGGGAGGCGCTCTTGTCGCGGGCGATGCCGAGGTAGCTCGCCTCGGCGCCGGCCGCCGCGGCCATGGCCGTCAGCGCGGGGCCGTTCGAGTTCCGGATCTGCCCCCGGCGCTTGGGCTGGCCCGGCTCGACGATCTCGTCGCCCGTGGCGATGACCGCGAGCCGGGGCCGCCTCGTCGCCGGCACGCGGGCCAGGCCCGCCGCGGCCAGCATGCCGATCTCGGCCGGCCCGATGAGCGCGCCCCGCTCGACGGCGGTCTCGCCCTTCCTGAGGTCCTCTCCGGCCAGGCCCAGGTTGTCGCCGGGATCGACCTTCCGCCGTACGGTGACCGCCTGCCCGCGCGACTCGGTGTCCTCGACCATGACCACGGCGTCCGCCCCGGCCGGCAGGGGCGCGCCGGTCATGATGCGCACCGCCTGGCCCGGGCCCACGGCTTTCCGCGGGAGCCTTCCGGCCGGCAGGTCGGCCACGACCTCGAGATCGACCGGTCCCGGCCCCCCGGGTCCGGCCGCCGCGGTGTCCGAGGCGCGGACCGCGAACCCATCCATGGTCGCCTTGGTGAAGGGCGGGATATCCTCCCTGGCTTTGATGTCGCGGGCCAGGGTCCGGCCCAGGGCCTGGGACAGGGGGATGAGCTCGGCGGGCAGAGCCTTCGCCGCGGCGAGGACCAGGTCACGGGCTACGGAATAATCGATCATGAGGGCTCGGGAGGTCCGGCCGGCCGTTCGCCGAGGACCCGGACCGAACGCGGCTCAAATGTTAGCAGAACCTCCGTTGAAAGGGAAATTCCGGCGGCCTCGAGCTCGCGGAGCGGCAGGGCGGCCCGGAAAACGATGTCGCCGGCCGTTCGGACAAGGGCCATGGCCCCGCCGGTCATCTCCATGCGGCACACCCGGCCGCGGAACGCGTTGGGACCGGGGGTCTCCGCCGCGCGCCCGTCGCGGAGCGCCTCGAGCCGGATCGAGGCCGGTTCGATGACGCAGGTGACAGGCCCGCGGACCTCGCCGGGAAAGACGATGCGCAGGCCCGGCTTGGGCTCGATCCAGCTCGTCCGGCCATCCGACGAGGCCGTGCCGCTGAAGCAGTTCTCATGACTGAATTCGACGTGCCGTCCCTCGGACAGATAAACGATCGTGTCGGAGAGCCGGGAGGCCTGCGAGAAGTCGTGGGTGGAGAAGACGACGGCGGCGCCCCATTCGCGGCCGGCCCCGCGCAGGACCGATTCCATGCGCAGGCCCAGCTCCGCGTCGAGGTTGGCCGTCGGCTCGTCGAAGAGCAGCGCCCGGGGCCGGAGGGCCAGGGTCCGGGCGATGGCCACCCTCTGGGCCTGGCCCGCGCTCAGGCCCGCGACGGACTTTTTTCCCTCGCCGCCGAGCCCGACGAGCGACAGCGCCTCCCCGACGCGGGTCCGGATCTTGGCCTCGGCGGCCCGCCTGAGCTTGAGCCCGAAGGCGACGTTGTCGGCGATCGTGCCCCTGAAGAGGTAGGGATGGTGGGTGACGATCACCGCCTCGCGGCGGGACCGGACGGTGTCCTCGTCGGAGGCCCACGGATCGCGGCCGAGGAACTCGAGCCGGCCGCGGTCCGGCCGGAGGAGGAGGGCCAGGAGCGCGAGGAGCGTCGTCTTGCCGGCGCCGTTCGGCCCGACCAGCGACAGCACGTCCCCGGCCCGGATCTCGAGCCCCTCGATCTCGAGAGCGAACGAGGCCGTCGTCCGCGGATAGGCGTAGCGGAGGCCTTCGAGCCGGTAGACGACCTCGCCCATGTCAGGAGGCTCCGTCCCGGCCGCGGAGGCCGGTCTGGACGAGGACGTTGATGCCGAGGGTGATGGCGAGCAGCAGCACGCCCAGGATGACGCCGTTGCGGAACTCGCCCTTGGACGTCTCGAGGGCGATCGAGGTCGTGATGTTGCGCGTCGCGCCGCGGATGTTGCCGCCGAGCATCATGGCGATGCCGACCTCGGAGATGGCCCGGGCGAAGCCGGCGAGGACCGCGACGAGGAGCGGGAAGCGGGCTTCGCGGAGGACGATCCAGCCGGCCTGCCTTCGAGTCGCTCCCAGGGTCAGGGCGGTCGGACGGGCCCGCCGGTCGACCTGCCGGAGCGCCGTGTAGGAGAAGCCGACGATGAGGGGCAGGATGAGGACGATCTGGCCGATGGTCATGGCCGTCTGGGTATAGAGGAGCCCGAGCCCGCCAAGGGGGCCGCTCCGGCTGAGGAGGGAATAGAAGAGCAGTCCGATGACGACCGTGGGCGCGGCCATCCAGGTCTGGTTAATGACCAGGATGAGCCTCTTGCCGCGGAACTCGCGGCTCGAGAGAAAGAGGGCCGCGGGAACGGCGACGGCGCTGGCGATGAGGGCGGCGAGGCCGCTCGTCTTGAGCGAGACCCAGACGGCGAAGGCCAACTCGCGGGCGATCATCTGACGAGGTCGACCCCGGCGACCGAGGCCATCGCCTCGAAGAGGGGACGGCCGGCCCGGCCCTTGAATCCGCCGATGACGGCCTGTCCGCGCGGCGAGGTCAGAAAAGTGATGAAGGCCATGGCCTCGCCGTAGCGGGCCGACGGAACGCGGAACGGGCTCACGGCGATCGCGGCGTAGATGTTCTCGAGATCGGGCGAGCCCTCGAAGACGGGGACGAGGCCCTCGTTGCCGCCGAGCGCGTAGAACGTCGCCGTGTCGGTCAGGGTGTAGGCGCGGCGCTCGGCGGCCACGCGCAGCGTCTCGGCCATGCCCTGGCCCGTCTCGAGATAGGCCTTCTCCGGCCGGCCTCCCGCGGCCGACCAGAGCTCGAGCTCGCGGGTGTGCGTGCCGGACTTATCGCCGCGGCTGGCGAAGGGCGCGCCGCTCGCGCGGATGCGCTCGAAGGCCTCCGCGGCCGACCGCGATCCGTCGACGCGGGCGGGGTCCCCGGGCGGGCCGGCGATCAGGAAATAGTTCCGGGCGATGACCCGGCGGTTGACGCCGTAGCCGTCGCGGACGAACTCCTCCTCGAGACGGCGGGCGTGGACGATGACGGCGTCGGCGTTGCCGTCGCGGGCCTGCTTGAGGGCCGCGCCCGTTCCGACGGCGATCCAGCGGAGGGTGATGCCGCTCTCTTTCTTGAACGCGTCGGCCAGGACGTCGAGGAGGCCGGTGGCGTCGACGCTCGTCGTCGTGGCCAGCATCAGCGTCCGCTCCGGGTCCCCGGCTATTCGGCCCGGGCCCATGGGAAGCGGCGAGGCCGACAAAGGGGACATGAACTCCATGTTCGTGTCCCCGAAGGAGACCGGGGCGAGCAGCGTGACGGGAACGATGAGCCAGAAGGCCAGCGATATCAGGGGACGATGGCGCACGATGTCTCCTTTTCGATCACGGAAGGAAGGGCCGTTTCCCGCCCCTCCCTGTCGGTCGGAGGGCCTGGCCGGACCGCGGCAGCGGCGCCGGCGGTAGCGCCTCGGACTCGGAGCAAAGTCTTTGATACCACAATGGCTCCGGGCTGTAAAGACGGGGGAGGGACGGCTATTTCTTGCGGCGCGGCGAGGCCATATAGATGTTACCGGTCGCCTCGCCGGCCCAGATGGCCAGCTTGTCCCGGCCTACGGACACGGTCCCATTCCCGCGCGGCATGTTGAGGTTGAGATTGAACGGGCCGCCGTCGAAAACGACCCGGGGACCTCCGACCGGCCTCTTCGTCAGGGGATCGAGCGGCTGGCACCAGACCTTGCATGGACCGTCCCTTTCCGAGACGTAATACAGCATGCGGCCGTTCGGGGACCAGGACGGCGAGCCCGCATAGCGGTCCTCGTCGAGAAGCGCGACCCAGTCCTTCGCCGAGGACGGCCCGCCCGCGACAGGCGCGATCTGGATCGTGACCCGCCCGTCCGGCCTCCCCAGCACGAAAGCGACCCACCGGTCGTCGGCAGAAAGGGCCGGCTCCGACACCTGGCCTTCCGCGGTTTCCAGGACGAGCGTTTTCTGTCCCGTGGACAGGTCGAGCCGCAAGAAGCGCTTCCGCTCCTCCGCCACGAGCGCGAAGCGGGGATCGGCGTAGAATCCCCGGATGTTGCAGGAATCGCAGACTTCCCGCCCCGCCGTGTCGCTCACCCCCATGACGAAGGTCCGGGGCGTGCCCTGCCGGACATCATGGTACGCAACGAGGGCCCCGTCGGGGCTGATCTGCGGGTCCTGGCTGAATTGAGAGGCGTCGATGGTGAAGGCCTTCTCCTCGCCGCGGACAAGGTCCCTTACCCGGATCTGGTAGAGATTCGATCGGAGGCCGCCGAAGGCCCCGTAGATCAACGTGGTTCCGTCCCGGCTGAGCGCCGGGCTGAACTTGGCGGTCAGGTCGTGGGAGATGAAGACCGGCGGCCCGGTGATGAGGCCCGCGTCCGGCCTGGCCTCGATCGTCAGGAGCTTAGCCAGCCAGACGACGTTGCCATAGATCAGCCGGCCGTCCGGCAAGACCGAGATCTGATATTGGATCCCGGGCCCGGACGTGACCGGCTCGGCCGGACCGCTGACCCTCAGGGTCTTCGGATTGATGCGGGCCCTGTAGATATTGACGCCCTCCACGGTCGTGCCGGTCGAATAGTAGACATACGCGCCCGACCACGCCCCGGGGCTCCGCCAGACCGAAGGCAGCTTGAGGCTCGCTTGGGCGCCGGTGCGGATCGGAGGACCTCTGGAGATGGGCGCGGCCCACCAATCGAGCGAGGAGGGATCGTCCGTCCGCCGGCCGTTGAACAGGATATGGCGGCCGTCCGGAGACCAGATCGGACCTCCCCCGGTGGCCACGTCGACGACGCCGAAATCCGGAAGCAGAGCCGTCGGTTCCCCGCCCTTGGCCGGGACGAGCATGATCCTGACGCTCGCGTTGATCGAAGCGGGCACGTCAAGATAGGCGATCGTGGAGCCGTCCGGCGAATAGCTGGGCCTGACGCCCTCGCTCGCCAGCTTGCGGAGGCCGCCTCCGAGAAGCCCGATCTCGAAGATGCCCCCGTCGCGCTGGGAGTTGAAGACGACCTTGCTGCCGTCCGGCGAGAACGACGGGAAGTTCACGTTCACCGTGTCGTCGGTCAGTCTCAGCGGCGTCCCGCCCGCGACCTGCTGAAGCCAGATGCTGTAATGTCCGCCCTTGTCCGAGGCGTAGGCGAACATCTTGCCGTCGGGAGAGAAGGCGGGGTTGGCGGACATCCCGGAGTCGAAGGTCATGCGCGTGATCTCATACTCGACGGGGCCGCCGCCCTTCGGGCGCAGGACCCAAAGCAGTCCGGCCGCGGCCACAAGGGCCGCCGAGAGGCCGATCCAGACGAGGGCCGGGATCCGGCGGCCGCGGGCCGCCGCCTCCGGCCGGCGCAGCCGTCCCGATTCCGAATCCTCCTTCAAGTCCTGCAGCACGACCCGCAGATCGGACATGCTCTGCCAGCGGCGCTGCGGGTCCTTGCGCAGGCATCGGGCGAGAAGCGAGCCGACGTCCGGAGGCAGCGTCTCGTTTATCTCGACGGCCGGCTTGGGATCCTCGTTGAGGATGGCGGCCAGCGTCGCGATCCGGCTCTCCCCGTGGAAGGCCTTCTGGCCCGTCAGCATCTCGTAGAGGACGGCCCCGAACGAGAAGATGTCGGAGCGGGCGTCGACGGGCCGGCCCTCGGCCTGCTCCGGCGACATGTAGGAGACCGTGCCGAGGATGTAGCCCTCTTCGGTCCGGGGCTTCTCCGGCCGGCCTAATGTCGCCGTCGGCCCCAGGTCGCCGGCCGGGCCGCCCTCGACGAGCTTGGCCAGGCCGAAATCGAGGACCTTGACCCGCCCCTCGGGCGTGACCATGACGTTCGTGGGCTTGAGGTCGCGATGGACGATCCCCGACGCGTGGGCCTTGGCCAGCCCGTCGGCGATCTGGGCGGCGTAGCCGAGGGCCTCGTTGATCTTGAGCCCCTTGCGGCCGATGAGCTGGTCCAGGGTCTTGCCTTCGACATATTCCATGACGATGAAGTCGAGCCCGGCGTCGGCGGCGATGTCGTGGACGACGACGATGTTCGGGTGATGGAGGGCCGAGGCGGCTTTCGCCTCCTGGACGAAGCGCTGCTTGCGGTCGGGGTCGGCCATGCGGTCATGGGGAAGGACCTTGATGGCGACGAAGCGGTCGAGATGGGTATCCTGGGCCTTGTAGACGGCGCCCATGCCGCCCTCGCCGATCTTGTCGAGGATCCGGTAATGGAGAAGCGTCTGGCCGGAAGTGACCATCGGGCCCTCGCAAATCCCCTGACGATATCCCGAAGCCGGCTTATTTATAGTTCTCCGCAGGCGGCAAGTCAAGGAGCCTGGCAGGGGACAGGCGGGCGGACGAGCCCCTCAAGAAGGGCGCTCGGCGCCGTAGAAGGCGTCGATCACGCCCCGCCATTCGGCCTCGGTGCGGACCTTGACCAAAGCGTTGCGGAGCTCGGTCCGGCGGGGATGCATCTTAGCGTACTGGAGGCTGAAGTGCCGCAGGATCTTGAGACCTCGGGCCGGGCCGTAGGCCTCCTCGGTCAAACGGAAGTGGCGGTAGATGACCTCGCGCTGCTCGGCCAGCGAAGGCCGTCGTGCCGGCCGGCCCGCGGCCAGGTCGCGGGCCTGGGCGAAGAACCAAGGATTGCCGATGGCCCCGCGCGCCGCGAGCACGCCGTCGACGCCGGTCTCGGCGAGCATGCGCAAGGCCTCGGCCGGGCTGGTCACGTCGCCCGAGCCGAGGACGGTCCGGTCCGGGAAGGCCCGCTTGACCTCGGCCAGGAAGGTCCAGTCGGCCCGGCCGGTGTATTTCTGCTCGACGCTCCGGGCGTGGACGGCGATGCCGGCCGCCCCCGCCTCGAAGGCGCCCCGGGCGATCCTCCAGAAATTCTCGCGGCCCGGATCGTCCGTGCGGAAGGCGCGACGCAGCTTGAGCGTCACCGGACGGCCGGGGACGGCGGCGATGACGGCGCGGACCGTCGCCAGGGCCCGCTCCGGATCGTTCATCAGGGCGCCGCCGCGTTTGTGGGCCACGACCTTCCGGACGGGGCAGGCGAAGTTCAGATCGATGACGTCGAAACCCAGCCGGTCGAGCCGGAGGGCCGCGGCGGCCATGGTCTCCGGTTCGACGCCCATGATCTGCCCGGCCACGGGATGGTCGGCGGGGACGAGGCCGACGAGGCGCTTGTTCAGCCGGCCCTCGAGCAGCACGAGGCGGTCGAGCATGGCCTCGGTCACGCAGAAAGGCGCGCCGAGGGAGCGGCAGATCAGGCGATAAGGAAGATCGCTATAGCCGGCCAAGGCCCCCAGCCCGACCGGGAAATCGATGGCGACGGCGCCGATCCGGAGCGGCATCGTGCGTGATTCTACCACACTCCCCCTCCTCTTGCGGCGGATCGCGCGTTCGGTTAAGATGCGCCCCTTGGGAGGCCTCCGATGAAGCTTGCGACGCGGTACGGCGGACTCGTGCTCGTGGCGGCCCTGGTCCTTGGCTCGGCCGTCGGCATCGTCCGGTCCGGGCCGGCGCAGGAATCGGTCTCGTCTCGCGCCTATGCCGGCCACGAGAGCGACGCCGACATGAAGGCCTTCATCAAGAGGTATCCGGTCGCGGCCGGGACGCGCTTGGACGACTGCCAGACCTGCCATCGCGGCGGGACAAAGGGCACGGACACGGAGCGGGAGTACAGCCCCTGCGGCTACTGCCATCTCCTCGTCTTTCCGAACGACCGGTACAAGAGCGGGGTCCCGCTGACGACGGCCGATACGCTCAACGGCTACGGCCTCGCCTACGAGAAGGCCGGCCGGACCTTCGAGGCCCTGGCCGCGATCGACGGCCAGGATTCGGACGGCGACGGCTATCGGAACGGGCTCGAGATCGCCCGGCTCCGCAACCCGGGGGACCCGGCCAGCCGGCCCGGCCTGCCTCAAGCCGCGACCATCACTCTCGGCTGGGACAAGATCCGCGAGCTTCCGGCCCACAGTCAGTTCATGCTGATGAACACGACCAAGGAGCCGACGGACGACTACGTCCTTTATAAGGGCGTCCGGATCCTCGATCTGCTCTCGGCGGCCAAGATCTATCTCACCGGCATCACCGGGATCACGGTCTTCGCCCCGGACGGCTACAGCGTGGATTACTCCGTCGCGGACATCGGGGCGCCCTTCCCGGCCGGCGTCTTCTACGCCCAGCCGCGCGCCTTCGAAGCCACGGAGCGGGCCTTCGTCAAGTATCCCGAGGCGATCCCGCCCTCGACGAGGGACCGCCAGCCTATCCCGGGCCGGCCCTGGCTGCTTCTGGCCTTCGAGCGCGACGGCCGGCCTCTCGATCCGTCATCCTATGAGAAGGGGACCGGACGCCTGGCGGGCGAGGGACCTTACCGGCTGGTCAGGCCCCAGCGCGATCTCGCCGGCGATCCGAAGATGCCCGGCCGCCCCGACCGGTCGCAGAAGTCCCCGGTCTTCGGGGACGGGTGGGACTATGTCCGGGGCATCGATCACAACGCCGGCTTCTGCGTCCGGGGCGCCTGCGTCATCCGCGTCAATCCCATGCCCGAGGGCTACGAAGAGTACGACTGGAAGAACGGCTGGCCGCTCGT
>Ga0316628_100000028_pt1 | contig 105518 bp, 100 predicted proteins | sample OWC_Aug_M2_C1_D5_FD_207648 | JGI IMG/M metagenome (GOLD analysis project Ga0316628, IMG submission 207648) | Wetland soil microbial communities from Old Woman Creek delta, Ohio, United States - OWC_Aug_M2_C1_D5_C | ecosystem: Environmental > Terrestrial > Soil > Wetlands | place: USA: Ohio...
GGGTCAGTTGGTCGAACGCGCTGACGGGCGAATCCGGCGACGCGACGGGCACAACGAGCTGGTCGATAACCGGCATAGCCCTGCAGGAGGGGGACAACGAGATATCGGTGACCTCGTGGGACGCGGCTGGCAACAGCTTCACGGATACCATAACCGTGACATTCAGCACCGCGGCGATACCCGAGTTCTCTGATATGATGGTGGTAGTGCTGGGCATCCTGGCCCTATTCTTCCTCATCAGGGTGAAGCGGAAAGACGAAGAGTAGGCCCGATCGGCCGAGAAACCCCTTAACAAAACTCTTTCCCTATTTTCATTTATTGAACGCAGAGGCAAGGCGCCGCCGCTCGATCCAATCGCCAGGGGGAGGCATCAGACGGTGCCGACCTTGGAAGGGTGCCCGCCGCAGGAGGAGATCACGTAGTCCCTGGACTTCCCCGCCGCCCTGAGCAGCGCCTCGCCCCCTATCGAAGGCACGCCGCAGGCTATCAGAACGGCGTCGCGCGTCTCCGTCGTTATCCTGCTGGCGTCAGCATCCCTGTAGGGGTAGACCGCGATCAGGTCGCTCCCCGAGGACATGACAAGCATCTGCTGGTCGATGACGCGGCTCTCCTCCATGCCGATCCCCTGGAACTCCTCACCCTGCCCGGAGAAACGGAGCGTGATGTCCTCGTCGAGCGCCTCGGAGTCGAACGCGGCGATCGGGATCCCCGTCTCGACGGAGGCAATGTTGTACGAGTCGACGAAATCGTTTATCCTTGGTATGGACGACCCCTTGAGGATCCTCCTCACGAGGGCCTCCGAAGCAGGGCGCGTCTTCGTCGGGTCGACCCCCAGCCTCCAGAAGAAGTCGCGATACGCCCTGAAATCGGCGCGGTCCTTCACTGCCTCGATCGTGAGATCGCCGCGGGTCTTCTGCGACACCTCCTTGAGGAGCTCGGTCACCTTCTCCCCCATCACGCCTATGTGCATCTCCCTTATCTCGAGGTAGGCGAGGCTCACCCCCGCGAAGGCGGCCTTGACCTCGTCCGATATCAGGACTCTCATCAGACCATAAACTGAAAACAGGTACAATATCCTGTTGAGCCTTTCCGGGCAGGGGGCCGCCCGAAAATTATTATTCCCACGCACGCCATGGCGCCCATGCCATGCCACGGAGGAAGGATTCAAGCCTGACTGATGCGAGCCGCGAGGAGCTGGCGACAGCCGCCAAGAGGAAGGGCGCTAAATGCGCCAAGGTCATCGACAGCGGCGACATCGTCCTGGACAGAAGGGTGAGGCTGAAGTGCGCGGTGCCGGTCTGCAGCAGCTACAACCGGCATCTGATGTGCCCCCCGAACCTCATGCCCTTCGAGGAGTTCGAGGGGATCGTGCGCTCGTACCGGAAGGCGCTCATATTGCAGGTGGAGGACCAGCGCGACTCCTCCGACAGGACCGGCGGGGGCATAAGCAAGGAGCTGGACGACAGCATCGGGCCGTCCGAAAGCCAGCGCAAGCTGCACAGGATCGTCAACGAGATAGAGGCCGCCGCATTCAAGGGGGGCTTCTACCTCGCGGCCGGGCTGATCGCCGGGGAGTGCCTGCTGTGCGGAGAGTGCGTGACGCCGGCGAGCGGCAGGCCGTGCAGGCACCCGTTCGAGGCGAGGCCGTCGATGGAGGCAATGGGGATCGACGTCTGCAGGACATGCCAGAACGCCGGGCTGAGCATCCACCTGTCCTCCAGAGAGAAGGTCCGATGGACCGGCCTCATCCTGTTGGACTGACGGGCTTTCACTGCTTCCCGGCCTTGCGAGAGAGCAGCAGCAGCCCGTACTTCTTGCTGTCCTCTATCGCGTCAAGGCTCGCGCGCAGCATGTTCGAGGAGACGCCTATCGTCTCGAAGGTCGTCGAGTCGCACCTGGACCTTATCCAGACGCCGACGCGCGCCTCGGTGCTCCTCTCGGTGTCGAGGTCCATGACCCTGAAGTCCTCGACGACTATCTTCGAAGCTTCGGGGAACCTGCCCGCGAGCGCCTTGTCGAGCGCCTTCCTTGTGGCATCCACCAGCCCCTTCCTGGATTCGGCCGTGGTCAGCACCACCTCCTCCCCGATCTGGACCTCCATCCCGACCGACTGGTACTTGTTAGAGTTGTCGGTGGCGACGTAATTCGTGATGGTGAACGGGGGCGAATAGACGCCGAGGCTCTCGGCCATCCGCAGGTAGAGGGACGCATCCGACGCCTCGAACTCGTACCCCTGCCGCTCAAGCTCCTTCACCAGCCTGGTGAGCGAATCAAGCTGTTCGCCGTCGACCTTGAATCCGTACTCCTTGGCCTTGTTCAGGATCGCCGCCTTGCCCGCCTGCTTGGAGGCGAGCGTCCTCCTCCTGTTCCCGACGAGCTCGGGCGGTATGTGCTCGTACGCCCTCGGGGTCTTCAGTATCGCGTCTATGTGCGTCCCGGCCTTGTGCGTGAACGCCCTGTCCCCGACGTAGGGCAGCCTGGGGTTGTGCTTCTCGTTGACCACCCTCGCCACATACTTGGACAGCTCGGTCAGCTTGCCCATGTTGGATTTGCCTATCGTCTGGAACCCGAGCTTGTGCAGCCCCATTATGAGCGAGATCAGGTTGGCGTTCCCGACGCGCTCGCCGTAGCCGTTCACCGTCCCCTGGACATGCGTCGCTCCGGCGTGCACTGCGGCGAGCGAGTTCGCCACGGCGCACTCGGTGTCGTTGTGGGCGTGTATCCCAACGCATCCCCCGAAGCGGGAGACGACGTCCGACGTGATGCGCTCTATCCCCTTCGGGAACGAGCCCCCGTTGGTGTCGCAGAGCACGAGCGTCGAGGCGCCCGCCTCCCTCGCGCGGTCGAGGACTTCGATCGCGTACTTCTCGTTCTCCGCATAGCCGTCGAAGAAGTGCTCGGCGTCGAACAGGACGTCCAGCCCCTTCCTCTTGAGGAACGATATCGAGTCCCCTATCATCTCCAGGTTCTTCTCCGGGGTAGTGCCAAGCACGCTGTCGACGTGCAGCGTCCACGACTTCCCGAAGATCGTAGCCGTATCAGCCCCGGTGTCGAGTATCGCACGGAGGCCCGCATCGCCGTCCGCGCTCACCCCCTTCTTCCGCGTGCTGCCGAAGGCGACGACCCTCGTCTTCTTGAAATGCATGTCCGCCAGTTTCCTGAAGACATCGAGGTCTTCCGGGCTGGACGAGGCGTACCCCGCCTCTATGAAGTCCATGCCGATCTCCGCCAGCGCCTTCGCTATCTTCACCTTGTCGTCGAGGGAGAAGCTGACCCCCTCCCCCTGGGCGCCGTCCCTCAGCGTGGTGTCGTACAGCTGGCACCTGCGGGCACTTTCGCTCATCCAGGAAGTCTCCAGTAAGGTTCTATCAATGCGCGGAAGGTGTATTTAACCCTGATTAAATTACGAAGTTCAAACAGGCCAGCGCCGCACCGTATGCGGCCGCCGGATGCCCCTCAGTACTTCGGCACGTACTTCTTGCACGGGTAGCAGTAGTACCTCTCGTACTTCGCTATCCACGTGGTGGGCTTCTTGCAGTTGGGGCACGCCGGGGCGTTCGGTTTGGACTTGGCGTTGGATTTCGCCGCATCGTTCTTCGGCTCCGTCTTTGAAACGTACTTCTGGCACGGGTAGCAGTAGTGCCTCTCGTACTTCGCTATCCACGTGGTCGGCTGCCCGCAGTATGCGCACGCGGGGCCCGCCGGCTTGGCGGTCGAGACCCGCTTCGCCGTCTCCGGGGCAGGCTTCCCCTCCTCCTTCCCGTTCCCCTTGGGGGCGTACTTCTTGCAGGGGTAGCAGTAGTGCCTCTCATAGGTGGCGATCCAGGTGGTCGGTTTCCCGCACTGGGCGCAGAGCGGCGGGGTTGCTGAGACATCCTCCTTGGGCTTGGCAGACCGATCGGTGGCGGTGGGCAGGTACTTCTTGCAGGTCCTGCAGTACCACCTGTCGTACTTCTGAACGTATTCTGCGCCGCTGCCGCAGTAGGCGCACTTTACCTCCTCTTCGGCCTCCTCGGCTTTGGAGGGGCCGCCTGGCGCATATTTCCGGCAGGTGTAGCAGTACCAGCGGTCGTATTTCTGAACATATGTCAACGCCAGCCCGCACGATGGGCAGACTCTCCTCTCATCCTTGTCCTTCTTGTTCCCTTCGAGGATGTCGAGGATCATCGTTTCCTCCGCGGTCAGGACGGTCTTCATGTCCTCCAGCTCTGAGGCGCGCGAGGTCTCCTCAACGGCCGGCTCGCTCTTGGCGGCCACATCCACTATGGTGGTCGTCGAGGCCTTCTGTGCCTCCTCCTCATCAGGCACCACTTTTCCGCCCTTGGTGAAGAACTCCTCGCAGGCGTAGCAATAGTAACGGTCGGAATCCTTGACCGGGGCGGCCATGTCGCCGCACGACGGGCACGGGATGCCCTTGGACCTGGCGAGTTCCTCCTTCGCCTCTTCCTTCTTCGTCTCGGGAAGGGCTTTTTGCGCCTCCTCCACGGGCTTCTCCTTCACGACATCCTTGTGATCGTAATAGGTCTCGCACGAAAAGCAGTAGTGCTGCCCGACCTTGTCGACGAGGTGGAGATCGGAGTCGCACTTCGGGCATTTCGCCTCTTCTTTTTTCCCGTCTTTCTCGGCTTCGCCCATCTGAATCCAACCGGCTGACTGAATCGGCTGATTATAAGCGTTTCTCCTATATTTATACACAGATTCGGGATTTCAGCGTTTCGAAGCGACCTCCCCCCCCCCGCATGCGGCCCGGCTGCAGTTAGCGGGACTGTAGGCGAATACCAGAAGGCGAGCCATAATCATCAAACGGGCATGTCCGAAGGCAGACGCATTGCAAGGAACAGGAAACCGGCGAGGGACGATTCCGGGAGCATCGAAGGGCTCCCGCTGCAGCTTATGATAATGGGGATAATAGCTAGCTTGGGGACCGCGGTCATTGTCGGGTGGGTGTCCTCGATCGATACCCCCGTGTACATCGGCCAGGTGGAGACGAGCCCGCAGGAGATCGCGGTGGCGGATCCAGATGGGGACGGCGTCTACGAAGCCTCCCTGGACGAACTCGCAATCAGGGTGCTTGACACAAGCGGAAACCCGATTGGGGGCGCAGGGGTGCTCTGCGAAGGGGCTAGCCTCGACAATGAGCATCACAGGCTCTACGGGGTCACGGATGCCGACGGAGGGCTAGTTTTCCATGACGTGGCCTTCAAGGTGGTCGGGGACAGGCTCGCATCAATCAGGATATCGATAGGCGGGCAGGGGGTCGCCGGCGACTACTGGACAGAACTGATAATCCTTCCGTCATAGGGGGCGGGCCGTTGGATTCGGAAGAGGGCGTGATGTCGCTCCCTTTGCGGCTGGCTGTGTCTATGATTGTCGTCTCCCTGGCCCTGCCCCTATGCCTTCAATCGATTTCCGACGGCGGCAGGGAACTGTCCAGGACCGCGGCGATGAGGGTCTCCGAGGAGATATCGCGTGCTGCGGGGGAAGTATCATCCAAACCCGTCGGCGAATCGAGGGTAATCAGGACGGGAGAGGACATCAGGGCGCTCGGTCAGTCAGTTACAATAATCGTAGGGCGCCTTCTCGGCGAGGGCGGCTTCGATTCAATCAGGTGCGCGGACTCGTATGGATGGACGAGGCTCGTGCGAGTGGACCTTTCGCCCGAGATAGTCGGTTTCTGCTCGTTTGACCTGCAGCCTGTGATCATAGGCGCCGGTTCGGGAGATATCCTCATCTCGCACGGCCGGCACCCGTGCGGGGATATAGTCCAGATAGGGTTCGTATGATCGAATACATGTATTCCAGGATAATAGTCACCATAGCCAGTGTGGCGCTGGTCGCGGTCGTCGTCTCAGCGAGCTTCGGGGCGTCTGAGCAGGCGGCCCTCCATTGCGCGGAGCAGATCGCCGACAGCATATGCGAGGCAGTGGAGGCCGCATCCGAGGTCGATGCCGACTCGTACGAGCGGAGGCTGGACATCGATTCCGGCGGCCCGAACCGCGATCTCAGCGTCCTCATAGACGGTTCTCGCGTCGAGGTCGACAAGGGGCGGTATTCGATAGCAAGGTCGTTCCACTGCACAGTCAATCTGATGGCCGGAGGGTCCCAGGTCGATTGCATCGTCGTCGTCCCTGGCTCGGCCATAGTGATCAGGTCGTTGAGAGGGGCCCTCGATGAGGGGAACCAGGTCACCATCGAGACCCTGCCGGAATAGGCGCTCATCCTGTGATCTTGAGAATCGCGGCGATGAACCTGTCGGCGTCCTCTTTGTCGTTGTATATGTAGAACGAGGCCCTCGCCGAGCCGTTCGCCATCTTCCTGTCCTCGAACCATGTGTGCGCGCAGTGCATGCCGGAGCGGATCATGACATTGTCCGAATGGTCCATCATCATCGCGACGTCGTGCGGGTTGTAGCCCTTGATGTTGAAGCCGAGTATGCCTCCGCGTCTCACCGCATCCCGGGGCTCGATTATCTCCATCGACGCAACACCCTGCAGCCTCTTTGTCGCGATGGCATTCAGGCCAGTGATGTGGGAAACGATCTCCTCCCGTCCGATGGAGCGTATGTAATCTGCAGCGATTCCTGCGCCGATTATGCCCGCATAGTTCTGCAGGCCCGCCTCGAACCTCTCCGGGGCCGGCATGAGCTCCGCCCTGCTCACCGAGACCGAGCTGACCCCATGGCCGCCGTAGCTGAGGGGCCTTAGCTTGCACAGCAGATCGTGTTTGCCGGTGAGCACGCCCACTCCCGACGGGCCGCACATCTTGTGGCATGAGAACGCATAGAAATCCGCATCGATCTGCTTCAGGTCGACGCCCCCGCTCGGGACGTGCTGAGCCCCGTCGAACAGGACCAACGCCCCCTCCTCGTGCGCGATCTTCGAGATCTCTTTCGCGTCGACGGTCGATCCGTTGACATTTGAGGTGTGGCACACCGCCACGAGCTTGGCCTTCGTCTCGCGCAGCATCCTCGAGAATCGCACGATGTCGAACGCCCCATCCTCCTTGGACGGGACCCTCTCGTACCTGATCCCCGACTCCTCCCTCATCGTGAGAAGCGGGACGTGCACGGAGTTGTGCTCCCTGTCCGACGTCAGGACCGCATCGCCCCTCTTGAGCCCGATCCCGAAAAGCACGGTGTTCAGCGCCTCCGTGCAGTTCTTCGTGAAGCAGACCTCCTCGCGGCGCCGCGCGTTCACCAGCTCCGCGATCCGCTCCCGCGCCCCGTCGATCTCTATCGAGACGCTCGTCGCGAGCTTGTGCACGCTCCTGCCGGCGCAGGCGGGGAACTCCTCGTAGTACCGCATCGCCGCCTCGACCACCTGCTTCGGCCTGAGGGTTTGGCACGCGCTGTCGAGGTAGACTATGCGCTTCCCCTCGATGACCCTGTCCAGAACAGGGAAGTCCTTCCTGATCCTTGACGCGTCCATCGGCACCGCCCCTTAAGGACACTAAGGTGGTATTATCCATTTCCATGGCCTTGGTCCGGCGGCGTGCGACGGGCGAAGAAAAAGAAATAAAGGTGCGGCGGGTATAGGCCGGCAGATTGCTGAGCTATGCTCACGGAACGGAGGCAGCATTGTGAAGCTGGTATATTTCGACAACAGCGCGACGACGCGGACCGACAAAGAGGTCCTGGAGACCATGGTCCCGTATACGATCGAGCACTACGGGAACCCGTCTTCGCTGCATACGCCGGGCAGGGAGGCCAAATTCGGCATGGACAACGCCCGGGAACAGGTCGCGAAGCTCCTCGGCGCGGATCCCAACGAGATCATCTTCACCTCGGGCGGGACGGAATCCGACAATCTTGCCATCAAGGGATACGCCTGGGCCAACAAGGCCAAGGGCAGGCACATCATAACCTCGCAGATCGAGCACCACGCGGTGATGGCGACATGCGAGTACCTCGCCAAGAACGGCTACGAGATCACCTATCTCCCGGTCGATTCGGACGGGCTCGTAGGAACATCCGACTTCGAGAAGGCCATCAGGCCCGACACGATACTGGCATCGGTCATGTACGCCAACAACGAGATCGGGACCGTCCAGCCGATACACGAACTCGGCGCGATCGCCAAGAGGAAGGGCATCGTCTTCCACGTCGACGCCGTCCAGGCGGCCGGCCATCTGCCGATCAACGTCAAATCGGAGAACATAGACATGCTCTCGCTCTCGGCGCACAAGTTCTACGGCCCGAAAGGGGTCGGCGCGCTCTACATCCGCAAAGGCGTCAAGATCGAGCCGTTGCTGCACGGGGGCGGCCACGAGAGGGGGCTCAGGTCATCCACCGAGAACGTCTGCGGGATAGTCGGCCTGGGGAAAGCCTCTGAACTCGCTGCGAAGAACATGGGCGAAGAGTCCGCCAGGCTGATCAAGCTCAGGGACATGATGATCGAGGAGGTGCTGAGGTCGATCCCGCACTCCCACCTGAACGGGCATAGGACCAAGAGGCTCCCAAGCAACGCGAACTTCAGGTTCGATTTCATCGAGGGGGAGAGCCTCATCATGCAGCTGGACATGTACGGCTTCGCCGCATCGACAGGCTCTGCATGCTCGACCAAGTCGCTCCAGCCCTCCCACGTGCTCCTCGCCATCGGCCTGAGGCCGGAGGAGGCGCACGGCTCGCTGAGGATATCAATGGGGAAGGACAATACGGAGGAGGACGTGAGATACCTGCTCGAGGTCCTCCCGAAGGTCGTCGCGAACCTCAGGGCGATGTCGCCCTACAACGAGGCCAACCCGATGAAGTCGGACGAGCCCTGGTGTTCCAAGGAGGACGGGCACGATCACGAGAGCGGAGGCGGATGAATTGTACAGCGACAAGGTACTGGAACACTTCAAGAACCCGCGGAACGTCGGGGAGATCCCGGACGCCGACGGGATAGGCAAGGTCGGCAACCCGGTCTGCGGGGACGTCATGTTCATCTACATCAAGGTGAAGGACGACATAATCACCGACATCAAGTTCAAGACGCTCGGCTGCGGGGCCGCGATCGCCACGAGCAGCATGATAACCGAGATGGCTCGCGGCAAGACGCTGGAGGAGGCGAAGAAGATCAGCCGGGGCGACGTCGCCGACGCGCTCGACGGGCTCCCGCCGCAGAAGATGCACTGCTCCAACCTGGCATCGGACGGGCTCAAGGCGGCCATTGAGGATTACGAGAAGAGGAAGGCCGGTAAACAATAGGGGTCTCTCAGGATGAGGAAAGCAACGGCGGTCGATGCCGACATCGCGGTCGCGCTTGCCGGCATGAAGATGAGGAATCCGACGATGCTCGCCTCCGGCATCCTGGGGGAGACCGGGGACCTGCTGCTCGCCGCCCACCGGGCCGGCGCAGGCGCCGTCGTCACCAAGTCGATCGGGCTCGATCCGAGGGACGGCAACAAGAACCCCACGGTATTCCGCTGCGAGCAGGGGATGCTGAACTCGATGGGGCTGCCCAACCCGGGCATCAAGGAATTCTCCAGGGAGATGGAGGTTCTCAAGGGCTCAGGGGCCATCGTCATCGGCAGCATATTCGGGTCGAAGGTCCAGGACTTCGTCACGCTTGCCAAGAAGATGGAGGGATACGGGGCGTCCGCCGTGGAGCTGAACCTCAGCTGCCCGCACGCCCGTGGGTATGGCGCGGAGATCGGCTCCAACCCCGCAACGGTGAGGAACATAACGGCCGGTGTCGCGAGCTCCGTCGGCATCCCGGTCTTCGCGAAGCTGACCCCCAATACCAGGGACATCGCCTCACTGGGCCTCGCCGCAGAGGAGGGCGGGGCGAGCGCCGTTGTCGCTATCAACACCCTCAGGGCCATGGCCATCGACTCGCATCTCAGGAGGCCGGCCTTGGCAAACAGATACGGCGGGCTGTCGGGGCCAGCGGTGAAGCCTGTCGGGCTCAGGTGCGTCTATGAGCTGTACGAAGCCCTCTCCATACCGATCATCGGAGTCGGAGGCATATCGGACGCCGTCGACATTGCCGAATACATGATGGCCGGCGCCTCAGCCGTGCAGGTCGGGACTGCGGTGAGCAACGGCGGCTTCGAGGTATTCCAGAAGCTGTCGGAGGGGCTGAAATCGTTCATGGCGGAAGAGGGATTCAAGAGCCTCTCGCAGATGAAGGGGATCGCGCATGAGTGACGCCCCCGACTGCGTCACCGGGACGCTGTGCCGCAAGAAGAGCTCCGGCGAGAACTGCTCCACCCTGATGTTCAGCGCGGAGATGCAGGCCGCCCCAGGGCAGTTCGTCATGGTCTGGGTCCCCGGGATCGACGAGGTCCCCATGTCCCTTTCGCACATCTGCGGCGGCGAGGTCGGGATCACCGTCAAAGCCGTCGGGGAGGCGACGGGCGCCCTGTGCGCACTCCAGAAGGGCGACAGGATCAGGCTGCGCGGCCCGTTCGGAAGAGGTTTCTCGATAAAGGGGAGCAACCCCCTCATGGTCGCAGGGGGCGTCGGTTCAGCCCCCCTGCTCCCGCTCGCGCAGATGATGGTGGAGAACGGCACGAGACCCACTGTCATAATCGGAGCGAAGACGAAGAAGGAGCTCGTGCTTATCGACGATTTCAAGGAAATCGGCCTTGAGATGCTGATCGCATCCGACGACGGCTCGATCGGGTTCCACGGGACGGCGAGCGACCTGCTCGCAGAGACGCTCGACGCGCGAGGCGACTATGACGCCATCTACACCTGCGGGCCGGAGCAGATGCTCGAATCCGTCATTGGCACAGCGAAGAAATGGAGCGTCTGGGGGCAGGCCGCTTTGGAGCGCCTGATGAAATGCGGGATAGGCTTGTGCGGCTCCTGCGCGGTGAACCAGAGGCTTGTCTGCAAGGACGGGCCGGTGTTCGATTTCTCGGAATTGAAAAGCCTCCAGGATTTCGGAAGGATTAAGCGCGACTCCGCTGGCAGGGCAAGACTGCTGGTCAAATGATCCTCCTTTTCTGGGAGCAATTTATATAATGAAAATCCAAGATAACGGAAATTTTTCTCATTTCAGCGACGACCACTTGAGTAAAAAATATCGCGATTCATTTAATTCAATAACGAATCCTCTCAATCTAATCGGCAATAAAAACGAGTCTCTCAGCCGAATCGACTAAAAAATGTCTAAATCCGTAATCTTTATTATCGAATTCGATACCACTCCTGAGCAGGGAGGGATAAAAGGATGCCCCAAAATATCGAAGGATGGAACAAGAGTTATGAGAACATTGAAAGCTCGTGCGATGAGGCCAGCTGCGCGCCCTGCACCTATCCGAACTGCCAGAGATTCGTGCGAGAGAAGAAGAACACCAAGAAGACTTTCACGAAGTAGAATGTCCGTCCTGGCCCGCTGAGCGGGCCAAGATCCCCTTTTTCATATCCGCATCGCGGATCAACTTTTCCCGGGCTTGAGCGCGTCTTCCACGATGCCCCAGAACTCCCTGTCCGTCACTTCCCCCTTCTTCTCGCCGAGCTCCTTGACCCTTCGAAAGATGTCGTCCAAGGATTCCTTCGACGCCTCGATTCCCCTTTCTCCCAGTCTCGCGGATATCAGGGACCTGCCGGAATGCTTGCCCATGACGATCCTCCTTTCATTGCCGACAGTCTCCGGTCGCAGGAACTCGTATGTCTCGGGGTCCTTGAGCACCGCGGCGACATGTATCCCGGACTCATGGGCGAAGGCGTTCGGGCCCACCCACGGCTGGGTCGGCGAAAGGCCGATCCCGGCGATTTCCGCGACCTTTCTAGCGATGGGCGTCAGCCTCTCGGTCCTGATGCCGAGGTCGCTCCTGTAAAGGTGCTTCATCGCCATCACGAACTGTTCGAGCGGTACGTTGCCCGCGCGCTCCCCGAAGCCGCAGACCGTCGTCGCGACGGCTTTGGCCCCCGCGTCGACAGCGACGAGCGCATTGGCGAGGGCCAGTCCGAAATCGTTGTGCAGGTGCACGGACACGGGGAGGTTCGATATGTCCCTCACGAATTCGACGAGATCCTCGATCATGTCGGGGGTCGCGCATCCGAGGGTGTCGGTTATGCCGAGCCTGTCAGCGCCGCACTCCGCGGCTCGGGAATAGGCTCTCTTCAGGAACGCCCTGTCGCTCCTCGTGGTGTCCTCGGTGCTGAGGGCGACCTTCAGCCCGTGGGACTTCGCATACTCAACCGATGATCCTATCGCATCGAGGACCTGCCCCTCGGACATCTTCAGCTTCTTCTTCATGTGGAGGCCGGAGGTCGCTATGAATAGCAGGACTATGTCCACGTCGCAGCTGAGCGCCGCGTCTATGTCCTCCTTCTTGGTCCGCGACAGCGAGAGTATCTCCGCATCCCCTCCGATAGCTACGATCGACTTGATCGCCTCACGCTCCCCCTCGGACACCGCCGCGAACCCCGCTTCGATTTGGGGGACTCCCGCCTCGATGAGCATGGATGCAATTTCTGTCTTCTGCTCCGTGGTGAAGCGCACTCCCGGCATCTGCTCCCCCTCGCGCAGCGTGGAGTCGTAAATCGTCACTTTTTTCCCAGCGGGGCGGCTCAAATTCACACCTTCGAATTTCTGAATCAGGTGGTTGATATTTCATGCTATTGAATCGGTTACTATTCTTCTCCAATAATTCTCTGATAAACTAAATATAATGCAAAGCTAATCCTACTTCGTTTGGGGGAGGGGTATCGAATATGGATATGCCTTCAGCTTATATCTGCCATGCATATGCAAGCTGTCGGATGAACAGCGGGCTCAGTTCGGTCGGCTCAGGTGGCAATAAGGCCGGAGGGGTTACGAACGTTTGGAAACTGTCGGCTCTGCTGATTGTGTTATTGATGATTGCCAATTCATTCATCGCCCTATCCTCTGTCAATTGCGATTCAAGTGAGCGCGCATATATCTCCGACTCGCCCGGGCAGGAGGAGATATCCACAAGAATATACGACATGTTCAATGTCTCTCTCGGGGACTGGTGGAACGACCGATATGCGGAAACAATCCTCTCGCCTACCTTCCCAGTTTCCTATGTCTGGCTCTGCACATCTCCCGCCGGAAATAATTGGATTTATTCCGACTACAGGATGAATGTTACTGCAAGGAACATCACCGAGGCAAACACGAACTCGCAACCTTGGTATGTTCCAGTTTTCAATCCGACGGTGAGGGGCGGGAACATATCACTGGATTGGATCGCCAACTACATAGACTATCCAGAAGTGGTGGCATCCGGATATGGCGGGCAAATCCCGATATGGTATGACAGCTGGTACTTCAGATTGAACGGAACAGTCACTATGGACCGCACCGCGGCAAAGATGGTCCTGAACATGACCGATTCCGAATTCGACAATTTCAGCACATGGAAGGCGCAGAATTTCTCAAGCTTTGCATCCGCTTATTCAAGTTGGCTACTTTTCGAGATGAATGTCCAATTGCCGATCAGATACGCTTATAACTGGGAGGGGAACTCTCTTTTCGAATCATATGATATAATGAAAGTTGGAAACGACATAATATTCCAGATCAAAGATTACCTCTCTTGGGGCATGGAAAGTCTTCTCGGTAAATGGTGGAGTCATACCTTCATGGATTTCGAGGGTTGGCCGGAGGATGTGCACTTCTCCGCTTCGATAGGTCCGACCTATTCCAATTTCAACCTCGATATGGCTGTTCAATATGGACTGTATGCAAAAAAGAGTGTGAGCGATGGGAGGACATGCTGGGCTTTCGAAAGCAGCCATGCTGACGCCGTTGCAGGGGAATCGAGCCACTTGGAAAATGGCGTATGGTACAACTACAGCTCCGAGATGAACCCCTACACCTCTACACCCGGCTATTGGAACTTCCTTGTGTCGAATGCGTTCTATGGCACAGTCGTCCCATACGATTATACACCTTGGGCATGGAACCTGTCGAACGATAGGCAAAAGATAATCATAGAATGGCCATCATCGAGTTCAATTAAAGGTTACAACCACGCCGGAACATACAATTACACCAGCACCGTCACGGGCAAAGTGACGCCCCGATGGATTGAGCCGATACCCGGGGAGGCATCTGCTCTGGCGATCGATAGCACGAACAGGACTATCACGATCAAAGGGCCTTTCGACGCATGGTCCTGGAGCAACACGACCAAGTACTGTAATGGGCTGCGAGAAAACTGGAGCGATGTCGGGCTTCTGCCACGCGGAGTCCCGTACATAGAATTCGTCGTCAACAACGATGCGCAGCAGAAGCCGATTGCCGTGATGTATGGCCCGAGTGCAAAGTCAATAGATGCGCCCGCGTTCTTCAACGGGAGCGGCTCCTGGGATCCTGACGGTAGCATCGTGGAATACAACTGGAGCTTCGGCGACGGGGGGCCGAATTCATACGGACCAGCCGTCTTCCACTCATGGTCAAGTATCGGGACTTACGACGTGACATTGAAGGTCAAGGACGATACGTCCCAAGTCTCAACAATTACACAGAAAATCAACATAGCCATCAATCAGCCTCCCATCGCGGTCATCAATGCTATGGGTGAGACGCAGGTCGGGACCTTGATGGCCTTCGACGGCTCGGCCTCTTACGATACAGACGGCACAATCGAGTCCTATCTCTGGGATTTCGGGGATAATAAAACGGCGACCGGGGAAGCAGTTGAACATGTGTTCTCACAGGTCGGCGTCTTTAGCGTGAGGCTGTGCGTGATGGACGATTCGGGAGACACAACAAACGCCACGCATGCCGTCGTTGTGAATCTCGGCAGTCCGGTCGCAAAGATTTCTTCCCCTTCAAGAGCGGCCGTCAATCAGAACATCACTCTGTCCGGGACCAGGTCGTACGATGCCATAGGCGGCAGGACGATAGTCAACTATAGCTGGGACTTCGGCGACGGCTCAAATGCATACCTGGAGAATGCAACCCATTGCTGGTTGTCCCCCGGTAATTATGTAGTTACTCTGACGGTCAGGGACAACCTCGGGAATCAGAGTCGTCCAGCCATCCGTATAATCGAAGTGCTGTCAAGCAGCGCATGCGCAATCAGCGTATCAATCGATAGGCATTCGCTCCTGCCCGGGGAGACGACGAATCTCACCATCGTTGCGGTCGATCAGATCGGCAACATCGTCAAGACTTTCTCAGGCGATGTCACAATAGCCTGCAACGAGAGCCTGGGCGTCACAATCCCCTCCAGTTACACCTTCGCGGCCCCAGACAACGGCACCCATACGTTCGTTAACGCGGTATCATTCGGCAACCTTGGATCATACAATATATCGGCTCAATCGGCGGTAGATTCCAACGTCAGCGGTTTCGACCTAGCAAGCGTCGCCAACAGCACTGTCGAAACGCGAATCTATGACATTTTCAATTTCCCATTGGGTGAATACTGGCAGAAACGATTCATATGGGGGGACGAAGTCTACCGATACGATTCTCCATCCGTTCATATGATGATTAATTCAGGGCAAATGTCGGAGTCTATGCTGTATACAACATACAGGGCGGACATCGAAGCGAGAAACGTCTCTGATATCAGCATGGCGGATCCGACGTTCTTCCCGAAGTGGACCGCCGGAACGGGCGGCAACTTCTCGTTCACCTGGGACTACCACTACCTGAACGAGGATGAGTTCTACTTCTACAACCTGCAGAACAAGCCGCCGACGCCGAGCAAAGACTACGGCTTCAACGTGAACTGGACCTGGAGCCCCGCCGACCAGGCCTTCTTCTTCGTCGACCCGCCCTTCACCTTGTACAACCAAGGTCAATATGCATACGACGGCTGGGAGACGCTCATGGACATCAACATAACGATGGACAGGGACGCCGCATTGCAGTTCATCAACCTGCCGCTAGCAACTGCGGATGTGGCAACCTGGTGGTCCCATACCGGCTCCAACAAGAATGCCACCGTCAAGAACTACTGGGACAACACCTTCATGGTGAACGAGGGCGGCGGCGTTTCAAAGGCCGGGAGGCTCGACATCAGGTCCTGCGATGACACGTATGCTTGGCAGTCGGGACTCTTTGGTTCATACTATAGGCTCTGGGACAACGGCGACGGAACCGTTTCCATGCACATATGGCGCATCGGGTACGGTGAGGACACGTTACTATCTAGATGGCTCTACTGGGGCGGAGTATCCAACGGCTGGAACTACCCGAACGGTACGCCGAACGGCATAGTGCCCTTCGAGCCGTACTACGATGACTTCCACATGAGCGGCGAGGTCGACCCAGACAGCGCGAACGTAAGTCTGGATGCCGGAATCGTATACGGCTTCCGCGCCTGGAAGTCTGATTTGGCTCCCAACGGAACTCCCGTATGGAGATGGGAGCAGACCAGACTCGATTATTTAGCATCATCCGGAGGGCTTAACAACAGGTCCGAGATGGACCTCTGGGGGAATAATGGCCTGACCTATACTGTATGGGATCCCGGCAGCAGCAACTTCGGGACGGAGAAATTGTACGATTATTCGCCGAACACCTTCAAATTGAAGTCTGGCCAAAGCCTGACGATGGAATCGCCAAAACAGATCGTATCCGGATTCCTCCCTCAGCCTATGATGGGCACAAGCGAATCGGATTACCTCGACTCTCTGAAGCTCCTTGAAAAGTTCGGCAAAGCTACTATCCATCCAATAGGCGCGCCGAACGGGACTGCGGCAATAGATGCGCGTACAGGCGACCTGAAGATCGTGGGACCATTCTACCCGATCGTCAACTACTGCTCAGCTCCAAACTCTTGGCTATGGTATGAATCGGCTCCGAGGATCGAGCTATGGCTTGAAACCAACGAGGACAACGCTCCATGCGCCGTGTTCGATGTCACGCCTTCCTCTGGCAATGGCACGACATTATTCACGTTCAACGCCTCGCTATCGAGCGACTGTGAAGACTCTTCTACCCAGCTGGAGGTCAGATGGGACTGGGAAGGTGACGGCACTTGGGACACCTCATGGTCTTCGGGCAAGTGGGTGCAACATCAGTACTCTTCATCCGGCATATGCAATGCGACTCTCGAGGTCAGGAATACTAGGAATATAACCGATCAAACGACGAGAACCGTTGCTGTTGACGTGCTCGCCCCATCCATTGCAATAACCTCGCCAACGAGCATCTCGTATTACAATACGAGCTCATCGACAATCAACCTCGCCGGCACAGCATCGGACGATATCGGCGTGACAAGCGTAACATGGTACAATTCGGCAACGGGCGGCTCCGGAGCCGCTACCGGGACGACTAGCTGGATAAAGAATGGGATAGCCCTCGCTGCGGGCGCCAATCCAATAACGGTCAATGCCTGGGACGCTGTCGGGAACAGCATGACGGACACAATCACCGTCAATCGCGATTCGGTCTCTCCTAGTTGCACCATAACTTCACCTACGAGCAGCACGACATATTCTACAAGCTCTTCGACAATCAACCTCGGTGGCACCGCATCAGACAATGTCGACGTGACCGTTGTGAATTGGACAAATGCCGCCACGGGCGGCTCTGGGACAGCTTCCGGGACGACAAGCTGGACAATCACCAGCATAGCCCTCAACACCGGTAACAATGTAATCTCGGTAAAAGCCTGGGACGCTATAGGGAACAGCATGACGGACACAATCACCGTCAATCGCGATTCGACCGCTCCTACCTGCGTAATAACCTCGCCTACGAGCAACCCGACCTATTCTACGAGCTCATCGACAATCAGCCTAGGCGGTACCACATCGGACAATGTCGGCGTGACTAGTGTCACCTGGGCTAATGACCGGGGAGGAGGCGGGGCTGCTACGGGAACCACAAGCTGGTCCATTACGGGAGTTGCCTTGTCCCTGGGATGGAACAACGTCACGGTGACATCTCACGATGCTGCAAGCAACACCGCATCCGATGTGATCACAATCACATATACCCTAGATGCCACCCCTCCCGTTGTGACAATAACCTCGCCGACGAGCTACTCGACCTACAACACGAGTTCTTCGACGATCAGCTTGGGAGGTACAGCATCGGACAATGTCGGAGTCACCGGCGTCACATGGTACAACGCCGCAACCGGTGGGTCAGGAACCGCTTCTGGAACGACCAGCTGGAGTATAAGCGGGATAACGCTCGACTTAGGCAGCAATGTGGTCTACATCAACGCCTCTGACGCCTTGGGCAACAACGGGAGCGACACGATCACCGTCGTCTATTCGTCATCAAACACGCTGACCGTGAGCGGGAGCGCATCGCCGACATCCGGCTCTTCGAACCTGCAAGTCACCTTCGCATGCACGGCAAGCGGCGGGGCAGGGCCTTACACCTACTCTTGGGACTTCGGAGACGGTGAGACGAGCACAGATCGGAACTCATCGCATACCTACGTTTCGCCAGGGACTTACACGGTAATCCTGACGGCGACCGACTCCGCCTCTCATACGGCGCAATGGAACACAACCATAACGGTCACCGGCGGGGGAACAGCCGGCTCCGAGGCTATATTGGTCGGGTTGCTGTTGGTCGTGGCGATCATCACAGCATTGGTCGCCATCATCATCATCCTGAAGAAAAAAAGAAACAATGGGGGTACCTGAAAACGAACGAGATGCAACCCAAAGAGCGTGAAATCAAATCAAAAATTGACTCAGGAATCATATTGGTGACGCGGATAGGTTAAGTCTCAACATTCAAAAGGGGAGATATTGATAAAAAGCCAGACTATTGATCGTAATCGTCAACCTTCTTCTATATGCCGAAACCGATTTACCTCAGGAACCCGTTTTTCCTCCAACCAGGTGGGGTTCCGGACGTATCGAATCAATATTAGAAACATATGTGTTGCTTCGTTTGCATTGTTCATTCTCCTTTCTAGCTTTTCTCCGTTCGCACTCAATGCATCCGCCGCGGAAGAAAGAGTATTCACGATCGGAATGGGCGAAGGGGTGCAGTCGGCGAATCCGTTCATCGGGATCTATAGCAGCGACTACCTGCTATATTCTTACATCTACGACTATCTGATATATCCGAACCAGGACGGCAACGCCACACCCAACCTGGCGAAGAGCTGGTGGTACATGGATGGCAGCTACGCAGCCGCACACGGTTCCTCCTCTGCAAATCTACTTAATCGAGCCCCCTCGAGTTGGCCTCTGGGTTCGATATGGGAATATAACCTAACTCAAAATGTGAATTGGAGCGACGGAGTACCTTTCAACGCCGACGATGTCGTCTATACTGTGAGTCTTCAGACCGGGAGCAACTACGCCACATTCTGGGCGTACCAGCCGTACACTAAGTGGATAGACCATGCTCAGAAGGTGGATCAATACAAGGTGAGGTTCTTCTTCACCGATAGGACTAACGGCAGCAATCCCGCGGTGCCGGTATCTTGGGGGAGCAGCATCAATTTCCCAATAATGCCGAAGCATGTGTTGCAAGCCTATACCCCTATCACAATTGCGCAGAGCTGGACTGGCATACCAGCTATAGGCACAGGCCCTTTCAAGGGCACTTCGAACCTGGCTGCGGAGATAATCGCAAAGGAGCACGTCACACTTGTCCATAACTCGGAGTATGATATTGGTCTCGGGAAGGCGTACGGCAGGGTATGCGAGATTGACAAGCTGATAATGAAGTTCTACTCTGAGGAGCAGACGCTCATCTTGGATCTGAAGGCCGGGGTGCTGGACTGCACCGAGATCACTCCAATCAACTGTCAATTTCTCAGTCAAGACACAACAAAGCCGACCGGATTGAAACTGACATCCCTGTTCTCTCTGACCAGCTATAGCAAGATATCGCACTTCAACTTCGAAATAGGCAAGGCTCCCGGGGGTTTGAATCCCGCCAGAACTGACCCGGCGCTGCACAGAGCTTGCGCATTGGCGACCGACAAGGAGTACATCGTAGACAATATCTTCTACGGGTTCGGCGCCCCCGGAAACGGCATCATCTCTCCTGCATATGAAAAATGGTATTACAATCCGATAGAAGATGTCGAGCAATCATGGTTCAATGTCACGGCTAATGCTACCTATAATCGTGGCATATACGATGCAACTACCCAGGGTGCCATGCTCTACTCGTATCACGGCAAGGTGAAGGACGTCATGGCATTCAACGTGACCCGCGCCAACGAGATACTGAACGCCTCGGGATACGATTGGCCCACCTACCCGACCGGCTACAGGAAAGTCGGCCTCGTTGCTGCGGAAAGGCTGGTGGCGATGGGCAAGGCCGGGAGCATTGATTCTGCCATGAATGACCAGAACGGAGACCCGAGATATCTTGCCTTCGAGGATATATTGGAGCAAGAGGTCTTCGAGGACATGGACATCTCGAAGTATCTTTCGGCGCAATGGAAGGAGATCGGCGTCCTATTGGTCCCCACCGCAGTCAATGTCGCAACATGGAACATAGTCGTCTACAATTTCCTGGAGCACTTCGCTGAGACCTACTGGAGCGGGGACCCTGACCCGAACTACCTGCTGTATGTCCCCAGCTCGTATGCAATGGACGGATGGAACGAATGGGGCGAGCCCGATCCATACTATGATTACTGCTATCAACGGCAGGCAGCCGAGTTGAATGAAGCATCGAGGAAATATTGGACGGACGAGTGCGAGAAATACCTATACCTGTCGGGAGCGGCGTTCATGTGCACCGCCTACCCGAAGTCTTGCTTTGCCTATTACGATGGTCTGAGATGGACAAATTGGGGCGATTGGGCGCAGCACCCCGGACTGTCGATAGACCACTACTGGGGCGAGACTCCGTTGTTCTTCAAAATACACTACGGAAGCGATACAACCCCGCCAGTCACATCGATTACAGCGTCCGGATCGGCTGGTTGGGGGAATTGGTACAGCTCCCAGTTGAAGATAACGCTAGATGCGACGGACGTCGGGATAGGAGTTAATAACACATTCTTTGAGATATCGAGGATTGATGGAACGACAATGACCCCCGTGATGTCCGGCACATATGCAGCAATGATTGCCACCAATCTCGCGAACGGTCGATACGTTTTGAACTACTCATCGATGGACTATCTGGGGAATCAGGAGATGCAGGGACAGTTCTACTTCGGGATAGATGATGATCCCCCGACTCTGGAGCTCATTCAAGTGAACGGGACATCGTTCTATTCTGGCACAGTGACGCTCAGTTGGCTCGCCTCGGATGAATTCAGCGGGATTGCCAAAATCGAATTCTCATTGGATGATTCGGAATTCAGCTTATTGAGGAAGGATTCAGCATCCCAGACCATGAAAGGGCTGGCAAACGGCAATCATCATGCCATCATCAGAGTGACAGATAATGCCGGCCTATCCGTTGAGAAAGAGATATCCTTCACCGTCAGTGCATCGTCTTCGGATGATACCATCTGGTCGCTGATACTAGTGGGCGAGATTGTCCTCGTGTCTGAGGTGTTGGTGATCAGCTATTTACTTATCCGTAGGAAGGGGAAGACGCCACTCCCTTGAGGAGAATGACTATCATATGATCCTGAGAACACACATAACCGCCCGAACAAGGATGATTGAAGACCATGTCGCGCATTGATAGGCGGCTTTCAAGGCCCATCTCTCTGGGACACGCATCAGAGGGATGCAGAGGTAAGGCGATTCGGTCACTTGCCTGCATACTTGTCTTTGCTGGATTCTTGCTCTCTTCTCCTTCTGCTATCGCAGAGGGCCCGAAAGCGGCGATAGGGGACTATTGGGAGTATTCGATGACTGCTGCTATTCCTGGTATGGATGCGAACATTTCTGTGGCATATAGGCAAGAGGTGTCGGCCGAAATTAATAAGAGCATCGATGGAACCATAACAGACTTGATAGAGACCAATGAAACGATGGATGGCATGATGTCTATTTCTTTAAACGGTTCATATTGCACCGGCATCTTCAGCATGACCGGGGCGGGAGTCTACTTGAAGTCGAACTTTTCCCAGATTTCCTCCTCATGCATCATGAACATGAGTATATCTCTGAATGATTCGACACTGTTTATGGACATGGGTCTTGACACCAGCTTCGACCCACCGCTCAATGGGTTTTTCGGAGATGAAGACATCAGCGTCGGAAAAAAGATGTCTTCCAGCACCTCGGAAACCACTTCAGGCTGGATCAATATATTGGAGAGCACTTCAACGATCCCCTCAGAGACTTCGATCGTTAATCTGACCATGGAAATCGTCGCAACCGACGTCAATGTCACCGTACCAGCGGGGATTTTCAAATGCTACAAGATCAAGGCGACATCGGGCGAGATTTCAGCTTTCTATTATTATTCTGACGAGGTCGGCAACTATGTGAAGGCAGAGAGCTCGGCAAACGGGTCTGTTCCTGGCCTGTTCATGGGCGAAGTCCAACTCGTCAGCTTCTCCTACAGCGGCGCGGCAAGAGCTGGAACATCATCAATTCAGGATGCCGCAACGATTGGCGGCATTGTCACGATCGCATTCGTCGTGGCGGCAACAATCCTCCTTTACTTCATCCTGCATAAGGGGAGCGGTACGGGACCCGATACATCTTCGAAGATCAGCTCCGAGGGGAGGAAACCCCAGGTAACGCCGGATAAGACGACCGTCGCCAAATCAAATGTCGCTTCACAGGGGCAGGCAGGACAGAAGCAAAGGACGACCGTTCAAAGGACCGTCAGGAAAGTCTCGTCCGGAGAGGGAAAAAAGCTTCCGCCGCCCCCATCAAATCAGGCAAGATGAAAGCAATTGGCATTTCGAAATGACATGCGCACTGCCGTCAGAGAAATCAAGGTCAGTAATAAGACGATGCTTGGGTGTTTTACCCGTTTCAGATAACTTTATTACGCTTTTACTGATTGACAGCAGTGAGGCCGGGGTGACAGAGCGGCCATGTGGCGGACTGCAGTCACAGCCTATTTGGCCGAAATCCGCATACAGGGGTTCAAATCCCCTCCCTGGCTCCAAATACCATCGCAGCAGGCAAGAACAAGGAGGGGAAGGTTTGGCGCTTCTGAGCAAGCCGCAGTTGGAAAGATACAGCAGGAACCTGAAGCTGAAGGATTTCTCCAGCGGAGACCAGGAGCGGCTCCTGAGGGCGAGGGTGCTGATCATCGGCGCCGGCGGTCTGGGGAGCCCGATCTCGCTTTATCTCGCGGCGAACGGCGTGGGCAACATGACCATCGTCGAATCGGACAGCGTCGAGCTCAGCAACCTTCAGCGGCAGATAGTCCTCGATTCCGAATCCATCGGCAAGCCTAAAGGGGAGGCGGCGAAGAAGCGCCTCGAGAAGCTAAACCCGGACGTGAAGGTCGAGGTGATCGCTGGGCGCTTCGAGAAGGGGAACGCAAGGAGGATCGTCGCCAGGCACGACATGGTCGTGGACGCCAGCGACAACTTCGCCACCAAGTTCCTCGTCAACGACGCATGCGTCCTCGAGGGGAAGCCTTTCAGCATCGGGAGCTGCCTCTCGTACCACGGGCAGGTGTCGACCTACATCCCCGGCAAAGGGCCCTGCTACAGATGCCTCTTCAAGGACGTCAAGGACGGAGCGGTCCCGACCACGGCGGAGGCCGGCATCCTGGGCTCAGTGCCCGGAATAATCGGCGCGATCCAGGCGACGGAGGCGATCAAGGTCATACTGAAGAAGGGCACCACCCTCTCTGGGAGGCTGCTGCTTGTCGACGCGCTCGATATGGACATCCAGACGATATGCTTCTCGAAGAGCGACAGCTGCCCCGCGTGCGGGAACCAGCCTACGATAAGACTGAGGAAGTAATCCGGCGGGGCAGCTCGGAATCTGATAATTATTTATCTAGTAGTAACGGGGTTACATTACGACACGCAGGGGGAATCCGAATTGAACGATGGGTCCGTGAGTAACAGCATACTCGAGCTTATCGGCAACACTCCGATGGTCAGGCTCTCGCGCATCACCGATGGATCGATGGCGGAGGTGATCGCCAAGGTGGAGTCCTTCAACCCTATGTCGTCGGTCAAGGACAGGATAGCTCTGGGGATGATCGAGGACGCCGAGCGCAGCGGCAAGCTGCTCAGGGGGATGACGGTAGTCGAACCGACCTCGGGGAACACCGGAATAGGGCTGGCGATGGTCTGCGCCGTCAAGGGATACAGGCTGATCCTCACGATGCCGGAGACGATGACCATCGAGAGGAGGAAGCTGCTGTCGGCGCTCGGAGCCCAGCTGGTGCTGACCGAGGGAAAGAAAGGGATGAGCGGCGCCCTTGCTGAGGCGAAGAGGATCGTCGAGACGGAGGGCGGCTGCTACATGCCGAACCAGTTCGAGAACCCGGCCAACCCCGAGATCCACAGGCAGACCACCGCGAAGGAGATAATCGCCGCAGTCCCGAATGTCGACGCCTTCGTCGCGGGCGTTGGCACCGGCGGCACAATCACCGGGGTCGGAGAGGTGCTGAAGGGGCTTAATCCCAAGACCCTCGTCGTCGCAGTCGAGCCTGAAGGCTCGCCCGTGCTCTCAGGGGGGCAGCCCGGCCCGCACAGGATACAGGGCATCGGCGCAGGATTCGTGCCGAAGGTACTGAACAGGGCCGTCATCGACAGGATAATCAAGGTCAGCGAAGGCAATGCGATCTCAACCGCGCGCCTGCTAACGAAGCGCGCAGGCATACTAGCGGGCATATCCTCAGGGGCGGCCGCGTGGGCCGCTCTGCAGGTGGCTAGAGAGCTCGGCCCTGGCAAGACGGTGGTGGTCGTGCTCCCCGATACTGGCGAAAGATATTTGAGCACGGATTTGTTTGTTGTCGAAGATTGATTCTCATGTCAGAGAAAAGCGACCTGGACATAGTCCTAGAAAGGGACCCTGCGCCTAAGACGAGGTCAGAGGCGATGCTGTTCAGCCCAGGGCTTCACGCGATCAAGCTCTACAGGATATCTCACAACATGTATGAGCGCAAGATGTACTTCTTCGCGAGGATGGTCAACTTCGTCTCCCGGATATGGACCGGGGCGGACATCCATCCGGGCGCGAAGATCGGCAAGAGGTTCTTCATCGACCACGCGAGCGGGGTGGTCATCGGCGAGACGAGCGAGATCGGCGACGACGTGTCGATCTTCCAGGGCGTCACCCTCGGCGGAGTGAGCATGAGCAAGGGGAAGCGCCACCCGACCCTGGGAAACAATGTCACCGTGGGAGCCGGAGCGGCAATACTCGGCGCGATAACCATCGGTGACAACGTCAAGGTCGGAGCCGGCTCCGTGGTCGTGAAGGATGTGCCGCCGAACAGCACCGTCGTCGGCATCCCCGCGAAGATCGTCCACCGGGAGGGGGCGCCCTCGATAGACCTCACGCACGACGACCTGCCCGACCCGATAATGAAGGTCTTCATAGACTTCTGCCACAACGTTTCAATGCTGGAGTACCGCATCTCGCAGATCGAGGAGAAGGTGGGCGTCAAGCCGGAGCAGAAGGGGGAGACCTGCCCGAAGCTGCCCAAGTGAGCCCCCAGGCGGTCTTGTTCCTATGGCGGTCAGCATCTACAACACGGAGACGAGGAGGAGGGAGAAGCTAGAACCGGTCCATCCGGGGAAGCTCGGCATCTACGTCTGCGGGATAACCGTCTACGACGACGTGCACCTCGGGCACGCGAGGTCCGCGGTCTCCTTCGATGCGATAATCCGCTACCTGCGGTACGCCGGCTACGAGGTGAACCACGTCACGAACTTCACCGACGTCGACGACAAGATCATAGCAAGGGCGAACGAGCTCGGCCAGAAGCCGCTCGACCTCTCTAAGAATTACATAGACAGGTGCTTCGAGGACATGGACGCTCTCAGGGTGAAGAGGGCGGACCACTATCCGAAGGCGAGCGAGACCATACCCGAGATAATCGCGATGATACAGAAGCTCATAGACAAGGGGTCGGCGTACGTCGCTGGCTGCGACGTCAACTTCGACATCTCGATGGCGAAAGGGTACGGCAAGCTCTCCGGGCAGTCGCTGGAGCAGATGCAGGCCGGGGCGCGCGTCGAGGTCGACGAGAGCAAGCGCAACCCCGCGGACTTCGCCCTCTGGAAGGCGGCGAAGCCGGGAGAGGTATCCTGGCCGAGCCCGTGGGGCGAAGGGAGGCCGGGCTGGCACATCGAGTGCTCGGCCATGTCGCTCAAGTTCATAGGGGCGACGGTGGACATACACGGCGGCGGCTCCGAGCTCATATTCCCGCACCACGAGAACGAGATCCAGCAGTCCGAGGCGGCCAACGGGCAGAAGTTCGTCAAGTACTGGATGCACAACGGGCTCCTAATGGTGAACGAGGAGAAGATGTCCAAGTCGCTGAAGAACTTCTTCACGGTGAAGGACGTGCTGGGGAAGTACGACGTCTCGACAATACGCTTCTTCCTGCTGAACACTCACTACCGCCAGCCACTCGACTACAACGAAGAGTCGCTGGACGAGGCGAAGAAGAGCCTCGAGCGGCTGCAGAACACCTACTACGAGCTGCTCGAGCAGAAGGGGAAGTCGCACGGGACGGACAGCGCCTCGGCACTGACGAAGAAGGCGATCGAGGACTTCGAGCAGAAGATGGACGACGATTTCAACACGAGGGACGCCCTCGCCGTGATGTTCTCCCTGGCGCGCGAGGCGAACAGGCTCATGTCGGAGAAGAAGCTCAGCAACGAGGGGGCGGAGAACATACTCGAGGCCATGGAGGACTTCGACTCGATTTTCGACATCCTCAAGAGGGAGACCGCCTGGAGCGACGACTTTCACGCGGACCTCATCGACCTCTTCCTACAGGTCAGGGAGGAGGCGAGGAAGAGGAAGGACTTCGAGACCGCCGACGCGATTCGCAACGGCCTGGCCAAGCTCAATGTGGAGATTCAGGACTCAGCGGACGGACCGAAATGGAAGATAAAGAAGAAATCCTCGGAGTGAAGGCGGAGCTGCTCGCGTCGGGCGTGCTTCACGTCCCGCCGACGATGAGGCTGCCATTCGCCACGAGCAAGAGCAGCGCCGGCCCGGGCGCTGGGAGCGAATCCATAGTCGTCTGCTTCTCAGGATCGAGGGTCAAGATCCCGATTTCGCACGACGGCGGGGAGATGGAGCTGGTCGAGACCGAGCCAGGAATCTACAAGATAACAAGGGGCAAGGAGACGCTCGTGAAGAACGCCACGCTCCTGCCGACGCTATGCCATGCTCCTGGCCAGGCGTTCGTCAGCGTGGGCAGGTCATGCACCATGAAGTGCGCCTTCTGCACGATAAACGAGGCCGCCGGCAAGGGCGAGATCACCGTCGAGGACGCGCTCGGGATAATCCTCGCAGCGTCGAAGCAGAAAGGGTTCACATCGGTCGCTGTCACATCGGGCGTTCAGACCACCGTCGACGATCAGATCGACAGGCTCGCCTCGCTCATATCGAAGGTCAGGGAGGCGCTGCCAGACGTGCCGATCGGGGTCGAGCCGCTCGTCACGAAGAAGGAGCACATCGCCAAGCTAAAGAAGGCGGGCGCGAACGAGATAAAGATAAACCTTGAAGCGGCGACCAACGAGATATTCGAGAAGGTGTGCCCGAACAGGGACATCGAGACCACGATCAACGCGATCCACTGGGCCGTTCATGAGTTCGGCAAGGGCGCGGTGACGTCGAACATAATCGTCGGGCTCGGGGAGACAGACGCCGAAGTGAAGTCCGCGCTGGAGATGCTCGCGGCGATGGGCGCCGCCGGCAACATACGCGCGCTGCGCATCAACAGCATGAACCAGGAACGCCTGCGCATCGCCCTCGGGAAGCTCGAGCCGGTCACCAAGGGGCGCATGATACGCCTGGCGAAGGTGCACAAGCAGGTGCTCAAGGAACACGGCATCTCCGCCGAATCGTTCAAAACGATGTGCTTCCCCTGCGGCTGCTGCGACCTCGTCCCCGGCGTGGACTTCTGAATCATCTGTGCGCGAAAACGGCGACGATCTTCTCCCCGGCGGATTCCACCCTGGCGAAGCCGAACCTCTCGAGTTGCACGACGTTCCCGACCTCTCTGAGTAATCCCTTCTCGCCGAGGCCGGACGCCTTCGAGCCATCCGGCATGAGGACTTCCATCGGCACGGAACCTTCCTGCACCCAGTGGATTATCTTGTAGCCCTGCTTTATGGCGGCGATGTCGTTGCCCGCGTATGCCGCCTTCCCGTCCACCACATCGACGTTGCACAGGTCCTTCAGCCTGACCTTCATCGTGGCGGCGCTGTCGGCCTTCGGGATGAGGACCTTGACAGGCTTCGAGATCGAGTACATCCTGAAACCGGCCGCCTTGTCGCTCGGATGCAGCGGCGCCTTGCCTTCAAGGCGATCGACGCCGTTGATCGGCAGCAGGATCGGGTCCGCGACGAAGAAATACCTCCGGGAGGTCGGGTCGATGATGTCCTTGTTCAGCGAGAAGAAGGTCTCCCATGAGAACTCCACGTCGACCTCGTTCAGGCCGGCCCTGATCCAGTACTCTCTCAGCGCCTCCTGCTTGAAGCCGCGCCTCGCGAGCGCCCGGAGCGCGCCGAGCCTCGGGTCGTCCCAGCCCGAGTAGACGCCCTCCCTGATCCCCTTGGACATCTTGGAGGTGCTCAGCTCGGGTCCGACGATGCTCACCCTGCCGTAGTGTATGAAGACCGGCTTGGCCCAGCCGAAGTAGTCGTAGATGTAGTTCTGCCTGTAGGTGTTGTTGAGGTGGTCCTTCCCGCGCAGCACGTGCGTGAGGCCGAGCAGGTGGTCATCCACCGCGACCGAGAAGTTCATCAGCGGGTAGACGCGGTACTTCGTCCCGCACCTCGGGTGCGGGGTGTCCTCTATCCTGAGTATCGGGTAGTCCCTCAGCGCCGGGTTGGGGTCCTTCAGGTTCGTCTTTATTATCAGCGACGCCTCCTCCGGCTTCAGCGACCCGTCGAACATCTCGTCCCAGAGCGCCGTGCTGTCCTCTATCGTGGCGTCCCTGTGCGGGCACGCAGCGCCCTTCTCCTTCAGCGCCCGCCAGCTCTCCGGCTCGCAGTTGCACATGTACGCATGGCCTTTCTCGAGCAGCTTCTTCGCGAGGTCGTAGTAGATCTCAAGCCTGTCGGACTGGTAGTAGGTCTCGGTCACATTCGCGCCCAGCCATTTGAGATCCTCCGGTATGATGCCGTATGCCTCGGGGTCCACCCTTGCGGGGTCGGTGTCCTCGAACCTGTTTATGAACCGCCCGCCGTACCTCTTGACATATTCATCCGTCAGAAGGACGACCCTGGAGTGGCCTATGTGCAGCGGGCCGGAAGGGTTCGGGGCGAACCTCATCACCACGCTGCCCTTGACATCGGGAAGCTCCGGCAGCTTGAACTCGCGCTCCTTCTTCTCCTTCACGAGCAGCTCCGGCGCGATGCCGGCGAGCTTCTCCTTCTGCTGCTCGAGCGAGAGCGAGTTGACCTCCTTCACTATCCTCATGACCGCCTGGTTGAGCTCCTTGACGTTCGCCTTCATGTCAGGCCGCTCGGCCAAGACCCTGCCGATGACGGAGCCGGGGTTGGCCCTGCCGTTGTACCCGACCGCGTTCTGGAGCGCGTATTTCAGAATAGTGTCGTCCAGGCTGTCCATCGCGAGCCAATCCAGTTACTTGTTAAAAAAATTATGCATATCTGTCGGTGGCGATCTTCTTTATGCCCTCGGCGATGACCTTGCCGACCCCGTCCACCTTCATCAGCTCCTCCGGCGAGGCCGACAGGACGTTCTGCACGCTGCCGAACCTCTCCAGCAGCCTCTCAGCGAGGACGGAGGTGACGTTGGGCAGCCCCTGTATCATCCTCTTCTGGTACTCGGAGATGTCCTCCTGGCCGCCTGCATCCTCTTCTCTTCCGTTCTTCTGCATCTCATTCTTCACCATCGCCGCTATGAACGCCGCGGTGTCCGATGCGTTCGCGGTCGGCATCAGCGGCACCTGGAGCTTGATTATCAGCGAATTGACGATGTCGTAGACGGGCAGCTTGGACGCGATGTCCTCATGCTTCGCAGACCCGCCTTCGACTATCATCAACGGCCGCTTGTAGCGCTCCTTGAGCACGGCGACGCGCTTGGAGAGTTCCGGCCTGTCGATGTCGTGGAGGAAGCGCTCTATCGTCTCCCTTATCACGCCCACCTCGTCCCCGATGACGAAGTCCTCCAGCTGGGTCTTGCTCTCGTTGAAGTTGACCCCGACCCTCCTCAGATCGGCGAGCACCTCCTCGTTGCGCTTCGTGCTCGCCACAAGTCTCAGCCCAGAGGACGCCAGCGCCCCGAAGTCCGAGAGGAGCGTCTGCGCCTTGGGCACGCTCTTCGCCGCCTCGGCTGAGGCGTTGTCCTCGGCCGCCCCCTCAAAGGCGCTCTCGAAATCAGCTCCTTTATCGCCAGTCCCCTTTGATCCCTTGAGCCTCCTGCGCAGGGCGTCGAGCTCCATGCGCATCTTCGCCTCCTTGCGCTTGCTCGAGTAGAGGTATGCCTCGTCCTTCGTGGATCTCGCTAGCAGCACGACGACCCTGCCGGGGCTGTGCCTGCCGGTCCTCCCCCTCCTCTGTATGGTTCTTATCTCGGAGGGTATCGGCTCGTAGAAGACGACCAGGTCCGTGGAGGGGATGTCGAGCCCCTCCTCCGCCACCGATGTCGCCACAAGGACGTTGTGCTCGCCGCTCTTGAACTTGTCAATGATCTCCTTCTGCTCCTTCTGCTTCATGCCGGCGTCTGACCCTTTCGTCGCCTGGCCGACGAACCTGACAGGCTTCGCGTTCGGCACCTCGCACAGGATGCCCGTGGCGTTGTCGCAGGTGTCCCTGTAGTGGGTGAAGACGATAATCCGCGATTCGGGGTTCTTATCGAGCTGCTCGGCGACTATCTCCTTCAGCTTGTCGAGCTTCGGGTGGTCCTCCCCGGCGGTGTCGAGGATCCTCCTGACCATCTCGAACCTGGCATCCTTGACCAGCTCCTTCGATGCGCGCGAGCCCCCCTTCGTTTCCGCATCGCTGATGATCTTCTGCAGGTAGTTCTTGAGCGACTCCCGCCCCTGCGTGCGCGCGAGATCTATGGCGTGGTTCATCTTTATCGCGCTCGCCTGTATCGTGAGCGCGCGGTATAGGTGAAGGTTCTTCGGGTTTCCCCTGATCTTCGCCACAAGGATGTCCCTCGCTGTCAGCAGGTCCCTTACGCCAGGCCTGCGCTTCTCATCGATCACATGGTACTTCTTCAGCGCCTCTATCTTCTCGTCGAGTATCTTCTGGAGCAGCACAGTGATCTCGTCAATCCCCTCCGGGACTTCCACCCTTATCCCCTCGACTTTGATGCCGAAGACATAGGGGGAGACATCCTCGTCCAGCTCAGACCTCACGGCTATGTTCGTGATCCCCAGGTTCCTGCAGACCTCGGCTATCTTCTCCAGGTCGTAACCGGGGGAGGCGGTCATCCCGAGCGCCAGGCCGTTCTCCTCGGCGGAATATCTCCCCCCTATCCTGACGTACGCGTAGTCGCCGACGGCCCTGTGCGCTTCATCGAATACCACTAGGGAGAAATCGGACAGCTTGCACCGCCCGGAGTCCATGTCGTTCTCGACGACCTGCGGGGTGGAGACGATGATCCTGGAGGAGTCCCAGAGCTCCCTCCTCTTCTCAGGCTGGACCTCTCCCGTGAAGCTCGCGATGGATTCGATCAGCAGGTTCTTCTTGATGAAAGCCGCGTGCTGGTCGACCAGCGGCTTGGTCGGGGCCATGAACAGGATCCTGCCGTCCCTCTTGCCTAGGACCTTGGCGATGACCAACAGGGCGATGACCGTCTTCCCGAGGCCGGTGGGCAGCACGATGAGGGTGGGCTCTTCAGCGCACTCCTCGGCTATGTTGACCTGGAACTCCCTCCGCTCCACAGCGTCTTTCCTGATGAGAGGGTGCTCTATGAACACGGAATCAGCACTCATGCCCTTGGTAATCAAGATTTCTCTAGTCGACATTAACGAGCGTAGCCCCAATCTGATAATCCTTATATCATGGCATAATGTTGCACCAGGGGTGGGGGAAAGTTGTTGAGAAGGGCTGCCTGCGTTTCGATTATGCTCGTGCTCATTTTGACCACGTCAAGCCTGGCCGTCATTGGCCCAGGGGGCCAAAGCAGCAAACAACCGACTTCAGCTGAGATTCAAGGCATCCCTCCGTCCAATGTGATCACTACGAGGATATACGATCTATTCAACGTCCCCCTCGGCGATTGGTGGCAAGACCGGTACATGGAGACGGTGATTCACAACTCATTCCCCTATACCTATGAATGGCTCGGGACACCGACTGGGAACGACTGGATACACAGCGATTACCGAATGAATGTCACCGCAAGGTACATGTCAAGTGCAAACACGACTGTGAATCCCGTCTACGTTCCGATAACGAATCCAAATCCTCTTGCCAGGGGCGGCAACATCCGTTTGGACTGGATTGCCAATTACATCGACTCCAACGAAGTGATCCGTTCTGGATACCCTGGGCAGATCCCCATATGGTACGACGGCTGGTACTTCAGATTGAACGGCACGGTCACGATGGACAAGGTCGCGGCGAAGATGGTCCTGAACCTGACCGACTCCGATTTCGACAATTTCAGCACTTGGAAGGCGTCAGAATTCCCAAGCTTCAAAAGCCAATACTCCAGCTGGCTCCTAAACGAGATGAATGCCCATTGGACGATAGACTTCGCATATGAATATTCTGGCGCCTTGCTGTACGAGAAGTACAGCATCGATAAGATCGGAAACGAGGTCGTGCTCACGATTGACGACTGTCTGTCGTGGGGCATGGAGAGCCTGCTAGGGAGATGGTGGCGGAGCACCTTCCTTTCGTTCGAGGGGTGGCCCGAGGACGTGCACTTCACTGCCGATATCGGTCCGCTCTGGTCAGCTTTCAACCTCGATATGGCGGTGCAATACTCGTTGGTTGCCAAGACGAGCACGAGAGGCAATCAGAGTTGCTGGGCGTTCGAAAGCTCTCACGCCGATGCCATCGGGGGCACCTCATCCCACTATGTCAACGGTGCATGGATGAATTACAGCTCCGAAATTAACCCCTATACTACGACATCCGGTTATTGGAACTTCCTTATTGCGAACGCAAATTACGGCTCGCTCATGCCCTACGACTACACTCCATGGGCTTGGAACCTGAGCGCGAATCAGAAGATAGTGATCGAATGGCCTTCGTCCGACCAAATCATCGGCTACAACTTCTCCGGGGTAGCCGATTACAGCGATAGTTACATCGGCGGCGTTTTCCCGCTCTGGGTCGAACCTATCCCTAACGAGGTGCCCAGCAACGTCGACATCGATCCGGCAAGCCGCAAGATCACAATCACCGGCCCGCTCGACGTCTGGTCCTGGAGCAAGAATTCTGCGGGAGCGGACGAACTCAAGGAGAACTGGACCAGGGTCGGGCTGCTCCCTAGGGGCTGCCCGTATATCGAATTCGCGGTCGGGGACATGATCAACACCGCGCCCAGCGCTTCTTTCACAATCACACCCGCCTCCGGCGATCCAGACACCGTCTTTTTCTTCAATGCGGGATCGTCGTACGATAACGAGGACCCAGCCTCGTCCCTGTGGGTGTCCTGGGACTGGGACGGCGACGGCGTTTGGGACACGGCGGCATCGAAGACGAAGACTGCATCGCATCAGTTCGCCTCCTCCGGAACATACAACGTCAGACTGAAAGTCATGGACACCGAGGGAGTGATCGACACTGCAGTGACTCCCTTGGTCGTGAGCCCTATACCTCCCCCGTCGACCAGTGCGTCATGCCAAGGCACGCTGGGGGAGAACGGGTGGTATGTCTCACCCGTGAACCTGACCCTCGTGGCGACTAGCCCGAATGGGGTAAACTGGACGAAATATCGGGTGGATGGCGGGAGCTGGGCGACATATGCTTCCGCATTGACTTTTTCGACGGACGGGGGCTCGATCGAGGTCGAATACTACTCTCAGGACCTGAGGGGGAACACCGAGGCAGCCAACGTCACCGTGTTGAAGATCGACACCGTTGCCCCCGTATCGACCGCATATGCCTCAGGCGCAACGGTGACAATAACCTCGACCGATGCGACAAGCGGCCTCAATGTCACGAAATACCGCATTGACGGCGGCACATGGGCGGACTACGGCGGTCCCTTCAACGTCACAGGTAGCCATACGATCGAGTACTATTCGATTGATAACGCAGGGAACGAAGGGGCTGCAAATTCCATCTCAGTCGATGCCGGGATCGGTGCGCTCTTCTCGGACGCCTCCCTTCTGATTCTATTGGCAGTGATTGTGATCGTGGCTGCAATCCTCATCATACTGTACGCAAAGAAAAGGAAGCAGAACGGAAACGGTTTGGACAAGCCCCCTGTATAGGTCAACCGGCCCAGTGGCATGGAGGCAGGCGAGGGCCAGGTTTGAGCGGCAGCGCGCGCATAATCAAGGAAAGTATTAAGAACGATTCCCCCATTGGAGGCGCGGTACCATATGGAAATCAAACTTCTGAAGAAGCAGAAGGACATGATCCAGCTCGAGATCATCGGCACCGACGAGACCATGTTCTTCCCGCTCGTCCACCAGTTGCTCAAGGACGAGAACGTGGAGGACTGCTCATACGTGTCAGGGCACCCGAAGCTGGACAACCCGGTTCTGACCGTTAGGGTCAAGGACGGGAAGCCGCAGTCCGCCCTGAAGAAGGCGGCGAAAGCCCTCGCGACAGAGTTCGCTGGAGCCAACGAGCTGATATCGAAGAAGCTCGGGTGAGCGCGTACCTTTGGGCGTATCGGTTTGTGGGTCGGGCGCATCAATGACTGTCCCTGAGGAGGAAATCGGGATATCGGTGTACTGGACGAAGGACGTCCCGGGCATCGGCGGCAAGCTCAAGACCGAGCCAGAGGATTTTATCGTTGAAGAGGAGAGCATCTTCCCGCCGGAGGATCCGGAGGGCTTCATCACCGTCGCGATCGTCAAGCACAGGAACTGGGAGATGAACCGCCTCGTCCGGAGGCTGGGCTCGAACCTCCGCATCGGCAGGAACATGATCGCCTTCGCGGGGACCAAGGACAAGAGGGCCGTCGCGACGCAGCTCATGACTTTCCGAGCCCCGATGGAGGCAGTATCGGCCGTGACGATTCCGGACGTCGAGTTCCTCAGGCTCTACCGGTCCAGGAACGATACCAGGCTGGGGGCCCTCATAGGCAACAATTTCAAGATTCTCGTGAGGGAGGTAGCGAAGGAGGGCGCGGCGGAGCGCGTCGATGCCATATCGAAAAGCATCTCCGAGATCGGCGGCTACCCCAACTTCTTCGGCGTGCAGAGGTTCGGCGTCACCCGGCCGATAACGCACCTCATAGGCAAGGCGATGGTGCGAGGGGATTTCGAGAAGGCTGTCATGCTCTACCTGGGGGAGGAGACGGAATACGAGTTCGAAGAGTGCAGGGAGGCGAGGCGCTTCGTGCTGGAGACGAAGGATTTCCAGAAATCGCTCGAGATATCCCCTCAGGCGCTGACGTTCGAGAGGATGATCCTCAGCCATCTGGTGAAGGACCCTAAGGACTTCTCCGGCGCGATCAGGTCGCTGCCGAGGAACCTGGTGATGATGTTCGTCCACGCATACCAGTCATACCTCTTCAACCGGATACTCAGCATGCGGATAGATGCGGGGATGCCGATCAACCGCGCGATCGAGGGCGACGTCATCCTCCCCCTTGACAGGAACGGCCTGCCTGACCACCGCAGGTACATACGCGCGTCCAGCGCGAACATCGACAGGGCGAACGAGCAGATCGCCGCCGGGAAAGGCTTTGTGAGCGGTTCGCTCTTCGGTTCGAACCCGGCCGTCGCCGAGGGGGCGATGGGGGAGATCGAGCGCAAGGTCGTGGAAGACGAGTCCCTCGAGTCGGAGGACTTCATCGTGACGCAGCTCATGGAGGCGTCGTCAAAGGGCATGAGGAGGGAGCTTCTCGCGACGATCAAGGATTTCCGATGCGGCGTTTCCGATGACGGATGCTCGTTCTCCTTCGGCCTGAACAAGGGGTGCTATGCGACCTCGCTCCTCAGGGAATACATGAAAAGCCCGCTGATATGCTATTGACGCTAGAGCCTGGAGAAGTCCCTCTTCTCTTCGTGCGGAGGCCTCCTCGGCGGCTCCGTCCGCTCGGGCTCCGCTTCCTCCTCGTAATCCCCGCCGACCGCCTCATTTGAGAACGGCGAGTTGCATCTCGGGCAGCGGCTCACCCCCCTCAGGCATTCCTTGCACAGGACCGCCTTGCAGCTCCTGCACCTTGCGACGGCCATCCCGCCGTGGAAGAGGCATCTGCGCCCTTCTAGGCTCGCGGCGTCCCTGTCCAGCCCCTCCTCCGCCTGCGCCTCCGGCTTGCTGGGGGCGCGGCCGCCCGCGCGCATGCTCTTCGGGACATGTATGCCGGCCTCTATCACATAGCCCGACCCGTCGATCGTATCGATCCCCTCTTGGTCGGCGCGCTTCCTGCCGGGCGGGGAATCCCGCTCGCGGATGTTCTCGTCCCTGAGGGTCCTCTCCTCCACCACCGCGGTCCCTCTTCCCTCCGGGATGCGCGTGCCGAACGTCTCCATCACTATCGACTGCATCCCCACCGTTGGGGTCGCCAGGCTCCCGCCCTTGAACGTCTGGAGTATCGAGACTATCCGCCTCGCCCCCATGATGCCGACATTGAGGCTCCTCATCACCCCTATGACGTTCTTCTCGGAATCAGGCAGGTCGGAGGCGGCCCTGAGCATGTACTCCAGCTTCGGGTCCTCCCCCTTCGTCCTCTCGAAGGTCATCATGCTGACCTTCTGGGCGTAGGCGAGTATCCTCTTCGCCGTCGGGATCCTGTACTCCGGGAAGTTCTTGGCAATGTCCGCGAGGGTGACGCCCTGCGCCTCGAGGCTCCTGTCCTCGTATGCCCTGAGGAGTATCAGCCTCGATGCCTCCTCGTACGCGTCGATCTCCTCCTGGCTGAGCTCCCCCACATCCATCTCGACGCGCTCCTCTATGTAGGCCATGACGTCGTCGAGATAGGCGTAGGGTATCCCCGCGATTCTGAACGCTTCCTCCTTGGTGACCGCGCGCTTGTGGGAGTGCTCGAATTCGAGGACGGCCCTTGCGTAGTCCTCGATCTTGAGCTTCTTGACGAGCTCGTCCGCCTGCTGCAGCCCCTTCTTGGAATCGCTGTCGGATGGATTCAGTGCTATCGCATGCTCGTACGCCCTCAGGGCGGCCTCGGGCTTTTCGAGCCTCAGCAGCGCGGTCCCCTTCAGCTGCCAGGCGCCGGCGAGCTCCTTGTCGATCCCGATCGCCTGGTCGTATGCCTGCAGCGCGTCCTCGGTCATTCCCAGCGCATCGAGGGACTTGCCCTTGCTAACCCAGATCGCCGCTTCGTCCGGGCTTATCTGGATCGCCCGATCGAAGTCGTCGATTGATTCCCGCAGCTCCCCGAGCGAGGTGTGCAGCTCCCCGATCCTCATCCAGGTGGAGGCGTCCGAAGGGTCGCGGCGCAGTACCTCCTGGTAATGCACGATCGCCTCCCTCGGCTTGGAGAGCATCTCGCAGGCCTTGCCCATGTGCTTGTAGATCTCCTTCTCGTCCTTGGACTCCTCGAGCGCCTTCTCGTAGCTGGCGAGCGCCTCCTCCGGCCTGTTCAGCTTCAGAAGCGCGTTCCCCCTGTACTTCAGCGCGGAATAGCTGTGCGGGTCCAGGGACAGCGCGGTATCGAACGACTTCAGCGCCTCGTCCACTCTCTCCAGGGTCGCCAGCGCCCTCCCCTCGTTCACCCTGTACTCCGGGGAGATCTGGCTCTCTTCGATCGCGTGTCGGAACACCTCGAGCGCCTCGTCGGTCTTCCTCATGGCGAGCAGCGCCTTCCCGTAGTTGTTGAGCAGCAGCCCGCTCCTCTTCGTCAGCTCGAGGGCGGAAAGGAAAGCATTCGCGGCAAGTTCGGGCCGATCGGTGATGAGCAGTATCTCCCCCTTCCTGTTGATGATGTCGACGTCCTTCGGGTTGGCAAGGAGTATCTCGTCGTAGATCTTCAGCGCCTCTTCCAGCTGTTCCAGCCTCTCGTTCGCGAGCGCCATGTTGATCAGCGTCTGCCTGTCGCCGGGCATGAGCATAAGGATCTTCTCCCCCGCCCGTATGACCGCGGCGTGGTCCTCGAGCTTGATGAGCGAGGACTCCTTGAGAAGCAGCAGTTCGAGGTTGTCCGGGCGCAGGGACAGAGCGAGGTCGAACGAGGCCAGCGCGTTCTTCGCGTCCCCCATGTCCAGGCACGCCTTCCCCTTGTCTGTCAGCGCGTCGGCGTCCCTCGGGTTCAGCCTGAGGATGTCGTTGCACACCCTGATGGTCCCGTCCGGGTTCCTCAGCTTCACCATCACGTCCTTCATCAGCCTGAGCGCGTCCATCGAGTCCGGCGAGAGCCTGAGCACCGCAGAGAGCGGGGTAAGTGCGTCTATCGGGCGGTTCATCCTCATGAGGATGTCAGCCTGGAACATCAGCGGAACTATGTCCTGCGGGCGGAGCATCGACACCTTGACGAAGCAATCGACCGCTTCCTGGAACCGTTCAAGCCGCGATAACGCGAGCCCGAGCTGGAAGGTCGCGTCGGCGTCCTTCGGCTCCGCTGCTATCACCTTTCCGAAGCCGGTCGCGGCCTCCTCGAAGCGGCTCAGGTCCATCAGGGCGAGCCCCCTGCTGAACTGCGCCCCGCGGTCCTTGCCGTCGAGCGACAGGCTCTTGTCGAGCGCTTTGAGCGCCTCATCCGGTCTCTTCCTGGCGAGTTCCGCCTCCCCGAGTATCCGCCAGAGCTTCGGTTCGTCGCCGGCCCGCTCCAGTGCGCGCCTGCTCGTCTCGGCGCACTCATCGTAGCCGCCGCTCTTGTAGAGCGCTACAGCGAAATCGAAAGCGATGATCCTGTCCGAAGTGTCGACGTTGAATGCCTGCCTGTAGGACTCGATCGCATGCTGAAGGTCGCTCAAGTGGTCGTAGGCGACCGCCTTGTCCAGCAGCGCGTGCTTGTTCCCCGGGTCGACCTTGATGATCCTGCTCGCGACGTCGACGACCCCTTTGTCGTCTCCCAGCATCTTGAGCGCCTCCTTCATGCTGGACAGGACGGCGACGTTCCCCGGCTCGACCCTGAGCGCCCTGTCGAGCGACTTCACGGCCTCGTGGTACTTGTTGAGCTTGATCAGGGCGAGCCCCTTGTCATGAAGGGCGGAGGGGTCGTTGGGGTTCCTCTTCAGTATGCGGTCGGCCCACCCTATGACCTCCTCGTCCCTGCCCAGGTTCTTGGCGGTCTCCTTGAGCTTGACCAGTATCGGGTGCTCATCCTTCGACAGGCGGAGCGCCTCTTTCAGGGATCCGTAGGCGTCCTCGAACCTGCCCAGCTTGAAAAGCGTGTCCCCCTTGTCGACAAGGCAATCCAGGTCCTCCGGTTCGGCCGCGAGTATCTTCGAGCAGCACTCGACGACCTCCTCGTTCTTGCCGAGGGCGTGGAGCACGACGTTCTCGTTGCGCAGGACATCGAGGTCCGCCGGTGATATCGCGAGCGCCTTCTTGAACGATTCGAGCGCCGCCTCGAAGTCCTTCTTGCCGCTCTCGAGCACTCCCAGCTCGTTCCAGATGTACTTGTTCCCCGGGTCGACGCCGGCGCCCTTCTTCAGCGTCTCGATCGCGTCGCCGGCCTTGCCAGAGTCCTTCTGGATCCTGGCCTTCAGGATCCATCCCTCGATGCAGCCCGGGTCGATCGAAAGGACCCTTTTGACGGACTGCATGGCCTCCTCGGCCCGCCCGTCATCGAGCAGGGCTTTGGCCTTCCCCATCCAGGCGTCCCTGTCGTCCTGCTTCATCTGGATGGCCTCCTCGAAGACCTTGACCGCATCGGAATACTTGCGGAGGGAGGCTAGCGCGTTCGCCTTCCCCTCGATCAGCGCGATGTCGTTCGGGTTCAATTGGATGAGCAGATTGAATATCTCTATGTCTCCGGGGTCTATCTTGGAGGCCTCCATCAAGCTGGCCGAAGCGCCTTCCTTGTCCCCTTTGGCCTGGAGGATCCTTCCCTTCTCCAACCTGAAGCGCTTGTCCTTGGGGGCGAGCTTTATCGCGGCCTCTATCTCCTTCTCTGCGTCGGCCAGCATGCCGGCATGGCGCAGCGACACTGACAGCGAGTACCTCGCGTCCGTGTTCTTCGGGTCGAGCTTGCTCGCCGAGCGCGCGAGCTCCACCGCTTTCTTGTATCTCTTCAGGGTGATCTCGCGGAGCGCCACCTTGGATATGAGCGCCGAGAACTCCGGCTTCATCTTCGATATTTCGTTGACGATTTCATTGATCTCGAGAACGAGCCGCTCAAGCCGCTGCTCCGCGTCCGGGCTGGATGATGAAATGAGCTGGTCGATTTCCGCGAGAGAGCGCTCCATCTTGCCGAAGGCTCTGTTCTCCCTGTCTACAACTGAGCCAAGAAAGCCCATCCCGTCACTCCGATGGTCAGTGAAAGCAAATGCTAAGATAAAACCCTTCTTCTTTGGGCAACACCTGCCACATCGATTGCCCCGACGGGGCCGCACCGTGAGGGCTTTTCTCAGCTACTTCTTCGGCGTCTGCTCTTTCTCAGAACCCTCTTTCTTCCGGCGCATCAATAGGAGCCGCAATGCGACGACAGCGGCGGCAGCGGCGGTTATGAGCGCGATGTCTGGCAATGGTCCAGCAGGGCCGCTGAAGCTGAACAGATTGGTGTCTACGGTGAAGGTCACATTGTCGCTCGAGCCTATGTTCCCGGCGAAATCGACCGCCCTGAGCCTCAGGGTGTGCGCCCCGTCATCGAGCGAAATCTCCAACTTCGTCGCATTGCCTATCGGGGTGAAAGGGCCGCCGTCCATGCTCATCTCGTAATGTTCGATGCCTGATGTCGAGTCGCTCCCCCGCCAGCTCAGACTCACTTCCTGCTGGTTTATTATTGATGGCAGGTTATCAATGATACAAGTGGGCATGCCGGTATCGATCTTGAATATGTACGTCTGGATGGCCTCTTCGTTCCTCGCTTTGTCCTTTGTAAAGAACTCAAAGGTAGTGTTGCCTTCATTCGATATGATCAGCTGGAAAGAGTATGCCGTCCATCCGCCAGAGGTCCCAAAGCGGTAGTAGGTCGCGTCAACGCCCAGGCCGATGTCGGTGGCGGACAGGTTCATTGTCGCCACAGACCTGTACCAGCCGTTCTCTCCCACCGTCCCCGAGATGGAGTAGTTGGTGACCGGCAGGAAATAATCCCAATACGAAGGTGCGGGCGTGACCAACGGATAGTCGTCCTTCGTGCTCGTGATGTCGTATGGTATGTCGACTATCCCCCAGGGGGCCGCGTTGTCCGGAACGGTCCAATCCATCCAGAAGTTGCCGAACCCATGTGGCGAGCCTATCGTGTTCCACTTGTCATTGGTGCCGCCGTCATAAGCCTGGGCGTGGGATGGATTGTAGAGGCTGCCCGCGCCGTTGTTGTAGGCGAACGAGTTGTTCCAGATCATGTTGTTGCTGCCAGAGTTGATGAAGATCCCGCGGTTGATGTTGTCATTGACGAGGTTGAGCTGCAACAGGTTGCTGCCTCCTCCTAACAGATATACTCCGTAGACGTTGTTCGCGAAGGTGTTGCTGTGAACGTTGTTGCTGTATGCATTTTGAAGCCGCAGGCCGCCCATCGCGTTAACGGTGCATGTGCAGTCCATGATCTCGTTGCCATCGGACGCGTCTATCAATGCGCCATAGTCATTGTTCGATGAGCATGTGTTGTTGGACAACACATTGCTGTCCGATGACAATAGGGAGATTCCCTCAAGATTGTTCGAGGAGCAAGTGTTGTTGCCTATGTAATTGTCATAAGATGATTCAAGGGATATGCCGTTCCGGTCGTTGTTCGAACAATTGTTGTCAGAGATTACATTGCTGCTAGAAGCTGTGATGTAGATTCCGCTTCTCACATTGGATGCGACTTCGTTCTTTACGATGTCCCCATGCGTGCAGTTCTTGATGTACAGCCCCTCATAGTTGTTGGAAGCAACAGTGTTGCCGGAGATCGTCGCATTCTCACTCGAGAGCGCATCTATGCCTCGTATCTGATTCAACGACACTGTGCTATTCATCACATCGAAGTCCGAGTGTTCAACATTGATGCCAGTTCTGACGTTCGAGAATATTCTGCTTCCTGAGATGCCGGTGTTCAGGCAATTGGACAGGAATATCCCGGCGAAGCCGTTCGAGGAGGAGTTCACATTCGTCGCATTCTGATTCACGCAGGATTTCAGGTACATGCCGTACCAAGTGTTGAACAACGAACTGATGTTGGCGGCATTCGAATTCAAGCAGGAAGATAGGTATATGCCGGTCCTGCCGCTCGATTGCACTGCGCCTCCTTCGATGGTGACATTGCTGCAGAATTCGAAAAAGATGCCGTTGAAGCTGTTGTTCTTGACTGAGGAGTTCGTGACGCTGATTTCGGTCGAACCAGTGATAAAGGTGCCGTTGAAATGATTGGATGACACAAGGCAGTCTGCGATCTTGACATCGGAGCAGTTCGTGACGAGCACGCCCTCACCCCAGTTGCCGGAGCAATTGTCGCCGACCAGCTCGCCGTGCGTCACATTATGCAGCTTTATCCCCGCATGGTGCAAAGTAGTGGCGTTGTAGAGCGAGCAGTTGCGTATGGAGAAATCCTTCGTGGTATTGCCAATGTAAATCCCGTTCGAAGAACCGCCGGCGTCTATCTCCCACCCCTCGATCACATACGGATCCAAAGGGGTTCCGCTCCCCCAAGTGACGCCGGTAGAGTTATTGAAGCCTGTATCTCCGTCGATGGATATGGGGGCGCGCGGGGTGTATGCCTCTATCGAAGCTCTCTCTGGCGCGGAATCGCGGACATCAGGGGCGATCGAAGTCAGCGTTACTGCCGATGCAAATAATAAAAGCACTATTGCCAACAGCGAGCCCGATTTCAATCGCTTCATCCTGTAAAGACACTCCAAGCCTTTCTAATTAAGTATCTCATTAAATAAAGATTGGTAACATCCCTCGATACTGGGTGTCGCGCATGGGACCGCAGGGGCGTAGCCCCCCGTTTTCGTTATGATTATGCCAAACGAGTGACTGTTATGTGGTCTTCGCCATAGTTGCCCGCGGCATCCTTGACCGTCACCGTTATGACATTCTCCCCGATTCTAAGGTCAATGGCCTGGGCGGACCAGGTCAATTTTGTCAACCCGAGTAGCGCCGTCCCCGACGCGCTGTTTGCAGAATTGATCCATTCCACGCTCTCGATTCCCCGGTTATCAGATGCGCCGCCAACGAGGCTGATGTTATCCGCGTGAGTGCTGTATGTCGAACTCCTCGTCGGCATCTTTATGGTGCAGTTCGGGGCCACAGTATCGAGATAGATCGTGATATTCGCGTGCTTGATGTTGCCCGACCTATCCCACGCTTTCAGGTCAATCAAGTTCTTGCCTTCGATCAGTACGATCGACGTGGAAGCCCAGGAGCTGAGGTCGCTGGATCCGCTGCAATTGCCGTTCTCGTCGGTGGCCTTGTTGGTCCATCCAATGCCGCCCAATCCAATGTCGTCGTATGCACTTCCAGATATGGTGATAAAGCCTGTATTTGTGACGTACTCCGCTTCCTTGGTCGGGGTCTTGATTGCAATGGTGGGAGGATTGGAATCGATTTTCACAACTAGCGATACTATCGCAACAAATGAAGACAAGAATACGATGATTATGACCAGCACTAGTATTTTTCCTGACAATCCAAGAACCATATCGGCCACCTTCCTGTGATTTCCAATCCCTCGGCTATGTTATTGGACAATTTAAATCTTCTTTATTCGTGGGACATCGTGGCCGCACCTTCGGATCGCCGGGCTAGCAGTCTGATTGATTATTCAATCCGCCCACATTGACGGACCCTCTCTCCACGCACAAGATGATATTGCCAGATGCATTTTCCATAGGGGGCAGTCTCTCAAAGATTCAATAAAAAGGGGGAAAAAGCATATGCCAAATCGTCAGACAGAAAGATTAGAGCTTTTCCTATCACTCAAGCAATCAACTACAGTTGATTAGAGAAAATGCATGTGGCGATTTTTTCCAATAGCCAGCAAGGTAATTTTTTCAATTATTTTCTTCGATTACGACATTTGAGATATGTATAAATACGCGTTGATTCCATGTACCCTCCGCGACTGACAAAACGTCAGACGACAAGGATGGGATGACCGTGTGGTCAAAACGCACAAGGAAAGTAGCCAGACCGACGACAGAGATCATCGAGTGGATGCGAACTCACACGATAGGTGACCTGAAGGAAATTGCATCCAGAGCAGAGACGGATGGAGGAGACGCAAGTTCGGTGAAGCGCCTTCTCGCGGACCTCGAATCACTCGAGCACATAAATGCCGGAATGAGCGAGATCAATATGGCCAACGATTCTGGCGTTTTAGCCCAATGAGGTGTAGGGAACTCAGTGAAATCTCTGGTAAACAAAGAAAGACGGTGAGCAAGTGAAAACGAAACCAAGGAAAGAAATCGGAGCGTACAGGGGCCATGCAATCGAGAGGCTCGAGCAAGAGAACGATCCTCACGAGATTCCAGAGGAGCATGGTACGAGCACATTCTATGAGTGCGGCGTCTCGCTGGTCGAGATGAAGGAGACGGTCTAGTCGCATAAAAGATCAAGCCATAACCCCCCAAAAAACAACAAGCAAACCCCAAGTTGGTAGAGGGTCCGCGGCAACTTGTGAAAGTGCAGGTGCCGGGATTTGAACCCGGGCCGTTGGCTCTCTTCCAACCCCATATATGCTTTTGAGGCCAGATGGAAGGCCAAAATCCTAACCAGCTAGATTACACCTGCTTATCGACCTGACACAAAACTGGTCAAGGCACAAATAGATTTCTCTGCCGGGAACGATTGCGGCCGCGGCCGACTCGCCATCATCCCATGGCTGGATGGCTGTCGGAGACGCGCTTGACCTTGCTCTCAGCCTCCCTGACCGCCGACAAACGGTCGATCAGCTTCTGAGCGACCTCCTGCGAGTCCAGCTCCTGCAGGACGCCCTCGATTATGTCCGAAAGTCCGGAAGCCCTTCCCAGGAAATTCTCGTACTTCAGCCTGGCGCTCGAAATGCTCCCCAGTTGTTTCACAGCGTACGCTCCCCAGGCTTCCTGGAGCTTCGCGACAGTCTCGTTGACCTCGTTCCACGCAACAGACACCTTCTCCCGGCTGCTTATCAGGGAGTCGGCAAATTTTGAGACGGATTCCAGTCTGCCCTTCTCATCAGTGGCCCTCGATAGGGCGCGCCCCTGCCTAAGCGAGAGCCTGATTAGGGCGTGCTCCTCCTCGCTCATTATGGTGTCAAAGTTTTTCAACGCCCTGGTCACCGCATATTCGATTGCGGCCACCTCTTCCTCTGCCATCGGCTAGTAGATGCAGGAGGCCGGAAATAAAACTTGACAAAAAAGAGGGCGGGATGAGCGCCGTTGTAGGCACCCATCATAGGGAGCACGAAACGAAATCAGAAGTTTGGGAAGCAATCGGATTTCGTTTCATGCGGGATGCAATTCATCGTCAGTTGCCATATCCTCGCAGCCCAGGAGCGCGTACACTTCCTCCCAGCTGCAATCGTCGCAATCAGCGCTCATCATTTTACACTTCACCTGCGTAGTTCCAATGGCAACGGGAGGATATACCCCTATGACCCGGGGGTGGGCGAAAATAGTAGCCAGCATTATCTGTGATGGCGAATGTGCACGGCCTCTCCCCTTTTCAGGACGGACATGCTCGCGCTATTCATCCTCGCCGTGCCCACGGCCCTGACTTCCCCGGCATGATGCACATAGACCTCATCGCCGACCCTTATCTCCGGCGAGGAACCGATGACCCCGATTGCGAAGATGTTCGTCTTCGGGGCGAAATCGTCGATCTCGACCCCGTATTTCCCGGATCTGGCGAGAGCTTCGCCTCCCTCCATTGTCAGGGAAAGGCTGCCTTTGTCTGGGACGAGCGAACAGAGCTGAACATCCTCCCGGAAAATCTTGATCACAGGGAAGCCCCCTTTGGCGATGCCCCCTTCCATGAGGTGCTGCGACGCTTTGCCGAACTGGTATGATGCGAGGGCCGCCATCTCCTCCAGCGTCTTCTGGCTCCAGCTCGGCTTCTTTACCCCGTCCCTCAGGGCCGACAGAGCTTCGGTCAGCTTCCCGAGGCTCTCCTTGCTCGTGACGCTCTCCCCGCCCGTTTTGATCGCGCCCAACGGGGACAGCATGTCCGATAGGAAGCCCATCTCGACATCTAGATGCGCGATCACATGTGCGTACTTCCTCTTGGAGAGCAGGCATTCGAGCATCTCCCTTGAAATCCTCATCTCGTCCTCGTCCCAGTGCCCGGTGACAGGTATGTCGTACTGCTGCGCTGGATAGACCGTCTCGAGCTCCCTGGGGACGATCCCCAGCGGGGAGGTGACGATGACCTCGTGCACGGACGAGCCGACGCCCGAGTTCCTAATCGCTTCCCTGAACATGCGGTGCGTCTTTGACATGGAGTAAGGCTTCTTCGCAGAGCACGGCAGGAGCACCAGGATTTCCGGCGAGGCCGGCGGGACGTACCTCGTCCTGAACCGTTCCCTGTACCGCCTTATGTCGGGGCGCCACAGGGATTCCTTCGAACTCGCAAGGAACGCGCCCCCGTATGTCGGGGTCCACTTCTCGAAGGCCGGATACTCATCGAGATCCGCATACCTCAGCGCCTCTATCATCCACGCTTCATGTCTCGCTCGGAGCTCTACCAGCTGCCTGAGGGTGCCGTTGCGAATGGCATCCCTGACGACCGCGAGCTCGTTCTCCAGCTGGCGGAGGTTGTGCTTCACGACCGCCTGGCGGTCAGGGTCGCTCCCTACGCCCGTCAGCTTCACGAGCTCCTCGGACCCGGCCGACATCACCCTGCCGTTCACTATGACCTGGCCCAGCGACGACCTCACGAGCGTCCCGTAGGAGTCCACGAGGTCGACGCCGAAGTAGCAGAGCAGCGCGAGGTTCAAAGGGTCGGCGACGCCCGGGGCGTACACGGCCCTGTCCGGCCCGACCCTTCCTCTCAGGTTCGCGAAGAACCTCGCGAACTTCCTCGGTTCCCTGCTCAGCAGGATGGAGTCGCCCACCGGGACTATCTCCCCGGTCGCGCCGAACTCCTCTTCCGAGGAGAATACCGCGCGCAAGCCTCCCTCGCGCGTGCAGGCGCCCAATCCGGCCCCCCTGAAGCCCGGATTTATGCCGGCAGGGGCAGCTGCCACCTCCCCGAAGAACCCGGACTGCATGACATGCAGCGCGTTCCTAGCGCCCTGCGCGGCACGGTCGCCGATGGTCGCCCTGGCGAAAGTCGGCGGATCTACCCCCTCCGCGGAAATGTAGAGGACGTCCGGGGTCTCCAGATCAAGTCCGTCCGAGCGTAAGGTGGCGATCCGCGCGAGCCAATTCTCGTACGATATCTCTATCATTGCGCGGGACGATTGCTGTCCATCTGAATAAACTTCCGCCAGGCGTCCATGCTCGGGGAAAGGCAGACGACGGCCGACCGAGCGACAATTTCCCCCGGGAGATGGAAAAGGATAAGTATTGTCATGAAGTAGTTGATACCAATGAAGGCCGCGATCGCGAAGATCCTTTCTGGCAATGGGACATGCAAGGACGTGCTCAAGTGCCTTTTCGGATTGGGCGAATTCGAGATGACGGTCTATAAGGGGCTGTGCAAGCTCGGGTCGTGCAGGGCCGACGAGCTAGCCCCGTACCTCAAGAAGGACAAGAGCACCGTGTATCGAGCGCTGCAGAAGCTCGTCCTCGCGAGCATCGTGACAAAGGAGACTGGGACGCTGAAGCGCGGAGGGCATTTCCACCGCTACACCGCCGTCCCCCCCGAGGAGATACGCGAGAAGATCAAGACCTGCACCGACGAATGGTTCGAGAGCGTGAAGTTGGCGATAGAGAAGTTCGACATCGCGTAAGTGCCAGTAGCCCCCGGCCGAGAATGTATTTATTCATAGAACGGATTACATGCCCGATGTCGCAGGGGTTCAAGGGCAGCGATCTCGTCGCGATCCGAGATTTTTCCAGGGAGAAGATCGAGAGGGTAATGGACCTGGCCGAGAAGATGATCCCCATAGCCCAGGGGGAGGAGAGGAGCAATCTCGCCGCCGGGTATGTGCAGGGTTCTCTGTTCTTCGAGCCTTCCACGAGGACGAGGCTGTCCTTCGCTTCGGCGATGGCCAGGCTGGGCGGGACGACCCTCGGCTTCGACCAGCCAGGCGGCTCGTCTGTCCAGAAGGGGGAGACGCTCGCCGATACGATAAGGATGGTTGACACTTACTCCGACATAATCGTCCTGAGGCACCACGCGGAGGGCTCGGCGAGGCTCGCGGCGCACTTCGCCAAGAAGCCCGTGATCAATGCAGGCGACGGGGCGGGGCAGCACCCGACGCAGACGATACTGGACCTTTTCACGATCAGGAAGGCGAAGAAGAAGATCGAAGGGGTCAACGTCGCATTGGTCGGCGACCTTAAGTACGGGCGGACGGCGCATTCCCTCGCAGAGGCGCTGGCGCTGTTCGGGGCGAACCTGATGTTCGTCGCGCCACCGGCGCTGCAGATGCCGAAGGAGACACTCAGGTCGGTCGAGAAGCTCGGCGCCACTCCGAAGGTCGTGGAGTCGATCGAGCAGGCGCTGCCGGACGCCGACGTCATGTACGTTACGAGGATACAGAAGGAGCGGTTCCCGGACCTGGCGGAGTACCACAAGGTCGCGGGCTCCTACAAGATCAACAACGCGCTGCTCAAGGACGCAAAGCCGGAGCTGTCGATAATGCACCCGCTCCCGAGGGTGGATGAGATAAACCCGGAGGTCGACCAGACCTCTCACGCGCTCTATTTCCAGCAGGCGTTCTACGGGGTGCCGGTGAGGATGGCGATCCTCGCGCTCCTGCTCGGGGTGATCGAATGAAGGAGTTCAGGGTCACGCCGATCCGGAACGGAACGGTGATCGACCACATCAACGTCGGCATGGCGCTCAAGGTCCTGAAGATAATCGGGATCAGGGGGGAGAATGTCCAGAGCACCGTCAGCGTGCTGCTCCACGTGCCGAGCAAGAAGGAGGAGTGGAAGGACATCGTGAAGATCGAGGACCGCGAGCTCGATCCGAGGGAGCTCGACAAGATAGCGCTCATATCGCCCAACGCGACCATCAACATCATCAGGGACTACAATGTCGCCGAGAAGTTCGTCGTGGAGGTTCCCGACGTCGTGAAGGGCATCGTCAGGTGCCAGAACCCGGGGTGCATCACCAACCTGAACGAGCCGATCGAGCCTGAGTTCATCGTCGAGTCGAAGAAGCCGCTGCTTCTCAGGTGCATCCACTGCGACCGCATAATGACGGACGTTTCCGACTACCTGATATGATCGATCGCTTCCAATCATGGCTTCTAGGGGGCTAGCTGTGACGCAACTGAAGTACCATCCCGACAGATGCATCGGCTGCGCCGGCTGCGAGCTGGTCTGCGGCCTGCAGAGGGAAGGCCTGCTCTCCACCATGACCTCTAGCATCATGTTCCACGTCGAGGAGGAGCGGGGGTACTACGGGATCATTCTCAAGAGGCAGGGGGGCGAGCTGCTCCTCGGCAAGCCGGAGGGCGTGGAGGTCAAGCGGCCGGGGGAGATCGCCGGAGGCTCCGCCTCCGCGAAGCCGATAGCCATGCGGCCGGCCTGCGACATGTGCAAGGGCAAGCCCAAATGCGTGATGTACTGCCCCACCGGGGCGCTCGAGGAGGGATGAGCGCGCCGAACCTGTTCCACGGCAAGATGCTGCTCGTCGACCTCTCCGACGGCACGACTGAGGAGCGCGACCTGGAGGACGACCTCTTCAAGAGGAGGATCGGAGGCGCGCCGCTGCTTTCCACCATGACGAAGAAGGACGGGATAAGCCTCGGCTGCGGCCCGCTGACCGGGACTCCGTGCCCGGGGGCCAGCATGGCCGTCGCCTGCGTCGAGAAGGACAGGAGGCACAGGTTCGCGCCGGTCATGCTCGACGCCGGCCTGGAGCTGAAGCTCTCCGGGTTCGACGTGATCGTGGTCGAGGGGAGATCGGAGACCCCCGTGTATCTATGGATAAGGGACCAGGTCGCGGACCTGGTCAGAGCGGACAAGCTTGCGGACAGAGACTCCTGGGGCGCGATATCCGCGATAAGGAAGGAGCAGGGCGACCAGAGGATACAGGTAATCTCGTCGTCGAAAGGCCCGTCGGCCTCGCTGAGCTACGTCTCAGGCTGGGACGGCATAGGGTTCGGGGGCGCCATGCGCGACATGAACCTGAGGGCGATAGCCGTCAAGGGGATGAGCGAGGCCCCGGTCGGCAATCCTGAGGCGCTGCTGGCGAAGGGCTCGGAGATGATGAAGTCGTCCGCCAGGCTGATCGGGGACAGGGGCGGAATAGCCAGCCTGCTGCCGCAGGAGGCGGCGAAGCGGCTCAGTGGGGTGGGGAGGAACCGCGCATGCTTCTCCTGCCCCTACCCCTGCATGTCCTATGCCGAGTCCGGCGACGGTTCCCACCCGCGCTTCCTCCTGATGGACCAGAAGTCCATCGCCCACCTTTCAAAGACATCCGGACAGGAGGTCGATGTCGTCAGGAAGCTCGCCGGGCTGCACAGGGTCGGCGAGCAATCCTGGGGCGCCGGGGCCAACGGCACCTACGAGACCATGACGGACGGCGTCGGGGAGTACGACCTCATAGCCGCCGGGTACGTCCTCGGCATATGCCCGCGCTTCCTGGGGCTCATACAGGCGCCGCTCTCATCCTACTGCGAGCTGCTCGGGATAGGTCTGGGCGAGCCCGTAGCGAAGGATTCTATACTCGCGCTCGGCAATTCCCTGCTCGCGGAGGGGGCGAAATGAAAGGGGAGCGCGTCGGGCTGATCCTCCTGACCGGCATGCCAGGTTCGGGCAAGGAGGAGTTCGTCAAGGTCTGCGAAAGGCGCGGCATAAGGGTGCTGCGCATGGGGGACTTCGTGAGGGCAGAGGCGACCCAGAAAGGGCTCCAGATGACCGACGCGGAGATAGGGGGGCTCGCGCAGCGGATGCGCGAGAAGAAAGGGTTCGACTACTGGGCGACGAGGACCGCCGAGGCTCTCGACGACAGGCTGACGCTGATAGATGGGCTGAGGGGGAGCGCCGAGTCCCAATACTTCAGGAGCCGGACAGAGGCAGGGACGACCGTCGTCGCCATCCATTCATCCCCGCAGGTCAGATACCAGCGCCTGACGGCGAGGGGGAGGAGCGACGCCCCGAAATCCTTCGAGGAGTTCGAGATCAGGGACGTCAGGGAGCTGCGATGGGGGCTCGGGGACGTCATCGCGAGGGCCGACCACGTCATAGTCAACGAATCAACGATCGAGGAGTTCCAGAAGAGGACGGAGGCGGTGCTCGACGAGATCGTCAAGGGAATCAGGGCGTGAGTTCCTCTCCGTGAGGCCGTGCGGGAGGGACCTTTTCGAGCTGATACCGAAGAGGCCGCTGAGCGTCGACCTTCATGCGGCTTCGAAGGCGCTCGCCGCCACGGGGTACACCGTGTCGGAGGTCTCGGAGATGGCGTTGACGGCGAGCGGGCCGCACGAGGTGAGCATCTTCCCCAACGGGAAGATGATGGTGTTCCCGGCGAAGACGAACGAGGAGGCCGAGCGGATCGGCGAGGCGCTGCTCGAAGCGCTGATGTCCGAGGGCGGATGCATCTCGGAGGATGATTCCTGACCATTTTCTTGGCAAGAATGCGCGGATTTCGAACTGAGAACCCCGGCTGAGGCGCATAGCTATATACATCTCCTTTTCTCATCGGAAAAGACAAGGTAGCGCGGGCTGGCATCATGGCGTCTGAAGGGATAATCCACATAGAGAACCTGACCAAGGACTTCGGGATAGTCCGCGCGGTCGACAACCTCTGCCTCGATGTGAAGCAGGGGACGTCGGTCGGCTTCCTGGGCCCGAACGGGGCGGGGAAGACCACGACCATCAAGATCCTCACCAACCTGATAAGCGCGACCTCGGGGAAGGCGCACATGCTGGGGGTCGACGTGACGAAGGAGCCCCGCAACGCCCTCGCGAACGTAGGGGCCGTTGTCGAGACCCCTGAGTTCTACCCGTTCCTCACGCCGCTCGAGACCATGTCGTACCTGGGCAGGATCAGGGGGATGAACGCCGGCGAGATCAAGTCGCGCTCGGACGAGCTGCTCAAGACGGTGAAGCTCGCGGAATGGAAGGACAAGCGCATAGGCAAGTTCTCAAAGGGGATGAAGCAGAGGCTCGCGATCGCCCAGGCGCTACTGCACGAGCCGGAGATCCTCATCCTCGACGAGCCGACGACAGGGCTTGACCCAAGGGGGATGGTGGAGATCAGGGACATCCTCAACCACCTGCACAAGGAGGGCTACACGCTGTTCATGAGCTCGCACCTGCTGCCAGAGGTCCAGGAGGTCTGCAACTACGTCGCGGTCATCGACTACGGGAAGCTCCTGGTCTACGACTCGGTCGAGAAGCTCTCCAAGATGGCGAACATGAACCACATCGAGGTCGACCTGGCAGAGGTTCCCTCCAAGGAGGCCCTCGAGAGGATCGCCCTCTTCAAGGACGTGAAGAACATCCAGAGGCCGACGCCTCTGCGGCTCTACCTGGAATTCACGGGCGACCCGAGCCTGAGATACCTGTTGCTCAAGGAGATGCTCGCCGCGGACATGAAGGTAATAACGTTCAACCCGCGCGGACTGGCCCTCGAGAACCTCTACATGCAGCTGGTGGGTGATTCCAGATGACCGAGGGCGCGCCGACGAGGAGGGAGCCCCCGTCCGACATCAGTCAGATGATCACGGTCGTCAAGTACGAGCTGCTCAAGCACACCAGGAGCAAGAGGCTCATCGGCAGCATAATCGTCATCGCGCTGATAGTCGCCCTGATATACGCGATACCGCCCGCGCTGAACAATCCCTATTCCGGTCATATCACGCAGGATCTGGAGATGCGCCCATTCGGCTTCACGAGCTACGCCTTCCTCAATCACAGCCACCCGGTGAACGCATCGATAGTCATCCACGTCAACGGAACGCTGCTCCCGAGCACCAACTGGAGCTACGACGACGCCATGAACGCGGTCATCTTCATTCAGAACCTAAGCGGGATGCATGTCGTGGCCGACTTCGACTTCAAGCAGCCGGCGAAGGACTTCGCCAGGACGTTCATGCAGTTCACCAGCACACTCATAATCATCTTCGTCACGTTCTTCGGGGCGGACGCCCTGGTGAGCGAATACCAGAACAGGACCGCATACCTGCTCTTCCCGAACCCGATCAGGCGGGAGGTCATGTTCGTCGGCAAGTTCATAGCGAGCTTCATCGCGAGCGTCTGCATGGTCGCGATCTTCTACCTGTCCATAGTCTTCCTCTCGGTGCTTTCCGTCGGAGACGTCGCAACATACCTGCCGATTTCGTTCGGCTTCTCGGCCCTGTACCTCATGGCCTGCCTCGCGCTCGCATACTTCATCAGCTCCGTCATGAAGGGCTCGACCGGCGCGATAATCCTCACCTTCTTCCTGCTGATGATGATCCTTCCGATAGTCCAGAGCGTCGGCATGATCTCAGGCATGAAGATGTGGTTCCTGCTGACGTTCATGGGCGACCTGCCGTACACGACGCTTAGTTGGGACAACCTCCCCGTCGACCATTCCCAGACGGAGTACGGCTTCACCTTCTACAACTTCTACCCGGACCCAGGGACGAGCGTCGCCGTCCTGCTGGCCTACGTCGCGGTTTTCGCGGCGATGGCCATATTCCTCTTCAGGAGGAAGCAGCTCACAGGATGAGCCTGCCGCGCAGGGGCCCATTTTCAATTCTGCAAATGGAATAATTTTTGCCAGCAATTCAAAAAAACCAGGCTTTCCGGGGAAAAGAATATTATGATTGACGTCCATCCCCAGCCAAAGGGATGGGATACGGCTTGAGCGCATTCAGTAGGCTTCAGTCAGTTCAGATTATTCTCTTGCGCCCGGTTGGCCACGGGAGAGGCGGTGCGGGGGCGCTGCGATGATAGAGCTCTGGCAGGCCCTGCTCTACCTCGGGATATGTGGGGGCCTGGGGGTCTTCGCCTACTTCCGCGACATCCTGGATCTGAAGGGGTCGCTCCTCGCGTTCGTCGTCGGCTCGATAATCAGCATCCTCGGCAGCATACTCTGGCTCCTGATGCTCCTCATCTTCCTGTTGACGAGCTTCCTCCTGACGAAATACCGGTTCGAGCTGAAGAAGCAGAAGGGGCTCCACGAGGGATCGCGCGGGGAGCGCGGATACAGGAACGTCGTCGCCAACGGGGTCGTCATGACCGTCATCGCGGTGTTCGCCTGGATCGACGGGTCGCTCATGGACATGGCCACCGCGAGCTTCGTTTTCGTCTCAGCGCTGGCGGTCGCAGCGGCCGACACGGCGGCGAGCGAGATCGGCGTCTTCGACCCAAGGCCCGTGCTCATAACGACTTTCGAGAGGGTGAAGCCCGGAACCAACGGCGGCGTTTCGCTGACAGGCCAGCTCGTCGCTTTCATCGCCGCCGGATTCACCAGTGCGATAGCCTATCTGCTCTTCTCCCTAGATCAGAGCCTTGTGGCGGGCCCTTCGACGATACTGATACCGATGCTCTGCGGGTTCTTCGGCTGCCAGATCGACAGCGTCATCGGCGCGACCATCGAGAGGAAGGGCAAGATCGGCAAGGACGGCAACAACATGATATCGATAGCGTGCGGAGCGCTGCTCGCCTGGCTGCTCTCGCTGGCGATGTGAGCTCATATCAGGTCGACGAGCTCGATCAGGGAACGGACCGTCTCCCCGCCTCCCTCGCTTTTTCCACCGCGGTCAAGCAGGATCGCGCTCATGCCGGCGCGCCTCGCCCCCTCGAAGTCGTCCTTGGGGTCGTTGCCGATGTGCAGCGCCTCGGACGGCGAAGCTCTCAGGCCGCGCAGGGCGCTCATGAATATCCCCTTGTCCGGCTTCCTCACCATCTCCTCGTCGGAGAAGGTCATCCCGCTGAAATAGCCGCCGATTCTCATTCCCTCGAGCACAATCCGCAGAACGCTCCCCGGGGTCCTGCCGGTGTTGGAAATCAGCCCTATGCTGTACCCCTTCCTGGAGGCCGCCTCCAGGACCGCAACCGCCCCCTCCATTAGGACCGGCGGGTATCTGAGTATGGCCTCGGCGTAGATCTTCCTTATCTCCGCGTACTCCTCCCTCTTCAGGCGCGATGCCAGCTGCGGATCCATGCACTTCAGCATGAATAGGAGGTGCTCATCAGTTGGGATGTCCCTGTTCCTCGCCCACACCTCATCGCAGAAATCCCCTGACAGCTTGTATGCCAGCTCGATGGCCCCTGCGTCGTAATCATAGCCGAACGATCCGAGCTTGGACTGCATCTCCTCAACGCGGAGCTTCGCCAAGGACGGGTTCTTCCTAGGAACCTCCTGGACGAGCGTGTCCCAGAGGTCCAGCGTCAGCGCCTTGAAGCGGGGATCGGCCATCGATTCAAGGAATGAGGATGATGTAATTCAAACCTACTGTGATAAATGAATTCCCTGGGGGAGCGCGCGCCGCGTTCCCCCGGAGAATCGTTCTCTCGAAAAAATTCTACTTCTTCCCGGAGATCTTGAAGACTTTTGTGCCGCACTTCGGGCACTTGCCAGTCACGGCCTTCCTCTTGTTCTTCATCGTCACGGGCTTGACTTCGGTTTTCACTTTCTTCCTGCACTTTACACAATACATCTCTTCAGTTGCCATTCGACTTCCCTCACATTAGAATTATGCCCATGAATCTCCTTTCTGCTATATCACAGTATTTCGAGCACGGAAAAGTGGGAAAACGGGGTTTTCGCCCCAAATTCGGAGCGTGCCGGGATTGGCGGGAACTGTCTGAATCTTTATATACGACCTTTCGATTAGTGTTTTTCAGAGTGCGTGACGGCCAAAGCGGCGGGGCCACACCTGGTCTCATTCCGAACCCAGAAGTTAAGCCCGCCCACGTTCTCCGCGGTACTGTGGCGCGCGAGCCCACGGGAGGCCTAGGGCTCTTCGGAGCCTCGGGTGCTTTCAGACTAGATGTACCAGCCCGGTATCTTCGGATATCGGGTCAACTGCATCGTTTGAAATCTGAACGTGCACGGAACGCTGTCACGCGCTCTACTGGTTCTATACCCGCGGTTCCCAGTTAGATGCACTGTTGGAGAAGATTTTATATTCAGAAAGCGCGCTGGTGTCACTCCGGTTGTCTGAGCATGGTTTCTGACGAGGAGAAGGTCATCCTATTCGCGGTCGTTGTGGTGATCGCGGTCGTCGTCGTCTACTTGGAGCTCCGGATAAGGAAGATCGGGTTCGGCAAGAAGGTCTCCTCATCCCGAATCAGGAAGGACCAGGCGTTCAACGCGCTTCATACGACAAAGGCCGTGAGGAACAAGCTCAAGATCGACAGGGTGGACACGATCAAGGCCGACTACATGGTGGAGAGGGCAGAGGGCGCCTACGAGGACCGGGACTACGACTCCTGCATAAACATCTGCAAGCGGGCGCGCGAGGAGCTCCTCAAGAGCAAGCACTCGGGCAACACGTTGCCGGAGGAGCCCACCGCGGGCTCCAAAGCGCCGTACGCCAACGCCGGCCAGAGTGAGACCCCGAGGGTCCCAGCGGCAGGCGTGGACAGCCCCGCCCTGCTGCAGGCAAGGTTCGAGCTGAAGGCGGCCAGGGCGGATCTCGATACATTCTCAGGGGACGGCGGCATCCGGCAGAGGGCGTCCCAGCTCATCGCCGATGCCGAGAAGCAGTTCGAGGCGCGTGATTACCAGAAGTGCCTCTCAGCGTCTTTCAGGGCCAGGAAGCTGATGTCCGGCGAGGAGGTCGATATCAAGCCTGCCGCGAAGGAGCCGGAGAAGACGGAGGGGCCCAAGGAGGCGGCGAAACCCTCGGAGAACAAATGCGGGTCATGCGGCACACTGTACGAGCCGGACGACATTTTCTGCCACTCATGCGGAAAGTCCCTGAGGACCGTCAAATGCGCGTCATGCGGAGCGGACCTGAAGGGATACGAGAAGTTCTGCAGGAAATGCGGCAAGCTCGTTCAGTGATCCTTGCTTTTTCTGATCTGCCTTATTATCGAGAGCGCGAAGACCCCAGCGCCGAAGCCGTTGTCAATGTTGACTATCGCTATGCCGGGGGAGCAGCTGCACAGCATTGCCAGGAGGGCGGTCACACCGTCGAAGTTCGCCCCGTACCCGACGCTCGTCGGGACAGCGACGACCGGTTTGTCTGTGAGCCCCGCGACGACGCTGGGCAAGGCCCCCTCCATCCCCGCGACGACGATCAGCGCGTCCGAGCCGTTGAGGACAGGCATCGACGGTATGATCCGGTGCACCCCGGCCACGCCGACGTCGTAGATCCTTTCGACCTTGACGCCGTACCGCTCGCATATCGCCGCCGCCTCCTCCGCGACGGGTATGTCGGAGGTGCCGGCAGTGACGACCGCCACCCTGCCGCCGATCTTCTCCGAGACCCTTCCAAGGAACACCAGCTTGGCGACGGGCACATACAGGATCTTGCCCTTGAACCGCTTCTTCAGCTGTGCGGCCAGCCTCTTGTCGACCTTCGTGAGGACCGCGGAACCCTGCATCCTCAGGATCCTGCCGGAGATCTCCAGGACCTGCTCGTCCGTCTTCCCTGAGCAGAAGACCGCCTCGGGGAAACCCCTGCGCACGCCCCTGTGGTGGTCCAGCTTTGCGAAGCCCGCCTCCTCGTAGGGGAGGAGCCTCAGCTTCTCCAGCACCTCGTCGACCTCTGCCTCCCCGCTCTCCAGGGAGGAAAGCAGCTCCCTCAAGCGCTTCCTGTCCATCTCAGAGCACCTCGTTCATGCTTCCGGACCTGAACCCCTCTATGTCCAACGAGATGTAGATGAACCCCGCCCCCTTAAACTCCTTCGCGACGATTTCGCGCATCTCTAGCAGGCGCGGCATCTCCAGCGGGTCGATCTCTATGCGAGCTATCTGCCCGTGCGCCCTGACGCGCACCTGGGAGAAGCCGTTCGACTTGAGGAACCGCTCCATGCGCCCTATCCTCTCCAGGAGCTCCTCGGTGATGCGCGTTCCGTAGGGGATCCTCGATGCGAGGCAGGCGGAGGAGGGCTTGTCCCACGTCTGCAGTCCGCGCGACTTCGATATCGCGCGCACCTCTTCCTTCGATATCCCAGCTTCGAGCAGGGGGCTGCTGACGCCCAGCTCCCTCTTGGCCTTCATGCCCGGCCTGGCATCGTCCAAGTCGTCATTCGTGCTGCCGTCGGCGATCGACTTCACCCCCTGCTTGCGCGCGAGGTCGGAGATCGCCTTGAATAGGAGGGTCTTGCAGTAGTAGCAGCGGTCGGCGGGGTTCCTGACGAACCTCTCATCGGACATCGCCGGGAGCTCGATCTCGTACAGCTTGATGCCGATCTCGCCGGCTATCCGCCTCGCGTTGCCCAGGTCCTCGACCGGGTCGAGGGGCGACCTGCCTATGACCGCCATCGCCCTGTCGCCGACCGCCTCCTTCGCCAAGCTGCACACCAACGAGGAGTCGGCACCGCCAGAGAACGCGACCGCCACCGACCCCAGTCCTCGCAGTATGTCCAGAGCGGCCCGCTCCTTGTCGCCGGGATTCATGCTCCGCCCCATTCGATTTCGAATCTATCAGCCTTTCCACGCTCTGGTCGCCGCTCCGGTTGGCGGGCCCCAGCTCCAGCCGCGGCCAGCAATCGCATCCGCCGCAGAACGTATTAAATATCCTGGCATCCGATATTGGAAGACCGAGCGACGGAGGAAAGAACATGTCTGAAGAGAACACAGTGTTCATCGGGAAGAAACCCACGATGAACTACGTACTCGCTGTGGTGACCCAGTTCAACAGCGGGACCAACGACGTCACCATAAAGGCACGAGGGAGGGCCATCAGCCGCGCCGTCGATGTGGCCGAGATAGTCCGCCACAGGTTCATCCAAGGGGTGAGCTACAAGGACATCAAGATCGAGACGGAAGCCATCGCGACGGAGGGCGGCGGCACAGCGAACGTGTCGTCGATAGAGATCTACCTGACGAAGTGATGCAGCTCCGCCGTCGGAGGCGGAAGCCCGTATCGCTCCAGCTCTGGCACCTCAGTTTTTTCGTCATTTAACGAAGGTTCATTTTATCTACTGGTCGCCCCATTTCAAACTGCGATAGATGGGGTCGGGCTGATTTGATAATAGTAAAGCTCGGAGGGTCGGTCATAACCGACAAGGACAGGCTGCGGCGCTTCAGGAAGGCCGCCTGCACGAGGCTGTGCGGCGAGCTGAGGCCCGCAAGGGACGACCTGATCCTGATCCACGGAGCGGGCTCGTTCGGGCACATCCTCGCCTCAAGGGCGAAGCTCAACCTCGGCGTCCCGGACGGCGACCTCAGGAAGCTGCGGCAGGTCGCAAGGATACACGGCGACGTCAGGGACCTTAACTCTAAGGTGCTCTCCTGCATGTCATCGAAGAAGCTCAAGGGCTATTCGCTCCCTCCGCACACGGTGGCGTCATTCGCCGGCGGGGAGATGACGGCATTCTGCCCTGAGAAGTTCGAGATGCTGCTCGACAACGAGATGATCCCGGTCTCGTTCGGCGACGTCGTGCCCGACAGGGAGATGAAGTTCTCGATATGCTCCGGCGACGTTCTGATGCTGGCGCTCGCCAAGCACTTCAGGCCGGCTATGGCGGTATTCGTTGCTGATGTCGACGGCGTCTTCGACAAGGACCCAAGGAAGTACAAGACCGCGAAACTCGTGAGGGAGATATCGCCCGAGAACATCGATTCCATTTCGGCAGGCACCCGCAAGAACGACATGACGGAAGCGATGAAGGGCAAGCTCGCCAGGATGGTCGAGATCGCGGAGCACTGCGAAAACACTATCATCCTGAACGGGAATGCCGAAGGCAGGCTGGAACGCGCCCTGAAAGGGCAGAAAGTGTTATCGACGAAGGTGGTCGCTTGAGCGAACCGAACAAGACGGAGGACAGGAAGCTCCAACACGTCCAGATCTGCTCGACGAGGGACGTCTGCTCGCGGTACAACTACTGGGACGACATCCACCTCGTCCATTCCGCCGCCCCCGAGGTAGATTTCGGCAGCCTTGAGACGGAGACCCACATATTCGGCAAGAAGTTCTCGGCCCCGATAATCATCGCCGCGATGACGGGCGGGTTCGACGTCGGCGAGAAGATCAACGCGAACCTCGCGAAGGCCGCATCGAAGATGCAGATCGGGATGGGCGTCGGCAGCCAGAGAGCCGCGATCGAGAAGCCCTCGCTCGCGAAGACGTTCGCGGTCGTCAGGGACTACGACATCCCGCTCAGGATAGCGAACATCGGTGCGCCCCAGATCGTGCGCGCAGGCGGCTACCGGCAGGCCGCGGACATACTGACGCAGGCGATCAGCATGATAGACGCCGACCTCGTCGCCATACATCTCAACTATCTCCAGGAGGCGGTCATGATCGAGGGGGAGAAGGACGCGAAGGGCCTTCTGCCGCTGATCAAGGACCTCGCCGTCGATTTCCCCATCATCATCAAGGAGACCGGGGCGGGGCTCTCCCCGTCGGTCCTGCAATCGCTCTCGAAGACGAAGATCAAGGGGGTCGACGTCGGAGGGGTCGGCGGCACGAGCTTCTCCGCGGTCGAGTACTACCGCGCCCAGGAGGTCGGCGACACGATGCCGGCCAGGCTGGGCAAGGCATTCTGGAACTGGGGGATCCCCTCTCCGGTGACCGCGGCGATCGCCTCCCTGTACTTCCCGACCATCGCGACAGGCGGGGTAAGGGACGGCCTCGACGTCGCCCGCGCCATCGCGATAGACGCGGCATGCGCGGGGATGGCCAACAAGCTCCTGGTCCCGGCGCTCGAAGGGGCCGAGGCGGTGGCGGACGAGCTCAAAGCCATCGTGGAGGAGCTCAAGGTCGCGATGTTCCTGACGGGCTCGTCGGACATCAAGGAGCTGGCCGCGCTGAATCCGCTGGTGATCGGCCCGACGAAGGAGTGGCTCGACCACCTGACGGCCGAGTAGGCGCCGGGGGCTTGACATGGAATTCAAGAAGGAGTTCGGCGAGAAGATAGTCCAAATCAACAAGGAGGTGGAGGTGCTCCTCTCCGGGGTCGAGAACGACAACCTGAGGAACGCCATGCTGCACTACCCCAAGGCCGGGGGGAAGAGGCTCAGGCCCATCTTCACCATGCTCGTGGCGGACGCGATCAACAAGAGCGGGAAGAAGGCGCTCCCCTACGGCGTCGCGCTGGAGATGGTGCACAACTTCACCCTGATCCACGACGATGTCATGGACAACGACGACACCCGGAGGGGGATGAAGACCACTCACATCGTCTACGGCGTACCGGGCGCGATACTGGCCGGAGACGCGCTGTTCGCCAAGGCGTTCGTCATAGTCAGCGGCATGGACCTGGACGCGGAGCGCAAGAACAGCCTCACGTCCCTGCTCTCGACATCGGTGCTCCTCCTCGCCGAGGGGCAGCAGATGGACATGGACTTCGAGAAGGCGGCGGCCGTGAAGGCCGATGACTACCTCAAGATGATAGAGCGGAAGACCGCCGTCCTGATGTCGGCGGCAGCGCAAGGCGGCGCGATAGTCGCCGGCGCGGGGCTGTCGCTTCAGAAGAGCATGTTCGAGTTCGGCAGGCTGATGGGCCTCGGGTTCCAGATATGGGACGACGTCCTCGACCTGAGGGCGAACGAGAAGACGCTCGGGAAGCCCGTTGGCAGCGACATAAGGAACGGGAAGAAGACGCTCATCATCATCTACGCGCTGGAGACACTGGATGCGGGCAAGCGCGGCAGGCTGGAGCAGGTGCTAGGCAAGGGGGGCGCCTCCAAGGCGGAGGTGGACGAGGCGATCGGCATACTCGACTCCGCGGGGGCGATCGACAGGGCGGAGAGGATAGCGCTTGAGATGATATCCAAGGCGAAGACCCTGCTCGACGACCTCCCGGATGGGGAGGATCGCCAGAAGCTCAAGGACCTCACGGATTTCATGATAAGGCGGGAATGGTAGGCATCGGGCGGGTGGTTGAATGACGGTCCTCCGGCGCGGGGCGGAAGCGGAACTGCATGACGGGAAGTGGCTCGGCCGCGACGTCATCATAAAGCGGCGTACGCCGAAGGGCTACCGCCACCCGGACCTCGACTCCTCCATCCGTTCGCAGAGGACGAAGAACGAGGCCAGGCTCATGCTCGAGGCCAGGACGAAGGGCATCGCCGTCCCGATAATCTACGACATAGACCTCGCGAAGGCCGAGATAACCATGGAACGGATCTTCGGGCCGAGGGTGAAGGATCTGTTCAACGACCTCCCCATGGAGGAGGCGAGGAAGCTCGCCAGGGAGATGGGCAAGGTCGTTGCCATGATGCACACGAGCGACATAGTGCACGGAGACCTGACGACCTCCAACATGCTGATGAGGGATGACGGCGCGATATGCATGATAGACTTCTCCCTCGGGGAGAAGACCGCGGCCCTCGAGAAGAAAGGGGTCGACCTGCACCTGCTGTTCGAGGCATTCCATTCGGCGCACTACATGCGCGAGGAGCTGCTCGACGACCTGCTCGAGTCATACAGGGAGCACTTCGGCGGCGCGGGCGAGGTTATCCAGAGGGTCAAGGAGATCGAGAAGAGGGGGAGGTACACATGAGGATCTCATTCGTCACGACGAACAAGGGCAAGTTCTCCGAGATCGGCAAGATGATCCGCGACCACGGGCACGAGGTGGAGCACATCCCCGTGGCCTACCCAGAGATGCAGGTCGATTCCCTCGAGATGGTCATGATACAGGGGCTGGAATGGCTGATGGACCGCTACGAGCGGCCGATACTCGCGGACGACTCCGGGCTGTTCATCGACGCGCTCGGCGGCTTCCCGGGGGTCTACAGCGCGTATGTCTACAAGACCATCGGCTGCGACGGCATACTCCGGCTGATGGAGGGGCAGGCCAAAAGGACCGCGCGCTTCGAATGCGTCCTCGGCTTCTCCGAGCCAGGCTCCGGGCCCATGCTCTTCAAAGGCATCTCCGAAGGGACGATATCCCAGTCGAAGAGGGGGGCCAAGGGATTCGGATACGACCCGATATTCATCCCGGAAGGGAACGACAGGACCTTCGCCGAGATTCCGGCCGACGAGAAGAACAAGGTGTCTCACAGGGGACGGGCGCTCGAGAAGTTCTTCATCTACCTGGACGAGAACGCTAAGAGTAAAGCCTCATCGGGCGATAGGGGAGGGGGATAAGAATGGGTATGAAGGTCGCCGTAACCGGCTGCGCGGGCTTCATCGGGAGCCACCTGGTGGACGAACTCCTCGGGAAAGGAGCGGAGGTCGTTGGGCTAGACAACTTCAGCTCCGGCAGCATGAGCAACCTCGCCAGCGCTCGGGAGAACGGTGCCTTCGACCTGATCGAGGGCGACATCCTCTGCGAAGAGGATCTGAACGAGCTGATGACCGACGTGGATTCGGTCTACCACCTCGCCGCGAACCCGGACGTGAGGGTCGGCGTGGCCGACACGCAGACGCATCTCAACCAGAACATACTCGGTACCTACAAAGTCCTCGAGGTGATGCGGAAGAAGAACATCAAGTTCATCAGCTTCACTTCGACATCGACGGTCTATGGGGAGGCGATAGAGATACCGACCCCGGAGGACTACGGCCCGATGATGCCGATATCGCTCTACGGCGCGTCAAAGCTCTCCTGCGAGGCGCTCATCTCGAGTTACTGCCATGTCTTCGATTTCAGATCGCTGATATTCAGGTTCGCGAACGTGGTCGGCAGCAGGAGCGGGCACGGGGTCGTGCACGATTTCATCGCGAAGCTCGAGAAGGACCCTTCAAGGCTGGAGATACTCGGCTCCCCGCCTGGCACGGTGAAGTCGTACTGCAGCGTCCAGGACTGCGTCAACGGCATGCTCTCGGTGGAGAAGAACTGCATCGACAGGGTCGGCATCTACAACATCGGCTCCCAGGACATGCTCGACGTCGAGTCGATCGCGAACATCGTCGCCGAGGAGATGGGGCTCGGTAAGGTGAAGCATGTCTGGACCGGCGGGGTCGACGGAGGCAGGGGCTGGGTCGGCGACGTCAAGCAGATGCGGCTCTCGTTGACAAAGATCACATCCGAGGGATGGATGCCGAAGATGAGCAGCGCGGAGGCGGTAAGGGCCGCCGCGAAGGAATTGTTGCGCGAGAAGCGCTGACAACTTTTTTCTTTACTGGCCAGACCGACCATCAGGAATAAATATCGGAGTCATTGTAACCGAGTGTCGTAACAACCAGGCGTTCTCGGGGTAGTGGTCTAGCTTGGTTTATGATTCGTGGTTTGGGACCATGAGGCCGTCGGTTCAAATCCGACCTACCCCACTTCTGACTTTCTGGCTAATTTTCAATTCTGCCGGATTGAAATTTCGCAACAGATGCTTCCCATACCTGTCGCATTTGGGAGAACGCGGTTTCGCTTCTGATCCGCGCATAATACAGTTCCGTGGTTCGAGTGCTCGTATGCCTTAGAGACTTAGAGACGACCTCTATCGATGCTCCGAGGTCTTTGGCTTTCTGAGCGAAGGTGGGCCGGAAATCCTCGATAAAGCTGCGTCTTCTTGGCAAGAAATGCGGAAGAAAAAGCCTCAGGCGTAATCGTCAAAGCATTTATCTCGGCTGAAAAAGGCCTGGAAAGGGTTTATGGGGAGAACAGGGTCAAATTCAACAGACTGGCAGATTTTAAACGCCATCTAGGCCGGCACCAAATCTCATTGGTTTTCCCTCATTGCCTATCCTTAATCAAGCTCACAATCTCATCGACGCTCGGAATCCTGCCCGACGCGACTATTTTTCCGTCTATCGCGAGCCCGGGCGTCGTCATCAGCCCTCGTTCCACGATTTGATCTATATCGGTCACTTTCACGACTTCTACGCTCATTCCCAGCTGCTTGATCGCCCTCATCAAATTCTGCTCGACGCCATTGCATCTGGGACAGCCCGTTCCGAAGATTTCGATTTTCATCTTCTCAAGCCCTCAATGAAATTCTATTTCTACAAAAATTGAAATACCTCGAATAATATTTATTGGTTGTGATTTCAAAAAAAATTGAAGCATCCTGCCTCGCTGATAGAGGGATTCACGATCTACCCGAAGATGTCAGAAAAGCACTCTTGAGAATCGGCGGGATTGACGAACTCGAAGGTAGACTACCGGATGATATGGATGTGACGAGCGAGGTCGAATTCCACAAGGCGCTTTCCGAACCCATACGTTTGCGTATCTTGCTTGCGCTGGACAGACTAAATCTATGCCCCTGTCTGCTGAAAGAGATAACTAACGTTTCGGATTCGAAATTATCGTATCATCTTGGTATTCTAGAGGATAACGAGTTGATAGTCCAAAGACGTCGGCGGAACTGGAGAATATACTCCATTACTGCAAAGGGCCGCCGGTCCATTCGGAATGGGAAGTGATTCTCATTGAACAATTTGGATATGTGAAATAGATGGCAAAACGTAGAAGCGAAGATGCGACTGAGAGGAAAAGCCTCCTGGGGCAGGGGTATAAAGAATGCCCTTCGTGCTCTAAACTTGTTGGACCCGGATCGCTAAGATGCGACGATTGCGGAAGATTGATGTCCAAGGGGCGCAGGATTATTGCTTTTATCGTGGCAATGATAGTCATATCATCTTCAATCATCATTTATCTCAACCTGAATGGCGAAGGACCAGTAGTTTCGGGTGAAAAGCCGAAGATTGACTTCGTTAGCCCAGAGGGACTCTCTGTTGCGTTGAATTCAGAGATAATGATTTGGTTCAATATCGAAATGGACAAGAACAGCGTCGAGTCGGCCTTTTCAATATCCCCGAATATCAAGGGATTGTTCTCCTGGACGGGGAAGGTACTGCATTTCTCTCCATCATCTTCGCTTTCCACCGGAACTAACTACATAGTGACAATCGGCCCTTTGGCTGCTGACAAGCAGGGACAGTGTCTCGATACCAATGCATTTTGTTGGTCTTTCACAACCACAGGTGAGAGCCCACCACCGCCGCCGACCCCGACCAAACGTACAGTCGGATTTGGATCAGAGAATTTCTGGGTCACATATCCAACTTCACATCCACAGGCGGGAGGATCCGTCAACCATCCCTCGTGGGTGGGAACCGCATTGGATTCGAAAATCGTTCTGATACTAGACCATAGCGTTGGATGCGCTCCTTGCGTTCAGATGACGGCGATCTGCAATGCCGTCTATCCTAGCTACTCGTCTGTTATGACCTATTTCGATCTCACCTCGGGCACCACCGAGCCACAGGCATCGGAGGCGTTCGCGACTTATGATCCTACTGGAGGAGTCAACTATATTCCTCTCACAATAATATTGACCAAAGTTAAGGATTTGGCCGGAAATGTCGCCATCGGCTGGCACAGCTGGGAAGGGGTCGTGGATCAGTTGACCCTTGAGAGCTGGATATCGGACGCTTCATCCTATCTCCAGGAGAATGGATAGATGCCGCAGTCCTTTCTATCCGGGCTGCTAAAGTACCTTTCTTTGATTGTTGCGTGTGCGGCAATCTTTGGCATAATCGCCATGTTGTTCTTATTTGGAGGTGCTGGACAGTCAGGTGAAATCGAACTCGCTACAGATTTCCAAGCTTTCGATCAGGTCAAGGGCGAGAACTTCAACCTGTCCCAGCTGAGGGGCAATGTGACGTTGCTCCACTTCACGCAGCTGGAGAACCCATTGTGTCTGGAATGCGAGGAGTACATGACAGGGCAGATGGAAGCCTTTCAAATGATAGAGGAGAATTCCAGCGAGGACATCGAAATAGTCACATTGAATATTCGAAAGAACCCCTATTCGGTTGACGGGTTGTCGATTGCCAGCGATATTTTCGGTGTGAATGTCTCTTGGAGATGGGTGGAGGAGTTCGATCCATTTGTTGCGTCAGCCCTGTTCTCAAAATATTGGGAGATCGAGGGGGGATTCGCAAATCCGACCATTGTTCTGATAAATCCGAAAGGAGACATTGTCGGAGTCTACCACGATTATTGCATGGGCAAAGGGGTCATAGATGGCGTTCAGACCTCGGAATCTCTGTTGGCCGATGCAGAGGCAATCGCATCGGGAGAATGGGACAGCGGCTTCAAGGGCTCAATAATGGCATCTGGTGCGACGCTAGGCGGATTCTTCACCCTAGGAATAATCACTTCGTTCGCTCCATGCTCAATCGCGTTACTTTTCGTTGTAATTTCTTTTATTGCGACACGGAGGCGTGAATCCGCCGTAAGGCGCAACAATCTCAGTGGCTTCCAGGAGGGGCTGGTCGTAGGGCTCTATTTCACACTGGGCACTGCCATTGTCTTTCTTGCATTCGGGTTAGTATTGGCCGAAATCGGGGTGCTTGTCGCCTCATTCGAGTACTTCCAGTTGCTGATAGGGGTTGCCCTTATTCTGCTCGGCATTAATATCGTGTATCCGCTAAGAGAGCCATTGGGAAACGTCATTAGGAAGAGGATAAAATCCAATGCTATCCCAGGGGTGTCGGATGGTTTCATTAAGAAATCAATAAACAGAGTTGCGTCACACTCCCTTCCACTTGCCTCCTTTCTGCTTGGCGTTCTGTTCTCTGTGGGTTGGGCGCCTTGTGCAATGGCCCTAGTGTTGCCTATCTTGATGATAGTCGTTGCCAGCGGCACGGCGGTCATAGTGAGTGGCGCATTAATGTTCGTTTTCGGGCTCGGTCATGGAATGGCGATACTCCCCTTCTGTGTGGCGACAGGTGATCTGAGAAAGCGAATAGGGAACCGATTCATTCTAGCTGGTAAGTGGGTGCAGAGAACATTTTGCATTGCTGTTATAATGCTGGGGATAATTTTTATAATACGTATTTTCGGATTCAAATTCTGGTAGATGAACGAAGATGACGCGCAAGGGAGAGGCGAAAAACGATGGTGAGATCAATGAGTGAAGAAATCGAAAAGCGAAACAAGAGATATGAGGAAATTGAAAAATCATGCAATGACACTAAATGCACAGGTGAAAACCCGAGCTGTACTTGTCTTTATCCAAATTGTCCGAGATATATAAGGGCTCAAAAGTTATGGGCGAAGAAGAAAAAGAAGAATTAAGGGGTTTAGGTGCGTTCTCCCGAAAATCAATTCCGCTTGATTGAATTTCAGCCAGTAGTCTGGAGGCAGGGTCGACCTACCCCACTCCGGCCCATTCTCAATTTTACTGAGCTGAGCCTTCTCGCAGAATGCGACTAACCCGCTTTCTGCGGCTCCGTTGCCTTCTTCATGAACTTTGGCAGCAGGATTGCCGCGGCCAAGGCGATCAACACTATTATCGCTCCAATTTGCGCCGCCGTAGCGATGTCAGAATGGGTGCTCTGCTTGACGGAGATGCCGAGAAGCGCCCATATGACCACGAGCCCGAATGCCACGTCCTTGCGCATGACCGTCATCAGAAGCGTCAAGATCACGGCGATCGCAACGATTAGCACAGCCCATGTCGCCTGCGCGATCCCGAAGCCGTCCCAGTCGAGCGAGACGAGCATCGCGGAGATGTTCGCGATAGTCGCTATCGATATCCAGCCAAAGTACACGCTGAATGGAAGCTGCACCGTCAGCTTCTCGCGCCTCGGCGCGTTAGACTTGCCTATGTCGAGGCGCAGGTAGATCATCATGAGCGACAAGAGCAGGCACAGCATCAGCACTACGGAGATCACCATCTGCCCGTACTGCCACATGAAAAGCCACACTATGTTTATCAGGCAGCTTAGGACGAAGAACCAACCGATCTTCTTGTGGTACTCCTTGTCCTTCTCCTGCGGCATCGCCTGCGTTATCACGAAGACCGCGAGCAGGACGTAGATTATTCCCCAGATCGCAAAGACATAACCTGCCGGTGTCACCAGAGTCGGGTTCGAATCGGAAACCTGCGCCGTGTTAACTCCGCCAATCATCGTCGTGCTGCCTGCCAAGCTGTTCACGACAACAGTCAGCACGAAAGCCGCTATGTTCAGCCACTTGAGATAACCGGAGATGCCTGTAGCCAAAATCCCATCCTCTAATAAATAAAGAGTGTTTGATATATATTAGTAATTATCGGCGTTATGCCGCACCCTCGCGCTTCCTGCCCCTGCCGAGTGAAATCTAAGCTACCGTTGATTAGAATTTGGCCAGGAGGGTAGCTATCAGATTCGGCCTATCCCGCTTCTTAGGTATCATTGAGTCAGCGAATTCTACTGAACTTCGCTTCCAATAAGAATTATATATCGCTTTTCGTTATGCTCATTCAAACATATCGGTGGGAACATGAAAAAAACAACGATAATCGCACTTTCAATTGTAGTGGCAACAATAATCGTAGTGTCGGCATTGGCGCTGGTATTTTTTGCACCGCAGAAACAGCACCTTAGAATGGCAACGACGACAAGCACGCAGGATTCCGGCCTGCTCGATTACATACTCCCAATCTATGAGAACAAGTCGAACTGCATAGTCGAAGTGATTGCCGTTGGATCGGGTCAAGCACTGGAGATGGGGAAGCGCGGGGACGTCGACGTGCTCATGGTACATTCTCCCGCCGCCGAGGTGCAGTTCGTAAATGACGGATATGGAACCAACAGGACGCAGCTGATGTACAACTGGTTCGTGATAGTCGGCCCAGACGACGATTCGGCGGGGACAAGAAACGCAAAGAACGCAAGTGATGCGTTCGCGAGGATTCTCGACAACGGTACGGCCGGGAGCGCAACTTTCATTTCGCGCGCCGACAACTCCGGGACGCACTCGAAGGAGCTGACTATATGGTCAAAGCTCGGCTACAACAAGACGGAAGTCGCCGCTTTCAACTCGAGCTGGTATAAGCAGGCAGGCCAGGGGATGGGCGCGGTCCTCGACATGTGTGAGGAAATGAATGCATACACCCTCTCCGACGATGCCACCTATTACTCGCGTGTCGAAACCGGCATAATCCCTTCGCTAAACATAACAAGTCAGGGCGACTCGGCGCTCAAGAATTCTTACAGCGTGATCCTGGTCAACTCGACAATGTGGCCCCATATCAACAAGACGATGGCAGCAGACTTCCTCGAATGGATCACCTCGCAGGAGGGGCAGGATGTGATCAAGAGCTATGAGCGGTATGGTCACCAGCTGTTCACTCCGAATGCGCCAGGGTACACCACGAGTCTATCCGTCTCAGGTATGCCGAGCGGGGTCGATACATCGGCGGCCATCTCTGAGGGTTCCAGGGTCAAGCCCCTGCCGATCCACGTTTCATGATTCGTTTGATGAAAAGGTAGTGCTTGAATGGCGTTCGGGTTCGAGTACGATGTGGTCCAAGTGACCCTGCTCTCACTCTACGTCGCGGGGGCAGCCACGCTGCTGGGGTGCATGATCGGGATACCGCTCGGCTCCCTGATTGGGCTCAAGGAGTTCGGGGGGAAGAGCGCTCTGAAGACGATCACGTACACCATGTACGGCTTCCCGCCAGTCATCTCCGGGCTGGTAATCTACTATCTCTTCTCCCGCGCGGGCCCTTTCGGCTCCTTCGGTATCATGTTCACTCCAACGGCGATGATCCTGGCGGAGACGCTGTTGGTGATCCCACTGGCCGCCGGCATAACGATTACGGAGGTCAGCGAGGTGGACAAGTCGATCAAGGATACGATCCGTGCGCTCGGGGCGTCCCGGAGGATATCCACCCTTACGGTCATGCGCGAGGCGTGGGTCGGTCTCGTGATGGCCGCGATGATAGGGTTCGGCCGCTGCATAGCCGAAGTCGGCGCTGCATACATGGTCGGAGGGAACATAGCGGGGGAAACCAGGGTGCTGACGACCGCGATAATGCTCGAGACGAGGATGGGTAAGTTCGACTATGCGATAGGGCTCGGGCTCGTCCTAATCTCCGTTGCCATGACGGTCTTCTTCTTCATGAGGTTGCTGCAGGAGAAGGAGTACCTATGACCGCAGCGATAGAGCTCCGCAAAGTGACCAAGAGGTACGGGGATGTTACAGCCGTCAAAGAGGTCACCCTTTCAATCAATGAAGGTGAGCTGTTCGGGATACTCGGCCCGAGCGGCGCCGGCAAGAGCACACTCCTCAGATTGATGGATATGCTCGACGCCCCGGAGGAGGGAGCGGTCGCTATCAACGGCGAGGAGATTGCTTGCGGCTCGAATAGGGCGGACGAGATCCGGAGCCGGATAGGGATGATCCTCCAGAAGCCAGTCGCTCTGAACAGGAGCGTGGCGAACAATATCGCATATAGTCTCATTATCCGGGGGTGCAGTGAGGAGGAAATTAAGAAGAAGGTCGGCGAGGAGCTTAGGAAGTATGGCCTCCAGGACCGCGGGGGGAAGAACGCCCGCACCCTTTCCGGAGGGGAGATGCAGCGACTGTCATTCGCAAGGTCGACGGTTTTCGGCCCGAAAATCCTGCTCCTCGACGAGTTCGCGGCGAACCTCGATCCGAAGAACGTCGCGCTCATGGAGGATCAGATATCCCATTACATGGATGAAGACGATTCAAGGACCGTCGTATTGATCACCCACAATATCTTCCAGGCCAAGAGGATGTGCGACCGGATAGCGTTGATGTGGGACGGTGAGGTCGTCGAGGTCGCCGATAAGAAAAAATTCTTCGAGGAGCCAGACGACCCGAGGACGGCAGCCTTCGTCAAAGGCGATATCGTATATTGAGCGCAGGAATCAATTGCCTTGAAATCACACAGTGGAAAATCTAAATTACCAGTGTTCGTTAGGATTAGTTGAGCATATCGGTTCAGGTATTGAGGAAAGATGCAGCCAGTAACGGATACGTTCGGCAGGAGGTTCTCAGGCCTTAGGGTATCCGTTACCCAGCGTTGCAACCTAAGCTGCCCGCACTGCCACAGGGAGGGGCAGGTGCGGTCTGAGGACGAGATGAGGCCGGAGGAGATCGGCAGGTTAGTCTCTGTCGCGGCATCGCTCGGCGCGTCGAAAGTCAAGATCACTGGCGGTGAGCCACTGCTGAGGGGGGACATATGCGATATTGTCGTCGCGATGCGCCCCCACGTCAGGGAGATATCCATGACCACCAACGGCATCGGGCTGGAACGCTCAGCAGCGAAACTCAAGCAGGCAGGCTTGGACCGTGTCAATATCAGCATACACTCACTCTCGGGCGACAACCTCAGGGCGATCTCAGGCACTGATTATCTCGATGACTTCAAGCACGGGCTGGAGGCCGCAGACTCGAGCGGGCTGAAGCCTATCAAGCTGAACATGGTGGTGCTCAAAGGCATCAACGAGGGCGAAATCTGGGAGATGGCCGAGTTCGCTTCGCAGTACGGGGCGATACTCCAGCTAATAGAGTTGGCAAGCGACAGGTCCGGCTGCAACAAGGAGTTCTTCCTGAGCCGCCATTACCCGCTGAAAGAAATCGAGGCCTATCTGGCGGCGAACGCCTCCGGTGTCTCGTTCAACGAGCTGCACAGGAGGGGCAGGTACTTGATCGAGAAGGACGGCAAGGCGACGAACATCGAGATTGTTAGGTCGATGCACAACTCGACCTTCTGCGCAAACTGCGGCAGACTTAGGCTGTCCAGCGACGGTAGGCTCAAAGGATGCCTGTTCGACAACGAAGGCTCTTCAGACGTCATAGGCGCTCTTCGGGGCGGGGCATCTGCCGAAGAACTCAGAAAGATGTTCCTTAAGACCATCGGGCAGAGGAAACCTTATTGGAATTAGCCGATACTGCATACAGGGGCGCAACAATGTCGAATGTCTCGGTCACCTCAGAATTCATCGACCCGTCGAAGGCGATATCCGCCGTGATGCGGAAGGATTGCGGCGGCATAGTCATATTCATTGGAACAATCAGAGACAATTTCGAGGGGAAGCCAGTAAAGGGCGTCGAAGTCGAGGCCTACGATGAGATGGCGGTCAAGGACATGCAGGCGATAGTCGACAGGGCGAAGAGGTGGCACCCCATCGCCGAGGCGATGGTGATCCATCGCACGGGGAAGCTCGCGGTCGGCGATACAGTGGTCGTTATTGCCGTGTCAGCTCAGCACCGTAGGGACGCCTTCGAAGCGTGCAGAGAGATAATCGACGCGATGAAGAAGACCACTCCGATCTGGAAGCAGGAACTTCTGGAAGACGGGGGGAGATGGGTGGAGGGTGAGTCGCAATGACCAAGATGGTCGATGTGAGCGGGAAGAGCGTGCAGAGGCGGAGAGCCGTGGCCGAGGGGAGCCTGAAACTCAGGCCCGATACTATCAAGAAGATACGCGCGGGGGAGATAAGGAAGGGGGATGTGCTAACAGTCTCCCAGATAGCCGGCATACAGGCGGCGAAGGGGACTGCCGACATCATACCGCTCTGCCATCAGATCCCCCTGTCTTCGGTCGACGTCGAATTCGAACTCAAGAAGGACCACGTCACAGCCCGCACGACCGTCATAACGAACAATGTGACTGGCGTAGAGATGGAGGCGCTTGTTGGGACCGCGGTCGCCCTGCTTAACGTCTGGGACATGGTGAAGTACCTCGAGAAGGACAAGGACGGCCAGTACCCTGTAGCTACGATTCTTGACGTGAGGGTGCTGGAGAAGAGCAAGGAGGACCTCTGAATGGGAGCCGACGAGCACAGGGCAAAGGCGGAGAAGAAGGTCGTATGCGCGGTCATAACAGTCAGCGACACGAGGACGAAGGAGACCGACGGATCTGGCGCCGCAATAATCGATTCACTGAAATCCCACGGCCACGAGGTCAGGAGTTACTCGATAGTTAAGGACGACATCCCGATGATACAGAAGGCCCTCAGGGAGGCCATAGATGACGTGATGGTCCAGGCGGTCGTGCTAAACGGCGGCACCGGCGTCACAGAGCGCGACAACACCGTCGAGGCGATAGAGGGCTTCAAGGGGAAGGAGATGCCAGGATTCGGAGAGATCTTCAGAGCCTTGAGCTATCAGGAGATCGGCGCCGCCGCGATGCTGTCAAGGGCAGTCGCATTCGTCAGCGAGAGGAAAGTAATCTTCGCGCTGCCAGGGTCCACCGCCGCAGTCAAGCTCGCCACGGAGAAGCTGATTGCGGGGGAGCTCGGTCACATCATATCGGAGGCAAACAGATGAGCGGCATGCGGCCTCTCGGCGATCTCGTTTCGCTTAAAGAAGCGCTCCGGATAATCGACGAGGTCTCAAAGCCAACCCAGCGCCGGGAAAAGGTCCCGATATGGCATGCTTCTGGCAGGATCCTCGCGGAGGATTTGAGGGCGGGGATCGACGTCCCGCCTTTCACCAGGTCAGCGATGGACGGGTTCGCGGTGAGGGCCGACGATGTCAGGTCCGCGCGCATGGATGGGCCGGTCATACTTCAGGTCATGGAGAAGATATTCGCCGGAGGAACGCCCGGCAAGAAGATCTTAAAGGGCCAGTGCGCGGAGATAGCGACCGGCGGGATGCTGCCGAAAGGCGCAGACGCCGTCGTCATGGTCGAGGACACTTCTGGGAAAGCGCGCGGCAGAATCGCGATCAACTCCTCAGTTGCGAAAGGGGACAACGTGATTGAAGCGGGGGAGGACATCAGGCGAGGGGCTTTGATTGCCAGGAATATGGATCTTCTGACGCCGGCGAAGATAGGGGCGATTGCAGCAGTGGGGAATGAAGCAGTCTCCTGCTATTGCAGACCGAGCGTGGTCGTCATGCCGACCGGGGACGAGGTCGTTCGACCGGGAGAGAAGCTGAGGCCTGGCCAGGTCTATGACGTTAACACCTTCACGCTGAAATCGGCAATCCAATCATTCGGCGGCGTGGTCGACGTGAGGGAGATAGTCGGCGACTCAAAGAAGAGCATCATGAACGCCATAAGTCGGGAAGGAGGGGCAGACATAATCATCTTCTCGGGAGGCAGCTCCGTCGGCGAGAAGGACCTCATCGTGGATGCGGTGTCAGAACTCGGCGAGGTGCTATTCCACGGCGTCGCAATAAGGCCGGGTAAGCCTACGCTGCTCGGCAAGTCCGGGATCGCCCTTGTGCTCGGTATGCCAGGCCATCCGACCTCATGCCTTTCGAACGCTTACATTTTCCTTGAGCCGATGATTATGAAGATCGGGAGGTACCCGCAGAAGAAGAAGGTTCAGTCGAGGCTCCGGCTGTCGTCGGACGTGAACCTCGCGGCGGGCAGGACGACCGTGCTTCCAGTCAGGGTGGATGGAGGGAAGGCCGTGCCAGTCTTCAGGGAGTCCAGCGCAATAACGAGCATGACCAACGCGGACGGGTATGTCCTGGTCGGGCCGGAGACGAAATCCCTCAAGAAGGGCGCCTCCGTTTCCGTCGTACTGTTCTAAAATCATAGCTCTGGGTCGAAATGATTACATATTATCCAACTCTTGACCATTGGCGATGGAAGGTAAGGCGGACCTGCACTGCCACACGAAGCACTCCGGCCTGACGCAGGTCAACATACTGAGGTTCCCCGACTCCGTTTCCGAGCCGGCCGACGTCGTCAAGGCGGCGGAGAGGAAGGGACTCAACGTCCTCTGCGTCACGGACCATAACTCGATACGTGGCGGTCTCGAGGCGAAGAATATCTCCAGCTCGGTCGAGGTTGTCGTCGGGGAGGAGGTAAAGACGACCGGGGGCGATCTCATCGGATTGTTCCTCACCGAGGAGATCAGGAGGGGCCTCTCTCCGGAGGAGACCATAGACAGGATACACGCCCAGGGAGGCATCGCGATAGCGGCGCACCCGTTCAGCGCCGACGCGGAATCCCTCGCATTCAAGATATTCGAGCTGAAGCTCGACGCCGTCGAGGTCTTCAACGCGGCGCAGAGGGACGGATACGCCAACCCCACTGCGATCAAGCTCGGTCAGGAGAAGGGCCACTTCGCCCTCGTCGGGGCGAGCGATGCTCACACCCCGGGCATGGTCGGCAACGCCTACACCGTCTTCGAAGGGAGCACCGCAGAGGATCTGAGGAAGTCGATCCTGCAGAGGAAGACCCGATGGGGCGGCGATGTCACCCCGCTCAGCGAGTTCGTCTGGATGACGGCCAAGACCGTCGCGGTCATGGACGTCATGGTCGGCCGGGCCCTGTTCGGGCGCCCGATGAACCAGGACACGGACGTCGCTTGCGCAATTTGGAGGATGAGGAGGGTGAGCAAGTTCGTCTCCTTCGTAGGAGCGACCGCGTTCCTGTTCCCGCCCTTCATATTGTCGCTCGCAGTGGCGGGCGACCGGATACATCGCAACAAGGCAAAAGAAATCGCAGAGAAGCACCTTGCGAACGGCAGTCAATGATTCTCAGGGATCCATGCTGTACCTGAGCAGCGCCGCATGCCCTCCGAGGGACTCGAGCTGCTTACCGGACTCGTGCGTCGTGCTGATTATCTCTATCTTGCCGGCGTTGTCCTCCGTGGCCTTCATGAGGTTCTCCCCGTCGCGCGTGCGCGCCGCCCTCTCCGTCAGGAGCAGGGTCTCCACCGCGCCGGCGTCGACGGCCGCGGACACCTGCGCCGGTCCGTAGGCGACGGGCTGCCCCATCTTTATCCTGGTGAGGACCTCCTCCATCAGCTTGGTCTCGATCGATATCCTCGATAGGTCGAGGGCCTTCCCCCCCAGCCCCTTCTTGATTATCTCGTAGACCCCGCCTGACCCGGCCTGGCTCGCCGATGCGCTGATTATCCTCTCGGAGTACTCCTTGTGCTTCTCCTTGACATATGATATCAGCGCCTCCTTCGCGAACCCCGGCCCGAGGATTATTATCGGCTCATTCTTCACGTTGGCCTTCAGGATGCTAACGATCTCCTCGAAGTACGACTGCTTGGTGTCCACCTTGGTCTCGTACATCTTCCCCGTGCCGGTGCGGGAGACCCCTCCGAGCTCCTTGATCGAGAACTGCGACATGACGAACACGGCGGCGTCCGCGTCGTCAAGCGAGACGAAGTATATCGAAGGCCTCGCGGAATGGTCTATGGCCGTCCTTATCCTCTCGAGGTCGTGCCTCCCCCATTCCTCCTTGAAGATCGAGACGTCGTCGCCGGGGCCTATCATCAGGGTGTGGTGGTGGCCTATGTCCTGCGGCCCCTGCTCGATCCTCCCCAGGAACCTTATCTTGTCCTGGTTCTCCTGGTACTCGACCTTCTCCACCCTGACGCCGAGGCGCATCCTCCTCTTCTCCGCACGCTCGGTGCGCACCTTGTCCGCCTGCTCGTCCCCCCTCCGGTAGGTGCTCGCCCAGACGAGGTCGTCGGCCTCGACGAGGTTCTTGAGGTGCCAAAGGTCGTCCAAGCTCTCCAGGTAGAGCTTTATCTCCCCCGTCCTCCTGTCCTGGTGAAGAAGCTTCATCCTTTCCGCCGGTCTATCGTCCCATCGCTATTTCCTTTTTCCTCAGCGAGGAAAAGCTCCGAATCAATGGAAAACCCCCCTTTCCGCTAACCAGGAATCGGGTCATCGTTGCGCATGCAACAACGTTTCGGTCGGGTCGAGAGATTTATTTAACTTTGCTAGCATAGCATCGCCCCAGGAGTGAGCGGAAAAATGTCCAAAGATTTCGCACCCGTGAAGACCCTTCTTCTTTCGACCTCCGACCTGAGGAAATTGCTGGACATGAACGACGTGCTTACGGCGGTCGAGAACGCGTTCAGGCTCAAAGGGCTCGACAGGGTGCAGATGCCCCCCAAGATGTACCTGTTCTTCAACAAGTTCAACGGCGACATCAGGACGATGCCCTCATACATCGAGGACATCGGAGTATCTGCGGTCAAGATAGTCAACGTCCATGCCGACAACCCGAAGAAGTACAAGATGAGGACGGTCATGGCGACGATCGTTCTGATAGACCCGGCCAACGGGGCGCCGATATCGATCATGGACGGCTCATTCATCACCGACATGCGGACTGGCGCCGCATCAGGCGTCGCCTCGAAATACCTGGCGAGGAAGGACTCGAGGAACCTCGGGATCATCGGGGCGGGGGCGCAGTCGCGCACGCAGCTGCCCGCCATCCTCAACACTCTGATAAAGCTCGACGAGGTGCGGATCTACGACATCATCCCTGAGAAGGCGAAGGCCTTCGCAGAGGAAACCAACAAGACCTACTCAAAGCGCATCAAGGAGGTCAAGGCGGCCGACGACCCGAAGGAGGCGGTGGAGGGGATGGACATCGTTGTCACCTGCACGCCGTCGAGGAAGCCGATCATCAAGGATTCATGGGTCTCCAAGGGGCAGCACATCAACTGCGTAGGGGCCGACGCGCCCGGAAAGCAGGAGCTCGACCCCGCGATACTCAAGAGGGCGAAGGTCGTTATCGACGACTGGGAGCAGGCGTCCCACAGCGGCGAGATAAACGTGCCGATCTCCAAAGGCCTCTTCGCCGAGAAGGACGTCTACGGCAAGATCGGCGATGTTGTCGCCGGCAGGAAGCCCGGCAGGGTCTCGCACGACGAGATAACCGTCTTCTGCTCGACAGGGTTGGCGATACAGGACGCTGTCACAGCGAAGCTCGCCTACGATGCGGCCAGGAAGAAAGGCGTCGGGTTCGAGTTCGAGATGATACAGCCGTTCTGAGCTCGCCTACATCCTTCTGAAGCCCCTCTGGGCCCATTCAATCGTCAATGCGCCAGCCGCTTTTATTGAGCCTCCCAGTCCGAGGCCCGTGCCGCCGGGCGTGCCCTTCCCGGCCATGATGGCGCTGAGCAGCCCCTCTGCATCGGCGCAGTCTTCTGTCTCGATGTACGCCCTGCCGATCTCGGTCTCGAAGTGCGCGTCGCTTCCGGCGGTGCAGGGCCGCTTCAACGAATCGGCCAGCCTCCGGGCCTTCAGGTTGCGCCTGTGGCTCGTGAACCCGTTCACCGCCTCGATGGCGTCGAACCTGCACCTCTTGACGACCTCCTCGCCGACCCCGGTGCTCATCCTGTAAGGATGCAGCGCGACGGCGAGCCCCCCGACGGCGTGTATCCTGTCGACGGTCTCATCGGGCGACAGCCCCTTCGGGATGTCCTCCTCGACCCTCAGCGCGCCGATGTGCCCCGCCTCCGAGCTGACCTCCAGGCCCCGGATCAGGATTATCCCTATCTCCTTCGCGTGCTTGGATGCGGCAAGCGACCCCCTCGTCGTGTTGTGGTCCAGTATCGCGACGGCGCCGAAGCCCTTCGCCTTCATCTTCCTCAGAATGTCGACGGGTTCGAGTTGCGCGTCGGACGAGGCGGTGGAGTGGATGTGCAGGTCGGCCTTCATTTCACTTTCGCCCCGAGCGGCAGATCCTTGTCAACCGTGATGTAAGTGCCGTCCTGGCATCTGAGAGAGAGCGCCTTGCCCCCCTCGACGAAGAACGCTATCTTCCTCCCCTTCGCATTGGCGTCGCAGTTGCTGCAGGGCAGCTCGGTGCCGATGTCCGCCCTGTCTCCCGCGACTTCACCCACCACGAGCTGGAGCTTCTGGAAGTCTGAGAAAGAAAGCAGCTTGCTGGCAGGTTCCCCTCCGCCCACCCTCGTGCCTGGCGGGACATCCCTCGCAGGGACAAGAAGCGACACGACGTCCCCCGACTCGGCGGCGAGCAGCATGCCCTCGGACCTCTCCCCGCGCAGCGTCGCCGGCTCAAGGTTCGCCACTATCACCACGCTCCTGCCTTTGAGCTGCTCAGGGGTGTAGTGCCCTTTCAATCCTGACACGATGCGTATCTCCCTGCCGATGTCAACGGTCTCGAGGAAGAGCTTGTCCGCCTTCGGGTGGTCCGAGACATCCGTTATCCTGCCGATCCTGAGATCCAGCCTCCCGAAGCCGGCGAACTCCCTCTCCTCCTTCATCTGTATGTCTATCTTCTTGAAGACGGGCTTCGGCGCCGGCAGCTTCCTGCCAACCGGCAGATCCTCATCGAGCGAGCGCCATCCGGCCTTCTCCAGCGGGTCCTCATACCCGATGCTCCGCCACACCTCCTCCGAGGAGAATGGCAGGTACGGGTACGCCATCACTGCGAGCGCTCTTACTATCTGCATGCTCAGGTTGAGCGTGGCGCCGCACTCTGCCCTGTCCTTCCTGAGCAGCGCCCATGGTTCCGCGGAGTCGAAGAACTGGTTGCCGAACCTCGCAAGGTCCATGAACGCCTTCAGGCCGAGCTTGAAGTTGCAGGACCCGATCGCCTCCTGGTACGACTTCCTGGCGGCCTCAATCTGCTTCAAGACCTCGCCGCTCATCAGCTCCGAGGCCCTCTCGCCGGGGGGGATCTCGCCGAAGTTCTTATGCGTGAATGAAAGCACCCGGTGGACGAAGTTGCCGTAAGCGGCGACGAGCTCGTTGTTCACCTTGGCGACGAAGTCCTCCCAGCTGAACTCCGTGTCCTTGATCTCCGGCATGTTTACCGAAAGGTAGTATCTGATCGCGTCCGGCTGGAACTTCTGCAGCATGTCGGGGAGGTCGATGCTCACGCCCGCGCTCTTGGAGAACTTCTGCCCCTCGAGGTTCATGAACTCGTTCGCTGGGACGTCGTAGGGCAGGTTTAGGCTGCCGTAGCCCATGATTATCGCCGGCCAGATGATGGTATGGAAGATCGTGTTGTCCTTCCCGAGGAAGTAGTAGCTCTTGCATGAGGAGTCGCCCCAGAACCGCTTCCATGCCTCCCTGTCCCCTGTGGATTCCGCCCACTCCTTCGAGGCCGACAGGTATCCGATCACCGCCTCGAACCAGACGTAGATGCTCTTTTCCTCGAACCCCGCGACGGGGACCGGTATCCCCCATGAGATGTCGCGCGTTATCGCCCTGTCCTGCAGCCCGTCCTGGAGGATGTTCTCGGTGAAGCTCTTCACCCGCGGGCGCCAGTGGGCGCTCCCGGCGACATATCCCTTCAACCCTTCTTCGAACATCTTGAGCTTGAAGAAGAAGTGCTCGGTATCCCTGAGCGAGGGGGTCGATGAGCATATCTGGCACTTGGGGTCTTTGAGCTCGTCGGCGTTCAGCGTCTTGCCGCACTGGTCGCACTGGTCCCCCCGGGCCTTCTCGTGCCCGCAGAACGGGCAGGACCCTTCGACGAACCTGTCCGGGAGGAAGCGCCCGCACTTCCCGCAGAAGTACTGCGGCGTTGTCCTCTTCTCGAGGTACCCCCTCTCGAGGAGCTTGAGGAACACCTCCTGCACGGTCTTCACATGGTTGTCCGTGTGCGTGCTCGTGTAAAGGTCGAATGAGGCGCCTATGCCCTGCAGCGCCTTCTTGTTGATCTCATGGAAGCCGAAGGCGACCTTCTCAGGTGTCGTGTGCTCCTTCTCCGCCCGCACCGTTATCGGGGTGCCGTGCATGTCGGAGCCCGATATCATCAGCACTTCGTTTCCGATCAGGCGGTGGTACCTCGCGAAGACGTCCGCCGGCATGACCGAGCCTGCCATATGGCCGAGATGGATCATCCCGTTGGCATAGGGCCAAGCGACGCAGACAAGCACCTTTTCTCCGGGCATCCTGCTGGGGATTGCGAGCGCCCGACTTAAATCTACCCAATCTCGGGGGAGCCACGGGGCGTGCGCGGTCGGATAGCAGGTTTTTATTACGTATTCGCAGTTGTGAGGCGCTGATGAGGATAGCGATACTGCTTAGGGACCGTTGCCAGCCGAAGAGGTGCAACGAGGAGTGCATCAGGTACTGCCCGCCTGTGAGGACGGGCTCTGAGGCCATTGTCATGGACGAGGGGATCGGCAAGCCCGTCATATCCGAGCAGCTCTGCGTGGGCTGCGGCATTTGCGTCCACAAGTGCCCCTTCGAGGCGGTCAAGATAATCGGTCTCCCGGAGGAGCTGGAGGAGAAGATCGTGCACAGGTTCGGCGTGAACTCCTTCAGGCTCTACGGCCTGCCGGTGCCGAAGATCGGGCAGGTCGTGGGGATAATCGGGCCGAACGGCATCGGCAAGACCACTGCCATCAACATCCTCTCGGGCGGGATGCTGCCGAACATAGGCGACTTCAAGTCCCCTCCCGGCAAGGAGGAGATACTCAACCATTACGCCGGGACGGAGCTGCACGACTACTTCGAGAAGCTCTTCTCGGGGAAGCTCAGGACGGCGATAAAGCCGCAGTACGTCGACAAGCTCTCGGAGGTGCACGAAGGGAGCGTGCGGACCCTGCTGTCCCGCGTGGACGATTCCGGCCGCCTCAAGGAGGTCTCCGAGCGGCTGATGATCGCCAATGTGCTGGATCACGAGGTCAAGACGCTCTCCGGCGGGGAGCTGCAGCGCGTCGCGATAGCCGCAACCCTGCTGAAGGACGCCGATGTCTACTTCTTCGACGAGCCGTCGTCATACCTCGACGTCTACCAGCGGCTGAAGGTCGCCCAGATAATACAGGATATCTCGCAGGAGAAGTACACGGTCGTCATAGAGCACGACCTCGCGATACTCGATTACATGGCCGAGCTAGCCTACCTGCTGTACGGTTCCGAGGGGGCGTACGGGATAGTGTCGCAGCCCCGCGTCGTCAGGGTCGCCATAAACGTCTATCTCGGAGGCTACCTGCGCGAGGAGAACATAAGGTTCAGGGAGACGGAGATAAAGTTCGACCCGAAGCCGCCGAGGGACGAGTGGCAGCGCGCCCCGCTCATCAAGTTCGACAGCCTCAAGAAGAAGCTCAACGGGTTCAAGCTCAATGCCAACGGCGGGGCGATACACGTTGCCGAGGTGGTCGGCGCCGTCGGGGCGAACGCCACCGGCAAGACCACATTCATGAGGATGCTGGCGGGGGAGATCAAGCCGGATTCCGGCGAAATAGACTCCGCCGCCAAGATAAGCTACAAGCCGCAATACATCAAGCCCACGTTCGACGGGACGGTCCGCGAGCTCTTCATGGACCAGCTCGGCACGGCCTACGAGAACAGCTTCTTCAAGTCGGAGATAGCGCACCCGATGAACCTCAAGTTCATGATGGACAGGGAGCTCACCACCCTGTCGGGCGGGGAGCTCCAGCGCGTCGCGATTTCTCTGTGCCTCGCGCGCACCGCCGACATATACCTGCTCGACGAGCCGAGCGCGTACCTCGATTCGACCCAGAGGATGCAGGTCTCAAAGACGATAAGGTCGGTCGTAGAGAAGACCGCGAGGTCAGCCGTCGTCATCGACCACGACGTCTACATGGTCGACATGATATCCGATTCGCTGCTCGTCTTCTCCGGGACGCCGTCGAAGAGCGGGAAGGCCGTCGGCCCGATGACCATGCGCGAGGGGATGAACGAGTTCCTATCGCTCATGGACATAACCTTCAGGCGCGACACGGACACCCGCAGGCCAAGGATCAACAAGAAGGACTCGAAGCTCGACAGGGAGCAGCGCTCGGCGGGGGAGTACTACTACTCGTCCTGATGGGGCTTCTCCTCCGGGGCGTCCGATTTCCTGCCGTTCTCCTTGAAGTATCCCCTTACGAGGATCAGAACGACCGCGATCACTCCGACGACCACGGCTATGTCCAGGATCCAGAAGAGCCCCTTGATCTCCTCCCAGTTCTGCCCGAGCTGGAAGCCGATGAAGGCGAGGGCGAAGTTCCACGGTATGGAGCCGATCGTGGTGAACAACACGAACTTCTTGAAGTTCATCTTGGCCATGCCGGCGGGCAGCGATATGAACGTCCTTATCACGGGCAGCATCCTCGAGAAAAGCGTCGTCGCCTCCCCGTGCTTCGCGAACCATGATTCGGCCATGTCGAGGTGCTTCTTCCTCAGGAGGACGTACCTGCCGTACTTGAGCACGAACGTCCGCCCGGCCTTCAGGCCGACCCAATAGGCCGCGATCGACCCGATCAGGTTGCCGATCGTCCCGGCTATGGTCAGGCTGACGAGGTCGAAGGTGCCCTGCGAGGCGAGGTACCCGGCGAATGGCATGACGATCTCGCTCGGGATCGGGATGCACGCGCTCTCCAGCGCCATCAGCACGATTATCCCCGGATACGAGAGCGTCGAGATGATCCCGGTTATGATAACGGTCACCCATTCGACTATGCCCGCCATGCCGCCGCCATCGGGCGTGGCGTTTAAAAGCTTTGTCGCCCCGAATCATGTCCAGACGGATTCATCGCTCAGCATCGCGCTTCATCCAAACGCTCATGCTCAACACCCAAACCATGAGTCCGGACGTCGCCACCGCTTCGGCGAACGGGAGCGGCGTCAATGCCAGGCATATGAATGAAATGGCCAATATCGAAATCGTCACCAGCGAGGGGATCCCAGCGATGCCGACGCATCTACTTATCGGCAGTTCAAGCACCAGCGCGGAAATTGCCGCCAATCCGAAAAACGCGACCGACGCTATCGTATGCGGCGTCCCCGTGTCTATCGGGAATACACCCACCGATATGAGGCAGATCGAGGCGATGGCCATGATCACGCCCCCCGCCTTTCCAAAGGGCTTGCTGCGCAGGCGGCGGTACAATGCGATCGAGAAAACCACGCCCATTGCCCCGGATATCATCACGGCCGAATTGAATATCCATCTTGACGGGACCTGTCCGCCCAGTTCGCTGAGCGTATCGCCGCCGAGGGTCCAGTTGCCGTTCACAATTACCGCAAGAATCCACATCGGTGCGAAGAAGAAGGGCAATATCGCGCCGACCCAAGGCCCATATCGGTCCAAGCGATCCGTCTCCGTTAGGCCGCCCGCACCGCCTGCGCTAGTCACCGTCATTCCCCTATTGCTAAACCCTTTGGCTAGATAAATGCTTTTTGACCCTCATTTGACAAGGGCGCTCATCGGGAAAGGCTTTCCATGGCCGGGATAGACCGTACCGATCTTGTATTCTTTCAGCTTCTCGGCACTGGCGTTCGCTTCAATCGCGTCGTCGATAATGGGGTTGAGCTCCGGTCTCTTTGTATTGCTGAACAGATCGCCGCAGAACAGGTCTCCGTCGGCCGTCAGAACTCCGATCGAGCCTTTCGAGTGTCCTGGGATGGAAAGGACCTTGGCATTGATCCCGTATTCTGAGAGATCGTATCCTTCATCGATGGTGAAATCGGGTTTGAATCTCCTTATCCTGAATAGGACATTGATGATCCTCCTCATGAGGAAATTGCCCGTCTTTCTGTTCCAGAACATGTCTCCGCGTTCGACCATTCCGGAATCATCTCGGTGCATGGCTATTCTTGTGCCGTACTTTTCACGGAGGCGGGCGCAATTGCCGGTATGGTCGAAATCCCCATGCGTCAGGATGATGAGGTTGAGGTTTCCCGGCCTGCAACCCGCATTATCGAGCTCCCTTTCAAGTCTGGAGAGCTTGGACGCTCTGCCGGTGTCGATCAGTATGAAACCGGCATCGGTCTTCACGATGTAGCAATTCCCAATCATGCGCCCTAAGAAGACGGGCCGAATGCCAAGGGTCATTTTCTCCGTCCTTGCATCCCTGTTGGCCGGGATAAATGCTTTGACGGACTGGCTCGGAAGAAACGGCGTCAAATAACTTTGTTCCTGCCGCGGATAGTCTTGATGTAGAGCTTGCCGGTGGTCGTGTCCAGGTCGACGGTCCTCCCGTGCGTCCCGCCGACGTCCTCCCCCACCACCCTTATGCGCCCCTCCATCAGGGAGCACTTCACTGCGTCCGCGTTCTTGAGTCCGATGTCCTTCATCTCGAGGCCGACGTCCTTGAACATGTTCGCCCCGCCAGCGATCTTCGCGACCATCGTATAGACGTTCGCCCCCTCCTTCTTCATCTCGCTGACGAGCGCCTTCACGGCGGTCGTGCCGAACTTCGCCGCCGGGTTGTCGATGACCCTCTTCGGGGCGCACTTCTCGTCAGGGAGCATCACGTGGGCCATGCCGCCGATCTTGGTCGAGGCGTCCCATAGTGCTATCGCGACGCAGCTGCCCAGGCCGAGGCAGATGAGCCTGGCAGGGCTGTGCGCGACGCACATCTGGCCTATGCCGACGTGATACGCGCTCACCATCATGCGACCCCGAGTCTTTTCGCCATCTCCTTCTGCGATTCAGGCTCAAGCAGCATCAGGAATATGCCTTCTATCTCGTGGATTTCCCCCTTGAAGGCGGTCATGATTATCATGGCGGTGTCGGCGACCTTCCCCAGCTCGATCAGCGGCAGGTCGATCGCCGCCTCGATCATGTCGTAGGCGGTCACCGGGGGCGTGGGGATTATCTCCGTGCCCACCATCTTCGATATCGCGGAGAGGTACCAGCATAGGCAGATGTTGCCGATCTCGCATAGCATCGAGTTCTGGAGGTCGGTCAGCTGGTTGCCAACGATTTCGCATCCGCAAAGCACCTTGGATATCGTGTTGGCGCTCTTCTCCGGGAAGAGCATCAATATCCCGCCGGTCAGGTCGCCCGCGAAGGTCGTATAGATGCCCGCCACGATCCTGTCTCCTCCCCCCAGAGCTTCCGGCACCTTGTCGATCGGTACGACGATGGATTTCGTCGTGTGGTTCATGATGTGCTCGCCCAGCAGCTTCGAGAGCGAGGTCGCCGCATGCCCAGCGCCTATGTTCCCCGCCTCTGTCAGGGCGTCAATCACAATCGGGCTCATGATGTCGAATTCATCCATTTTCATTACCCCCAGCTGACTGCACTATGACGTCTTCAACGGAAATCTGCCTCATCTGCTCCCTCGCGTGGTTGGCGAGCCCGTGCAGATCCAGTATGAGCGCGACCTCCCCGGAGCCCAGTATCGTCGCCCCGCCGAGGTACGGGACCTTCCTGAGGTACTTGTCCAGCGGCTTGACCACGATCTCCTGCTGCCCCAGCAGCTCCTCGATTATTATCCCGGTCCTCGACTGCCCTATCTCGACTATTATAGCCTTGTCTCCAAGCTGCTTGTCGGATTGCCCCAGCACCTGGGAGAGGTAGAGCAGCGGCACAATCTCGCCCCTGAAGTTGATGACCTTCATCCCGCCGATCGTCTTGATGTCCGCGTTGGAGATCGAGATGGTCTCGATTATCGGGTCTATTGAGATTGCGTAGATGTCCTTCTCGACCTTGACCAGCATTGCAAGTATTATGGCGAGCGTCAGCGGCAGCCTGATGACTATCTTTGTCCAGGAACCCCTCTTGGAATCTATGGTCATCTGCCCGCCGAGCGACTCGACCCCCGCCTTGACGGCATCAAGGCCGACACCCCTCCCGGATATGTTCGTCACCTTGTCCACCGTGCTGAACCCAGGGGTCGCCAGAATGTTGATGACCTCCTCGTTGCTCATGTTGCCGAGCTCCTCCTCGGTCCGCAACCCCTTCTCGACCGCCTTCTTGCGTATCTTGTCGGTGTCTATCCCGCGCCCGTCGTCCTCGACCGTGATGATTACGCGGTTCTGTTCCTGGGCCGCGAACAGGCGTATGGTGCCCACCCTCGCCTTGCCGGCCTTGCCCCTCTCCTCCGCAGGCTCTATCCCGTGGTCGACGCTGTTCCTGAGCAGGTGGACCAGCAGGTCCCCGAGCCTGTCGATCACGGTCCTGTCGAGCTCGATCTCCTGGCCGACCATGACCAGCTCGATCTCCTTACCTGTCTGCTTAGCGAGGTCCCTCACCATCCGCGGGTACTTGGAGAAGACTATCTCCATCGGGACCATCCTTATGCGGAGGACGTTGTACTGCAGCTCGCTCGTCAGCCTGTCCAGGGCGCGGAGCGCCTCCGCGAGCTGCGGCGTGCCGTCGCTCTTGCTTATCTCGGAGAGGCGGATCTTGTTTATCACGAGCTCCCCGACGCTGTCCAGCAGGTCGTCGAGCCTGTCCATCTTGACCCTGACGCTGGAAACCTCCTGCGCGCTCTTCTTCTGCGCGGCGGTGGGCTCGACCCTCAGCGGGGCAATCTTCGGGGCGGCCCCGTTTATGGTCACGCGCCCGATGCCCTTCAACGCGGATATCCTCCGCGCGAGCTCGTCGAAGTCCCCTGTCGATTCAATCTTCACTGAGAATGCCCCGCCGAACCTCTCGGCCTCGATGTCCTCCATCGAGGGGCTGATCTCGACGATCTTCCCGACCTCCTCAAGCCGCTTGATCGCAACCAGCGCGCGGGCGGACGGCATGTCGCATCCCTGCGCCATCTCGACGGTGACGTCCTTGACATGGCCGGCGCCGGTCGGCTGGGCCCCTTGCGCGGATGAGGCCGCCTCCTTCTTCGCGATCTTCAGAGCCTTGTCCTTCTTGTGGGGCGCTTTCTCCTCCGGCGGCCCCGGGACCTCCTCATCCTGAGGCACTTTTGTGAGCAGCACCTCGATCTCATCAATCAGGTCCAGCGATTCAGGTTCTCCCCTGCCGTCCTTCACCGCATCGACCATCAGGTTCATCGTGTCCACGCAGTTGAAAAGCAGGTCCATCAGGTTCGGGGTGATCTTGAGCTTGTCGGACCTGACCGCGTCCATCAGGCTCTCCATGGCGTGCGCGAGTTCCGCAGTGTTCTTGAATGCCATCGTGGCCGCGATGCCCTTTATCGTGTGAGCGAGGCGGAAGCATTCGTTGATTATGCCGGGGTCCTCCGGGTTCTTCTCGAGGACGAGCAGGTTGTCGTTGAGGTCGTCCAGCCCCTCCTTCGCGTGGGTGACGTACATGTCCAGATACTTCGACATGTCTATGTTCTCACCCCCACCCTGCTGAGCAGCACGTTGGGGATGTCCTGCAGAGGGAGCACCCTGTCCACGACGCCGAGCTTGATCGCCGAGTGCGGCATGCTCCATACGAGGGAGGTGCTCTCGTCCTGGGCTATCGTGAAGCCCCCCGCCTCCTTGATTCTCTTGATCCCCTTGGCCCCGTCAGATCCCATCCCGGTGAGTATTATGCCGATGGCCTTCTTGCCTGCCGCCTCGGCGGCGGAAGTCAGGAGCAGGTCGGCCGACGGCCTCCCCCCGAGTATCCTCGCCCCCTTGTCGAACTCCACTTCGAGCTTCCTCTTCTCGTTGGCGAATATCCTCATATGGCAATCGCCAGGGGCGATGTACGCGTGAGCGTCCTTGAGTATGTCCCCCTCCCTCGCCTCCCTGACAGTTATCCCGATCTTCTTGTCGAGCCTCTCGGCGAAGGACTCCGTGAAGGCCTTGGGCATGTGCTGCGCGATGACTATCGGCGCCGGCAGGCGCTGCGGCATGCAGCCGAGTATGTAGCGCAGCGCGACTGGCCCGCCAGTCGAGGAGCCTATCGCGATCACCCTGTCGGAGACCGGCCCCCCCTTGTGCTCCTGAGCCGGGGCCTTGAGGCCGGCGATGCACTCCTCCGGAGCGCGCTTCCATCCGGTCTTGAACGCGGTCTTGATCTTCGAGAGTATCTCCCACTTCAGCCTCAGGATGTCGGTGCTGGAGCTGCTCGCCGGCTTCAGTATGAAATCGAAAGCCCCCATCTCCAGGCTCTTCATGACCGTGTCCGCGCTCGCCCTGTCGGCGGCGCTGAGCATGACCACGGCGGGCGGATTCCTCATCTTCATTATCTTCTCGAGCGCATGGATGCCGTCGGAGCGCGGCATGACTATGTCCATCGTGACAACGTCGATCTTCTCTCTCTCGACGAGCTGCACCGCCTCCAGCCCGTCCTTCGCGGTCCCGACGACCTCGATCTCCGAGTCGCCCGACAGCATGTCCGATAGTATCGTCCTGATGAACAGGGAATCGTCTACCACCGCGACCTTTATCTTCTCAACCACAAGGAACCCTTCCTGACGACAACCCAAGCGCGCGACCCTGCCGGGATCACGACTTCAGGGTGTTCTTCACGGCTTCTATCACCGCGGTCGAGTCGAAGGGCTTCACGATGAAGTCCTTCGCGCCCGCACGCAGCGCTCTGAGAACCAAAGTCTTGTGAGCGAGAGCGGTGATCATGATGATCCTGGCCTCCGGGTCTATCCTCATGATCTCCTTGACGGCGGTCACGCCATCCACGTTCGGCATGACTATGTCCATCGTGATCAGGTCGTACTTCGATTCCTTGTATTTCTTGATGGCCACGTCCCCATCCGAAGCTTCCTGGATCTCGTACCCCTCGTCCTCGAGTATCCTCCGCAGCATGCTCCGCATGAAAGCCGCATCATCAACCACTAAAACCCTCGTCATTGCTGTCACGCACCTTCCTGTGCCGCGTCGCCGGCAACTCCCTCAAGCAACACATTCTGCAAATCCAGTATGACAATCAGCCTGTCCTTCATCTTCGCGATTCCCATTATGTACTTGACGTCGATCTGCCCGGTTGACATCGCAGGCGGGGGCTCTATCTGGCTCTCCGGAATCCTCGTGACCTCTATCACGTTGTCGACCATCATGCCGAGCACGCCGTCCTCCACGTCCGAGACGATGATCTTCGAGTTCTCCTCGGGGTGGGTCCTCTTGAAGCCGAGCCTCTTGTGCAGATCGACGACTGTGACGAGCTTCCCGCGCAGGTTGATGACGCCGTAGACGAACTTCGGGGCGGACGGGACCCGGGTCACTTTGTCCAGGGAGATTATCTCCCTCACCTGCGTGATCTCGGCCGCGAACTCCTCGTTCTCGACGGTGAAAACGACCAGTTGCACCTCGTCCTCGCTGATCTCCCCTTTGGAAGCTGCCATCTGTCTGCCCCTTCACCCTCGCCTCGTCATCGACTCTCAGTTGTTCTCTTCCCTGTCCTCGGTGCCGCTCTCCGGCACGGGGGGCGGCGCCATGAGATCCGCCGACTTGCTCCTGCCCGATGGCTCCCCTGTGGGGAGTATGAACCTCTCCACCGACCCCTGCATGATTCCAGCGAGCCTCGCCAGCTCCTGCGCCGAGGCCGTCATCTCCTGCATGCTCGCAGTCAGGCTCTCGGTGGAAATGCAGGTCTCTTCTGAGGCCGCCGATGTGTCCTCCGCGATCTTGGCGACCTCGTCCACAGCCTGGACTATCCTCTCCGCCGAAGCCTTCTGCTCCTCGGTAGCAGCGGTTATCTCCTCGACCATCGCCGCAGTCTCCTCTATCGTGGCGGCTATGTCCTCGAGGGACGCCAGTGCGCTGTCGATGACCGTTGCGCCGACGGAGACATCCTTCGCGCCGTTCTCCATCTGGTCGACGGCCTTCTTCGTCTCAGTCTCGATCTGATCCACAAGTATGGAAATCTGGGAGGCGGCTCGGCCGGACCCCTCCGCGAGCTTCCTGACCTCGTCCGCGACGACCGCGAACCCTCTCCCATGCTCCCCGGCCCTGGCGGCCTCTATCGCGGCGTTCAGCGCCAGCAGGTTGGTCTGCTGGGCGATGTTCGTGATCACATTGACTATCTGGTGGATCTCCTTCGTCCTCTCGCCTAGCTTCCTGACGATTTCGGTCGCACCATCGACGACCGCCTGTATCTCCCTCATCTTCTGCAAGGCGACCTGCGCGGAATCCCCTCCCTTCTGGGCCACCTCGCTCGCTTTCGTCGAGGCGTCGGCCGCCGACTCCGCGCTCGAAACCACCTGCTCCACCGAGGTCAGCTGGTCCCCTACTATCTTGACGACCTCCTTTATCCTCTCCGCCTGGTGCTGTGCGCCCGAGGCGATGCGCTGAATGGCGGTCGATACCTCCTCTGTCGTGGAGTTCATCTCCTCTGAGATGGACGCCAGGCCGTCAGAGGTCGTTGAGACCAAAGAGGAGGTCTCCCTCTCGTCCGTCACGATGCTCTTCAGGCTGTCCAGCATCATCCTGAACGAATCCACGAGCTTCTGGACGTCGCCCTTGCCTCTCATGGTCAGCTCCTCCGACAGATCCCCGGAGGCAATCTTCTCGGAGCTCTCCCTCAGCTGCAGTATCGGCGTGAACGTGGTGTCGACCATCCGCTTGAATGACATGACCATCTTTCCAATTTCGTCTTCTCCGGCCTTTATTTCAACCTTGGGCGAAAGGTTTCCTTCCTGAACCTCTTTCACCAACTTCGCCATTTCCGAAATCGGCTGCACGACCCTGTTGTATATCATGGTCGAACCGATGACGACTGAAATGCAGACCGCGACGATTCCGACGATTATGAAGATGGCTGTCGATGAGCCTAGTTCAAAACCCATGCTCGATCCCGTCTCGAGTATTATCGCTGTGAGGAGAAGAGCTACTGCTGGAATCAGAGTAACAATAGTTACCAACACGAACGAACCGCTTTTCAAGTTCCTGATGACGCTCATGTAATGCACCTTACCTTTGATTCTCCAATCCCTGCCGGATTACCTACCCTGATGTGTGCCTGATTGATTTAGTTTGCCGGACTCTCTATCGAGGCTCCGAGGCTTCCGGGGCGAATTCCGACAACCGGCTCTCGGGCGTATTTGCCGAAAGCCCGGTGAGATTCAATCATAGCCCTGCCTTTATATCAATTTGGGCATAGATATCGGGGGTGATAAGTTTTCTGGCGAAATATGGCGTGCGAATGAGGGGTTCCGCCGCCCCGGCATGCCTGGGCAGAGAGGGCGTGGCAATCCTTTTTCTACCGCACCAACGTATCACTCGACGTGACTGACCAAAGCCTTGCCAATCTGCTGCACAGGGTGAAGATCGACAGAGGGCTCGATCTCTCAGGCTACAAGGAGAGCTTCGTCAGGCGGCGGCTGCAGAGCCGGCTCAGGATACTCGAATTGGACAACATCGACGAGTACTGCTTCTTCCTCAGAAAGCACCCCGACGAGTACGCCAAGCTGCTAGACGTGCTCGCAATCAATGTGACGGAGTTCTTCAGGGATCCCAACCTATTCAAAGTGCTCTCAAAGACGGTCGTGCCGGAGCTGTGCCGGATGCGGGACAGCACGCCTGCGAAGGTCCTGCGCTTCCTCTCGGCCGGGGGAGCTTCAGGCGAGGAGGCGTACAGCCTCGCCATTATGCTGCACGAAACCCTCGGCCAGAGGCTCGACGAATATTCGCTTTCGATAAAGATGATCGACATCGACCAGGACTGCATCAGCAAGGCGAGGAAGGCGACTTACGCCCCCGACCGCCTGAAGAATGTGCCCCTTCAGATATTGCAGAAATATTTCACGGAAAAGAACGGTCTTTATGTCGTGAACCCCGAGATCCAGAAAATGGTCAAGGCTTACCATCTGGACATACTAACGGATAACATACCAAAGTGCTTCGATCTGATACTGTGCAGGAACGTGATGATATACTTCTCGAAGGAGAGCCACGGCCGCATATTCTTGAAGCTTCATTCGGCACTGTCGACGGGTGGCTTCCTGGTCCTCGGTAGGACTGAGACAATGATTGGGGCCAATAAAGCCCTCTTCGACACCTTTGACGCCAAAGAACGGATCTACAAGCGCAAGGAGCCCGTTTCTCTATTCAGGCCGTCAGCGGGATTTCGATAGGGGCGCTGATGATCTCCGAGCTCAGCATGTGGTCGAATTCCGCCTGCTTGACATGGAGCTCAGTTATCAACCTGGATTGCATGACATCCAGTTTTGTCTCCTCTACGCTCTCGAGATTCTTCTCTATCTGGGGCAACTCGATACCCTGCATGAAATCAGAAATCTCCGAGTTCAACGAAGCCAGCTGATTCTTTATGCTCTTCTCGAGTTTATCCATTCTCTGATTGCTGTAGTTGTGCTTCAGATATTCGACTAAGCCTAGTCCCTGTCTGTCCGCTGCTGCAAATATTTCGTCGGTTACCGGCATGGATGTCCCATCCCTATTACTGTCAGACATATTGTCAGACCAAGTATATAATGGTTCCTCGGACCTGAAAATCTGCAATTTTGACATTATTAATAAGATTAATAATAATGAGGATCAATGGCAGACGGCGCGGATCGCCTGCCATCGGATCCCCTTGATTTCATTGAGATCAACTTACGCCATTATGCGCATGAGCTTTTTTCTGGATATAATGTCATTCAGGGCTTCTCGATATCCTCGATATGATTATTCCAACCGGTTCAACGCGATGAATTAAGAATCAGTTCAAAATAGTTCAATCGATGTTAGAAAGATAATATTAGGTCGTGTCAGATGATGTGGCAGAGTGAAAACGTGCTCTCATACTGTCTGACATGAGTCCGACATATCTGTGCTTCCGTTGCCTGGCCAGTATCTTGTCAAGGCAATTCGGAGCATCAGTCGGAGGCGAGCTTACCGGCATCGGCCCAGTTGTCCTTTGGGACGTCGTTCATTATGATGGTCACCGCGTCCCTGGGCACCTTCTCGGCTTCGAACACTCTCGTTATCCCCTCAGCAATGCGCCTCTTCGCATCCCTATCTCTGCCGGCATACATGTTCACGATGACAACTGGCATTTTCTCACTCACTCCCAGCATTCTGTTCTCATATCAATTTGATTTCGGTCGTTATCGGTATCCCCTTTTTCACGCTCTGGGTGACCGTGCAATAGTCCTGGAATATCGGCAGGCATCTCTCGAGCCTCGCCTTCTCCCCTTCCGGGATTGAGACGTTGGCGACAATGCTTATTCCAGCGATCCTGAGCCTCCTGTCCGCATCCCTCCCGAATCTGATTCTGGTCTCGGCTTCGAGGCCGTTTATCGTCGCTTTGGATTTCTGCATGCAGAACAGGAGGCTCGAGAGGGTGCAGTGTGCGATCGATGCCGCGAGCAGCCTTGACGGGTCCGGGCCCTCGTTCATGCCGAGGGGAGGGTCCTCGTCGACCACGATCTTCCCGCGGACCTCCGGGCCAAAGTCGACTTCGAACCTGTATCCTTCCAACCTTTTGATCTTTATAGCGTAATCCTTCTCTTCGCCGCTCATGCGGTTGGGATTGATGCGGGGCGTATTTGTGGGTATCCTCGCCCCTTTGCCGTCGCTCAATGGTCATCGGAGCGAAGACGGGGCTTTTCCGTAGTCTATTAAATTCGAAATTAAATATTTATTATCGGCATTATAATTCACCAGGGGCAAGGGCGGGGGTAGTTACGCTCATATAACTTCCCCCCTCTGGGTTCCTTTGAAAGGTATTTATCAGGGTGCCCTGGATACACCGGCGTCCACATGGGTGGACAACAAAGTGTGGTTGAAAAAGGGGTAAAACGAGATGTCTACAAAGATAAGGGCAGCGATAATGGGCTGTGGCGGAGTCGGACAATGCATCGCGCAAAACTTGGCGAAGAGCGACCTGATCTCGAATCTATTGCTCGCGGACATTTACATGAAAGGTCCCGAGGCAGTCAAGAATCGGATGAAGTCCGATAAGATCGAGATAATGAAGGTCGACGCTTCCAACCCGAAGGAGGTGGCGAAGCTTGCCAAGAAAGCGGACATCATCGTCAACGGGGCAACCCCTGCCTTCAATCTGAAGATAATGGAGGGCTGCCTGAAAGGCGGAGCGAATTACATAGACATGGCCAACGGAGACAAGACGTTCGGACAGCCTATGTTCGAGGATCAGGAGAAGTATTCGAAGCAGTTCGAGGACGCAGGCCTGTTCGCCCTGGGCGGAATGGGGATAGACCCGGGCGCATCCGATGTATTCGCCAAGCGCGCGGCCGACAGGATGGAGTCCGTCGAATACGTCAAGGTCAGGGACGCGGACAGCGGCAAGCTGGAGGGGTACGAGTTCGCGACTTACTTCTCTCCGGAATCCATGCTGGGCGAGTGCATCAGGGATCCCCTTTACTACGAGACCAAGGAAGCGAAGATCCCGAAGACGATGACCGAGTCAGGATTCGGGAGAACGCCCTCGCTGACGGTGAGCGAGGTGTACAATTTCCCACAGCCGATGGGCCCGGTCAAGCTCTATAGGACGGACCACGAGGAGACGGAGTTCGTCCCGAAGTTCATCGGCAAGATGATCAAGTTCTGCGACTTCAGGATCTCCCTCGACGAGTCCTTCGCCGAGTACGTCAGGATGCTGAAGAAGCTGAACCTCGTCTCATACAAGCCTATCAAGGTGAAAGGGGTGGAGGTAGCCCCGATAGACGTCGTCATCGCGTCCATGCCGCGGCCGGACGACCTGGGCGGCAAGATCAAGGGGATCGCGATGGTGCTCACCGAGGTCGGCGGGAAGATGAAGGGGCAGAACACGGTGATCAGGACCTGGACCCATATCTCCCATGAGAAGGCCTACGAGATATCCGGGAATCAGGCGACCTCCTACCAGACGGCCATGCCGGTCGCGGTGGCGGTGGAGATGTTCGCCAGGGGCGAGCACAAGTTCACCGGAGTGAAGTCGCCGGAGGCTGTAGACCCAGTGAAGTTCTGCGAGTACCTGCCGAAGAAAGACACGCCTGTTTTCGAGGAAATAACCCATCCGGCCAAATTGAGCTGGAACTGATTCAGACCCGCAGGGGGGCACAAACCCCCCTCGGAGATATTTTCCGGTTTTGGTCGCATCCTTTTTAAATGAGCCCGTTCTCAGCTCCCGTGTCGGAGATAGGGCGGTGATGTCACGTCTTCAGAGTGGGTGTTGCTCGCGCTTACGGCGGCCACCCTCTACGGCGTCTCCCAGGCCATGGGGAAATACGTAATCGACAAGCTGTCGGCGCCGATGATGGTCTTCATAAACTTCGTCGTGACCATGCCGATCTACCTGCTGTTCCTCGGCGCGTTCCTCCTGAGCACCGGCCCTTGGATGGCGGGCGTGGAGCCAATATTCTACGGGCTGGTCGCAGCTCTGCTCGGCCGGGCGGGCTACTATACCTACCTGGAAGCGGTGGAGAAGGGGCCGGTCATGATAGTGGGGAGCATAACCGCAGCCTATCCTGCGATCATCACCATCCTGGCGATAACCTTCCTGCATGAGACCGTGACGGCGGTGCAGGCCGCGGGCATCGCCGTGATCATCGGCGGTCTGATAGGCCTTTCCCTCTCCCACGAGGGATCGGGCAGCCGGTCGCAGCTCTCGCGCTCCTCGCTCGTCCTGAGCCTCGTGACGCTCGGGATCTGGGGCGTATGGGGGGTGTTCGTAAAGAAGGCCCTGCTCGTATTGCCGATCGTCTATTACCTCGGCCTGTATGCCATAGTCCTGCCGCCGCTTTTCCTGATATATGCCAGGCACAAGAAAGCCTCTGGGACGAGGATGGTCCCCAAATGGTCTGTTCCCGTTGTTGTCGCCGTGATTGCAGCCGAGATCGGGCAGATCGCCCTTTTCGCCGACACATCGGCGGTCGCGATAGGGGAGGCCGCCGTGGTCTTCCCGCTCATAGCCTCCTATCCGATAATCATGATACTCCTCGCGTACGGGTTCCTAAAGGAGAAGCTCTCGAGGAGGGACATCCTGATGGTCGTCGCGGTCGTAGCGGGCATAGTGCTGGTGTCGACGGTCTGACATTGAAAATAAGAAAGAGGAGGGAGCTAGTCGAACCTCCCTCGCCTTTGCACGCCATAGCTCTTTTTGTTTTACCGATCTCATGCTACCGGAGGCGCAGGGGCCATCGGCGCGGGGACCAAAGCCGCCTTCTTCTTCTCCCCCATCAGAATTATGCCGCCGACGATTGATATGATTGCTCCAACGAGGGCCACGTATGTGCCGTAGCCCACTCCGTTGCTCCCGCCTGCTGTCACATTGATCAATCCGGATACGAGCGACCAAGCTCCGAACCAGAATAATGAGATGAGCAGAGAAAGCACCCCGCAGACGACTGTCCCGACCCCTCTTGCCAAGAGGGCCAATACAAGACCGATTATGCCGATTATCAGGACCAGAGTCCCGAACCCAGTGAGTATTCCTGATACATTTCCGATCGAAATCCCGCCGGCGCCAAATTGGTCCGCCCATGGCAGCAAGGTCGCCAAAATTGTCAACAAACCGCCGACTGCTCCTATGATTACTCCTTTTGTCATATTCATTGATAAACCCTCCTCTCCCATCCACGGGGAGGCCACATAAGTATTACATTCTGGATATAAAATTATTCCTATTCGGGACGACGCCACCATCATCCTCAAGTAGGATCGAACCCTCAACGATTAGCACCGGGCCGACATCCATTTCTCCGTAAGAACAATGGGCCCGACCTACGGGCGAAAGGATATTATCCGCGATAAGTTACTAGCTGGGGCAAGTGATTGCGGATGACATCAAGGTATCCAATGCAGGGCGACAAGGAGCAGAATCAGATACAAGCGCAGTTCGACGTCTCAAGAGCGAAGGACGCGATAAGCGAACTGAAGGAGAGGATCGAGTCCCTCCGCGCCATCGGAAAAATGACTGATAAGGACAGCAAGGAACTGCTGAAGCTGCTCAAGACGGTGCAGGACAAGATCGGGAAAGTCGGCAAGAAATAGGCGACAGAGGCGCGCCTTGGGAGTTTCAATCCCCCGATTTCCTGGCTCCTCTGACAGTGATTACGAATACCTCGTTCTTCTTCCGGACCTCGGCTTCCAGGTTCTCCTTCAGCTTGCTCACGTCCCTTACCTGCCAGGATCTCTCGACCTCGTATCCCTCTGGCACGGGCAGGTCCAATGTCGCGGTCTTCCGCTTCCCCGTGAGCTTCCTTGTCACCGGCGCTGCTGGTGCCGGTGCCGCCGGTTTATCCTCTTCTACCATGTCTTCGCACCCCTTGTCAGAGCATCTCGCTCTTCTTGAACGATATTATGAAAACGTCCCTCTTCTTTCCGACTTCCTGCTTGACGAGGTTCGCCGTGAGGGCCGCGTCCTTGACGCGCCAGAAATTCTCAATCTCGTTCGCTTCTGGTATCTCAAGCTTGATTATCTTCTTGATGAACTTCTCTTCTTTCGCCGTCGGAATCACCAGCCAATTGTCGAAACGGGCATTCTCCGATTCATGACTCCAGATATTAACCTTTCTCCGATATTTGCGCATCATTCCCCGGGCGACCATCCGTCAAACGAAAGGGACTTATCGAACCGTTGGTTTTTTTCCTCCGGGGACAGGGCAATGCCGGGGAGAGACGGAATCGAGATCGCCTTCAGGCAGTACGAGAAGAGCGACCTGGAGAGGTGCTGCGAGATTGCCGTCGGGGCCTGGCCAGAGGTCTTCTCGATCGCGGAGAAGGGCGAGGCGTCGTTGGCGATGGAGGCATACATCGATTTCTACAGGGCTTCGGCGAATTGGCAGGAGGTCGCATGCGCATCGGGGTCTATCGTCGGGATCCTTTTCGGGAAGGTGGAGGGCGATCTCACCTGGCGGGGGAGGCTCAGGGCATTTCTGTCCGAGCGGCTAGTCTACCTGAGGATATTGACAGGCTCGTACGGCAAGATGCCGGGCAGAATGTCCTTGGTCAGAATAGCCATGTCCGACGACAAGAACAAGCTGCGCAACAGCCCGGAGGCGGACGGCGAAGTCATCTTTTTCGTGGTGGACCGCGACCGCAGGGGCCTCGGCATTGGGCGGGAGATGATGGACCGCTTCATGAAGTACGCGCGCAGCAGGGGGGCCAGAAGGATAATCGTCTGCACGAACGACCCCGGCTGCAACTGGGGCTTCTATGAGAAATACGGGTTCAGGCACTACAGCACTTTCTGCGACAACTTCACATCGCACATGAGGGGCGAGGAAGTTGACGGGCTGATATTCTCGATGGACTTGAAGCAATAGACGTCGTTCCATGCAGTGGCTACTATGTGTGTCCTCGCATCTACCTTTCAAAACGAAGAGTATATGAATGCAGATTGCCGTGAAGAGCCCTATAGAGTGAGGTGGATAACATGGGTCTTCTTGACAAGATGAAATCTGCGGCTTCGGCTGTGACTGGCTCCTCAGCGAAAGTGAGCATCGAATATCCCCTGAAGCCTCTGAGGGCGGGGGAAACCCTGAATGTGAAAGTGACCGTCGTCAACACCATCGGCAAAGAGGTGAAGAGCGGGGGAGTGTTCGTCGATATACACTCCGTCGAGAGCGGGCAGGTCAAGTGCAAGCACTGCGGGCAGATGACCCAGGTGAACAACGAGCCGGTGAAGCAGGCGATCCCTGTCGGCCCAGCATTCATCCTGCAGCCCGGTGAGACCAAAGTCTTCGAGGCGAACATCCAAGTCCCTTCAGGCCAGCCGTCCTACAACGGGCAGATAACAAACACCTGGAAGATCCGCGGCAGGCTGGATGCCTTCGGTAACGATCCCGATTCCGGCTTCCAGACCATAGAGGTCCGGTAGACCGCCCTGAGGATGCTCCATCATGCCCTCCAAGGGGCATGGCGCCCCTTCGAGCGTTTTGCACAGATTATCATTTACCGGATATGCTGGAAAAACCTTATCTTATAAGATGCCATTGTGCGTCTTGGTAACGCGGATGATTTGTCCTCATTGCAACTCGTATGTTTCTGCCGAGTGGGAGTTCTGCGAGAGCTGCGGCAAGCCTTTGGATAAGCATCTAAAGACCAAAGCCTGCCTCAAGTGCGGCGCAATGAATCTCGGATACGCGGTCAAATGCGAGAAATGCGGCGAGCCGTTCGCTCCGATAGTCATCGAGACCGCGAAGAGGAGGAGCGTATGGGACAGCTGGCTCGGCACATCGCTGGCGATAGTGGTCATCCTTTTCCTGCTGCTGTTGGTGTATGTCTTATTCGTCTGAGCGCAGCTCTTCACAGCAATACTTATCTCGTATGAAAGCTTACACTCGAATGTTGGGGAGTGGTTGCGCGACGGCAGATAGCGAGGTTGAGAAGGAGATCATGATGTACCTTCCGACCGTGGTCGGATGGATTGAGAATGGGGATGACATCACGGAGGCCGACGTGAGGAACCTCAAGCAAGTCGTTCCGCACCATCTGGAATTCGGGAAGAAAACATCCTTCGAAGAAGTCATACGCATGAACGAGCGGTATTTGAACGACCCCACCTGGGGCAAATACGTCTCTGTCATCCTATCCGACAGGGGCAAGGCTTGGATGGAGAGGAACCTGAATCTTCTGAAGAGATTTTCAAACGATTGATGGGTTCTCGGCAACTTGGCGGCGCATCGCCATCATACTATTCTTTTCGCCCAGCCCGAAGCGCGCTCCAGCTCCCCCTCTCTGAGAGGGCCTTTCTTGCCTTTGACATAGAAAGCTTCCGGAGGGAGCCCTATCTCGCACCCCTTCCCCTTCAAGCTTTCCGCGATCCTGTCCGCGGCATAGCCGAAGATCGCGGCGAATCTGCCCGGGAGCCTTGTGTCGAACGCGGCCGCTTTCATGCCCTTGGCGGCGAGCTCAGGAATCCCGTCGAGAAAACCCTGAGTCGCGGGCGTCGGCCTGCCTCCATGGGTCGGGGAGCCGACGATCAGCAAATCAGAGGCGCTAAGCACCGTAGGGTCTGCCTCACTCATGGCAACGACCCTGACCTCGCCCGCCAGAGATGCGCTGATGGCCTTGGCTATCTTCTCGGTGTTACCGTAGACCGAATCGTAGACAACGAAGATCCTCATTCGACCCCCCTCATCCGATGAGGCGTCAGGTTAGGCCCGAAGCTCCCAATCCAGTCCTGGATGGATCCAATCTGATATTAAATTGTCCACAATCCTATATTCTGAGCAGAATCGGAAAAAGCTTATCTTTGCCGAGGGGGATTGATGGGTGAGGGAAACATCTATCCGCGCTATCGTAGGTAGGGCACCAACGCCGAAATGCATTAGAACGGTTGCCCCCATTGTGCTTGGCGCAAACGCCATTATCGCAGCAATCAAGAGCACAGGTAGATAGGTGAAGACATGGGAAAGAAAATCATTAAGAAGAAATTAACAAAAAAGACCGTTTTTTTCGTCGAGAAAGACGGCCTGCTGAACCCGAGAGTGGGTGTATCTCGCACAGGGGATAAGAGAACAGTCTCCATCAAAATGGGACCCCGCGACAGAACTCCTGTATTCGATTATAAGAAAACAAGGAAAAGATATACGCCCAAAGAAAGGGCCTGACGCATACGTTGATTTGATCCCCCTCTCAGCCGAGATGAATGCTTTGCCGATGTGACATAAGCTTATTTCTGTTCAGTCATGGCCAGAAAAAGAAAAAGGGGGATTGAACCCCCTGGTTACGGACAGAAAGTGCCAGGTGAAGGACATAAGCCCCTTTCTGTTAGCCCCTTGCGGGGTTGGCGGCATTCGACTGTGCGCTCTACCCGCCGGCGATGAGAAATCGACCCGGCATGTTTGAGCTTGCTCCGGTGGGGTGTCGCCGTTTCAACATATCCCCGGAAGACCTCACCCTCAGAGGGATCATAGCATTGAACCGAGGCTGTGTCGTTTCTGTGCCCTTGCCAGGGCTCTCGCCCTATCGCTCTAGCGATCCACCTTTCTCGCGGAGAGGGGACTTTCCTCAGCCGGCCCTTGCGGGCCTACCGTCGGCCGCCCGCCTTCTCCTGGCATCCGTGTATTAGGGGGCACCATGATTTCAACCTTTCCGTTTTGTCGTCTTCGATACACGCTTGTCGCGCTCCAATCGGGCGTTTTATCGATTAATTAGAATTACCGATTCCATTCTTCCGATTTGCAATATGCCGGTCGGCAGGAATGATTAATATATATTCCAGGGAAATGCATTTGCCCCCCAGATTATGGTGATGCAAATGAAGAAGAATCAATCTAAAGTGTGCGCGCTCTTCATGACCGCGATGATGCTTGTAGCATCCTTCTCTGTGCTGATGCTAATTGCGTCTGAATCGCCGGATCGAACACAGAAGGCCAAGATTTCCGCGTACTTGCCGCATGACCCAATCATGATTCTGAGCGATTTTGAGTTCACCCCGTCGAACGGTGTCATCATAGGCGACGGTTCTGAGATCAACCCATTCCTGATCGCGGGGTGGGAAATCGATGCTTTCGGATTCGGCGACGGCATCATGGTAATAAACACTCAAAAGCACTTCAGGATCGCCGACAATCTCGTCTATGGGGCGTTGAACGCAGGGATACATCTCACCAATGTGAAGAACGGCACGATATCCCACAACTCAATCCACAGCAATCTGAACGGCATCATGTGCGAATTGACTTCATCCAACATCACAATCGAATCGAATACAATAAGCAACTCTGGCGGCATCGGCATTCAGATGATCCAGACCAGCAACACCTCGCTTGACAATAACTTCGTGGACAAAGCCCCGGTGGGACTGGATCTTCGCGATGGCCCATTCATCAGGGTCAACGGGTCGGTCCTGACCAACATAACCGTCATTGGTCAGACTCTGCGGGGAGACTTCGCCTTCGAGCAATCCAATCACTCGTCCAAAGGGCCGAGGGTGAATGGTGATTCCAATATCTCAAACTGCAATGGATTCATCATCAAAGGGGGTTCTTACGGCAACAACTGCGGCAATTCTGGCATACGCATCATCACCTGCCTCGACGGCACAATTTCCGAATCCAATGTATCCGACTGCAACGCTTCGGGGATCGAGATCGAATCCTCCGAGAACATAACTATCGAGAATGCCACCTGCAACAACAACAAGGGATCGGGGATAGTGGTCAGCAATGTCACTGGCAATAACCGCTCATCGGGGGTAAAGATAGTCGACACGAACTGCAGCGGAAATGGGAAGAATGGTATAGAGATCAAGAATAGCAACAAGACCAGCGACGCTATTAGGATCAAGGCTGGACCTAATGGGGGGGCAGGAATCAGTGGCTCCTCTTCACGCAACTGGTGCTTCCGCGTGGTCACCTGCGATAACAACACGGGCGACGGCGTGAACTTGACGGACTGCGAGAACATCGAAGTCCGCGACAGCAATGCCAATACGAACAAAGGGAACGGAATCACCGCGACCAATACGAGCAACAGCATCATCTCCGGGGCCAAAATAAAATGGAATAACGGGTACGGGATGAAACTCTTCGATTTTGACAACGAATCCGCCAACAACATCGTGATGGACTCTACCTTCGTCGGAGGGAAAGTCGGTCTCTCGACTAGTTCCTCTCATTCGTATTTCGACAATCTGGACTTCAGGGAGAACAGCGGTGACGGTCTGATCGCATCCGACTGCAGCCACCTGAGGATAAACCGGATACATCTCGATTCGAACGGCGGCAACGGTCTGAGCCTGATAAATGTGAAATTCTCATGGGTCGCCAACATGAGCGATTCATCGGATGCAAACGACGGCAGCGGGTTGAAAGTGTTCAAGAGCACCGACATTTGGTGCACCGGTGGATTCTCCGCAACCGGGAACTCCGATTGCGGGGTATTGGTTGAAGAAAGCGAAGACGTGAAATTCTGCCCGGGAACATGGTCACTCAGCGGCTTCCAATTGTATGGCAACCATAAGGACGGCGTGAAGGTGAACAACTCCAAGAACGTCACGCTTGCGAACGGCACGTCCTCATCTAACAATGGCAGCGGGTGCAATGTATCCAACTCCAAGAACGTCACGGTGACGGGGTGCAATTTTGTCAACAACGATGTCGACGGATTAGAACTGTATCACGACAACGAGACGCATGTCGACCAGGTGAACGCGTCCAACAACAAAGGGTCCGGCATCAATGTCACCAAGGCATGCTGCCTCTTCCTTTCGAACGTGACCTGCAAGAACAACTCAAAAGACGGCGTGAAGATCAAATCGACGGTCAACAGCACGAAGAACACGACCGAAATGAAATACGTCACCTGCTCACTGAACGGCGGGCACGGGATCAGCCTGTTCAATCTGAGCGCGGGCACGAACCTCGTGCGTGTGCAGTGCGACACGAACTCCGGGAGCGGAGGGCATGTGACCTTCGATGTGACCTTGCAGAGCATGCATGTCTCCAACAGCTCATTCAGCTTCAACTTGGGCGACGGCCTGCACTTCGACAAGTGCGGGCATGTCGATGTGAGGGACAGCGACGCCAACCACAACACCAACGGAATCGTAGTGGAGAATACGACGAAGAGCTCGATAAGTGGCGGCAACGCCAACTGGAACTTCGGAAGCGGCGTCGTTATCAAGAACTCTTCGAATGCAACGGTAATCAAGCTCAAAGTGAACAACAATACCGCGAAAGGAATCAACGTCTCATACTCTACAGACAGCCGCTTCGAAGAGGTGTTCGCGAGCGACAACCTCGGATACGGAATCAGCCTCTCGAATGCCGACCGTGTTCTTGTATGGAACTGCACTTTCTCTGGGAACAACGGAGGAGGCGTACAGGCGTTCGATGGAGGGCTCTACAACCTCTGGAACTCCTCGTCGGGATTCGGCAACTACTGGAGCGACTGGCAGACGCCCGACGTCGCCGCCCCGTTCTGCATAGTCGACCTGCCGTACGACATCCATGGCGCGGGAGCGAAGGACTACTATCCGCAGAGGGAGATCAACGCGCACGCCTCCATCTACATCAACGGCAATGCGCAGTTCGCTTCAAAAGCCGCGGCCGATGGGTGGACCGGCGACGGGAGCGAGGGTAATCCGTACATCATAGGCGGCTACGACATAGACTCCTCGACGATGAACGGGATACAGATCAAGAACACGGACGTGCACTTCACCATAAGCGACGTCCGTGTGACTTCGACCAGTCACGGCTATAAGGGCATCGTTCTGACAAGCGCCTCCAACGGCCGCATAGAGTACGCGGGCAGTGCAGACAACCTCTACGGCATATATGCCGCATTGTGCAGCAACCTGGAGATCGTCTCCTGCAACGCCTCGTCTAACGGCGGGAACGGGATCTACATCCTCTCCTCGAACAACGTGACGATCAACGACTGCGACGCGTATTCGAACGGCAACCACGGAGTGCA
>Ga0316628_100000029_pt1 | contig 101274 bp, 86 predicted proteins | sample OWC_Aug_M2_C1_D5_FD_207648 | JGI IMG/M metagenome (GOLD analysis project Ga0316628, IMG submission 207648) | Wetland soil microbial communities from Old Woman Creek delta, Ohio, United States - OWC_Aug_M2_C1_D5_C | ecosystem: Environmental > Terrestrial > Soil > Wetlands | place: USA: Ohio...
CGCTTCCGGCCCACAGATTTTCCTCCAACGCCGCTTGGGCGGCGAAGTCTGCGTCGCCGTTTATGGATATCGGGGCATGACTGACGTCATACGCTGCAGACGCGGTCCCCGACAATAGCGACATCGGGACGATCGTTGATACAATCATCAAACATGCGATAAATATAGCACTGCCTAGCTTTCCTGTATAGCTCACAGAGTACCCCCCGAGAGGTAAAGCCTATCGCTTTTCTTTGATATATAGCTATTGCGTTGCAATAGCGCCAATGAAATCGTCTGTTCTTTCCATCGGTTCTGAAAACGGGGCGATGCGGCGAGAGGGGGCGGAAAGGGCCAGCACCTCCTGGCTAGCCCCTGGCTCATTTATCATCGACGAATTGGCATGATTGTTTTGCAGAAACGAGAGTGCGGATGCCGGGATTTGAACCCGAGTTTGAAGCTTGGGAAGCTCCAGTCCTAACCGCTAGACTACATCCGCACCGAATCTAGGATGAGCATGGCCGGTTTCACTTGATGGTCTCAAGCTGGCTGATTATGTTCCAAATAAGGGTCCTTGCGTGTATCGGTATGTTCGGGTCGTTCGCCAGCTCGTCTAGGATGAATATCGCGCTGGCGCATCTCACATCTAGGGCGTCGGTCTGCCTCAGAAGCCTCTCTTTCGAATCAGCTGCGCCCCGCCTGATGTTCCTCGGGACGGAGGTGTCCTCGGACAGCTGGTCGAGTATGTCTATTACCTGTCTTGTCCTTGTTTCCGAATCCATCGATGTCACCACCAGCTAATCCCAGTACAGACCCCTTCTCTTTCTTTAGGGTCGATGAGGTAGGAGGATATTAGCTCTTTTGCTCCTCGGCCCTCTGCCGGCCCCTCTCCTTGAAAACCGTGACGACCATGAGTGTCTTGGTGTCCCTGACCCCGTCCACCTTCGACAGCCTCTCGACTATGAACGCCTTCAGGGAGTTGTAGTTCTCGAAGCTAGCCTTCGCTATCAGGTCGGCGTCCCCGGTCACGAGGAACAGATCCTCGATCTCCGGGAGCGAGGCCACCTTCTCGGCGATCGTGTCCGCCTCCTTGGTCTCGACCTTCATCTGAATGATGCTCTTGACCTGCCCGTCCCCGTAGTATCTTGAGATGACGCCTTCGTAATCGCTTTTTTCTCCGCCCATGCGACCGCCTCCTCGAGAAGACAATCAGAAAGACTGCCTGGGGCCTCGTATGCCCGACAAGAATAATAAGCCATGCGCTCCGCCCTGAGAGAGTCGCTTCAAAGCTGGGCCGATTCGAACTCTTCCTGCAGGTCGATTATCACCTGTTCCAGGATCTCTTCCAGGCTGGCGCTCCGGTACTCCCTGAGGCCGCCGAGCTCGCTCTGGACGCGCGCCAGAAAGGTCGCATCGCTCTTCAAGAACTCGACGTTGCAGAGTAGCTCTTCCATCCCGTCTTCCCCCCGAGTGGCCGGGGCCGTGGTGGGACTTTTCGCCATCCTATTTGGGCGCAATGCATGATGTCGTATTAATGATTTATGGCAAGGCGGCGTATGCCGAATATCGGAAGAATCGAAGCTGGCCCATTGCGCCCGCATGCTACGGGGCCGCGCAGAGCCTGCTGTACAGGTCGGCGGCCTCCGCCACTTCGCGCACCTCAATCCGCTCGTCGGTCCTGTGCGCGCACTTCGGGTCCCCCGGCCCAATCGCCAACATGTCCACTTTGAGCGCGCTGAATTTCACGAGCTCCGTCGCGTAGGCGATATCCATCCGCCCGATTCCGGGCTGGAGCGCGCTGACCTTCCGCATGAGGGGCGAATCCTCTGGCAACACTATGGGGCTCAATTGGTTTATGACCTGCAGGTCGAGGTCCGTGCCGGCGAGCCTCCCTCTCACCGTGGCGAGCGCTGCATCCGGCTGGACATCGGGGGGCGTCCTTATGTCGATCTCCGCCACGCAGCTGTCCGGTATCACATTGACCTTCTCCCCGCCCCTCATCACGCTGACGCTCATCGTCATATCGGCCATCGGGTCATCTGGCAGTCCGGTCATCGGCCTGATCTTCTCCAGGGCCGACAGCATCTTGTGCACGGCGTTCTCCCCCTCGCGGGGCATGGCCGCATGCGCGGACCGGCCGGTCGCCGTGATACGGATCTGCAGCAGCCCCTTCTCGCGCACCCCGACCTTCATGCTGGTGGGCTCGCAGACGACTATCGCCGCCGCCCCCTTGACGGCTCTATGCTTCGCCAGGTGCTCTGCGCCTCTCATCCCCGTCTCCTCGTCGGTGGTGAATGCAATGGATATCGGGACATCCGCTTCGGCCGACCGCTCGGCGGCCATGAGCATCGCCGCGCAACCGCCCTTCATGTCCGCCGCGCCTCTGCCATAGAGTGACGGCCCGCGGAGCTCCCCCTGCTCCGTCTTCCAACCGTCCCCGAGCGGGACCGTGTCCAGATGCCCTGACAGCAGGATGCCGCCCTCCCCCCTGTGCGCTATCAGCGCGGGCGAGCGATCCTCCCCCACTATCTCGCACTCGAACCCCGATCCCTCGAGCGGCCCGATCGCCTTCTCGATTATCGGCTTCTTGTCGTCGTGCGGGGCGCTCGGCGTCAGAATCAGCGCCCTGAGTATCTCCAGGGCGCGCCTCTCCGCCGATCCGCCGGTGCTGTTGCTCACTGCGCCATCGCCCCCATCCGCCTCAGATCCCGCCGGTGCTAAGATGCCGGGCCAGCTCCACCACGAGCCTGGTCGCGTTCTCCATGTCCTTCAGGCTCACGGCCTCCGTCGTCGAGTGCGTGTTCCTCATCCCCACGCCTATCGGGATGACCGCCGAGCCGGACTCCTGGACCGCCGTCGCGTCTGTGGTGCCGCCCGCGACCACCTCCTGCAGCGGTATCCTCCTCGACCTCGCTATCTTGGAGGCTGCTTCCCGCAGCGCGGGGGAGGCGATCGATTGGGAGTCGAACAGCCGTATGACAGGCCCGCTCCCGAGAACCGCGGGCTGAAGGTGCCCGTCTTCCATGCCGGGCGAATCCCCTGAGGAGCATGTGTCCACGACCACGACGTAGTCGGGCATCAGGGTGTTGGCGATGACTTTCGCCCCTCTCAGCCCCATCTCCTCCTGGACGCTCCAGACGAAGCTTATGCGCCCCTTCTGCCTCCGCCCTTTCAGGCGCTCGTGCGCCTCTGCGAGGATGGCGCAACCGACCCTGTCGTCCAGCGCCCTGCCGGCCACGAGGTCCTTGCCGATGCGGACCAGCCCCTTCTCCAGGGTGACCGGGTCCGAGATCCTGATTCCCAGGGCCTCCGCCTCCCTCTTCGACCGAGTGCCTATGTCGATCCTGAGCTTGTCGGAAGGCACGGTCTTCTTCGCCTCTTCCGGGTCGGTCATTAGATGCGGGGGCTTTATCCCTATTATACCGTTGACGACTCCCTTGGGCGAGTGTATCTTCACTTTCCTCGACACCAACAACCTGTCGTCGACCGCTCCGACCTTCCGGAACCTCAGCGAGCCGTCGCCTTCGATCTTTGAAACGACGAGGCCGACCTCGTCCATGTGCGCCACTAGCGCGACATGGGGGTGGCCTGAGCCGCTCTCGGCGATCAGGTTGCCGATGTTGTCGACCCTGCAGTCCTTGCCGAGGCCCAGCCTCGACATTATGTATTCCCTCACCGGCCCCTCGGTACCCGATACGCCGGGCAGCTCGGTCAGCTCGCTCAATAGCTCGAACATCTGATCACGCACCCTCATTTCCTGAGGAAAGGTTTTGCGACCACCTTCGCCTCGATGTCACGCGTACCAACTATGTAGAATATCTTAATGCCGGGCGACGCGAGCCTCGCTGGAAGATAGCCCATGCCTATCCCGACCCTGAGGGAGGGGGACATGGTGCCGCTCGTCGCCATGCCCGCCTTCTCGCCTGGCCCCGACAGGAGCGGGTATCCCTCCCGCGGTATCCCTTTGCCGACCGATTCGAACGCGACCAGCCTGTCGTAGTCCCCCCGCTTCTGCTCCACGAGCGGCTCCTTCCCGATGAAGCTGTGGTCCCAATCGACCGCGAACCCGGCATCGGCCTGGAGCGGCGTCCGCGACCCGTCGAAGTCGTGCCCGGAAAGTAGATAGCACATCTCGAGGCGGAGGGTGTCCCGCGCTCCGAGGCCCGCTGGCGAGGCGGGGAACTGTTCGCCCGCCCTCAGCAGCTCGTCCCAGACCAAGGGCGCGTCTCCGGCCGAGGCGAATATCTCGAAGCCGTCCTCGCCGGTGTACCCGGTCCTCGTGACGAGCGCGGGGATGCCGTTCCCGTCGCTCTCGGCGACCAGCGATATCGGCCTGCTCCATTCGAATGGCGTCCTTGCGCTCATCGGCCCGTGGGGGAACCTGAGCATCGTGAATGCGCCGTGATATCTCCTGAGCGCGATCACCGCCGGGTCGGCGACTTTCTCCATCAAGGCCGCCGATTTCGGGCCTTGGACGGCGATGCAACAGTAATCCGCGGTCATGTCGGTGAGTTCGAGCGGGCCGCCCTTTCTCGATATCCAGTCGATGACCGTCTTCCGCATCGACGCGTTGCAGACCACGAAGAATTCCTCCTGCGAGACCTTCAGGACGATAAGGTCGTCGATGATGCGCCCCTGCTCCTCCAGTAGCATCGCATACACGCATTTGCCGGGAGGATGCTTTGCGAGCGACCGCGTCAGGAGCTGCTCGAAGCCAGCCCCTTTTATCAGGAACTTGCCCATGTGCGAGACGTCGAAAATCCCGGCCGCGCCCCTCACCGCCAGATGCTCCTGCTGAATGGAGGAGTACCATAGCGGCATCTCCCACCCGCCGAACTCGAACATCCTTGCCCCTGCGGCGATGTGCCTGCCATAGAGAGCTGTGCGGTCCGCCATCGCGGGAAAGAGACCTTTGTCCCTAAAAGAAGCTTCTCATGTGCGATACTTGTCCATCAGCTCCATGATCTCCTTGTCTGCGCCTTTGGCCTGGGCCGCCGTGCCCTCCATGGCCTCCACATTCCTCTCGAGGAGGGCCATCTCCTTGTCGCTGAAGGCGTTCTGGCTGATCGGGATGAATATCATCGATTCGCTTTGCATGACCTGCTCGTTTATGAGCTCGGTGAATTTCAGCACCTGCTGGAAGCCGTTGTTTATCACCAGGTATTCGAGCCCGTCTATCAGGCACACGGACTTCCGGTATTTCTCGATGAACGAGGAGATCAGGGTGGCGAGCGCCCCTATGTCCGTTGGGTTGTGGTGGCCCTTCCCCGGCGTCTGGCTGAGCCAGAGCAGCTTCGTGTTCGGTATGTTGAGGTCTTCCTTCAGGCGCGTCGGGTGCTGCCTGGTGACGCACAGCCCCGGCAGCCCCGAGCCTACCGCCTTCTCGAAAAGCCTGTAGGAGAGGGAGGGTTTGCGCTCCTTCACGAGGTATATCGCGCCCGGCCTCAGGTGCACCGAACCGGCATTATCACTATCGTCTTTCTGCACTGCCCTCGACCGACCGTTCCTTACAAATGCATGGCAAGCTTAATTTAACTTTCCCATCGGGGGGCAGGGCCAGCCGGCAGGCGGACCCTGCCGCCGGACCGGCTATGGCTCGTCATCGCCTATGAGCTGCGATATCTTCTCCTCTAGGATCTTCACCGGCATGTCCGGGATCGTGATTATCGATGTCTTTCCCGAGACGCCTTCCCCCGACTTGTGCGCGGATATGATGCCTTGGTCGTCGAGATCCTTCATGTACCCCCAGAAGGCCGTGTGGGCCCTGGGCTTCTCGCCGAACTCCTCGCAGGCTATCTTGTACGCTTCCTCCGCCTCCCCGGTCGTCGTGTATGCCTTGCCCCTGAGGCTCCTGCATATCGCCAGCAGCACGAGCTTCTGATGCGTATCGAGAGAGACGAGCTTGGATTCGGTTATCGAGCTCAGGGCCTCCGCCTTTGCCGCCCTTATGTGCTCCGGAGTCACGGTCTCGGAGCCTTCCTCGTCCGCCAGCATGCCGGCCTTCTCGAGTATCTCTATGGCGAAGCGCGCGTCGCCGTAATCCGATGAGGCGTCCGCGATGAGCCGGATGGAGTCGTCGTCTATGGCGCCCTTGTGCAGCGCGATCTCCGCCCTTTGGCGGGCTATGTCCGTGAGCTCCGGGACGGCGTATTTGCCGAACTCGACGATGTTCGACCGTTTGAACGTGCTGGCGGACGCCGGGTCGAGAAGGGCGAATATGTCCCTTTGGGATATCAGCATCAGCGATACGAGCTGCCTTCCGTCCAGCCCCTCCTCGGCGAACCTGGAAAGCCTGTAGATTATGTCCGAGCCGGACTTCCTCAGCAGGACGTCCGCCTCATCCAGCACGATGAGCAGGTGCATCTTGCGCTTCTCCAGGTCCTTCCTCAGGATCTCCATCATCTCTGCGATCGAGAAGCCCCTGTCCGGGAAGTTCGGCTGGAAGTGGTTGATGATGTGCAGCATCGCCGCCGCCTCGCTGTTCCTCTGCCTGCAGTTGACGATCACGAAGTCCACGGCCTTGTTCGACTTCGTGCCGTATTCCCTGAGGTCCATGCAGAAGCGCTTCGCCGTGACCGTCTTCCCGGTTCCCACCGGCCCCGAGAGGAACGCCGTCTGGGACACGTTGGACTCTACGACCGCGCTGAAAAGCGTGGTGAGGCGTTTGAGCTGCGCGTCGCGGTGGACGAGCTTCGTCGGGACGAAGTCGAAAGACAGCGCCTGCCGATTCTTGAAAACGGTCCTTCCGCGAGATTCGAACATGGTACTGACCAGACTGCGCCTCGGTGGTTAAACACGGCATCTGAATAAAGGTTTTATGCAGGTGGGAGAAAGTCCTCGGCGGCGTATCGACAGAACAGCGCCGCAGAACGGCGTCTGAGCTAGCTCGCCCCCTGCGGTCGATCACTCAGCGCGGCCAAGGGCTGCCCTGGCCGCAGCTCACGCAGGCACAAAAGGCTGCCTGCGGGAAAGGTTTGCGTTCAGCCGAACAGTGCGCTCAGACCGGCCGCAGCCTCTTCATCGGTGACTTTCTTCTCTTCCTTCTTCTCCTCTTTCTTCTCCTCTTTCTTCTCGGCTGCCTGGGCTGGAGCGGCGGGACCCGCCATTGCGACCGCCGTCGAGATTGCCTTCTCGATGTCGACTCCGTCGAGTGCGGCCGTAAGCGCCTTCACCCTCGAAACGTCCGCCTTAACGCCGGCCGCCTCTAGGATTTTGGTCACAGAGGTCTCGTCTATCTTCTTCCCTGCTGCATGGAGAAGCAGAGCGCTGTACACATATTCCATTTCGTTTGCCTCCTGTTTCTTGATCCTGACTCATCCGAAGAGAGCGCCGAGTCCGGCTGCCGCCTCCTCTTCGCTCACTTTCTTCTCTTCCTTCTCCTCCTTCTTCTCCGCCTTCTTCTCGGGGGCGGCGCTCGGGCCGCTGCCGCCGGACGGCCTCTTGGAGAGCATCTCCTTCGTCTTGTCGTCCAGTGCGTCTGGCGGGAGTTGCGAGGCGAGCGCGTACGATTCCGCATTCGCCTTCGCCAAAAGGAGCTTGATCGACTCTTTCGTCGGGTACCCTGCGTTCACCGACAGGTTCAGGGCTTCCATGTGCGCCTTCGCAATCAGAGGCTTCATCGACACCTTGTTCGGGATCGCGGCGAACACCGACAGGTTCAGGGCCTTCCTTGCGGCCGACTGCAGGTTCGCCATGAACACCGTCTCGTCTATTGCGAGCGTCGAACTCTGGAACACTATGCCGTCCTCGTAGGCGGCCCTCAGCTCGAGGCCGACGGTGAGCGGGTAGATCTCGAGCTTGCTGAGAGCGAGGGCGATGTCCCTCGATATCACGTCGCCCTGCTTGACGAGCAGCTTGTCCTTCTTTATGACGACCTTGCCCTGCTCTATCGCCGCCGGAATGCCGGCCTTCTGCAGCTCCCCGACGATCGGGCCGGGCTTGAACGGCGTCTCGCCGGCCTTGACCTCTATGTCGGCGGGCGCCTTCTCGCCGCCCTTCGCCGCCATCTTCGTCTTCGTCTCGTCGAGCTGCTTGTAGAGCTTGAACGGGTTGTAATCGGAGAGCAGTATGGCCATCTGCCCCTCTATGGCCGGGACGAGGCCGTCGATCCCCTTCTTCTTCTTTGCGGCCTTCTTGATGGCGACCTCCAGAAGGGTGTTCTTCATGACCTTCATGGTCATGTGCGCGCGGAGCTTCGACCGCATCTTCTGCAGCTGAGGGCCGGGGACCCCCTGGATCGATACGAGCCCGATGACCTGGCTCTTCTCGATCTTCTTCGCGATGTCGTCGACGAGGTCCGTCTTCCATTGAGAAGGCTGGTGGCTTTCTATCAACTCACATCACCTTCTGCGACGGGCCCATCGTGGACTTGAGATAGGCCGACTTGATGTTCTGCTTGCCCCGCTCCAGTTTGGAGATGAGCCTCTTCAGGACCACGTCGAGGTTCTCCGCGAGGTCCTCAGGGGACATCTCCTTGGTGCCTATCGGCACGTGGAAGGTCTTCTTGTCCTTGGTCCTCACCCTGACGGAGTTCTTGAGGTTCTTTATGAGCATGGACGGATCGGATCCCGGCGGTATCGGGCGCGGCATCCTGCCGGTCGTACCGAGGATCACGCCCAGCCTCTTGCCGATGGTCGGCATCAGCGGCGCCTCTGCGACGAAGAAATCGTAGTCTGCGAGCTTCCTCTTGGCCTTGGCCTTGTTCTCGGCGATCTCCTCGATCTCCTCCGGCCGTATGATCAGGTCGGCGACGTCCTTAGCCTTGCCCGCCATCTCGCTGCTTCCGAAAAGGCCGACCTTGATCGGCTTGCCCCTCCCCTTGGGGAGCAGGATGTCCTCCTGGATCCTGTTCTTCGGGTCGGAAAGATCTATGTCGCCGAGGTTGACTGCGAGCTCGACGCTCTCCAAGAATTTCCTCTGCTTCGTGCTTTTGAGCGTCTTCTTTACGACATCAACCAGGTGCGGGTCAACCAATGTGCATACCTCCTGTGTAGTCTTCTCGAGCCACGCTGGCTCTCCTACATTTCAGGATGTAGGGGGGCTTATGTAGAGGCTGTTTATAAGCCTTTCTGAATCGTTGCTCCTTCAGCTGGCGAACAGCTTGTCGTACTTGCCAGCATCTATGTCCTTCCTGATGTCCCTCGGGTCCTTGCCGTCTACGGTCACGCCCATGGACACGCAGGTGCCGACGATCTCGATGAACCTCTCCCTCTTCGTCTTGCCGAGCATCGACGTCTGCTTCATCTCCGCTATCTTGAGCACCTTCTCCGGGGTGAGGTTGCCGACCTTCGTCGCCTTCGGCGAGCCGCTCCCCTTCTCCATGCCCAGCTCCTTCAGGATGAGGGCGGAGGCGGGCGGGGTGCCGACCTCGATCTCGAACTTCTTCGTCTTTCGGTCGATCAGTATCTTGACGGGGATCTTCATTCCGGCGAACGCCTTCGTCTTCTCGTTCACAGCCTGGACTATCTCAACGACGTTCACTCCCATCGGCCCAAGGGCCGGACCAAGCGGCGGTCCGGGAGTCGCTTTGCCGCCATCGACCAGGACTTCAATCTTCTCAGCCATCTTCTCATCGCTCCTTCTCTATGACTCTGACATGGTCTCCTTTGACCGTGATAGGTATCGGCACCATCGCCTCGAACAGCTCGACCGTGATCTCCTCCTTGTTCGTGTCGATCTTCTGCACCCTCGCCTTCTCCCCCTTGAACGGGCCGGCGATCAGCTCGACGATGTCGCCCTCGATTATGCCGGCGACTATCGGCTTCGGCGTCAGGAAGTGGTCGATCTCGGGGAGCGTCGTCTCCCCCTGCACTATGCCCCTCGTCTTCCTTACCCCTTTCACGAGGTCCTTCAGCGCGTCGGTGTTCATCGCCTCCACGATGACATAACCCCTCAGGGTCGCGGGCGCCAGTATTGCGGAGATGCCGATGTTCTTCGGCTTGGTCCTGCTTGCGATCGAGTCCGCCACGACCTTCTCGTAGCCTATCGATGTCTTGACCGCCATTATCGACTGCCTCGCCGTGACCTGCAGCGTCGCGGAGTCGCTCTGGCCCGGGTCGTCCTTGAGGTTGGCCGTGACGATGACGTTGATCCTGTCGCCGTACCTCGCCCCGCTGGGCGAGTGTATGATTATCGTGAGGTTCTTGTCGTGGTCCGGCTGAATCTCGAAGTCCAGCACGGGCTCGTCGCCGGACGCGCTGTCCCACAGGACGCCGATGGCGTCGAACACCTTGACGAACCACTCTGGGGAGCCTTCGTCGGTGCCGGCGCTCAGCAGGTCGAACCTTGCCACGATCGCCCTGGACGTGGCTGACGTCAGCCTGATGTGCGTCTCAAACTCCGTCGATTCCCCGGAGGCGATGGACCGCTTCAGCTCGCCCTCCACGGATATCTTGATGGAGGCCCCGAGCGGCACTGGAGCTCGCGCTGCCTGCTTCTCCTCTGCCTGTTCGCGCTTTGCGGGTGTCCCTTCGGGAATCTTGAATATGTCCAAAACATCACCAAAAAGGGTAATGGAGGATATCCCTCATCCTGTCCCCCTACTTCAATCCTTCTATTGGAAAAGCCCAGCGAAGAAAGGGGCTCCGAATTCGAACATCCAGTAGATGAAGAACCCGAGGGCGCCGATGAGTATGATACCCAGCGCCGTTACCTGGTTCGTCTTCAGGTATTCTTCGCCGGTCGGCTTCCTAGCCATCTTGAGGACTCTGCCGTACCGCCCTTTCCCGACGTGCTTCACGCGGTCTTCGATTTTCAGCTGCACTCTCCATGCCTTGTCGACGATTTCCATCTGCAATCAGCTCTTGCCCCTACCTTATGAACTCGAGTCCGAGCTCCTTCTGCCTCTTCGGCTCGCTCGGCCCAAGAATGTGCTTGGATTTAACTCCTGTGATTATCACCATCACCCTCACGGTGTCCTCGAGGGTCTCGTCTATGGCCGCGCCCCAGATGATCCTCGCGTTCTGGTTGATCTTCTCCTGGACGATCTCGGCGACCTCCTCCGCCTCCTTGATCGTCATGTCCAGCCCGCCCGTGACGTTCACGAGCGCCGCAGTCGCCTGGCTTATGTCCACGTCGATAAGCGGGGAGTTTATCGCCTGGTTGACCGCCGTTATGGCCCTGTCGTCGTCCTCCCCCTCTCCGAGGCCGATCATCGCGACGCCTCCGGACTTCATGACCGTCTTGATGTCGTTGAAGTCGAGGTTGACGAGCCCGGGCTTGGTGACGACTTCCGTTATCCCCTTGATGGCCCGCACCAGAACCTCGTCCGCGACCTTGAAAGCGGAATTCAGGGCGAGCTTCGGCACCAGCTCGAGGAGCTTGTCGTTCGGAATCACGATGACGGTGTCCGCGACGTTCCTGAGCCTCTCGAGGCCCCACTCGGCGTTCTCCATCCTGACCATCCCCTCGGCCTTGAACGGGTAGGTGCATATGACGACGGTGAGCGCGCCGCTCTCCTTCGCGAGATGCGCTATGAATGGCGTTCCGCCCGTGCCCGTGCCTCCGCCGAGGCCGCAGGTGATGAAGACGATGTCGGCCCCGTCCAGCAGCGCTTTGAGGTCGTCCTCCGCCTCCTTCGCCGCCTCCTCCCCGACCTGCGGGATCGCGCCGGCGCCGAGGCCTCTGGTGACCCTCCTGCCGAGTATGATCTTCTTATGAGCCTTGACTATCAGAAGATGCTGCGCATCGGTGTTCGCCGCTATCAGCTCGGCGCCGACTATCCCGGTCTCGGCGAGCCTGTGGACCGTGTTGCATCCGCCCCCGCCGACCCCGATGATCTTTATGTTCGTCCTGAGCCCCAGAAGGATCTTCTGCAGCTCCTCGTCTTCGGGATTGTACGGAGACTTAGGCATGTTCGACGCTTTCTCGGGCGCATTCTGCGCCTCTTCTTCCAAGCTCTTCATAGAGGAACCTCCACAGTGTGATTAGACAATCTATCGCATGAGCCAGCAATGCTCTGCTGCTCGACCGTCTGTAATTGTTGTGTGGCTTTAAACCTTTCGGGCTTCTTAATTGATGAACTCCAGTTCCCCTATCTTCTTGGAATTGTCGTCCCTGCCCAAGATCTGCTTTGATTTCACGCCAGTGACAACGAGCATCACGCGCATCCTCTTGTCGAAGGACGGGTCGATCGCCGCGCCCCATATTATGCGTGCGTTCGGGCTGACCTTCTTCTGCACTTCCTCTGCCGCCCTCTCCGCCTCGGAAAGCGTCATGTCGGGCCCTCCGATGACATCCACCAGCACGCCGGTGGCCGCGCTTATGTCCACCTCCAGCATCGGTGAGTGTATCGCCTGGTTGATGGCGTCGATCGCCCGGTCGTCCGAGTCCTCGTCGCTCTCTCCGAGGCCCATCATCGCGACCCCTCCGCCCTTCATAATCGTCTTCAAGTCGTTGAAGTCCAGGTTGACGAGCCCGGGGCGCGTGATCATTTCTGTAAGGCCCTTGATCGACTTCATGAGCACCTCGTCTGCCACTTTGAACGCGGCGGTTATTGCGAGCTTCGGGACCACCTCCAGCAGCTTGTCGTTCTGAATGACGACGACCGTGTCGGCAGCCTCCCTGAGCCGCTCGAGGCCCCACTCGGCGTTCTCCATGCGCATCTTGCCCTCTCCCTTGAACGGGATGGTCGCCACCGCGACGGTCAGCGCCCCGGCCTCCTTGGCCAGTCGTGCGACGACGGGCGCGGCGCCTGTGCCGGTGCCTCCGCCCAGGCCGCAGGTCACGAAGCAGATGTGGGCGTCGCTGACGACTTTCTTGATGTCCTCCTCGGCCTCCCTGGCGGCCTCCTCGCCAATCTGCGGGACGGCGCCGGCGCCTAGGCCGCGCGTTATCCTCCTGCCGAGCAGCAGCTTGTGCGGAGAGTGCACGATCAACAGGTGCTGCGCGTCGGTGTTCGCCGCATAGAGGTCCGCTCCGACGATGCCTTCGTCCATTATCCTCGCGATGGTGTTGCAGCCTCCGCCGCCGACACCGATGATCTTTATGTTCGTCCTCAAAGACTTGAGAATGTTCTCCAGCTCGGCATCGACTACGGTGTCGATGGGAGCGTCCGTGCTCGGCGTGTCTCCCGCTCCCGGCCCTTCCCTCGAAAGCGCATCTTCAACCAATGACCTCATCATGTGACTCACCTTTCGAAACGTCTTGACTCGAATCCGAATTTATGGACTCGTAAGTGCATCCCGACGAGCAAATAAATATGCGTCCGCGTATTAATTGTTTCCTATAATGACGCTGGCCGACAACAACCCGGCCCCGTACGGAGTGGCGGGGTTCATTTGTCGACGGCTTGTGCAGGGGAGTGATGAGTACGAAAACCCGTTTGCGAGCTGTGTTCTCAGGCAGGGTCCAGGGGGTGTTCTTCAGGGCCAACGCCAAGAGCTTCGCGGAGGAGGGCGGAGTCGCCGGATGGGTCAGGAACACGGAGGATGGGCGGGTCGAGGCCGTCTTCGAGGGGGAGAGGGAGGCGGTGATGGCGGTCGTAGGCAGGTGCGAGCGCGAGCAGCCTTACGCCAGGGTCAGCTCGGTGGACGTGGTCGAAGGGGAGTACGTCGGCGATCTCGTCGGGTTCAGGATCAGGCACTGAGTCACAGCGTCGTATCGATCCCGTATGCGGCCTTCGGCCTTTCGATGTGTATCTTGCCCCAGAGCTTCTCGTCGATCATGCCCTTTTCGGAGAGCTTTCTGGTCCTTTTCGGGACGGTGGTCAGGGCGAGGACCGCCCCGGGCCTTGACGGGTCGTCGAGGTAGTCGGTCTCCATCATGAAGTTCAGCCCCTGCCTTATCGCCGATGCCACGTTCTCCTCGGTGGCCAGAACGGAGAGCGATATCTCCCCCCTCGGCCAGGAGTCTTCCAGCCTCTGGCAGTAGTGCTTTACGACCTTCTCCGGCCTGAGCCCGACGCTCTTGGCCATGGCCGTGAACTCATCGAGGTTCTTGCCATCGGCGTGCTCGGAATGGATTACGACGGGGCAGCACAGGTCCTTCGCGCCCTCCATGCATGAGAGCAGTATCTCGTTGGACATCCGCATCGACTGCTCGTCGCATGGGAAGTGCGGTCTCCCGACCTCCCCTATCCCCAATGCCCTCTGCTCTCTGACGAGTTCGGCTGCGACCTCCACTCCAAGCTTCATGACCTCGAAGGCCTTCTCGGCTTTGATGGAGGAACTGTGTTGCAGGTCGAACAGGTCGCCCGGGTACGGCCCCAGCATGCAGTATACCTTGACGCCGGTTTCCCTCTCCGCCTCCTCGCAGAGGTCCAAGGTGAACCCGTAATCCTTCCTCCAATCCTCCTTCGTGAGGATCGGGCGGGGACCGAACGACGCGTGAGAAATGACGAGATGGGTTCCGCCGGCCTTTTTGAACTGGCGGACCGCCTCTGACCTGGCGCCGATAGCCTGGAGGTGGGCGTGGTCGTCCAATATCGGCAGCATGTTATCCTTCAATGAAGAAGGCCGGCCGCCCTGAGCTCCTCGGTGATCTTGTTGACAGCGACCTCGACGTCCTCCGGTTTCCTCGCGCCGGTGCAGACGAGCTTGCCCGATCCGAAGAGCAGGACAACGACCTTCGGCACATCGATCCTGTAGACGAGTCCTGGGAACTGCTCCGGCTCGTACTCGACCTTCTCCAGACCGAGGCTGATCGCGATGGCGTTCAGGTTGATCTCCGTTTCGAGGTCGGACGATGCGACGATGTTCTGAACCTCGATCTTCGGCTCTATCTTAATGTGTATGCCAGCGGCCTCGATCTGCTTCGCGACCTTGCTGATGGCCGTCTTGACATCCTCGAGGCTCTTCGCGCCCGTGCACACGACCTTGCCGCTCCTGAACAGCAGCGTCGCGGTCTTGGGTTCCTTGAGCCTGTAGATCAGGCCAGGGAATTGTTCTGGCTCGTACTCGGCGCCTTCGAGCGCTAGTGCGATCTTCTGCAGGTCGAGCTCCCCGCCGAGCGAAGTCGAAGCGACGACGTTCTCAATCCTTATCTTTGCCATATAAACACAACCGACCCCTTTTGGGATACAGGGTATTTAAATGGCCCTTTATAAGCGTTTATCTGGTTCGGCCTGGTTCAGATGGGCAGTCTCTTCTCATCCTTCACTACGTTCAGTACTAGGAGCGTGTTCGTCCTTTCGATGTGCGGCTGCGTCAAGAGGTCCTTGACGAATGAGTTGAGCTCGTCCCTCGAGCGGAAGCGGGCGATCAGCATCGTGTCCCATTCGCCGGTCACATCGAAGACCTGGGATATCCTGTCGTCCCTGGCCAGCTTCTCCTCGACCTCGACGAGCTTTCCCTCGGATATCCTCACGCCTATTATTGTCAAGAGGTCGTAGCCGAGCTTGGCGGGGTCGAGCACCGGGATGTAGCTCTTGATGACCTTTTCGTTCTCAAGTGCCTTGATCCTGACGGAGACGGTGCTGACCGAGATCCCCAGCTTCTCCGCTATCTGCCTCAGGGGCATCCTGGCGTCCTCGTAAAGGCACCTCAGTATCTCCCTGTCGGTGTCGTCCATCGCCTACTCACTGACGGCTGATATCCTCAATCCCTCCTATAATTTTTTTGGTGAAAATGCATTATTATAAGACATCATATCTTGAAATCTCTCATTACCGAGAAAGTTTTCGTTGTTTTCGGCAAAATGCTAAATATCCGCGTAATATAACTCCCGAATGTTGGCTTGCAGTCGACCTTGGTGAGCTGGTTTGGAGCTTCAAGAGGGGGGCTTAAGGAGATTGGATGGGGGAGCGTCCCCGCATTCGACGTCCGCCCTCACAGGCACCCCCAAGCTCTCCCAGAAGAAGGCCTCAAAGCCTCTGGAGAAAAAAGTCGGGCAGATCCTCAGGGAGTTCGACGGCAGGAAGGCCGCCTATCTGCCCGAGAGCCTGTCCTCCCTCCGCGACGAACTGGAGAAGGCCGGAATAGAGGTGCTTCTGACAGAAACGGAGAAGGACATACGAAGCACCGACGCCTCGGAGCCCCCGAAGATCCTGAGGATGATACTTTTCAGCGACGTCGCCGGCCTGGCCGCGAGGCCGAAGACGCACGACGAGGTGAAGACCTGCGTGAAAGCCTGCCGCAGGCTCGGCGTCCCCCTGGTGGTCAGGGGGGCGGCCTCCAGCGCATTCGGGGCCGTGTTGCCTCCGGACGGAGGGTTCGTCATGGACATGGGAGAGGTCTCAGGCGTGCTGTCCATAGACCCCGCCAAGGAGCAGGCGGTTGTACGTGCAGGGACGAGGTGGGCGGACATCTCCCTCGAGATAAGGAAACAGGGGCTGGCGCTGAGGACCTCCCCCAGCAGCATCTTCTCCACGGTCGGAGGCTGGTTCGTGACAGGCGGGTACGGACTGAACAGCCTCTCGTTCGGACACATATCGAAGCACGTCTCTAGGATCCGCATGGTCCTGCCGGACGGCAGCGACAAGGAGCTCTTCCCGGGGGACCGGCTGTTCGACCTGATGATAGGGTCGGAGGGACAGCTCGGCGTGATAACCGAGGCGACGCTGTCGGTGAGAAAGGCCCCGAAAGCCTCGAGGGCGGTCCTCGTCCAAACGGCGGACGACAGGTCGGCATTCGGCCTGATTTCCTCGCTCCTGACCGGCAAGCCCGCCGCGGCGCACATCATGTTCTTCGACGATCACAGGATCGAGGAGATAAGGCGCCTCACCCCGACGGCGCAGCTTCCTGTTCGCGACGCGCCTGCCGTCCTCGTCGTGCTCGAGGGGGACGACCCGGAGAAACTGAAGATCGCCATTCCGGCCGAGGCTGGCCTCACGGAGCTGCCGGATTTCATGGGGAACCTCCTCTGGGGCGACCGGTACTTCCCGATGCGCGGAAGGATCATGGGGCCGGGCATGCTCGGGTCGGAGGTCGTGATCCCGCTTCCGAGCCTGCCGCAGTTCCTGGCCAAGGTCAGACAGCTCGGCCATCTGTTCGGAGTGGAGATCGCCTCGGAGGCGCACATCCTCTCTGACAAAGAGGCGCTAGTGCTCTCGTTCTTCCTGACCGACCAGAGGCGCCCGCTGATGTACACGATACATGCGGTGCTGTCGATGCTAATCACGAGGACGGGGACCGACTTCAAGGGGAGGCCGTACGCGATAGGCATCTGGAACCAGCCCTTCTCCTCATTCCTGATCTCGCGCGAGCGGATGGACGCCCTGAAGGGCATCAACCGCGAGCTGGATCCTGACGACCTGTTCAACCCGGGGAAGTTCCTTTCAAAGAGGGCGAAGCTCTCCGGGCCGTTGTCGATATTCCTCAAAGAGAGGATGACGCTGTTCGCTCTCGGGTCGCTGTTGGGGGTTGCGAGCTTGGCGGGGAAAATCTCGCGCAGGATGTTCTCCCCGAGGGATTCCAAAGGGCCTTCCGACCTCGAGCTGTCGACATACGCGTGCACCCGCTGCGGGGCATGCGTGACCGTCTGCCCGGCGTACATGGTCGCCGGCAGGGAGAGCGTCACGGGTAGGGGTAAGCTGCTGACAGCCAGGAAGGTGCTGAGCAGGAGCGCCGTCGACGGGGACGAGGCGAAGGAGGTCTTCCTGTGCATGAAATGCCATGCTTGCGAGGAGGTCTGCCAGACGAGGCTGCCGCTGCTCTCGGCATACGAGGAACTCGAGGACATGCTGGAATCGAAGCACGGCCGCCCGAAAGAGCTGATCGAGGGGTTCGTCGCAGAGGTCGAGGCGAGCCCGGCGTACGAGCGGCTGCTGTACGAGGGGATAATCTCACCGGACGCGGGGCGGAAGGAGGGCGACACGGATGCCGTATGAGAGGTACCACATACCGACCGCGCCGGCGCCTCCGAAGCACGCGGTGATAGGCAAGTTCAAGGTGATCAGGGACACGGAGGTCTGCAGGAGCTGCGGGAGGTGCATCAGGGCCTGCATCTACGGCGCGCATGAGAGGAAGGCGCACGACGACAGGGCGATGGAGGAGCCGATAAGCTGCCGCTGCAAGAACTGCTTCCGCTGCATCCAGGAGTGCCCGACGCACGCGCTGACGATGATAATGAACCCGGAGTACAGCTCCCTCGGGGACTTCTACTGGGAGCCGCACAGGTTCTTTGCGATCTCCTACGAGGCCGAGACCGGCAGGATCCCGGTCCTTGGCGCCGGCTACAGGGGGCCGTTCGGAGGCTCATGGTTCGACGGCATGTGGACGGACATGTCCGAGATAGTCAGGCCGACCAGGGACGGCATACACGGGAGGGAGTGCATCTCGACATCGGTGGACATAGGCCGCAGGCCGCCGTTCCTCGAGTTCGGGGCTGACGGGCGGGTCCTGACGAAGACGCCGTCGATATTGGAGATACAGCTCCCGATAATATTCGATGTGCTTCCGGACATGCAGATGACGAAGCAGATGATGTCGGTGCTCTCCCATGCCGCCGCTTGGCTCGGGACGCTCTGCATCGCCCCCATGGAGGAGGTCATGGGGGTTTCGCCGCAGCACAGGCCGCATGTCGTCCCGCTTGTCGGAGAGAGGATCAGGGAGGCCGACGTCGAGGCGCTGAGCTCTGCGACGGTGATAGAGATCGCCAAGGGGGACGGCTTCGAAGGGATCCTGCGGGAGGTCAAGGAGATAAACAGGGGCGCGCTGATATCTGCCAGGCTCCCCATGGCGCCAGGCGCCCTCGACGAGGTCCTATCGCTCTGCGAATACAAGATCGACGCCGCCCATTTGGTTGCGGACCGCTGGGGGTTCGAGCAGCAGGAGGAGGACAAGAAGCACATCAGGCAGTCCCTCAGGGAGCTGCACCAAGGGCTCATCGATAGGGCGATGCGCGACGACATATCGCTCATCGTCAGCGGAGGCATCGCCGCCGCGGAGCACGTCCCGAAATCCATCATCCTCGGCGCGGACCTCGTCGCGGTCGACCGCGCGATGATGATCGCGCTCGAGTGCAGGCTGTGCGCGACCTGCACCGCGCCGCAGATATGCCCGGTGGAGATACAGAACGCGGACCACGACTGGGCGGTCCAGAGGATCGTGAACGTGGTTGGCGCATGGCGCGACCAGCTGCTAGAGGTCATGGGCGCCATGGGCATCAGGGAAGTGAGGAGGCTCAGGGGCGAGATAGGCAGGGCGATGTTCGTCGAGGACCTCGAGGGCGAGGTCTTCGCGCCGCTCTTCAAGGACGGTGGTTTCCATGGCTGATCGCCTGCCGGGCGTCCCCGAATCCGTGAGAGCCGTGCCGTTCCCCCAGAGCAGGTTCTTCGGCAGGTTCAAGGTGGACAGGAGCGCGGACTGCATCAACTGCGGGACCTGCGCGACGGTGTGCCCGTACGGGGTGCACGACAGGCGGGCGGGGTGGGGCAGGATCAGCCACCCGCGGGACTGGCTGTGCATCGGCCCTGAGTGCCAGGTGAACAGCTTCTTCTGCGTCAACCACTGCCCGGTGAACGCGCTCTCGGTCAAGGACAACGTCATGTTCCCGTCGCTCGGCGATTACCGCTGGTCGCCGAGGCTCATAGTCTCGAACTGGAAGCAGGCGGAGACCGGCGTGCCGCCAGCCGGAGGCATGGAGAGCGAGGTGGGCAACTCAGGCGGAGGGTTCGACGAGATGTCAATTGCGTTCCCGAGGGAGCCCGAGGCGGACGTGCAGCCGGCATCCGTGGATCTAAGGGTCATGCTGAACAGGCGCAAGGAGGGGGAGCGCGTCGAGATCGGCGTGCCGTTCTACGGAGGCGGGATGTCGTTCGGCTCGGTCGGCCTGTCGATAATGCTCTCGAGGGCGATGGCGTGCGCCGCATGGAACACCTTCACCTGCACCGGCGAGGGGGGCTACCCCGAAGCGCTGGTGCCCTACAAGGACCACATAATCACGCAGATAGCCACGGGGCTGTTCGGCGTCAGGGAGGAGACCATCCAGCGGGCGAGGATCGTCGAGTTCAAGTACGCGCAAGGGGCGAAGCCTGGGCTCGGAGGGCACCTGCTCTGGGACAAGAACACGCCCGATGTGGCGCGCATGAGGGAGGCGGTCCCATGGTCCAGCCTTTTCTCCCCGTTCCCGTTCCACAGCGTCTACTCGGTCGAGGACCACAAGAAGCACATCGACTGGGTGAGGGCCATCCACCCCAAGGCGCTCGTGTCCGTGAAGGTCTCGACCCCGACCGACGTCGACATGGTCGCCGTTGGAAGCTACTTCGCAGGGGCGAACATAATACACTTGGACGGAGGGTACGGAGGCACGGGGGCCGCCCCTGAGATCGCCAAGAAGAACATCGCCATGCCGATAGAGTTCGCGATCCCGAAGGTCCACAAGTTCCTCGCGAACGAGGGGATAAGGGACGAGGTCGTGCTCTTCGCCAGCGGCGGCATAAGGACTGCGAACGATGTGCTCAAGGCGGTCGCGCTCGGCGCGGACGGCGCCGTCATAGGGACCTCGGAGCTCGTCGCGGTCGGATGCGTGAGATGCGGAAACTGCGAGAGCGGCAGGGGCTGCCCCAGGGGCATAGCGACCACCGACCCCGAGCTCTCGAGGATCATAACCTCCGAGTGGGGGGCGCAGAGGATTTACAACCTGTTCCACTCATGGGACTTCCAGATGAGGGACGCGCTTTCGAGGCTCGGGCTCAAGAGCATAGGGGAGCTCAGGGGGCGCACGGACCTGCTGAGGCATGCGAGGCTGAGCAAGGGGGCTGGAAGGAGATGACGGACATCGCCGAGTCGGCCGAGAGGATCATCGCATCTAGGCGCAGCCTGGCCGCCGGCCGCGGCATCGCCCGCAGCCCGGAAGAGGCCGAAGGGGGATGCGGCGTCGTCGGGCTGATCTCCACGGTCCAGATCTCCGGAAAGGTCATACTCACCCCGCTCGCGCAGATGCACAACAGGGGCAACGGCAAAGGCGGAGGGGTCGCCGCAGTTGGCCTGGACCCGAAGCAGGCAGGCGTCAAGAGGGACGTCCTGGAGAGCGACTACCTGATCCAAATAGCATATCTCGACCCTTCCGCAAAAGCAGGCGTGGAGAAGGAGTTCATCGACTCCAAGATGACGGTCCACGCCCGCTCGCGCATAGGACCCGAGTACGGCGGGGCCAAGGGGGAGCAGGGAGTCTACCACCCCGAGGTGTGGAGGTACTTCTGCAGGGTCAAGCCGGCGATCCTGGGCCGCTTCAAGACCGATGCCGGCCTGGAGGGGATGGACATCGAGAAGGTCGAGGACGAGTTCGTCTACCAGAACTCCTTCAAGCTCAACGAGAAGTACTATGCCTCGCTCGGGGAGAAGAAGGCGTTCGTCCTCTCGCACGGCAAGAACCTGTTCGTCTTCAAGATAGTGGGATACGCCGAGGAGGCGATCCGCTACTACGGCCTCGACGAGGTCAAGGCTCACCTGTGGATAGGGCATCAGAGGTATCCGACGAAGGGGAGGGTCTGGCACCCCGGAGGGGCGCACCCGTTCGTCGGGCTGCACGAGGCGCTGGTCCACAACGGCGACTTCGCGAACTATTACTCCGTTGCGCAGTACCTCGCCCAGAGGAACATCCGCCCGCTCTTCCTGACCGACACCGAGGTCTCGGTGCTGCTGTTCGACCTCCTGCGCCGCGTGTACAACTACCCGCTCGAGTACGTCATCGAGGCGCTCGCGCCGACCACGGAGCGGGACTTCGCCTTGCTCCCCGAGGAGAAGCAGAAGGCGTACAGGCGCATCCAGATATCCCACATGCAGGGCTCGCCGGACGGGCCCTGGTTCTTCATAATCGGCAGGAACGACCCTGTCGAGAACGCCTTCAGGCTCATCGGCATAACCGACACCTCGATGCTCCGGCCGCAGGTCTTCGCGCTGCAGAGAGGCAGGGAATCCATCGGCCTGATAGCCTCGGAGAAGCAGGCCATAGACGCGACGCTGCAGAGCCTCGCGACCGAGGATGACCGCTTCTGGCCGAAGGCCGACAAGTACTGGAACGCGAGGGGGGGCAGCTACACCGACGGCGGCGCGTTCATTTTCTCCCTGAAGAAGGAGAAATCAGGCATGGTCCTGGCATGCGAGGACAAGTTCAGGAGGGAGATATCGGACAGCGAGTTCGCCAAGCCGCCGATCGAAGTGGCCGTCAAGGATTTGGACGCAAAGGCGGCGAGGGCGACGGCTCCGAGGTCGATGACGCCGTCCGGCGTGAAGGCCGCGCTTTCCAAGCTCGACCAGGCCAAGGTTGTGGACATGGCCTCCTCTTTGGCTAGATTGCCCGACGACGATGAAGCGGTTGAGAAGAGGATCGCGCTCCTCTCCGCGCTCCTAGACGACGGATATCCGCTCGGCGCCCTGAGGCGCTCGTTCGTCTCGGAGATCGCGCAACGGGCTCTATACCGGATCTTCGATTCGCTGCCCGAGGCGGGGACGGATTCCGAATCGCGCTATAGGCTGCTCAAGTGGCAGGCCGCGGCCGAGCTCAAGCCTCCGGCGAAGAGCGACTGCGTCCTCGCGATAGATGCGGCGGGATTCCCGCCAGAGGGCGACGACGGGCTGTCGAGGGCGATAGTCGGCGCGCACAAACTCGGCTGGAGGAGGATAGTGGCTTACAGGATGTCCGGGCAGAGGTTCGTCGGCTCCGGGATCGGCAAGGACTCCGAAGGGCTCACGATAGACGTGTACGGCAGCTCCGGCGATTATCTCGCCTCCGGGTTGGACGGGGCGGAGATCCGCGTGCACGGCAACGCCCAGGACCAGATCGCGCAGATAATCAACAGGGGCAAGCTGGTCGTCTACGGCGACGTCGGCCAGGCTTTCATGTACGGCGCGAAGGGGAGCGAGTCCTACATCAGGGGCAACGCCGCAGGCAGGCCGCTCATAAACGCGGTCGGACGCCCGAGAGTCGTGATAAACGGCACCGCCCTGGATTACCTCGCGGAATCATTCATGGCCGGGGACCCGATGAACGGCGGCGGTTTCGTGATACTCAACGGGCTGCAGGTGGACGGCGACGGGGAAGTGAGCGAGCAGGAATCGCCGTACCCCGGCGGCAACCTCTTCTCGCTCGCATCAGGCGGCGCCATATACGTCAGGGACCCTGAGAGCAAGCTCGGGGAGGAGCAGCTCAACGGGGGGCAGTTCGTGCCATTCACGCCGGCCGACTGGGAGCTCATAAGGCCGTATCTCGAGCAGAACGAGAAGCTGTTCGGGATCTCGATCGAGAAGCACCTGCTGGTCCACGGCGGGGAGAGGCTCGAGCCGACCGCCGTGTACAGGAAGGTCCGCCCGGTGCAGACGACGGCCTTGACCCCGATAGGGTTGGAATGACCGCCATATGACAGGGGTTCGAAGGTCCCGAGGGGGCTTTGACTGCACGTTAGATATATCCGTAGATGAATCCGTCGATGGTTCAGGCACACGCATGCGCGAAACGCCGTAAGACAGACCTCGACAGGAAGGGGGAATATGATGAAGGGGTTGTTGAGCGCGAAGAGCGTCCCCGACAACGGAGGCGGGTACCCGATTGTCCTCACCGCTTCCAAGGCGGAGATGAGCCAATACGGAGGGGACACCTTCAAGGCGTTCATCTGCACTTTCCCGGAGCTCCTCTCGAGGCGCGCGCTCGGCGAACACCTCGTCTCGGAGGCGGCCAGCGACGGCAAGACCCTTTTCGCCCCGTACGGGCTCAGGAAGGTCGAGAGCATGCTGGTCGGGCGCTTCGGCAGGGATAGCGTAGTCGCCTGCCACCCAGATGAGCTCGAGATGTTCGTCGGCGGGAGGACCCGCATAGTCGGGATCACTACGATGGACCCGATCGGCCTGGCCTACGTCTCGACCACCTACAACAGCCTGATAGGGTTCGGCGGGGAGTCGCTCAACGCCGCCGAGTTCAAGGCCCTCCTCAGGCAGCCCTGCCTGCAGAAGCACAGGCCGAAGATATTGGTCGGCGGCGCTGGCGTGTGGCAGATACGCGACGCGAATCTGCAGGGCGAGCTCGGCATAGATGTGCTGTTCCAGGGGGAGTCGGAGGAGGACCTGATCCCCGTGTTCGAGAACCTGATGGGCGGATCGCCGGTCGAGCCGTACTTCGTCGGCAAGCAGCCTGACCGCGGCAAGGTGCCGCTCATAACCAAGGCGGCCTCCTACGGCGCCGTCGAGATAACCAGGGGGTGCGGGCGCGGATGCGCCTTCTGCAGCCCGACGAACCGCAAGAGGCACTCCTTCCCGATAGAGCACATCATGGAGGAGGTCAGAGTGAACGTCGAGGGGGGTTCGCAATCGATCTTCACGGTCACCGAGGACATGTTCCTCTACAAGATGCACCCGGGGTTCATACCGAACACGCCCGAGATCGTGAAGCTCTACAAGAGCATCGCGGACCACCCGGGCGTGAATTACATACTGCTGTCGCACGGCAGCTTCGCCCCTGCGATATACGACAAAAAGCTCCTCGACGAATTGAGCCCGATCCTGTTGGAGAAGTCATACTGGACCCCGCAGCGCGGGTACAAGAAGACCTTCGTCACGGTCGAGGTCGGCGTCGAGACCGGCAGCCCGAGGCTCATGAACAAGTACATGAAAGGCAAGGCGCTCCCCTTCTCCGTAGACAACTGGTCGGAGCTCGTTTGCCAGGGAGTCGGGGCTATGAACGACCACGACTGGTGGCCGCTCTGCACGATAATGACCGGGCAGCCGGACGAGACGGAGGAGGACGTCCGCGCGACGCTCGACCTGATCGACGCCCTGCGCGCGCAGAACGCGAAGATGTTCTACACCCCGGTGCTCTTCATACCGCTGGAGGAGGCGATGCTCAGCGATGCGAAGCGGTCGAACCTCCAGAGCCTGACGGAGTCGCAGTTCGAGATACTCACGAAGTGCTGGAGGAACAACATAGACTTCTGGCACCCGGAGAAGGCCTGGATGTACAACAGCATGTTCTTCCTCGCGCACTGGTTCTACGCCAGGTGGAGGCACGGCAAGAAGGCGACCAAGCCGATGATGCACCTCGCCGGCCTGTCGGATGACTCCCTGACGATGTGGGCGATCGACAAATGGTCCGGCATCAGGGTGCCGCAGATGCTCACTAGGCCGCTCGATATGCTGAGATCGAAGTGAAATCCGACCTCATGCGATGGCAGACGTTGACTGCCAATTATTACGATAATCGTAGCAAGGATGCCATCGGGGGAAAGGTTGTTAATCTCCGAAGGAGATTCCCATCTGTCTGCTAAGTGTCAGATAAGGATAGCCAGCAGCATATTGGACACAATCCAATAACCGAGCTGGGATATCTTTAAATACTATATCAGCGATAATCATGTTTGTCTGACGAAAACCCCGAAAATGTCGGACGGAGAAAGGAGAAAGATGAGCGAATCCGAGCGCGTAACGATACGAATCCCTCAGGATAAGGTCAGCGCGCTTCAGGCACTTGTCGAGCAGGGCAAGTTCGAGACGATATCGGACGCCGTGAGAGCGGCGATCGATGAATTCGTCAAGAACGAGCTCACTCCGGAGAACATCAAGAAGATGACGGTCGAGCTGCCGAAAGGAAACGTTATCGAGCTAGAGCAGCTCGTTAACAAGGGTGACTCGATCTCCGTCGACGATGCAATCCGCAACGCGGTTCGGGAGTACATCAGGATAAAAGTGTCCAAGGCGATGGACGAGCTGGACAAGTGACAGCCAGCCTACGGGATGGGATGCACCTAAGCATCTACAGAACTAGCGGAAGCTACGCGAGGAAAAAACAATGACGTACATGAGGCTCGTCGAGCAGGCCTTCGAGAACCCCGACTCGATATCGATGGAGAAGATAGCCCCCAAGATCGTGGTGATAGGCTGCGGAGGGGGCGGATGCAACAGCATAAACAGGCTGAAATCGCTCGGTCTCTCCGGAGTCGAGACCATAGCGGTTAACACCGACAGGAGCCATCTGTCCGGGATCAAGGCGGACAAGAAAATCCTCGTCGGTGAGGGGATCACCAAGGGTTTCGGGACCGGCGGGGATCCAGGCATGGGATACAGGTGCGCTCGCGATTCTATCAGTTCGATAAAGGAGGCGCTGGACGGCGCCGACCTGACGTTCGTGACCGCCGGCATGGGAGGAGGTTCCGGCACTGGCATAGCGCCGGTCGTTGCCGATGCGGCAAGGAGCCTGGGCTCGCTTTCCGTCGCGCTCGTCACGACCCCGTTCTCCTACGAGCGGGGGAGGGAGGAGGTTTCGCAGCGCGGGGTCGAGGCGCTCGGCCACACTGCAAACTGCACGATAGTCCTCGACAACAACAAGCTGCTGAAGATCGCGCCGAAGCTCCCGATAGACAAGGCGTTCGGCGTGATGGACCAGATAATCGCTGAGACCGTCAAGGGGCTCTCCGAGATGCTGTTCGAGACCAGCATGATAAACCTGGACTTCTCGGACTTCCACAACCTGATGGCGGAAGGCGGGATGGGGACGATCATGGTCGGCGAGAGCGAGGACGTCGACGAGCTTGTCGGCGAGGCGCTCGGCAACCCGTTCCTCGAGGTTGACCTCGGCAAGGCGAGCGGGGCCCTCATACAGATCACCGGCGGGGCAGACATGTCCCTGAAGGAGGCCTACAAGGTCTTCCAGGGGATAATCGACAGCCTCCCGTCCGCGCGGAACGTCAAGTTCGGCGCCAAGATAGACGAGCACGACCACGGCAAGATGAAGCGCGTGATGGGCATCGTCACTGGAATCGCGAACAATCAGCTGTGCAGGAAGCTTTACGGGATACCGAGCGTCATGACCAGGCCGCCCCAGAGGGCTGTGGCCTACGGTTGACCGTGAAAGAAAGCTACGACTTCTTCGCGGATTTCTTCTTCGCCTTCGCTTGAGGCGGAGCGCTCTTCAGCGCCTGCTTCAGGACCCCCATGGTCGTATGGTACTCCCACTTCGACATCACTGCGCGGCCGATGATCCGCCTGAACATGACGGTGGTCTTCTCCCTCTTGTGCTCCGGATAGCCCGTGTCTGCCAGGAGCTTGCGGAACTGCCTCACCAGCCTCTCGATCTCCATCTTGCCGGCGTTCCTGGACTTCCAGACCTCCGCCCCTTCGACGAACAGCTCATAGAACACGACCGAGGCGGCGTGGCTGATGTTCATGATCGAGTATTCTGCGCTGGTCGGGATCGACACCAGCATGTCGCACCGCTTCACGGCTTCCGCGTCGAGGCCGAAGTCCTCCTGGCCGAAGAGCAGCGCTATCACGCCGTCGAACTCCTTCGCCTTCTCCGCGAACTCCCTGGGGGTCGCCGTTATCCGGGTGTACTTCTTCTCGTTCGTGGTCTTCACGCCAGAGGTGCCGACGACCATGTCGGCGCCTTTCAGCGCATGCTCCAGGGACTTGTGCGTGCGCGCGTCGGCGATTATCTTGTCGGCGTGCATCGCCCGCCTCCTCGCCTCCAGGCCTACCTCGCACTCGGGGGCGACGAGGTGCAGCTCGCGTAGACCGAAGTTCATCATCGCCCTTGCCACCGCGCCGACGTTCCCCTCGTTCTGCGGGTGCACTAGCACGACCTTTATCTCTGGCATCTGGCTGACCGTCACGTAGATATCGCTTGATGATATATCACGGTGGCGATGCCCCGGATCGGACTCAGGATAGCATACGACGGCACCCGCTTCTACGGTTTCCAGCGGCAGCCCGACAGGAGGACGGTCGAGGGGGAGCTGCTTCTCGCGCTGAGGAAGATCGGGGCGGTCCGGGATTCGAGGGCGGCGAACTACCGCCTCAGCTCCCGTACCGACAGGGGCGTGAGCGCGCTCGGGAACGTCGTCTCGATCGACACCGCCTTCTCCCGCCACCAGCTGCCCCGCGCGATAAACTCGAACGTGAACGACCTCTGGTGCACCGGAACCGCCGTGCTGCCCGACGGCTTCGATGTCAGGCATACGGCCAGCAGGACATACGCGTGCTACCTGCCCGACCGCGGCGAGGACCTCAAGGCGATGCGGGCGGCCGGCAAGGCCTTCATCGGCGCCCATGACTTCTCGAGATACGCCAAGGACGAGGGGCGCGACCCTGTGAGGACCGTCGAGCGGATCAGCATCAAGCGCAGCGGAGAGATGATCGAGTTCGTCGTCAAGGGGGAGAGCTTCCTCTGGAACCAGGTGAGGAGGATGGTCTGGGCGCTCCAGCAGGTCGGCGCCGGGAAGGCGGGGGCGCGCGACATATCCCCTGAGGGGTTCAGGCTGAAGCGGGTCGGCATCGTGCCGGCGGAGAGCCTCGTCCTTGTGAAGGTCGACATAGGCGTTGAGTTCGAGCTGCCGAGGAGCCTAGGCAGGACGAAGGGCGACCTGGGGGAAAGGCTCCTCCACTCGAGGGTGAAATCGAACCTGCTGGAAGGAATCCTATCGCAGATGGGCGGATCAGACCGATGATAAGATATAGCACGAAATCAGAACGGGTCGAACGATGCTCGTAGCGGTGACTGGCACTCCTGGGACCGGAAAGACCTCGGCTTGCGCTCTGCTCAAGGATGTCGCCGTGATCGACCTCCGCGAGCTAGCGGAGGAGCACGCGGAGGATTTCACCTACGACGAGGAGCGGGGCTCGCTGGAGATCGACCCCCCGATCCTCAAGAAGCTCATCCCCCGCGGAAAGGGGATCGTCGTTATGGAAGGGCACGTATCGCACCTGATGGACCCCGACATCGCCATCGTCCTGAGGTGCTCCCCGAAAGTGTTGAGGAAGCGGCTGGCTGAACGCGGGTGGTCCGACGAGAAGCTTCTTGAGAACGTCGAGGCCGAGGCAGTGGACGTCATCCTGATAGACGCGCTCAGCTCCTGCGAGAGCGTGTTCGAGATAGACACCACCTCGATGACGCCGAAGCAGGTGGCCGGCGCGATCTCCTCGATAATCGCCGGGGAAAGAGGGAAATATCGTCCGGGGGATATCGACTGGAGCGGGGAGGTCTTGGATTGGTACTGAACAACTACCGCGCGAAGGCCGATTCGATCCTCAGGCCTGTCGCCAAGGCGTTCTCCGGGATATCTCCGAACGCTCTCTCCGGCATCTCGCTGATATGCGCCGCGCTGATGATGCTCGTCCTGATATTCTGGCGCGAGCCCGCTGCGCTGCTTGTCGCTTTCGTACTGGTCCTGCTGAACGGGTTCTTCGACGCGATCGACGGAGCTGTCGCGCACCTCACCGGAAAAGCGTCCGCGAGGGGGGACATGGTCGACCACGTCATCGACCGCTATGCCGATTTCTTCATGATCGCGGGCATATCGCTCAGCACCTACGCGGACGCGAGGATCGGCCTCCTCGCGCTCGGCTGCGTGATGATCGCGAGCTACATGGGGACGCAGAGCCAGGCGCTCGGCCTGAAGAGGGATTACGGCGGACTGCTCGGGCGCGCGGAGAGGATGGTGCTCATAATGGCGTTCATCCTGCTGCAGTACTTCTCCACAGAATTCTATCAGGGTTCGTTCGAGATAGCTTCAGGCTTCGCCGTCACCCTTCTCGACGTCCTTCTCCTCGTCTTCGTCTTTGCGGCCAGCGCCACCGCCCTTCAGCGGCTCGTCAGGATGTGGCGGGCTCTCGGGCCTTGACCGCCCATATTTCTTCCTGTTGCGGTAGTACTTGAGCGGATGCGTCATCCACTCCTTCTGGCACAGCTGGTCCGGGTTGTAGCAGATGCCGTAGCTCTTCATCGTCGAGCACTCCGGCGGGGAGTACTCCGTCCCCGATATCTCGCCGACGATGTGCCTGACCTGGTACTCGCTCTTGCCCGCGTCGAAGTCCGGCGCGGTCGAGAATAGCTCCATGATGCTGTCGGCGTTCATTCCGATCGTATGCAGGAACGATGTGATCGCGAACCTCCCGGTGTGGGGGACGTTCTCCCCCGCGCGCATCATGGTTAGGATGGTCTTCATGCAGGGCGGGAACGATTTGTCGTCTATCGGCCCCATCTCCCCCTCGACGTACTGCTTGCGCTTCGCCTCCATCTGCCCGGAGAACGCCTTCGCATCGTCGCCGAACGCGGAGATTATGCTGTCTGTGATCTTCCTCGGGAGCTCGGAGTTGATCCTGTCGTTCAGCCTCTGCCGCAGGACCCTCGCCAGCTTCTCCTTGGAGATCCTCACCATGCCGGAGAAGACCTCCTGGTTCACGAGCTTCCATTCCTTCGCCCGGATCGAAGAGGTCGCCTCGAGGTACGTTGTGAAATGGATCAGGTAGCCCTTCTCGGTGCGCTCGGTCTCCACGCCGAGCTCCTCGGCGATCGCCATCAGGCCTTCGTCGTCCTCGTAGACGAGGCGGCTCTCCAGCAGCATGGCCTCGCCGAGCGCGTACCTGCTGATCAGGTACCTGTCCCCGGAGCTGGACACTATCATCCTCGCGATCGGGTAGCTGAGGATCTCGGAGAGCTGGTCCATCTCATTCGGGAAGGGATGGTCCCCTACCGCGCCGTCGTCCACCGCCTCGCGCACCCTCTCCTTCCCGCGGATCCTCGCGGGCTCGTACGCGATGTCGGCGAGCAGGACGTCGATGTCGATCTTCCGCCCCTTGACTATGTCCTCGGCCCCCTGGAGGAACGGGTACTTGGCGTAGAACTTCATGCTCCTGGTCAGCTGATCCTCTCCCCGGGAAACCGAATGAACTTCGATATCTGCTCGAAAGCCTCGTCGCTGTCGAGCGCCTCGCGCAGCTTCCTTCCGTCGGTGATTGGCCTAGCGAGTACAATTCTCCTTGCCCTCTTTGCCCCTATCGTCGGGATGGAGGAAAGTGCGGCCATCGGCACCTTGTTTATGTCCAGCGGGTACTCCAGGCCGGTGACGCTCCTGAAGCCGTGGCCGATTATCATCAGGTCGGCGAACCTGTCGATATCGCATTTATACGGCATCCCTACAAGTATCGGATAGCTGCCGACCTGCCTCCCGAACGTCACGTTCCCCTGCCGCAGTTCGAGATACACATCCCTCAGGATCGTCCCTGAGGGCACGGTCCTCTCGAGCATGGGCCGGTCGATCCCCTCCCTCACCCAGCTCTTGAACTTGACGAAGCTCGACCTGTCGACCTCCTGCGCAGCGAACCCCTTCCTTGAAGGGATTACCTGGCGGATATTGATCCTTCTGAGGAGCAGGTCTTTTCCAACGACCGCCTTCAGGAAGTCCCTGTCCGCCTCATATGTCGCCTTGGTCTCGCCCTTCAGACCGAAGAGGAAGTTGAGGCCGGGGAGCAGCTTGGGAAGCCCGCTCGGCCCGACGCCCCTCCCTGCCTTATTGATTATCTCGATCGCCCTCAGGGCCTGCTCCGGGGTCGCGTTGAGGTTGTTCTCCGCCTTTACTTTTGGATCGGCGGACTCTATCCCGAGCGCGAGCACGTTCCCCGAGGTGCAGTGCTCAGAGATCGCTTCCATTATCCGGCTTGACTCGTCCTCATGCTCCGCGATCACCGCTGGGTTGGCGTTGTCGAGGTGGAGCACCTTCGGATCCGCGGCCTCCCTTATCCCTTTCAAGAGGTAGTTGATCATCCCGGGGGCCGGCCTCGGCGTCTCGCTCTTCCCGACGCCCTCCGCCATGTATGAGACGAAGCAGGACTGCCCGCCGATCCTGAGGTGCTTCACTCCTGCCTTCGATAGGGCTTCCGTCTCAGCGATTATAGAATCCGGATTCCTGAACTCGACCTGGCCGTAGCCCGGCTCTATGCAGAACGAGCAGCCGCCTGTGTGGTGCCTGACGCAGCCGCGGTAGGTCTGTATCTCCGCGATCAGCGGGCCTCCGAAGTCGGGGTGCTTGCTGCACACGGCCGCCCCCAGGAGCGACCAGTGGTCGAATTCCTCCAGGGTCCTTCTTCGGTCGACCGTCCTTCCGGTCCTTGCGAACTCGTCGACGGCGGCGTCGACGTCCTTCGTCACGACCGATTCGAAAGCCTCGCGGAGATCGTCGTCGGCGAAGTGAGCGGCCATCGGGCCGCCGAGAATCGCAGGGCAGCCGGCCTTGCTGGCCATCGAGATGAGCTCCTTCTTCGTCGCCGGCGCGTCCCTCAGGTACTTCCCTGGCACGGCGCTGCCGCCTATGGCCACCAGCAGGTCCCCTCTGGGGATGGGCTTCCCGGACCTCGCCTGACCGATCGTTATGAACTCCACATCGGCGCCGGCCGACATCGCGGCCCCCGCGGCCGACCTCGGATAGGGCGATATGTATGGAGGGACGCCGAGACAGGAGGGTTCGTCGACATATCCATCCAGTATCACGATTTTCATTGCGATCTGCCCTGCCTTTTTAATGACTGCGCCCTGTTACGCGGGAAAGTAAGCTCGATACCTACTTATTCAATGAGTCTATTCGAGTTACACGCATGCAATAGACGAATATAGAGAAAAAAGTCTCGATATTCGTCATGATGCGGGAAAGTGATAATCATGGCTGATTGTTCCAAAACAGCCGGACCTACGCAGAAAAAGAACAAGCCCGTTGAGAAGGTAGATGTTGAGGCGCTCAAGGCGAAAGCCTATGAGCCGGCAAGGTTGGCTATGATCGCCCACCCGTTCTACGAGGGTAAGATCGAGGTTGTCCCGAAGTGCCCCGTGAGGAACTTCCAGGACTTCGCGATTTGGTACACCCCGGGCGTCGCAGAGCCCTGCAAAGCCATCAACAAGAACATCGAGGAGGCTTACAGGCACACGAACAAGGGCAATATGGTCGCCGTCGTATCCGATGGCACCAGGGTGCTCGGGCTCGGCGACATCGGACCTGAGGCGGGACTGCCGGTGATGGAGGGCAAGGCGCTCCTCTTCAAGTACCTGGGAGGGGTGGATGCGTTCCCCCTGTGCCTCAGAGAGAAGGATCCTGACAAGATCATCGCGATCGTGAAGGCGCTTCAGCCGACGTTCGGCGGGATCAACCTCGAGGACATATCGCAACCCAAATGCTTCAGGATACTCGACACCCTCAGAAAGGAGTGCGACATACCCGTCTGGCACGACGACCAGCAGGGCACGGCGGCAATCATAACCGCAGGGACGATAAACGCCTTGAAATACGTCGGCAAGAAGATGAACACGGCGAAGATCGTCCTATCCGGCGCAGGGGCCGCCAACATCGCGACCGCGAGGGTCCTCACCGTCGCCGGCGCGAACATCAAGAACATCGTGATGCTCGACAGCAAGGGGACGCTGCACCCGGGCAGGAGCGACATCGACAAGATCAACTGGAAGGAGAAGTGGTACATCGCCACCAACAGCAACAAGGAAGGCGTCGTTGGCGACTTGGCGACCGCGACGAAGGGCGCCGACGTCCTGATAGCCGCTTCGAAGCCCGGCCCTGGCACGATAAAGCCCGAGGTCATCAAGGGGATGGCGAGCAAGTCCGTCGTGTTCCCGGTAGCTAACCCGATACCAGAGATCTGGCCGTGGGAGGCGAAGGATGCCGGCGCGTACGTCGTCGGCACCGGAAGGAGCGACTTCCCGAACCAGGTCAACAACTCGCTCGGATTCCCCGGGATATTCAGGGGCACGCTCGACATCAGGGCAAGGACGATCACGGACGAGATGTGCGTGGCCGCCTCCTTCGAGCTCGCAAAGATCGCCGAGGACAAGGGCCTCAGCCCGGAGTACATCATACCGACCATGGACGAATGGGAGGTCTACCCGAGGGAGGCCGTTGCGGTCGCTCTGAAGGGCATAGAGCAGGGCGTGGCCAGGGTGAAGCCGAGCAAGCAGGAGCTCTTCGAGAAGGCCGAGAGGATGATCAAGAGGGGCAGGGAGGAGACCCAGCTTCTGATGAAGAACGGTTTCATAAAGCCCTTCCCGAGCGGCTGAGCGTCGAAGACGAACTGAAACCTCTTCCGAAACTCCTTCCTGATTCTATTCCAATCGCTCAGATCAGGCTCATCTCGAGCAGCTCGACGCTCTGGATGCCTTCGACCTTGCCGAGCACCGCTTCGGTCTCTTCCGAAAGCCCGCCGGAGTCCTTCATGACGACCAGCAGCTCTATCGCCGACAGCCCGAAGGCGAACGGTTTCGTCGCGATCTTGTGGATCTTCACGCCCTCCGGCAGCGCCGCCTTGATCTTCGCGGTGATCTCCTCGATGTTCGCCTCCGGAGATTCCGGAAGGACCCTGTATTGAATCGCTACGTCTCCCATCCTCGCATCCTCACGGGCCAGAGAAATTGCATTTCGGGCAGACGTACGTGACGCTCTGGTCTCTGCATATCGCGCACCTGCCGATCTCGAACTCGCCGCAGCTGGGGCACATGAAAACAGTGCTCTTGCCCTTCACCAGTCTTCGACCGCACGACGTGCATATCTTCTCGTTCGATAACAGACCGCTCAGCCTCAGCGAGGTTCGACAAAGTCCAAGATGTATTTAACCGTGATTCTCATGTTTCCTTTAGAGCGCGTTTTTTCAGCGTTATTATTGCTGGACTATGGCCGAATAACGTTGTTTTCTCGGACAGCCGTGGCTCTTCTAGCCAGTAACCCCTCGGTTTCCGGTGGAAAAAGGCCTCATTCCCGGGGGGTTCTCAGCCCCTTCGTTTCTGGTGCAGAGCATGGCTCGTTTCATGATGCGCTCGGTGGCTTTCTTTCAGTCGAAAGGTGAAATATACACAATCTGCGGATATCCTGCCGAAATGAGCCCTGCCGAACAGAACTCCGACGCCAAGAAGTGCAACCTGGAGCCGCCTGGCGCCATATGCGTTGCCATACCCAACCAGGGGAAGCCGACCAAGATGCACGGCAAGACGCCGGAGGAGTTCATCTCGACCCTGCAGAAATCCGCGGTGGCCTGGATCAATTTCACCGTCGACGACATTGAGAAGGAGGGCACCGAGATCGCGATCAAGCTCGGGTTCAGCGGGAGCATCGTCTCGACCGTCCTGAAAGGCTATTACGCTTCGATCGAGGACTACGACAACGAGATGGGGATAATGGTCCCCGCCGTGATGATAAAAGGCCTCGACCTGAAGACCTACCCGCTGGTAATACTGGTGAGGAAGGACCTCATAGTCACGATACACAGCCAGGAGATCCAGCGGCTCATCAACTTCTCAAGGTACGCCGACCACTATGTGAAGAGGTTCGCGGCCGACATGCCGGTCGATGACAAGCTCACGATGATCCTGGTGCGCATCCTCGACGAGAACAACAACGTCAACTTCGAGCAGCTCAGGGAGATCGAGGAGCATGCCGACGAGATGAGCAGGATGCTAATGGACGCCTCCACGTCCAGGGTGATGATCGGCAAGAAGGTCTACGAGATGAAGCACTCGCTCATCTCATACCTCAACACGCTGTGGCGCACGCTCGACGTCCTCCACACGCTCAGGTTCGGCGACTCCGATCTGATCTCGGACGACCCGAAGATCCTCTCGCAGGTCGGCCTACTGGCCGACGATGTCAACAGGCAGATCGCGCTTAGCGAGCACATGTCGTCGGTCCTCGCATCCGGGCTCGAGGTTCTGCAGACCCTGTACAACAACCAGCTGCAGGTGCTCAACAACAGGATGGCGCTCACGATGACCTGGCTGACCATCCTCGGCACTGCGGTGCTTGTCCCGAACACTTTGGCCACCTATTTCGGGGCGATAAACGGCGTGGATGAAACGAAGATGCTTTTTTATACAGGCCTGCTGTTGATTTCCACTGTAAACGCCACCCTTCTGGCATATTGGTGGGTGAGGCGCAAGGTCAAGGTCCCGAAGCAGGCTGACGACACCTCCCCGGAGCCCCCGAAAAGGGTGAAGAAGAAGGGGTGAAAAGGCCCGCGGCGTCCGCGCCTACCCGAGTGGCACCAACGTCCGCGAGGTTTTAAATACCAGAAGTGGCTAGCGGGGGAGGCTAATGCATCCTGAGGGAAGCCGCGCGTCCAGGGCCCGTAGCTCAGCTAGGTAGGAATCTTTTCTGTTTCAGAGGAAAGACTCCCTAGAAAGAGCATCTGCCTTTTAAGCAGGTGGCCCGGGGTTCGAATGGGTACGCCGCAAGCGACGTGCCGCGAAATTCCCCGCGGGCCCGCCAGGCTGCTCGGCGAAAGGGATGAAATCGGCATGAGGCGAAGGAATCCGATTAGGGTAGGTTATCTCGTTGTTGAGGGGGAGTGAAGATGGCGGAAGAGTTTAATGTTCTAGAACATGAACTGGTGCCCGAGCACTATCTTCTGAAGAATGATGAAGCGGAGAAGACCCTTGCCGAACTGAAGCTGACGAAGGACCAGCTCCCGAAGATAAGGCTGAGCGACCCGTGCGTGATTGCCTTGGACAGGATATGCGGCCCAGTCGAGGAAGGGCAGATGATCAGAGTCACGCGGAAAAGCCAGACGAGCGGCGTTTCCGTTTGCTACCGACTTGTAGTTCGCGGGTGATCCCATGCGTACATTGGTTGAAACATACTTCAAGGAGAGGAGCATCGTCAATCACCAGATCGCCTCCTTTGACGATTTCCTGGCAACGATCGACAACCCGAACAGCCGCATGCAGAGGATAGTGGACAGCACTAAAGCCGCGCCGGAGGACACCGAGGGCGGCGTCTTCAGGCTGGATCCCGACAGGACCGGCGGCAACGTCATAGAGATAAGGTTCGGAAGGAAGCGCGACGAGCGCACCGGGGCCATCGACTCGAACGCCGCGCCGACGATAACTGTCGCCAGGCCGATGATACGCGAGGCGAACGGGGCGTCGCACGACCTCTACCCGATGGAGGCCAGGCTGAGGAACCTGAACTATTCCGCCCCCATATTCCTGGATTACACGATTATCGAGGACGGTATCGAGCGCGAGCCCGAGCACGTCCACATAGGCGACCTTCCGGTCATGGCGCACTCCAAGAAGTGCAACCTCCACGTCGACAGCATGGACGTCGACAGGGAGCCCAGCGAGGCAGAGTACAGGGACCATCTGGTCAAGCAGGGGGAGGACCTCTGCGACTCCGGCGGCTACTTCATAATCGGCGGCTCGGAGCGCGTACTGATCTCGCTCGAGGACCTTGCGCCGAACAGGGTGATGGTCGAGGTCAACGAGAGGTACGGCACGCGGATCGAGGTCGCGAAGGTCTTCTCCCAGAGGGAGGGGTACAGGGCGCTCACGCTTGTCGAGAAGAAGAGGGACGGCATGCTGATGGTATCGGTTCCAGCGGTCTCTGGGCAGATACCGCTCATCGCGCTGATGAAGGCTCTCGGCATGGAGAGCGACGAGGAGATTTACAAGGCGATAGCCTCAGTCGACGCGATGAAAAACATCGTGTTCGCGAACATCGAGGAGTGCCAGAACAAGAAGGTCTACCCGCCGAACGGGATAACGACGACCGAGGACGCGATACTCTACCTCGAGAGGAAGTTCGCGACCGGGCAGGCGAAGGAGTACAGGATCAAGAAGGTCGAGAGCATAATAGACAGGTCGCTGCTCCCGCACCTGGGCGACACGCGCGATGCACGGCTCAAGAAGGCGATATTCCTCGGGAGGGTCGCGAGGACCGTGCTCGAGCTTTCGCTCGAGCTACGCGGCGAGGACGACAAGGACCACTACGCGAACAAGAGGCTCAAGCTCGCAGGGGACCTGATGGAGGACCTGTTCAGGGTCGCCTTCAGCAACCTCGTCAAGGATCTGAAGTACCAGCTCGAGAGGAGCTACACGAGGAAGAAGGAGCTCAGGATCAGCTCGGCCATAAGGCCTGACCTCTTGACGCACAGGCTGCTGCACGCCCTCGCGACCGGCAACTGGGTCGGCGGCAGGACGGGCGTTTCACAATTGCTCGACAGGACATCGAACATGTCGGCGCTGTCCCACCTGAGGCGCGTGACGTCTCCGCTCACGAGGAGCCAGCCGCACTTCGAGGCGAGGGACCTTCACCCGACGCAGTGGGGCAGGCTGTGCCCGAACGAGACGCCCGAAGGGCAGAACTGCGGGCTCGTGAAGAACTACGCCCTAGTGGTGGACGTCTCCGAGGGGTTCCCAGAGTCGCAATTGACCTGGCTGCTGAAGGACCTGGGGGTCCAGGAGGTCTCGGAGCACATCGCCAACGCGAACAGGGTCTATGTGAACGGGGACCTGATAGGGTTGCATTCAAAGCCGCTGGAGCTTGTCAACGAGATACGCACGAGGCGCAGGAACGGCACGCTCTCGCACGAGATCAACGTCCGCATAGACGACGAGATGAACGAGATAGTCATCAACTGCGACGAGGGCAGGCTGAGGCGCCCGCTGATCGTCGTCAAGAACGGCAGGACGATACTCAACAAGAAGCACGTCGACGAGATGGCCTCGGGGAAGCTCGGATGGGGCGCGCTGATAAAGGAAGGGGTCATCGAATGGATCGACGCCGAGGAGGAGGAGGACGCCTACATCGCGCTGTTCGCCTTCGACCCGCCGCAGAAGTGCAAGCACTGCGGGGCATACCTGTCCAGGACCGACGTCGAATGGACCAACCCGGGCGAGGAGGGGATGGTCAAGCTCAGGTGCCTGAAGTGCGACGGACTGATAGAGGTGCCCTCGAACCTGAAGAAGGACCACACGCACCTGGAACTCGACCCGATGGTCATACTCGGGGTCTGCTCGGGCATGGTCCCGTACACGGAGCACGACTCGACCCCCAGGGTCACGATGGGGTCCGGGATGGCGAAGCAGTCGCTCGGCGTTGCCGCCTCGAACTACAGGATGAGGCCGGACACCAGGAGCCACCTGCTGCACTACCCGCAGAGGCCGATGGTCAGGACCAAGACGATGGACTTCGTGAACTTCGACAAGAGGCCCGCCGGGCAGAACTTCGTGGTCGCGGTCGTCTCATATCACGGTTACAACATGGAGGACGCCCTCATAATCAACAAGGCGTCCGTGGAGAGGGGGCTCGGCCGCTCGTCGTTCATGAGGACATACAAGGCGGAAGAGCGCAGGTACCCCGGAGGACAGGAGGATCATTTCGAGATCCCCAGCCCGGACGTCAGGGGCGCGAGGACGGATACCTCCTACAGCAACCTGTCAGAGGACGGGCTGATAAGCCCGGAGCTGCTGGTCAAGGGCGGGGACGTCCTTATCGGCAAGACCTCGCCTCCGCGTTTCCTCGAAGAGGAGACGGACTTCCTGACGCCGCAGAAGAGGCGCGAGACCTCGGTCACCGTGAGGAGCGGCGAGACCGGATGGGTCGACAGCGTCTATCTTACGGAGTCTGAGAACGGCAGCAGGCTCGTCAAGGTCAAGGTCAGGGACCAGAGGATACCGGAGCTCGGGGACAAGTTCGCTTCCAGGCACGGCCAGAAGGGCGTCGTCGGGCTGGTGTGCCCCGAGGAGGACATGCCGTTCACCGACGAGGGCATAGTCCCGGACCTGATAATCAACCCGCACGCGATCCCGTCGAGGATGACGGTCGCGCACGTCCTCGAGATGATCGGGGGCAAGGTCGGCTCCATGCAGGGAAGGATCATCGACGGCACCCCGTTCAGCGGCGAGAAGGAGGAGGCGCTGAGGAAGACGCTCATCGAGGTCGGGTTCAAGGACAACGGCAAGGAGGTCATGTACGACGGCAAGACCGGCCAGAAGATCGGAGCTGAGATCTTCATGGGCGTGATCTACTACCAGAAGCTGCACCACATGGTCTCCGGTAAGCTGCACGTCAGGAGCAGGGGGCCCGTTCAGATACTCACCAGGCAGCCGACGGAGGGGCGCTCGAGGCAGGGCGGCCTCAGGTTCGGAGAGATGGAGAGGGACTGCCTGATCGGCCACGGCGCCGCCATGGTCATCAAGGACAGGCTGCTCGACGAGTCCGACGGGACGCTGCAATACGTGTGCGGCGACCCGAAGTGCGGCCATATAGCGATACTGGACAGGCGCGGCTCGCTGCGCTGCCCCGTCTGCGGGAACAACTCGACGGTGTACCAGGTCCAGATGTCCTACGCATTCAAGCTGCTGCTCGACGAGCTGATGTCGCTTGGCGTAGTGATGAGGCTTCAACTGGAGGACTTAAGATGATGGACGGTCAAGTGATAACCAAGAGGATCTCCTCGATCAGATTCTCGCTTCTTTCGCCAGAGGAAATCCGCAAGATGTCTTCGACGAAGATCATAACCGCCGACACATACGACGACGACGGCTTCCCGATAGACATGGGCCTGATGGACCCGCACCTGGGCGTAATAGAGCCCGGGCTGAGGTGCAAGACCTGCGGGCGCAAGGCGGACGAGTGCCCAGGCCACTTCGGGCACATAGACCTCGCGATGCCGGTCATACACGTCGGCTACGTCAAGGACATAAAGAAGCTGCTCCAGTCGACATGCCGCACCTGCGGGCGCCTGCTGCTCACGAGGGAGCAGGCCGAGGACTACACGAAGCAGATGTCCTCGCTGGAGGAGCTCGGAGGGGACACGATAGAGGTCGGGCTCATCACCAAGGAGACCGCGAAGGACGCGGCCTCGAGGACGGTCTGCCCGCACTGCGGCGCGGTGCAGCTCAAGATAACGCTCGACAAGCCCACGACCTTCAGGGAGGAGGGGCACAAGCTCACCCCGAAGGAGGTCAGGGAGAGGCTCGAGAGGATCCCGGACGACGACCTCCCGCCGCTCGGCATGGAGCCGAAGTCCGCAAGGCCGGAATGGATGATCCTGACGTCCCTGCCCGTGCCGCCGGTCGCGGTCAGGCCCTCGATCACCCTCGAGTCCGGGGACAGGTCGGAGGACGACATAACGCACAAGCTCGTCGACGTGCTGAGGATCAACCAGAGGCTCCGCGAGAACAGGGACGCGGGCGCGCCCCAGCTGATCGTAGAGGACCTTTGGGAGCTGCTCCAGTACCACATCACGACTTATTTCGACAACCAGACCTCCGGGATACCGCCCGCTAGGCACAGGTCCGGAAGGCCGCTCAAGACCCTTGCGCAGAGGCTCAAGGGGAAGGAGGGCAGGTTCAGGTCGAACCTGTCCGGCAAGCGCGTCAACTTCTCGGCGAGGACCGTCATCTCGCCCGACCCGCACCTCTCCATAAACGAGGTCGGGATCCCCGAGGAGGCGGCGAGGGAGCTCACCGTCCCGGTGCACGTCACCGAGACGAACATGGAGATCGCAAAGGATCTCGTCAAGAGGGGACCGATACCGACTGGCGCCCTCTACCAGCCAGGCGTCAACTACGTCATAAGGAACGACGGCAGGAGGATCAAGATCACCGACAAGAACGCCGAGTCGATCGCCGAGGTCCTCGAGCCGGGATTCATCGTCGAGAGGCACCTCATGGATGGGGACGTCGTGCTGTTCAACAGGCAGCCTTCGCTGCACAGGATGTCGATGATGGCCCACACCGTCCGCGTGATGGACGCCAAGACCTTCAGGTTCAACCTCTCCGTCTGCCCGCCGTACAACGCGGACTTCGACGGCGACGAGATGAACCTCCACGTGCTGCAGAGCGAGGAGGCCAGGGCCGAGGCGAAGATCCTCATGAAGGTGCAGGAGCACATCCTCTCCCCTAGGTTCGGAGGGCCAGTGATAGGCGGCATACACGACCACATCACCGGCGCGTTCATCCTGACCTACGGGGACACGAGGTTCGACGACGAGGAGAGCTCGCACATACTGTCGAACATAGGCGGCATGAAGCCGTCGCACCCCCACGAGGAGAAGGGGAAGAAGTACTGGACCGGCAAGCAGATGTTCGGCATGCTGCTGCCGAGGGACCTGCACATGACCTTCAGGGCATCGATATGCCAGAAGTGCGACGAGTGCAAGCGCGAGGAGTGCGAGCACGACGCGTTCGTCGTCATAAGGAACGGAAGGCTGGTCACCGGGACGATCGACGAGAAGGCGATAGGGGCGTTCAAGGGGAGGATCGTCGACAAGATCGCCCGCGACTACGGGTCGGAGGGGGCAAAGAACTTCCTCGACGCCGTGACGAAGGTCGCGGTCGGCGCGATAACCCTCCGCGGATTCACCACCGGCATAGACGACGAGGACATCCCGACCGACGCCAAGGCGCAGATCGAGGAGGTCCTGAGGCTGGCCATGGAGAAGGTCAACTCCTACGTCGAGGCTTTCAGGAACGGCGAGCTGGAGCAGATGCCCGGCCGATCCCTCGAGGAGACGCTGGAGGTCCATATCATGAAGGAGCTCGGCAAGGCGAGGGACCAGGCGGGCCAGATCGCGGGGCGGCACCTCGGTATGGAGAACTCGGCGGTCATAATGGCGAAATGCGGAGCGAGGGGTTCGATGCTCAACCTGTCTCAGATGGCCGGATGCATAGGGCAGCAGGCCGTCAGAGGGGAGAGGCTGAGCAGGGGGTACTGGAACAGGACCCTGCCGCACTTCAAGAAGGGCGACCTCGGCGCAGAGGCGAGAGGGTTCGTCAGGAGCTCCTACAAGAGCGGGCTGAGCCCGACGGAGTTCTTCTTCCACAGCATGGGAGGGCGTGAAGGGCTCGTCGACACGGCCGTCAGGACTTCAAGGTCCGGATACATGCAGAGGCGGCTGATCAACGCGCTGGAGGACCTCAAGGTCATGCAGGACGGAAGCGTCAGGAACACGGCCGGCACGATAATCCAGTTCTCATACGGCGAGGACGGCATAGACCCGGCGAGGAGCGTCCAGGGAGACGCCGTCGACATAGACGACATCATACTGACGGTGCTCGGAAAGGAGGGCGAAGGGCTCGCCGAGGTGACCGAGAAGGGCGTCGTCAGCTACGGCATCCAGGACAGGGACCTGCTCGAGACACCTGAGGAGCCGGAGGCCGAGACAGAGGAGACCGACTTCGAGGAGGAGGGGAGCTGACCATGACGACCGCGCAGAGATCTTTGGACGCGCTGATCGACAAGGGCGTGGACGAGAAGACGGCGGCCCAGCTCGTCGAGGGCGGATTCACCATATCCAGGCTAAGGAAGGTCACGACGGACAAGAAGATCAGGATAGAGCTCGAGAAGCTCGTCGGCGACAAGAAGATGCAGAGGGTCATGCAGGCGCTGAGCTCGACCGCTCCGAAGAAGCCGAAGGGCAAGGCCCAGAAGAAGGCCGAGGGGAAGCGGGAAAGGGACACGAAGCTGACGCTCCCGAAGAAGACGGTCGAGCTGACGGAGGGCGAGTTGAGGATCATGAAGATCGTGACCGCCCACAAGAAGGCCCTGCCGAAGCTGGTCATCCAGGAGATCGCCAAGAAGATAGAGCACGGCAAGATGAGCGAGAAGACCATCAAGTCGGTGATCGAGGCCGCGGCCGACAAGTTCGAGACCCACAGGATCGACCCCAACGAATCGGCCGGCATCATCGCCGCGCAGAGCATCGGGGAGCCCGGCACGCAGATGACCATGAGGACCTTCCACTACGCCGGAGTCGCGGAGATGAACGTCACGCTGGGCCTTCCGAGGCTCATCGAGATAGTCGACGCGAGGCGCATCCCCAGCACGCCGATAATGGAGATCCACCTTAACAGATCGATAAAGGACGACACCGACGCCGTCCGGCACATAGCGACGAACATCGAGGAGACGAGCATGCTGGATGTCGCCGACGTCGAGACCGACATCAACGGCATGAGGATAGTCGCGCACCTCGACGTCAAGAAGCTCCAGAAGAAGGACATGACCGTCGAGCAGGTCTTCAAGAAGCTGAACTCGACCAGGGGTCTCAAGGGGCTGGCGGAGGTCGGCTCCGACAACGCCTCGGTCGTCGTCAAGTCCGACGAGAGCTCCTTCAGGAAGCTCCAGAAGATCTACGAGGACGTGAAGAACTGCTCCCTGAAGGGGATCCAGGGGATCGGCAGGGCCGTCATCCGGAGGGTCGAAGGGGAGTTCGTCATCTACACCGAAGGGTCGAACCTGGCGGAGGTGCTCAAGATCGACAATGTGGACGCGAGGCGCACCACGACGAACAGCATACTCGAGATCTTCGAGGTGCTGGGAATAGAGGCGGCGCGCAATGCGATCATCAACGAGGCGTCGCGCACCCTGGAGGAGCAGGGCCTTACCGTGGACATCCGGCACATAATGCTCGTGTCCGACCTGATGACCAACGACGGGGACGTCAAGGCGATCGGCAGGCACGGGATATCCGGAAGGAAGTCCAGCGTTCTGGCCAGGGCGGCTTTCGAGATCACTTCGGCGCACCTCCTGAGGGCGGCGATAATGGGCGAAGAGGACAAGCTGGAAGGCGTGGCAGAAAACATTATAGTGGGACAGCCGGTTACGCTCGGAACGGGCGCAGTGAAGCTGGTCTGGACCCCGCAGAAGTCGAAGAAAGGCTGAGTGGTGAGCATAAATGGTGACCGATATAAGCAGATCCCTGAAGACCGCATTGGCGACCGGCAAGGTGAAGTTCGGGCTTGCCGAGACTAGGAAGGCGATGAAGAGCGGCTCGGCGAAGCTGGTGGTAGTCTCCGAGAACTGCCCCGATGAAGAGCTTCTGTCGGGGAGCATAGGGGTGAAGAGAGTGGTCTTCCCCGGGGACAACTTGGCGCTCGGCGCCGCATGCGGAAAACCGTTCGCAGTCTCTTCTTTGGTCGTTCTAGATCAGGGCGGATCCGACATCCTTTCGGCATGATGAGATGAGCAGATGCCAGAAATCACCCTTACCGGAGACACGCTGAGGTACATCTCCCTTTTCGAGAACATCACCGGCACCCGCGTCAAGGACTGCATGGAGACCGAGGAGAAGCTCGTCTTCGTGGTCGAGAACGGCCAGGGGAGCCGCGCCGTCGGGAAGAAGGGGGAGCACGTCATCAAGCTCAAGAACATCTCGGGGAAGAATATACAGGTCATCGAGTATTCCGACGACCCGGAGACCTTCGTCAAGAACGTCTTCCACACCTACCAGGTTCAGTCCGTCGCGATAGAGATGCGCGGAAGCATCGTCCACGCTACCGTGAAGGTGGACCCGAAGTCGAAGGGCAAGGCCATCGGGAAGAACGGCAAGAACCTCCGGATCGCCAGGGACATCGTGAGCAGGCACCACAACATACAGAGCATCAGCGTCGCCTGACGCCGACCTCCTCGCGCTCCACCTCCAGCCTGTCGGCCGTCGGGTACTCCTCTATTATGAATTTCCTGCCCCCCACGTCTTCCGCTATCTCCGTCAGTATCCAAGGGGCGATCTCGACCCTGCGCATCCCCTCGTTCGCCTCCATCATCCTTTTCGGCAGGCCCAGCCTCTCGTGGAGACTCTCGACCAGCGCCGCCGGGTCCCTCGACTCTATGATGCCCATCACCCTCGTGCCGTCCTTGGTGAGGAGGTCGAGCGGCCTGCGTATATTCCTCGCCCGGCGCATTATGCGCCTCCTCAGCTGGACCGCGTCCTTGAAGCTGCTGGAGCAGTAGTGAACGGGCAGGCCGGCGGGAGCCTCCGCGATCAGCCTGAGCGCCATCCTCCCGCTGCCCCTCACCGCACTGGAGACCGCGCCCCTCACATCGAAGCCGCGCCTCCTGAGCTCCCTCCAGTTCGTCTCGGAGAATTCGAGCTCGTTGAGGTTGACGAAGGAGAGGCCAAACAGCGAAGCCGACTCGATCAGGCTCAGCGTATCGTCGTACATCCCGGGGATCGCGGGGACCTCGAACCCGACCTCCATGCCGAGGTCCTTCGAAGCGTTCAGCGCGTCCTTGAAGCGGCTCTTCCCGATGTCGCCCCACAGCGGGGCCGGCGGGTGGAACCTGATCTCGTCCAGGCCGGACGAAGCGACCTTTTCCACGGCCTTGACGTCCGCCGAGCCGGTGTAAAGGTGGATGTGGTGCCTTTGGCCGAACTCCCCCTTCAGGAACGCGATCAGTCTGGCGGTCTCCGACGGATCCAGGAGAGGGTCGCCGCCCGTGACCCCCGTTCCTGTGGCGCCAATGAGCCTCGCCTCTTCGAGAATGTCCCCGCTGTCGCTCACCCTGAGCTCGTCCGCGTAGATCACCGACTTCCCCTTCTTCCTTCCAGACAGAGGGCAGTAGAAGCAGCCGGACCTGCATTTCCCGGTCACCAGAAGCACGAGCTTGCCTCCCCTCGCGCAGTGGACGCAGCCCGTCGGCAGCCGCACCGTGTAGGCGGAGCCTTTCAGCCATTTCTTGCTTCTCACGTCCCAGACGACCTCCCTGTTGCAATAAATATTATATCTTTTTTTAAGGGGGGACGATATCTAAATACCCTGGCTCCGCGATAGCCTGCACGATGATCCCGAAAAGCAGGATTATTCTGGCGCTCGACCTGACCGATCGCGCAAAGGCCTTGGACATTGCGGAGGCCACGTGCGCCTACCTGGATGCCGTCAAGATAAATTGGCCGCTGGTGCTCGGCGCCGGGCCGGGCATAATAACCGAGATATCGAAGATTTCTCCCGTGATATGCGATTTCAAGATCGCCGACATACCCAACACCAACAGGCTGATCGTCGAGGAGGCGATGAGGCTCGGCGCCAGCGCGGTCATAGCCCACGGCTTCACTGGCGCTGATTCGCTGAAGGCGTGCGTCGACGCCAGCGGCGGGAAGGTGTTCGTCGTGACGGAGATGAGCCACCCGGGGGGGAAGGAGTTCACGCAGCCCAACGCGGAGAGGATCGCCGCCATGGCCAGGGAGCAGGGCGCGATGGGGATAGTCGCCCCGGCGACCAGGCCGGAGAGCATCGCCAGGATGCGCAAGATCGTTGGCGGCATGAAGATCATCAGCCCCGGCGTCGGCGCTCAGGGGGGAAATGCTTCGGATGCTCTTCGGTTCGGAGCGGATTTTGTGATAGTCGGGCGGGCGATCTACGAGGCGGAGGACCCCGCGAAGGCCGCCTCGATCCTGTCGAAAGAGATATCGGATTTCGCAGGCGGCGGGAGATAAAAAGGGGCTGGGGCGGCGGAAGGACGGTTCCGACCCAAAAAATGCGACTTGCCTCCCCCTGCGATTTGACGCATGCAAAAAAGGGGTGGCCAGTGAGGATATTTTCCTGCTATGCTGGACCCCGGCAAAATGAATAACGTATATATATAACCGTAATAATGGGTGGGATACTTTCAGGTGACTTTCTTTGGCAGATTCAGATATAGCTGTCAATCAGTCCGCAGGCTCGACCGGAGGTCTGCTCCGCTCCGTCCGCCTGAGAGTCAAGGAAATCGCATCAAAACGGTATGCGCCGATATTGATCATCGCCCTGATTCTCCTCCTTGCGCTTTTCCTCAGGAGCTACTATGTCTACGGCTTGGCCTCCGACAACGGTTGGCTGATGTCGGGAGGTTCCGACTCATACTACTACCACAGGCTGATAGATAACGCGGCGACCACCGGGGAGCATCTGCATAGGGACCCGATGCTGAACTTCCCCGACGGGGCGCGTAACCCCAGGCCTCCGCTGTACACGTTCTCGGTAGCTGTACCTGCGGTCATCTTCCAGCCTTTGTTCGCGAGCCTGGACGACTCCGTCGGGTTCTTCTTCATAATGTCCTCCGCTTTCTGGGGAGCGCTCACGGTCATACCGGTCTACCTGATCGCCAAGGAGATATTCGGGCGCAGGACCGGGTATCTGGCAGCCCTGTTCCTAGCTATCATGCCCTCGGACGTTGAACGCAGCGTAGCCACCCTTTGCGACCACGATCCTTTCGCGCTGTTCTTCATCGTTCTCACGGTGTACTTCCTGATGAAGGCGCTGAAGGCCGCGAACACCTCGAGGTGGGTCGATGACTGGACCAGCATGAAGTCGATCGGGTCCGGCATCAGCATGCTGTTCTCCAACAACAGGAAAGCTGTGCTGTACGCCCTGCTGGCCGGGCTTTCGTTCTCCTGCATAGCCATAGCCTGGGTCGGATTCACGTACCTGGAGGTCATCCTGCTCGCGTCGTTCCTCATCGAGATACTGATCAACAAGTTCAAAGGCATAGATTCGACGACCCACACGATGCTGTACCTGGTGATGTTCGGCTTCGGATTCCTTGTGACATACCCCGTCTACCACCAGATGGACCTGGCGAACATGGATGTCCCCGTCTACCTGTTCTTTGCAGCATTCGTTGTAGGCGTACTGTTCTCGCTGACCAGGGACCTCCCTTGGATAGTCGTCTTGCCGATGCTGGCAGTCGTGCTCGGGATAGCCCTCGCCCTCGTTATGGTCGTGTACCCGGCCCTTGGAGAAGCGATATTCACCGGCCAAGGATACTTCTCGACATCGAAGCTGTATCAGACGATCGCGGAGGCGAAGGCCCCCATCTTCAGCCAGCTAGCCCTTTCATTCGGCATAGTGACCTTCTATCTCTCGATGGCGGGACTCGCCCTGATGCTCTGGAAGATACCGAAGCGCGTGTCCGGCGACTACATAATCATCACCGTCTGGATGGCGGTCGCCATTTTCATGGCCACCTCGGCCGGAAGGTTCGTTTTCAACGCCGCTCCGGCATTCGCCCTGTCGTGCGCGTGGATAACGATACTGATAATCGACCGGCTCGATTTCCGGAAAGCGGGGAAGATGATGGCGGGTTCGTCCGGATCGAGGTGGCAAGTCCTGAAGAAGAGCCTGAAGATAAGGCATGTCGTCGGGGCGCTTTTCCTTGTGTTCATGCTGATCACCCCGAACCTTTGGTCCTCGATAGATGCTGGAATCCCCATGGAGAGCAAGGCGGAGATGGACAAGGAGGTCGTCGATTCCCTCCCGGCGTTCTTGCGCCCGGAAGGGTACGCCAACGGCTCGGTCTGGTACTTTGGATCGTTCGGCTACAATCTGCCGCTGCCTAGCAACTACTTCCCGGCATTCTGGGATTGGTTCTCGCAACAGGACTCGGACATACAGCCTGCGCAGGCCAGGCCCGCATACGTCTCATGGTGGGATTACGGATTCGAATCGATCGACGTCGGGAAGCACCCCGCGGTCGCCGACAACTTCCAGCAAGGGTACCAGGCCGCTGGGAACATGCTGCTGGCGTCGAGCGAGGAGCAGGTCATCGGCATGATGATCGCCAGGATGATCGTCGGCTCGATGTCGAAGCCGGAGATACCCCAGGGCATCAGCGATGCGCTGACAAAATACGGGGCTTCGCCGACCGAGGTCAAAGACGTCGTGTTGAACTCTTCGAAGTACCGCGATACGGTACTGGAAAACCCGGACATATACGATCCTGCGACTTCCGACATCTCTTCGAGCAACATAATCTGGCGGTACCTGGGCGTCTACTTCGCGAATCTCACATTGGAGGTGGAGGTAAACCTCTACAAGGAGATCGGAGATTATCTCGGGCAATCGATCGGATACATCGCCGTGGATTCCAGGCTATTGCCGAAATCGTACAACGACGTCGGGGTTTTCTACGCGCCGTGCAAATTGACTGACAGGTACATCGACCAGGATGGCAACCCCTCTGATTACTTCGTCATAAGGGCCATCGACGAGGACGGGAACGACTGGTCGATCACCGAGGCCTATTACAACGGCATCAAAATAGTGGATTACAAGCTTGTCTACAGCTGGCGTTTCTATGAGACGATGCTGTACCGCGCCTACGCCGGTTACTCGCCATTGGATGCCGGCGAGCAGAACAACGACGGGATACCCGGATTGAGCGGGACCACGGCACAAATGGCGCCGCTTCCTGGCTGGAACCTCACGCACTTCATGATGGACTATCGGACATCCTACTTCAACCCGGAGAGCGACGGCAGCGGGGAGTGGCAGGCGATCTCCACGGACCTGGCCATCGAGTACGACACGAAGATCAAGGCCGGCGAGATGAATGGACTGGTCGACCTCTCGCCCGTAAACGCATACCAGGCGGGCGTATTGATGTTGAAGTATTACGATGGCGCGATACTCACGGGCAGGATAACCACCGGAGACGGCGCACCGGCTTCTGGAGTGCGGGTCACCGTCCAGGACAAGTGGGGGGTTCCGCACCAGGTGGTCGTCTCAGACAACGACGGAATCTACACCTTGATATTGCCTCCGGGAAACGACCTTGTCATGGTGACGACCGGGGTTCCTGACACAAAGACGCTTGTCGCTAACCGCGAGTTAACGAGTTTCGCTGTGAACGTCAGCGAAGATGCGGCGATGAGGAGGGACGTGGATGCAGATGGAAACGGGCTCCCGGACTGGCGGCTGGTCCGCAATATCGAGGTGCCGGCTGGCACGCTAAGCGGCAATGTTTTCTGGGACACGAACAGAGACGGGAACTACACCAGCGGCAGCAGTGATGTGCTGATCAAAAACGCCACGATAATCGCCCATCACATCGCGTGGGATGTCGATTTCCAGATAAACGCCATGACCGGGCAGTTCAAAGCTAACCTGACGACGGGGCTGTACCGGCTGGATACTTCGGTCAACGGAGTGAACAAGACTGGAGAGGACACCTTCCTGATAACCGCTGGGGTCGGGACCACGAGGAATATCCTGAGATCGCCTGCGAAGATCAGTGGCACCGTCGTCTACGAAGATGGAAGCCCTGCTAAGGGGGTTCAGGTCTCCCTCGCGGCCGATGCTGAGAACTTGTATCCGAGTTCGGCGACCGCGGTGACGAATTCGTCCGGTGGATATTACTTCAACCCGATCATGCCTGGCCAGTACATCCTATCGACGAATTCGAACGGCGGATGGCTGATGTCATTTGACAGGCGTGTCGAGCTCACGTATTCTGATTCGGACATTACTGTGGACTTGATGCTCAAGAGGGCCGGCGTTCTCAAAGTAAACGTTCTTGATGTCGATGGGCTGCCCTTTCCATACGCCCATGTCAGGATCACGGACGACTTCGACCGTTATGAATCGACTATGCTGGTTGTCGACGACGCGGGCTGGGGAGCCGCTTCCGTCCCTGTGGGAACCTATTCCCTGATAGTCAGCGAGCCGACGGGAAGCGGGATGGCCGTCGGCGGAGTGAGCGCCCTGGTGACTCCTTTTGAGTACAATTATGTCACAATAGCACTGGAAACGGGGATATTCACATATGGCAGGGTGACAAATGCGACCAAAGACACGAGCTCGCAGGCGGCCATCACGTTCCAAAACGGAACCACCATATTCAGGACGTCGGGCGATTCTCTCGGATACTTCCGTACCTATCTGCCTTATGGCGAATATGAGGCCACTTTCACAGACACCGTTTACCGCCTCAAGACGATGATGGTGTCGATTCCGGGTTCTCTGCCGATAGTTGTTGCCATCGACAGGAATACGACCGTCTATGGCCAGGTATGGTACGATCAGAATGGAAATGGCACCATGGAGGCTACGGAATACGTCTCCTTCGCGGATGTATCGGCCGTGATGCCGGACGGGGCGGTAGTCCGCACAAAAGCCGATTTCGGCGGCAGGTTCGAGCTCGGTGTGCCGACTAACACGATGATGAGCATCTACGCTGAATCCAACGGATACGAGAAAGAAGGACCCATGACGATCGCGACCACCAGCGCGAATCAGTCAATCATGGTTGAGATGAACCTCGCGCCCATATTGATGGACGGCATAGTCGAGGTCAACGGTGTGCCGCTAGGTGGGATTCTGGTCGAGTTCTTCAACGACACAAGATATGTGAACTTCACTTCAGACATCGACGGTACTTTCAACGTCTCCATCTACCCCGGCATCTACAATGTGAAGGTCGCATTGCAGACCGCCCCGGGGAGCCCGGCCTACTATTACTACAACAAGATGCTTCAAGTGCTCGAAGGCACCAACATCCACGCCATAGAAATAGACACGGAGGTGCGGCTCAAGGTGGACGGATCGATCATCGGAGTGCCGGCATCGAGGTCCGTGAAGCTGCATTTCGAAGGACCTTCGCAGACGTCGCTGAATGTCTTTGGCACCTATGAGACGTATTTGGCCGCCGGCGACTATATCGTCTATGCGTACGACGCAGACAATAAACAGCTGGCCAACTTATCAAGATTCGAAGTCACTTCGACCTCGACGAACCTGCCGATTACGCTTGGGAGCGCCTACGAGCTGACGGTGGAGCCGCAGATCGGACAGAGAGAGGGGAACACGACCCTGATGCGCGTGACAGCCAAGTCATCCGGCATCGTTTTCAACATCACCCTGCAGCATGGGAACCCGTATTTATTCGTCCTGCCGGTCGGAGAATACACATTCTATTTCGAGATGCGCAGCTATGAAGGGAAGCTGAGCAGCGAGCGATTCTACTTGCTGACCAATGAAACGGACGTCCTGGTGGATTGGAGAGAATATGTCTACCCAGTCATGAAGGAACATCTGGACAATTCGTCCTTGAGCATCCGGGTGCTCGACCAGAATGACGCCCCTGTCAGCGCAGAGCTGCTGTTCTTGGAGTCTGACGTCCGAGCCATATACGCATCCTACACGAGCGATGCGAACGGGAGGGTCAACTCCACGATCCACCCAGGCCCATACACCATCTACATGACAGACAGCCTGAAGGGCGTGGCCTATTTCGGCCATGTGCTTGTGAGGCACTTGGAGCCGGTTTTCCTTAACATCACCGCATCGAAAGGGCACATTGTCACGGTGACCGCCACTGCGCAGGGCAGCACCGAATTGGCCAACATGATTCTGACCATCAGCAACATGGACAACGAGGGCCTGATCAAGAACTCGGAGAACTTCGGCACGAACAGCGTATCGACCGTCCTCCCGACAGGAAACTACAGCATCCTGGCAGAAGCCCAGCGGCTAGAGAATGGAGAAGTGATAAAGTACTCCGGGATCTCGACTGTGAGCGTATCCTCGGATGCCATAGTCAATATGGCGCTGATCAGGAGCGACCAATATCGGATGGAAATCGGTTGGAACTCCAGCGAGAAGGCCACAGCGGCGATAGGGGAGTCGGTGACCTACACCATCAGGATAACGAACACAGGAAACGTCTTGGATTCGTACAATCTCACGGGTTCGGGTGCGGGCTTCTCGTTCTCCTTCCCCAGCAAACCGGTCGAAGTTGACTTCGGCACGCACAATGTGGCATATGTGCCCGTGACGGTTACAGTCGACGAAGACGCGAAAGTCGACCATCAGAACCTGTATGTATTTGCGACTTCGAACAGCAATTCCTCGATCTCGAAGAGCGTCATGATTGAAATCGACGTGCTGCCGCACTACGAGGTCACCGGACTGGAGGGCATCGCCGGCAATGTGAACGGCACCGAGTTCTACAGAGAGGTCACGATACAGAACAGCGGCAACATACAGGACAACTATACGCTGACGATATTGAACGCGGACGAACTCTTGGGCAATGGATGGAGCGTAAAGCTCAACGACCGCGACCGATTGACGGGCAACACCAGCGACATACTCCCTGGCTCGGCGGATACGGCGAAAATCACGCTCACGGCGATCAGAAGCGCGCCGAAAGCGAACGTCACGGTCGCGCTGATGATAGTCTCGAACTCCTCGTTCGCATCCGCAGTCGTGCTCGTGAGCCCGCAATTGCCGGATCTGGCCATTGAAGGGACGGGGGCTGTCACCGGAGACAACGTGTTCGCATTCGACATCTTCGCCCAGAGGGATGCGGAGAACATGGTGCTGCTGGCAGTCATGCTGGCGCTCCTCGCTTCGATATTCATCATGAGGAAGATCAGGTTCGGGAGGTTCTTCAGATGAGCGGACGAAGACTCTTGATGGCTTTCCTCCTGGTCGCCTTCATGCTCACGACATCCCTTCCGCTGGTCTCCGTCGTATCCGAGGCGGCGACCGGCAAGGTCGACGAATCTATGCTCATCGACATAAGGCTCGACGGGGCCGATGCCGTCGGCACGAATCTGAGCGAGAAGTTCGATCTCAGGATGTCGTATGCCTACCCCGAGCGCATACAGAATTTCTCTTACACGGCAAAGGTAATCGACGCTGAGACCGCCGGGGGAGAGGTGACACCGGACAACGGGTCGTCGGCCAAGGGGGTCTTCCAGGTTGAGATAAAAGGAAGATGGCACCCAGGCAAGATGACGGTGCAGGTGAATGCGACCGCCCAGGAGATCGGGGGCGCCACCTGGTACAGGGTCAAGGAATTCGAGATCGTGGTCGTCAAACCGGTTTACGTCTTGGCTTCCCTCGTCAACCGCGGACAGGTGTACGCCAACGACATATCGGTCAAGATGCTGGTCGACGGAGAGCTCGAGCGCATAGAATATTACAATATGAGCGCGGACTACCGGATGGACTTGAACTTCAGCTGGGTCTTCACCTCGATGAGCGAGGGGGAGCATGTGATAAAGCTCGTAGTGAACGACCCGTCGAGCATAATAGAGTTCTCGACCGGAGACAATGTCCTCACGTTCAAGGTCTACTACTCAGACGCGGGGAACGTGCTGCGGGGCGCGCTCGTGATAATGATAATCTTCGTGGCCGTGATACTAGTGCTCACTTTCCTGCAGAAGAACACCGGCGCCAAGAAGAAGTGATCCTTAGGCCTGGAACAGCTGCACGTAGAACACGGACCCTTTTTCGGAAAGGCCTGGCTCCCGGTCTTCCACCCAGACCTTCCCGCCGTACAGGTCGACGAGCGACTTCACTATGGAGAGCCCTAGGCCCATGCCCCTGGCGGGATCGTGCGAGGAGGGTTTCTGTGCGCCCGTGAATATCGCCTTTTTCCTCTCGTCGGGTATGCCTGGCCCGCGGTCGGCTATTGACACGCGCCAGTATCTCCTCCCGCCTGCATCCGCGCTTTCCAAGACTTCCTTCAGCCCGATGTCGATCTGGACGGCCTCATGCATGTCGAACTTGATGGCGTTCATGAATATGTTGTGGAAAAGGTCCGGCAAAAGGTCGTTTGCCATCACGAATGCGTCTTCCTTCTCAAAATCGAATGAGATCTTGATCGCTTTGGACGGGAACAGGCTTGATGTCTTTCCGAACTGCATCTTGATCGTGCGAGCCAGGTCTATCCTGAGCATGTTCTTCCGGTCCGCACTCCGTATGGTCGACAGCTTGCGGACCTTCCCGATCAGCTCCGCGGTCTGATCTATCTGCTTCATGGCCCGGTCGACAAAGGACATCGTCGATTTGTCATCTTTTTGCGTGGCGGCGAGGTCCAGGTACCCCCTTATCGCCATGCTGTAGTTCATCAGGTCGTGGAACATCAGCCTGTTGAGGATGTGCACCCCGTCCCTGGAGAGGTGCGCTTCTGAATACAGGCGTGCGTTCTCAAGCGCTATCGCAACAAGCGAAACGAACACCTCCACGAGCTCTATTACCTCCCTCGAAGGGATCTTGCCGTCGACGGGCTGGTCGACGTAGATCACGCCGATCGTCTTGCCGGCCCTGTTCTGTATGAGGAAGGCCAGGTCGTCGAGCTCGTGCCAGGAGTCCGGGGACTTCCTTGGCTCCTCCATTAGTTTGGCCGCCTCCTCGACGTCGTTGAAGACGAAGTATTGCGAGAAATCGTCAGGTATGGTCTTCTCTGCGGGCTTGTAGTGCGCCAGATATCCGACCCTGTACTCCGGCTTTGTGTCGCGCTCGATGACCTCGATGGGGGTCTTCAACTTCCGCGCTCGAGCCATCTGCTCCTCCGTGTAGCCGCTGAAGCCGACCCATTTGAAGCACCTCTCCGCCTCGTCGTAGAGCGTTATTGAGATGGATTTGAATTTGAACAGGTCGTCTATGGAGGTCAGCACCGCCTCGATGAGCTTCGGGGGGTCCGTTACCGTCAGGATCGAGCTGGCGACTGCCAGTATCTGCGACATCTGCGCCGCCCGCCTCTCCTGCAGCTCCAGCTGGATCTGCTCCTTGCCCCTCAGAAGTGTGAGCTCCATCGCCACGGAGGCGACGGAGGCCACTATGTCGAGGCCCGCTATCGAATCCGATGCCAGCGCCCTGCCGTCGGAGGTGCTCGTGATGTAGATGTAGCCGATCTCCGTCCCGGACCGGTCGATGATGTAGAACGCCGCCCTGTCGAGCGGATGCCAAGCGTCCTTGTCCGGCCTCCTGATTGCGACACTTTCCGGATGGAGGGTCTCGATGAGATCCTTTTCGTTGACGTCCTTGAACATCTCGGCGGGGTAGATCCTTGAGAACCGCCCGAGGGGCCTGGATATCGTCTGAAGCTCCCTTTGGATCTCCTCCGCGGAGTAGGATATCTTCTCCTTTATCAGGGGAACCCGCTCGGGAGGATATCCGAACACGTCCGTCGAGACGAAATCGCCGGTCGCGTCGTCCCTGGTGAACACGATCATTGAACCTATCGGGAACAGGCTGGTGGTGAGCCTCGTCAGATCTTCGACGACTTCCTCCTTGCTGTCCTTGAACAGCAGCCGCAGGCTCAGCAGCAGCACCTTGTCGATCGGGCTGCCCTGTCCGGAGGGGATCTCAGACCAGGGGGCTTCCGCGCCTTCCGGAGGGTCTTGCTCTCCCCCGTCACTCTTCATTGAGATCCTTCCTCAGCTGCGACATTTGGGCGGAGAGGATCAGTTCCCCCCTGCATTTCTCGACGAGCGACCTCGCCACGTCCTGCTTCCTCTTTGTCGCGACAAGGGCGTCCGGATAGTCGAATGTCATCAGCGTAGAGAAGAACGCTTCCATCGCCCTGAGCATGGATTCCGCCCCTCGGACGTCGTCCTTCATCAGGTGTTGCAGGAAGATTCGGCGGAGCTCCCCTATGGAGTCCCCGAGCCCCAGTATATACGCCTCGTCCGTCACCCCGACCTTCTCCGGGGATGGCGGCTCCTGGCCGGCGATGGCCGCCATGAGGATCGCGACCTCCGCGAGCTCCTGCTCCGCATCGACCGTGTAGCCGGACGCAAGGAGGTCCGGGTAATCCTCGAGGATCGCTTTGAGCTGCTTGTGCATCTTCTTCGCGCTGCCAAGAGGCTCGTCCGGGTCTCTGCCGCCCTGGATTGATGCCATCGCGCTCCTGCACTCCCTTATGATCTTGCGGGAGATCTTGATCGCCTCCTCCCTGGCAGATTCCTTTCTGTCGAGGCGCTCCCTCATCTTCTTGGCCATCGAATGCAGGTCAGGCAATCGCCGCACCCCTCAGCCTCTTCATATGGTCCATCCTCTTCTTAATCAGTTCCTGCTTCCCGATGTCATGCCTGACGAAAACCCTGCCCTTCACATGCGAGACGGCCGATTCGCATATCCTCTCGGCCTCCTCGATCGAATCCCCGGTGCCGACGATCCCTATCGACCTCGAAGTGGTGGTGAATATCCCCTCCTCGGTCTCGTTGACGGCCGCGTAATACAGCGATGCGCCGGCGCGGCGTATGCTCTCCTCGTCGACCTCGATGCGCTGGCCCGAGAGGGGTTTCGTGCCGTAGCCTTCCGGCACGACGTACTTGCAGACGGTGGCCACCTGCGAGAAGTGGCAGCCTTTCGAGAGGGTGCCTGTGGCGATGCCCTCGGCGACCTCCAGGAACGAATCGCACAGAATGGTGAGGACGTTCATGGCCTCTGGGTCGCCGAAACGGGCGTTGAACTCCACTATCTTGGGGCCGTCCTTCGTGAGCATGAACTGGCCGTAGATTATCCCCCTGTAGTCCAGCCCCTCGGATCGCATAGCGCCGTTCAGCTTCTTCACTATGTCCAGCGCCTGATCGTAATCCCCCCTCGTTATGAAAGGCAGCAGGTGGTTGCTGTCAGTGTAGGACCCCATGCCGCCGGTGTTGGGCCCGACGTCCCCTTCGAGGGCGCGCTTGTGGTCCTGGACGGCCGGGGTCGGGATTATGGTCTTCCCGTCGCAGAATGTCTGGATCGTGAACTCCTCCCCCTCGAGCTTCTCCTCGAGCACGACTGTGCGGGAGCTGTCGGTCTTCCCCCCGAGTATCTCGCTGCAGTAATCCTTGACCTCCGCCATGGTGAAAAGGTGCTCGCCGAAGATCTTGGCCCCCTTTCCGCCCGTGAGGCCCGATGGCTTCACGACCACACGCTCGCCGTTCGCATCGAGCCAGCCGTTGATCTCGTCGATCGAGCTCGACGCGAGGAACCTGATTGCGCCCGGCAACTTGTGCTTCTCCATGAGCTTGCGCATGAACTCCTTGGAGGTCTCCAGCCTGGCTGCGGACTTCGACGGCCCGACGACCGGTATCCCCGCCTCCCTCAGCGCATCGGCGAGCCCCGCCTCCAGGGGCGCCTCCGGGCCGATGACGGCGAGCTCCACGCCCCTCATCTTCGCATAGTTCAGCACGCTCCCGACGTCGGTCTCGCTCACGAGCGCGAACTCCTCGGAGAGCCTGGCGATTCCGGGGTTCTTGTTCTTCATGCACGCATACAGCTTCGCGCCGTCGCGCTTAAGGGCCTGCGCGATCGCGTGCTCTCGCGCCCCGCCTCCTACGGCCAGCACCTTCAAGTCGGCATACCCCCCGTCATCTGCCGGTGGATGCTACTTCCCATCATAAATACATGCTGAGGCTGGCGTAGATTGATGGAAATAAATACTGTCTCTGACAATGCCGAACAGGCATGTCGGGAAAGGAAGCTTTGGAGGGCGTTCTGCGTTCGAAGGGCATACTGCCCGGCGATTACGTCGAGGTCGCCTCTTCGGACGGCCGCATCGTCCGCGGGGTGCTCATGCCCCACCACGAATTCAGCGGCGTCGACATCATGACGGTCAAGCTAGACAACGGATACAACATCGGCATCAGGCCGAGCGATGATGCTTCCGTCAAATTGGTGAAGAAAGGCGACCAGAAAACGGCGGATCAGAAGGCGAAGATGCTGACATCCGCGCACCACGGGGCTTCTGGCAGTGGGCCCGGACCCCTGCCCCAGGTGTCGGTCGTGAGCACCGGCGGCACGATAGCGTCGTATGTGGACTACAGGACCGGGGCGGTCAAGCCCGCGATAACCGCCGACGAGCTGGCCCGCTCCGTGCCGGAGCTGACGACGGTCTGCTCCCCGAGGACCGAGGTGCTCTACTCGGTCCTGAGCGAGAACATGAGGCCGGAGAACTGGCGCAACCTCGCCGAGAGGGTCGCCGACCACCTTAACGGCGGATCGAGGGGCTGCATAATCCCGCACGGTACGGACACGATGGGGTATACCGGGGCCGCGCTGTCTTTCTCGCTTTCCGACCTCACTGGCCCTGTCGTGCTCGTTGGGTCGCAGAGGTCTTCCGACAGGCCTTCGTCCGATTCCACGCTCAACCTGCTGTCGGCCGTGCGGCTCTGCGTCGACTCCGACCTTGGGGAGGTAGTCGTGCTCATGCATTCGACGACGGACGACGGCAGCTGCGCCGTGCACAGGGGGACCCGCGTAAGGAAATGCCATTCATCCAGGAGGGACGCGTTCGAGAGCGTCAACGAACCGCCGATAGGCTCGGTGAGGGACGGCGAGGTGCTCCTCGAAAGGGACCACGACAAGAGGGGGTGCGGCAAAGTCCGAGTCGACGCGAAGTTCGACGAGGGGGTCGCCATGCTGAACTTCTACCCCGGCCTCACCGCATCGAAGCTGAGGAAGTACGCGGACGGGGCCAGCGGCCTGATAATCGCTGGCACCGGGCTCGGGCACGTCCATCAGGAGCTCATCCCGGAGATCGAGCGGCTCACGAAGGGCGGCGTGCCGGTGTGCATCACAACGCAGTGCATCTGGGGAGCATCGAACCTCAACGTCTACAGCACCGGCAGGGACATGCTGAGGGCCGGGGCGATGCCCCTGGGCGACATGCTTTCGGAGACCGCCTACGTCAAGCTCTCCTGGGTGCTCGGGCACACGAATGACCTCGAGAAGTGCCGCGGGATGATGCTGGCCGACATGAGGCGGGAGATGGGCGACAGGAGGTCGCTCTGATGCCAGAGGATTACTACCAGTCCATCGGCCTGATGGTTGGGATCGAGATCCACCAGCAGCTGTCCACCGGCAAGCTCTTCTGCTCCTGCCCGTGCATCCTCTCGGAGACCGTCGCGAGGAGGTTCGACAGGCTGCTCAGGCCGTCGCTGAGCGAGATGGGCGAGGTCGACCGCGCCGCCCTGGAGGAGGCACAGAAGAAGCTCCGCTTCACATACGAATCGACCGATTCGGATTGCCTGGTGGAGGCGGACGAAGAGCCGCCGCATTCTGCCAGCGATAAGGCGATACGCACGACACTGCTGTTCTCGAGGATGGTCGGCGCGACCCCGGTTGACGAGGTCGAGTTCATGCGCAAGATCGTGATCGACGGCTCGAACACCTCAGGCTTCCAGCGGACCGCGCTGGTCTCGATGAAGGGCAAGCTGGACATGCGCGGCAAGGGCATCGGCATCGACACCATCTGCCTGGAGGAGGACGCCGCGCGCAGGATCGCGGAGGAGGGGCAGACGGTCGTCTTCAGGATCGACAGGCTGGGCATACCCCTCATTGAGATCGCAACGGCACCGGACATGAGGACGCCGGAAGAGGCGCGCGAGGTCGCAGAGCGGCTGGGCACGCTCCTGCGGGCGACGAGGATGGTCAGGAGGGGCATCGGCTCCATCCGAGAGGATCTGAACATATCGATCACAGGCGGCGCAAGGGTCGAGATAAAGGGCGCCCAGGAGCTTGGCCTGATCCCCCAGTACGTCGAGAACGAGGTCAAGAGGCAGCTTGCCTTGATAGCGGCGAGGGATGCGCTCAAGAAGCGCGGGATAGCGGAGATCCCCGGCATCAAGGTCGACATAACAGGGCGCATTTCGAAGACCGGCAGCAAGGTCATGCAGAAGGCGATTTCCAACGGCGGCGTGGTGCTTGCGGTGAGGCTGCCTGGGTTCTCTGGTCTGATGCGGGCTGACGAGAACGGCGTGAAGCGCCTGGGGAGGGAGATGGCGCTCCATGCGAAGGTGGCCGGCGTGGGAGGGATCTTCCACTCCGACGAGCTCCCGGACTACGGGATAACCGACGAGGAAGTGGAGATCATAAGGGGCGCGGTCGGGGCCGGCGAGAACGACGGCTTCGCGATAGTCGCAGATTCCAAGTTCAAGGCCAATGCCGCCATCGACAGGGTCGTGCTCAGGGCCCGCCAGGCGCTGGCAGGCGTGCCTGAGGAGACCCGCGACCCCATGCCTGACGGCACGAGCTCCTACAGCAGGCCGCTTCCCGGCAGGGCGAGGATGTATCCTGAGACGGACGTCCCTCCGATAACCGTCACGGCCGAGCTGCTTGCAGAGATCGAGGAGCTGATCCCCGAGCTGCCTGAGGAGATTGTCAAACGCCTGCAGGAGAAGCACTCGCTGAGCAGGGAGCAGGCCGAGGCGCTCGTCAAGAGCGGGTTCGACTCGCTCTTCGACGAATTGCTGGTCACCGGCATCTCTTCGAAGCTGGCCGCGAGGACCCTGATCAACACCCTGCCGGAGCTGGAGGGGGAGGGACTCGATGTTGGCGTCCTCACGAAAGAGGTCCTCGCGGGCGTGTTGGAGAGGGTCGAGCGGGGAGCCTTCTCGAAGGAGGGGGTCCCGCAGCTGCTCAAGCGGATGATCGAGCACGGCGAGGCGGCCGCGGAGGCCGCCGATGCGCTGAGGCTGTGCGGAGCGAGCGGCTCTCAGATCGAGGGGGTCATAGACCGCATAGTGTCGGAGAAGAGGGATTTCATCCTCGACCGCAGGGAGAGGGCGGTCGCGCCGCTGATGGGGCTGGTCATGAAGGAGCTGAGGGGCAAGGCCGACGGCAAGCTGCTGAGCGACCTTCTGGAGAGGAAAGTCAATGAAATCCTAGGGGTGAAGTAGCGTTTTTCACCCATCCGTGCTTGGCCTGAGCTCGTAGACCGCCAGCTCCTCGAAGAACATGCGCTTTCTTTCTACGACCCTGTGCCTGAACCCGAGCCGCTCCGCTGCCTCCTCGAACGCATGCGAACCCGACAGGGAGGATACTATCGTGTACGCCCTGCCTCCGCCGGCCAACCGCCCCTTGCACTGCCCCAAGAACCTTATCGCGGCTTCGGACCCCGAGCGGCCTCCGGTCCAACGTGGGTCGTCCCCCGCGCCTTCCGGGAGATAGGGGGGGTTGAAGATCATCAGGTCGAACTCGCCTTTCGCCGCCTCGAGCAGATCGCCGACAACCGCCTCCATCCTCAAACCGTTCCTCGAGGCGTTGTCGCGCGCGCAGCTCACCGCCTCCGGCGAGATGTCCGATGCCACCACGGAAGCGCCCGCCTTCGCGCAGTGCAGCGCTATCACCCCGGAGCCGCACCCCGCCTCGAACACCCTGTCCCCTGGCGAGACCGAGACGGCCTCCACCATCATCCTCGAGTCCTCGGCAGGCTCGTAGACCCCCTCGCCGCAGATTATCTCGATGCCCGGGTCGAACCTCATTGCACAGGCGATGAGACTAGCTAATTAATATGGCTGCCGATATCTCTCGATTCAGCTGGCAGGGAGGGCAGAGCATGGTCGAATGGCTGTCATTGGTCGCAATCGCCGCCATGCTGGGTTGTCTGGCCTATCCCTTCTTCAGGAAGGCGCTGACCTCGCTGACCATAGCGATAGGGCTCTTCGTCGTCTTCGCGATCCAGCTGGCGGACCAGCCTTACGTCTTGCACGACCTTGCGTTCTCTCCCGCCTACCTGCGGTCCGGGGATGGGCTTTACACGACATTCACAGCCACATTCCTCCACGCCAACTTCTTCCACATATTCTCCAATGTGTTCATGCTCATCGTCATGGGCATGGTCTTCGAGGAGAAGATGGGGTCTTCCAGGTTCCTCGCGATTTTCCTGACGGCCGGGGTCGTTGGCAACCTTGCATACGGCATCGCGAACCTCGGCGATGCCGGGTATGTGGTCGGCGCTTCGGGCGCGATCTCCGGGATACTGGGGGCGGTGCTGATGCTCTACCCCCGCCAGAGGACCGGCATGATGATCTTCCCGATACCTGTGCAGAACCTGCCGGTCTGGGCCCTCGTCGCCCTGATGATGGCGTGGCAGATAGTCTTCATCCTGGACCCCAACAGCAATGTCGCGTGGGAAGGGCATGTCGGCGGCTTCGTGGCTGGGGCGATCTTGGCCCCCCTCCTTATGCGCATGCACAAGGAAGAGGGGCTGGGGCGGAGCGAGGCGATAGATATAATGCTCTTCGCGACCACTACCAGGGAGAGGGAGATCGCCGAGCGCATAAGGGCGGAGAACGTCCCGGATGTCAGGGATGCGTGGCTCGAGGAGCTGGCAAAGACGGCGAGGTGCCCCAGGTGCAACGCCAAGGTCGCGGCGTTCCGGGGCGGCCTGAGGTGCGGCTCGGGGCACAGGTTCAGGATAAGAAGGTGATGTCGCTGAGGGTAGTCGTTCTGAAGAGCGGGTCCCTCCTCCGGGAAGGGGCTGAGGTGAGGGACGCCCGGTCGAGCGTGACGCTCATAGACTCCGGCAGCAAGCGGATCGTCGTGGACACGGGGCTGCTCGGGGAGGACGGGGTCATATCGGATGCGCTGGCCGCCAGGGGCCTGTCGCCGAATGACATCGACTATGTCGTGAACACGCACCTGCACCTCGACCACTGCGGCTGCAACCTGCTTTTCAGGAATTCCGTTTTCTTCGCCGACAAGGGGGAGAACCCGCCTGTGCACTTCAGGCACACGGAAGACGGCCGGGAGCTCGTCCCCGGCGTCAGGTTCCTATCGACGCCGGGGCACACCGAGGGTTCGGTCTCGGTCGTCGTGGAATCCGAGGACGCCATATACGTGATCGCCGGGGACGCCATCCCGACCATCGAGAACTATGAGACCCTGACACCGCCGGCGATACACATCGACAGAAGGCTGGCGGAGGACAGCATGAGGCGCATCCTGAAGATAGCCGACCGCGTGATACCGGGGCACGGAGCGATGTTCGAGGTAGACCGCTAGCCTTTTTCCCTTGCAAGCCATTGGAGAGTCGAAATGAAACCGCCCAGAGAGGTAGTTGTGGAGTGCCCCGCCTGCGGGGCCGAGACGGCGCATGAGATACTCGGCGGCAGGGTGGTCGGCAAGAGGCAACTTGTGCTGAAGTCGTCCGTTAAATGCTGCGAATGCGGGCATGTGCACGCGGTGGAGCTCGCCGAGGAGATGCCGGTGGAGGTGCCCATAGTCATCAGCTGGATGGAGGAGACTGCCCGGTCGAGGGTCCCCCTTGCGCCTTCCGAGGAGATCAAGGTCGGCGACGAGCTCTACCATGACGATCACAGGATCCTCGTCACCTCCCTGGAGGTCGCAGGGAACCGGAAGGAGAGGGCGAAGGCCAAGGACGTCGGCACGATCTGGGCGAAGCGGTTCGACAAGGTGTGGGTGAAGATCTCCCTCGACCGCCATGGCAAGGTCTACTCGAAGGAGATCCTGGCCGTCCCGGAGGAGGAGTTCGCCGTCGGGGACATCATAGAAATCGAGGGGAACAGCGCGGCCATAACCTCGATAAGGTTGGAGGGGAGGACGATCCACAAGGGGTTGGCGCCGGCCAGGGACATAGTCCGCGTCTACTCAAAGGCGATCAGGCGACCGAGCACCACCGATGTCAGGTTCAAGATTTCATGAGGGCTGGACAAATGCGCCCTGATTCGTTCGAAGAGCGGAGGAGGATGATGGTAGCGCGGCTTGTGTCAGGCGGCTACATACGGACGCGGGCCGTGGAGAGGGCGATGTCGGCCGTCCCGAGGGAGATGTTCCTGCCGCAGGAGATCGCCGAGGAGGCGTACGTGGACTCCCCGATGCCGATCGGCAAGGGGCAGACCATCTCCGCCCCGCACATGGTCGCGATAATGCAGGAGGAGCTAGAGCTGGCTTCCGGGCAGAAGGTCCTGGAGATAGGCGGAGGGTCTGGATACCATGCCGCCGTGACGGCTGAGCTGGTGAAGCCTGGCGGGAAGGTCATATCCGTCGAACGGATACCCGAGCTGGCCGACATCGCCAGGTCGAACATCTCGAGGGCGGGCTATTCCGGGCAGGTGGAGGTCGTCCTGGGGGACGGGTCGAAAGGGCTGCCGGACAAGGCGCCGTTCGACCGGATATTCGTCGCCTGCGGCGCCCCTGCCGTGCCAGAACCCCTCATGGAGCAGCTGGCGGACGGCGGCGTCATGCTGGTGCCAGTCGGGAGCAGGTACTGCCAGGACCTGATCAAGGTCCGCAAGAGGAAGGGCAAGGTCACCCAGGAGAGCAGGGGAGGATGTATATTCGTCCCCCTCGTTGGGGAGCACGGATACAGCTGACGGAGGGTTACCTTGGCATCGCAGCCCGTTTCATCCGGTTCGTTCACGCATGCGGTGGGGCGTCCGCGCATAATCCTGGTCGGGGCAGGCCACGTTTTCGATATAAGGGCCGCTGTCAAGGCGGTGATACGCCAGAAACGCCCGCAGACCGTCGCGCTCGAGCTGGACTACGGGAGGTTCCAGGGGCTCCTGTCCAAGGAGAGGGGGAGCGGCGAGGGGATGCCGCTCGCATACAGGCTCCTCGCGAGGTTCCAGCAGGATCTGGCGGAGCAGTACGGGAGCGAGGCGGGGAGCGAGATGGTGGCCGCGGCGGAGGCCGCCGGCGAGGTTGGCGCGAATGTCGAGCTGATAGACATGGACGCGCTGAGTGTCTTCAAGAGGATGTTCAAGGCCATGTCGTTCAAGGAGAAGCTGCTGTTGGCCGCCGGGGCGGTGATGTCGATGTTCACCAGCAAATCGACCGTTGAGAAGGAGCTTGAGAGGTTCTCCTCCAACGAGGAGGGGTTCATGGCCGAGATCAAGGCCAGCTACCCCTCGCTGGTCAGGGTGCTGATAGACGAGCGCAATGAGCACATGGCCGGGAGGCTGAGGGAGATCTCCGCCAGGTCCGAAGGGACGGTGGCCGTGGTCGGCGACGGGCACATAGCCGGCATGACCGCGCTGTTGTCGGAATTCGCGGAAGTGGAGGTGTGCAGGCTGGGGGAGCTGCGCAGCATGCCCGCCGATGGGCAGAACGCCCAGATGACGATGTCGTTCGTCGTCAACCCGCATGATAAACCTTAATTCCGCTCATCTGATACCCCAGGACTACAATGAAAATCAAACTCATCAGCTGCCCCGAGGAGCCCGACAGGATCTGCGCTTCCGCGGCCCTCTCCTGCTACTCGGAGGATCCTGCATCGTCCATCCTGGAGGGGATGAGCGACGAGAAGGCCAGGAAGGCGATCTCCAAGATCGTCGGCATGGGGCACCTTTCGGTGATAGAGCATGCCAGCTTCACTTTCAGCGTGGAGGGGGTGTCGAGGGCGCTCACCCACCAGCTTGTCAGGCACAGGATAGCCTCGTACTCCCAGCAGAGCCAGCGGTATGTCCCGATGGACAGGGCCGAGTACATCATCCCGCCTTCGATCTCCGCCGACGGGAAGGCCAAACGGAGATACGAAGAGCTCATGGATCTCGTCTGGAAGGGCTACTCCGACCTATCCAAGATAGTGCCGAAGGAGGACGCCAGGTATGTCCTGCCGAACGCCTGCAACACGAACATCACCGTCACGATGAACGCCAGGGAGCTCTGGCATCTCTTCTCGCTGCGCTGCTGCAGGCGTGCGCAGTGGGAGATAAGGAAGATGGCCTGGCTGATGCTCGCCGAGGTGAGGAGGGTCTCCCCCATACTTTTCGACGAGGCGGGGCCGGGATGCGTCCGCGGGCCTTGCCCGGAAGGGAAGCTGACCTGCGGGAAACCCGTCAAGAAAGGCGGCATGCCTGACGATCTGGATGCGGAGATCGAGAGCGGGAAGGCCGTAATCGACGCGTGAAAAGGCTTTTTTCTAGATAGGATCGTCCCTGAGTTCCATAAGAAGTAATAAAAATATTATAAGGGGAGGAGGGGGTCGCCCCTCCTCGCTCTTTTAGGGTTTACCACTCGGTTATGCTCGGGTACCTGTCCTGCTTGTTCGGCGGAACCGGGTATGGCAATGAGGACAGCCAGTTGCTCCAGTGGTTGCCGTTGGCGCCGTCATCCCACATGTTCCCAGTGCCTGGGTCGTAGGCCTGCGGAGCATACGTGTTGCTCATGAAGTTGTTGTGGTGTACATTGTAGCCGGTCGTGGCTGCCGATAGGTACACTCCACGTATGTTCTTGTACAGGTCGTTCCAGGTTATGTTGCCGTTCGTGCAGGCGTAGGCGAATATGCCGTCGTTGGTGTTCAACGAGATGTTGCTGCCCGTTATGTCCGTCCCCTTGCACGAGGTCAGGGCGATGCCGTACGCCAGGTTCGACTGCACTGTGCAGCCGGATATCGCCACGTAGGTGCAGCTGACCAGGTAGATGCCGGTCTTGGTGTTTGATGACACCGTGCAGCCGGATATCACTATGGTCGTGCCGGTCTCCACCCTTATGCCGTACTGGCTGTTCCCAGAGACTAGCGAACCAGTCACTGAGACGTAGTTCGTCAGCTTTGAGTATATGCCGTCGTACGAGTTCGTGGTCACGTTGACGGAGTTTATCGTTGTCTGCCCAGTGCAGCTGACGATGTACATGCCAGCCCAGCCGTTCGCCGACACTGTGCCTCCCTGGACGGTCGTGCCCGCGCATGACGACAAGTATAGTCCGCCATAGGCGCCGTTCGACCACACGTCGCAGTCGACGATGCTTAGCGAAGAGGCGGATGTCGCATATATCCCGCGCGAGTTGGACGACGAGTTGCAGCTGGTTATGGTCGTGGTTGTGGTCCCCTTGACGTCTATGCCGGCGACCACGTTCGATGTGGCATTCACGCCGATTATGTCAGCGCTGCTCGTTGTGCCGCCCACGGATATGCCGTTGTTGTGGTTCAGCGTCGTGTTGCCTCCCTGGACTGTTGGGTTCGCGGTGGAGTACAGATAGATGCCGCTCTGCGTGTTGTCCGATACATCGTTGTTGACGATCATCGTGTCGGTTGCGGAATTCACGTATATGCCGCTCTGCGTGCTCGTCGTGACGACGTTGTTGGACACCTCTACGCCGTAGCTGTACCTCACATCGATGCCCATCCAGCCGCTCCCGGTGACCTCACAGCGATCCACGGTCGTATAGTCAGCGTACTCGACGTTTATGCCGGCCCTTGTGTTCGACGCTACGGTGCAGCCTGATACGGTTGCGCCTGAGCCCTCGGAGACATATATGCCGGAGTAGCCGTTCGACGATGAGGACACGCCGGTCACGTTCACTCGGTCGCTGTCCTTAATGAACACTCCGAACATGGTGCTGAGCGATACATCGGTGCCGCTCACGACTCCATCTGGGCAGGCTGTCAGGTATACACCGCTGCGGCCGTTAGACTGTACCGTTCCGCCGGTGACCGAGACGCCCGTGCAGGTCTTCAGGTAGATGCCGTTGTATGTGTTCAGCTTGGCGACCATGTCCGTGATCGTCACGCCCGCGCATCCCTCTGCATACGTGCCGTTGAAGTCGTTGGACCAGACAGTGCTTCCGTCGATGCTGACATCGGCGCTGTTCATGACCAATATGCCCTCTTTGTTGTCAGAGCAGTTCACTGCGCTCAGGGCCGCGTGATCGACATTGTCCAGCCTGACGCCGGCCTTTGCCGCGTTGCTCACGTTCGTGGAGCTGATCGCGAAGTACACCGTCGTGCCGGATATGTTGATACCGTAGTTTTCGCCCGTCGCATCGATGTCGTAGGCCGTTATCTGGTACGGGTTGCCGGACGAGCCGTCTCCGGCCCAACCGTTATTCGATGCCCAAGTCGCCATATCAGAGTCGCCGGCGATGGATATGACAGTCCACGGCGAGTAGACAACGGTTATCGTGTCTGAACCGTAGTTGCCCGCTTGGTCCCATGCATCAACCGTTATGATGTTGCTGCCTGTGGCCAAAACGATGCCGGTTATGCTCCAGCTCGTCGTGCCGGTCGCAGTGCCGGATCCGCCCCTGTCGTTGCTCCATGTGACGCTGGTCACGGCGATGTTGTCAGATGCCGTCCCGTCGACGTCCACTGTGTTCGAACCTGTGTAGTACGGGTCCGATGCAGGCGTGACTATGGTGCAGATTGGCGCGGTCGGATCGTATATGATCGTCGTCACGTCCGTGCCGGTGTTGCCTGCCGCATCGTGCGCTGTCACCGTTATGACATTGCTGCCCGCGGACAAGGCGATGCTGGCGATTGTCCAGCTGTCCGTGCCGCTCGCAGTGCCCGATGGGCCTTGGTCGCTGACCCATGTGACGCTTGTCACACCGATGTTGTCGGATGCCGTTCCGGCCATTTCCAGGTACGGCTGTGTCATGACATAGATCGGGGACGACCCAGGTGTGGTTATCGTGCAGGTCGGCGCGGTCGGATCGTATATGATCGTCGTCACGTCCGTGCCGATGTTGCCCGCCGCATCGTGCGCTGTCACCGTTATGACGTTGCTGCCCGCGGTCAAGGTGATGCTGGGGATTGTCCAGCTGTCCGTGCCGCTCGCAGTGCCCGATGGGCCTTGGTCGCTGACCCATGTGACGCTTGTCACACCGATGTTGTCGGATGCCGTTCCGGCCATTGCCGTGTACGGTGTGTCCACAACATACAATGGGTCCGATGCAGGCGTGACTATGGTGCAGGTCGGCGCGGTCGGATCGTATATGATCGTCGTCACGTCCGTGCCGGTGTTGCCCGCCGCATCGTGCGCTGTCACCGTTATGACATTGCTGCCCGCGGACAAGGCGATGCTGGCGATTGTCCAGCTGTCCGTGCCGCTCGCAGTGCCTGATGGGCCTTGGTCGCTGACCCATGTGACGCTTGTCACGGCGATGTTGTCAGATGCCGTTCCGGCCATTGCCGTGTACGGCTGCGAACCAACATAGATCGGGCTGGTCGCAGGCGTGACTATCGTGCAGGTCGGCGCGGTCGGATCGTATATGATCGTCGTCACGTCCGTGCCGATGTTGCCCGTCGCATCGTGCGCTGTCACCGTTATTACGTTGCTGCCCGCGGACAAGGCGATGCTGGCGATTGTCCAGCTGTCCGTGCCGGTCGCATCACCGAATCCACCTAGCGAGTTGACCCATGTGACGCTTGTCACGGCTATGTTGTCAGATGCCGTTCCGGCCATTGCCGTGTACGGCTGCGTCGCAACATAGATCGGGCTGGTCGCAGGCGTGACTATCGTGCAGGTCGGCGCGATCGCATCGAATATGATCGTCGTCACGTCCGTGCCGATATTGCCCGTCGCATCGTGCGCTGTCACCGTTATTACGTTGCTGCCCGCGGACAAGGTGATGCTGGCGATTGTCCAGCTCGTCGTGCCGGTCGCAGTGCCTGATGGGCCTTGGTCGCTGACCCATGTGACGCTTGTCACACCGATGTTGTCAGATGCCGTTCCGGCCATTGCCGTGTACGGCTGCGAACCAACATACAGCGGGTCTACTCCAGGCGTGACTATCGTGCAGGTCGGCGCGGTCGGATCGTATACGATCGTCGTGCTGTCCGAACCGATGTTGCCTGCCGCATCCGATGCGTTGACATAAATCAGGTTGCTGCCCGCGGACAAGGTGATGCTGGCGATTGTCCAGCTCGTCGTGCCGCTCGCAGGACCTGATCCGCCAGTGAGCATGTTCTTCCAGGCGACCGATGTCACGGCGATGTTGTCGGATGCCGTTCCGGCCATTGCCGTGTACGGCTGCGTCGCAACATAGATCGGGCTGGTCGCAGGCGTGACTATGGTGCAGGTCGGCGCGGTCGGATCGTAATACACGTTCTTCCAGTCCCTTCCGAAGTTACCATAGGGATCCGCTGCGCATATCGTAATGTTGTTCAACCCTGCGACCAACGGTATGCTAGCCGACCAGCTCGTCGTGCCGGTGCAGGCTCCGCTACCGCCCTGCCGGTTGGTCCACGAGACGTTGGAAACGCCATCGGCGTCCGTAGCTGTCCCGGTCATGGTCAACGGCGTCGCCTTGGTGTAGTATGGATCTGCGACAGGTGTCGATATGGCAACGACCGGTCCGGAGTTGACTCCGACATAGACGGCTTTCCTCGTCTGTATGTCGGTGAACGATATTGCGTTACCGTCGCCTCTCGGCGTCCCGGTCTTGTTCGTCCTGTCCTTGGCAGTCATGGTCTGTGCACCGTTCACGGTGAACGTTATCTTGGACCACCAGGTGCCCGCATCGGCCTGAGTAAAGTTGTGCCATTGGCCAGATGTGCGCCCGACGGTTGTGTTCACCAGGAAGTTGCCGTTGGTGCTCGACAGGTATACCGTGCCGTTCCAGGCATACTTGGTTGTACTCTTCCATAGCCCCCACATCATTGCTGTCGTACCGTCGACGACTGCGCCAGATGCGTTGATCGCCTGGACTTTGAACTTCTGCGGGATGTTCGGCATTATGGTCGAGTTCTGGAAGGTTATCTTGTAGTTATCAACCGGAACCACGTCTAGCATTACGAAGGGCATGCCTCTTGCGAATACCTTGCCGTTCTTGTAGGTCGGTGTTCCTCCGGTCGCAGTCCAGTAGTCCCTGCCGCTGAGCATCTGCTTGCTGCCGAGCGCACTGTTTTCCGCGTACCAGCCGACTGAGCCGCCCGACGTCCTGCTGCCTCCGCTGATTGTCAGGACCTGGGTGAGGTTGTCGTACCCGCCCACGTCTGCTCTTGCCGTCCTGCTCTTGGTGATGTTCCAAGGCATGCAGTAGTCGCCCAGCTTGAGCCTGCCCCAGTAGACGTTCTTGGTGAAGTTGCCCTTGGCGATGTTATCGGACAAGAAGGTGGCGTCACGCGCCGTTCCGTCGCTCACCCATGTCGCATTGATGGCGCAGAAGTCCCTGTTGCCCATGCCCCAGTGGCTCGTGTTCAGGTCGTAGATGAAGCACTCGTACTTCGAGAAGTTCTTGGCTATCGGGGTCGTCCAATAGCTTACGTTCTTCTGGTAGCGCTTCGTGCCGGGCACGGCGCTCATGCGGGTCCTGTCCGGTGTGTACAGCTGCGGGTCGTATCTTTCGAAAGGCGAGAGGTATGACCAGTAGGTACCAGCGACTATCACTCCAGCGCCGTTGCCGATGTAGTCAGTGTGGAAGCACTCGAGCATCCATCCGCCCATGAAGACGGCGGTGCTCGGATCCTCCCAGGCCGTCAGCCTGTAGGTTGTGACCATCCTGAACTCCATGTTGCACCTGTCGGGGTTGGCGGTGATGTTCCAGTACAGGTCCTCGGAGTAATCGATCATCGAGCCCCTGATGTTCTTGCCGACACCACGGGGTCCGGCCGAGTTGTTCAACCAGTAACCGGTGGCATTGCACTTCTCCATCATCCTCATTATGACGGTTTCCATGCCCCAAGAAATGCAGTAAACCCTGACCACCAATGTGTTAGCGGTGCTGTTCGTGTAATCCAGCAACAGCTTAAGGGCGAACATTCCACTCAGGTTTATGTCGTATTCGTAGTTGGTATAGGAGTTGGCCCAGCCGTATGTGGCATTCGGATCCGCTGTAACCTTCCCGCCGCCCTTGGGCTCGCTTCCGTTCCACATCCAGTCCTTTGTCCATGCCGTCTCAATCGTCGCGAGATTGGTGTTGAACCATGTCCGGGCGTCGCCGGTCCCTGAATAGCCTAGGTAGGCTTTCGCTGCCTGCCTGCTGTACTGTATCTTGCCCTGGATCTCGTAGTAGTAACCGTCGTTGGCGTTGGCGACAAAGTGCCAGGGGCAGCCGTAGAACCACTGGGCGTAGTGAGTGCCGCCGTACACGGCTGTAACCTCCGGGCCAGTTAGGTATGTACAATAATATGTGGCGTTGATGTAACCGCCGCTCTCTGCAGTGCCTGGGCTGTATGCGCTGCCTCTTCCAAGGTGGGGGACATACCATGCATGCCATGCGTGCTGCGAGTCGTTGCCCGTCCTGCCCATGGATTCGTTCTTGATGACCCCGGTCATCCTGTATGGGGTCCAGCAAATCCAGTTGAGTGTTGTGGCTGCGTCCAAATTCTGCGTCTCACCGGAGTTGGGATTGTTAGCGTATATGTAAGGGAACTTGTCGGTCCTAACGCCGTACTCGCCATAGGTTCCCCTTGGCGGGCTGGATCCGTTGAGCCAGTCGCTGACTCCCAAGCCGGTCGGGTTGCTCACGGAAGAGTTCCTCAAGCTGCCGACCCCGAACTGACCGTGGTGGCCTAGATTGCTTATGTCGGCGTTGGCGCTGGTCTTGCCATAGGCATAGTCCGTGGCATTCCACTTATCGTTCTTGAGGTAATTCTCACCCCAGTGATTGAACGTATAGACAGCCTCTCTCTGCCCCGTCGGTGGCGTATGGAGCCACTCCGTCGAAGCTGGCACGGATTCGTCCGCGCTGGCTACGATTGACGGATAGACCATGGCGACGGCAGATATCAACATCAGGCTGGCGAGGGTGAAAGCTAGGAGTTTCTTCCTAGTTATCCTCGGCTTGGTGTCCGCAGAAATCATGCCCGTATTCACATTACTAGCTGAGATAGCATGCTCTTTAGCCATTGATTCGTCCTCCCAAATGGAATGTAGGGTTCGGTAGGACGGAAATATGATATAAATATTCGTATTGGGACGCGTAGCGTCCAACTTCTGAATCCTAATGACGAATCCGTGCTTCTACGTTCACGGTGTCAGATAAGGCCGAAGACCGGCTTTTTTGGGGGCGCGGATCACCGTTATGAACCCGTTAAAGGCGCGGCTCCCCCTTTTCGATGCTCCTCCTCAGCATGCGGGAGCGGCATTTTATGTCGCTCGCGGCCATGCGGTTCAAGAGGGCGACGTGCTCCGGGGTGCCCAGCGCGCTCTTCCTGGGGAGGACGACGCGCTTGCTGGGGACCAGGGACTCCCCCTTCGCCGGTATGAACTCGAGCTCCTCAGCGGTCCTGCGGAGGAGCAGCACGCAGATTATCAGATAGGCGGCGAGCAGCAGCAGGCTCGCGAACCAATAGAACCGCCAGACGGCTGCGACCAGGAGGATGGTGAATATGGCCCCGCCAACCATCTTCGAGACGAGGTTGGTTATCGGCGACTTCAGCAGCGACTCCGCCAGGCCTAGATTCGCGTAGTTGGCCTGCCGGACTATCGGGTCGATCTCGCGCTTCGCGTACACGTAGAACAGCGACGATGCCACCGCGCCAGCGATCAACGCCCCGATGAAGTACCAGCCGTCCATCAGGAGGACCGCCATTATCACGACGAAGAACGCGACTAGGGCCATGCCGGTCTTCCTAGCTCCCCTGAACAGCGGGAACGAGGAGGGCAGGATGATCTTGCTCAACGTGCGCGAAATGAGGGAGGCGCCGAAAACGATGCGCCTCGGCAATATCCTGGAGAAGAAGGAGGCCATTCTCGACGAGCGGCGCATCATGACCGGGGTCAGCGCGCTCATTATGAAGCAGAAGACGCCGGCGAATGGCATCAGTTCCCCGCCCTTGGCCGAGCTCGACACTTGGACCTTGCTGCCCACCGAGGCGAACAGTATCGACTCCTCCGCCCTCCCCGCGATGGTGGTCCCGACGGCCATGGAGGCCTTCGAGGAGTAGCCCATGAAGTATGTGACTATCGGGGCGATGAGCACGTCGCTCAGGAGCACCAGCGGGATGGCGACGATGAGCATCGGTATCACCGCCTGGAAGTTCGCCGGGTCGATCATCATCCCAAAAGAGATGAAGAATATCGCCACGAATGCGTCCTTGAAGGCCGTCAGCTTCGACTCCAGCCGCTTCGCGATCTTGCTGTCGGCAAAGACCGTCCCCATGAAGAACGCCCCGATTATCGGGGGGACGAAGGAGACTTCGGCGATCGCCGCGACTATGAATATCAGCCCTAGGGAGAAGAGGATGAAGAGCTCGTCGCTCTGTATCTTCTCGAACTTCGGGACGATCCTCGGTATTACTACTATAGATAGTACGGCGAAGAAAGCGAAGAACGCGGCCATGCCCAAAACCATGTCAAGAGTGTTGTTTGTCTGCCGCGCTCCCGAGGTGGCTATGCCGGAGACGACCATCAGCATCATCATGGCCACGAACGTGCCTATCACCTCGAAGGCCATTATCAGCTCGGATTCGGGGTTGCTGGTGCGCTTCATGTCCATGAGCGACTTGACGGCTATCGCGGTGCTGTTCATCGCCATGACGCCGGCCAGGAAGAATGTGTCTATCAGCGGCCACCCGAAGATCTGCCCGACGACGAACCCCATGAACAGGTTCAGCGATATGTTGATGAATGCCAGTATGAAGGCCGGGGTCTTGGTTTTCGCCAGCCGGCCGATCGAGAAGTCCAGCCCGATGAAGAACAGCAGAAGGATCAGGCCGATCTGCGACATCGCGATGATCAGGTCCATTTCGCCGATTCCAATGATGCCGTTGTACTCGTAGCCGAAGGCCGATATATGGATGAAGGGGCCGAGGAAGACGCCCACGATGATGTATCCTATCATCACCGACTGCCTCATCCTGCCGGCCAGCATGGCGCCGAGGAAGGCGAGCAGCATGATCGCCCCGAGCTGGAACAGCATCTCGCCTTCGCTAACCATGGCGCATCACGTCTGCCCGTGCAGATGCATCAGAAGCTGAGCATCCCATCCAGCCTGATTATCCGCGTAATCTCCTAATAAACCTTCCTACCCGCTGGGAAGCCGCAGGGCGGCCTATGAAAGGAGCGAGGGGGAAAGGATCAGCAGCGCTATGTAGGCGAAGTAGAACGCCCCGGAAAGCAGCAGCCCCTTGTAGGAAACCGACTTGAACGCCCGCATCTCGAGGAATATCAGCGATATCGCGGCCATCGCGAACAGCATGCTGGCCATGCTTATCGGGTCGATTATCCAGTCGGTGAACAATATGCCGATGCTCACCGGGATGCTGCTCTGGAAGACCATCGCCCCGGTTATGTTCCCGAGCGCGAGCGTGTCCTTCCCCCGCCAGTACCAGAGGACGCTGTTGAACTTCTCAGGGAGCTCGGTCGCCACCGGGGCGATCAGCAGCGCGAGTATGATGTTCGGCACCCCGAGGTCGCCCGCCACCGCTTCGATCCCGCCGACGAATATCTTGGCCCCGACGATTATGATCACGAGCGACGCGACGACCTGGAAGAAGACCGTCCTCATGGGCGGCGGCCCGTCGGCCTCGCAGGGCATTATCTTGTTGAAGTAGAGGTGCTCGGGTTCGTCGCACTTCTTCGAATCGTCCTTCAGCATCCTCGAGAGGTATAGCACGTACAATAGGATCAGAACGGCTGCGATGAGGTACCTGAAGATCGGTGTCATGTCGCCCGAGTATTGCAGCACCACGGCCGCCGCGAAGGCCAGCAGGTAGGCGATCAGGAAGCTCTTGATCTCGAGGGACACGTGCGCGCCTGACACGGAGAGTTTGGCCGGCCTCCTCCCCTTCCTGTATGCTATGTACACAGACAGGCCGCCGATGAACATCGCGAGCGTCGCGAGCATGAACGGGGCTCCGAGTATGGCCCCCTCCGCGATCTCGCCGCCGGAGGCTGAGCCCGAAAAGACTATCGCGATGATCGGCACCACCGTCTCCGGAAGGGCCGTGCCCACCGCGGCCAGCACGCTCCCGGTTGCCGTCTCCGCGAGGCCGAGCTTAAGGCCGAGCCATTCGATGCCGTTGGTGAACAGCTCGCAGCCTACGAGGATGATGAACAGGGGCAGTATCAGCATCAAGAGGTCGATCGCGTCGATGGCCACTTCTATCGCGTTTGGGAAGATAGACCGGCGATAAAATGATTGCCTTCAATCGGGCCGAAGTGAGCCGAACCTGAGGGATGGGTGACGAATAACCGAATTCGCCAAGACGGCGATTGCTCGAATTCGATTTCATAGGGCGCGCGGAGAGGTCCGGATATCCGCTCGGAGGCACCGGGAAAGGCCGGCCGATACCTGACTGCTGGGTTGACCCCCCATGAAGGCGAGAGCTCCCGCACCAGGGGATCCGCCGTTCGGTCTTTTTCTGGGGGAAAGGCGAAAGCCAACTCTTTTATACAAAAGTAATAATCGGGAATCGAAGGATGCGCGTGTCATGGTTCATCGAGAACCTTGACAGCCCTCGATAGGCCTTCAGCGGACAGAACTCGAAAGGGGAATGTGCGAAATGAGCGGCTCTTTCATCGTTCGGACCGATTGGGAACATCCGATCCGGCTTCCGACTTCACATCGTTATTTCTTCAGCCAGACAGACGCGTGCGAGGAGGGTTGAAGAATGGCGAGGACGATGAGGGGGTATTTCGCCAGAAAGCTGGTCTACCTTTTCATTACCATCCTTCTCATCATGAGCTTCAACTTCATACTTTTCAGGGCCATGCCCGGAGACCCGCTGGCGGCTATCTTCGGCAAGCACCAGCCGAACAACGAGACCAAGCAGATGTGGATCAACAAGCTCGGCCTCAATGACTCGATAGTGATTCAATATTTCAAGTACATGATCATCACCTTCCAGGGCGACCTGGGCACTAGTTTCGGTTATCTGACCAATACCAAGATTGCCGATATATTGCCGACGTACCTCACCAAAACGATCTTCCTGTCGGGCACCGGAACGGTGTTGGCCATACTAATCGGCATAATCTATGGCCGTGAGGCCGCCTGGAGGAAGGGGAAGATGTTCGATAAGGTCGCAACTACCACAGGGGTCGTCCTTTACTCGGTCCCCACCTTCCTGTTCGCCTTGCTCTACATCATGATATTCGCCAAGATCATCCCGGATTGGCCCTTCAACGGGTCCGAGAGCGACAATTACGCGAGCTTGGATGCGATCGGCAAGTTCCTGGACCTCGCCCAGCATGCGTTTCTGCCGATATTGTCGCTGATCCTGGAGAGCATAGCGGGCTTCGCCTTGATAGTCAGGTCTAGCCTCATCGACGTGCTGACCGAGGACTACATCCTCACGGCCGAAGCCAAAGGTCTGGAAGGCAGGGACATTCTCAAGAAGCACGCCATGCCGAATGCGCTCCTGCCCGTCGTGGCAGTCATCGCGCTGAATGTCGGGTGGATCATGGGCGGCACTGTGATGATAGAGTACATCTTCGGCTACAAGGGGCTGGGGTACCTGGCATGGGAGGCGATCCTCACTTTCGACCTGCAGCTGTTGCAGGCGGTCTTCTTCTTGGAGATAATCGCGGTGCTCATCGCCAACTTCATCGCGGACATACTGAACTTCTACCTCGACCCGAGGGTGAAGATCTAGGGGGATTCAACGGATGGCATGGGAAAACAAACTCGATTACAGAGTCGCTACGAAGAACGGAGTGATTCTTGCCATCGTGGTTATTTTGTTCACTGTGCTGATGTTGGGCAGCCCCCTGCTCAACAATACCGGCAGGGACCTCGTTGCCGCCATCCTCATATTCCTTGCCTCTGCAATGGTACCGCTGCTGTTTCTGAACCTCAATAAGGGCTCGAAGGACCAGCGCCAGCTCGGCCTTCAGATATTCGGATTGGCCATGTTGACCGACCTGGCGCTCTCCGCGGTCATAGGCTTGGTCTTGCCTGCGGTGACGCAGACGAATGTGTATGACGGGGTCAACCTGATGATCGTAAGCCTCGTGTTGACGGCTTTGATCGCCATGCTCGAGGTGATGGCATTTACCTCGTTTGTTGATATTATCGGACGCGGGACGGCGAAGAACATGGCTAAGAAGCTCGGCGCTTCCCGCTCTGAGAAGCTCAGGCTTGCAGTAATACGTGTCAACAAGATATGGAACCAATTCAAAGAGAGCAAGTCCGGGATGTTCGCGCTGGTAATCCTCGTAGTAATATTCGGCATGGCCCTGATCGGCCCCGCAATCGCCCTCGAGAATCCGAACACCGTCAAGTACGGCGGAGTCGGAGACAGCGGCGGACTTCCGACATCGCCCGACGGAACGTATTGGCTCGGGACCGACCACCAGCACAAGGACATACTCTCGCAGATCCTCTACGGCGCTGGAACCTCCCTCTTGGTGGGGTTCTTGGCAGGCGCCATATCGCTCCTTCTTGGGACCTCCATAGGCCTTTCGGCCGGCTTCTACGGCAGAGCGGTCGACGAGGTGCTGATGAGGCTGACGGACTTCTTCCTCGTCATCCCGTGGTTCCCTCTGATGATCGTCCTGGTCGCCATCCTCGGCAAGAGCCTTTGGATCGTCATACTCGTCATAGGCATCACTTCATGGTCGCCAACGGCGAGGGTCGTCCGCGCCGCCGTGCTCTCGATCAAGGAGAAGCAGTTCATCGAGAGGTCGAGGGCGCTAGGCGGAAATAACTTCCACATAATCAGGAAGCACATCCTCCCGAATGTTTTCCCGCTCATTGTCGCGACGAGCATCCTGCTTGTCGCAGAGGCGATATTCTCGGAGGCTTTCCTCGACTTCTTCGGCCTCGGAGACCCGAACGTGGTCAGCTGGGGATGGATGCTCGAGAGGGCGCATGCTACCGGAGCGATGCTGAACTTCTGGTGGTGGTGGATCCTGCCGCCAGGCCTGATGATCATCCTGCTGGTCATGAGCTTCTACCTCCTGGGAGACACCCTGGACGAGATACTGAACCCGAGGCTGAAGAGGAGATAGACGCCTCATTGGCTCGTTGGTCCGCGGCATGACTGTCCTAAGTTGATTCCGGGAGGGGCGTTGCCGCCGATGCGCCTGCGGCGCCGTTCGGACGGGAGGAGAGTGCTCGGTTGGACATCGATATAGACGGCAGCTGGGGGGAAGGCGGAGGGCAGATAGCCCGGACCGCCGTCGGGTTCGCCTGCGCGCTCGGGAAGAGCGTGTCGATCCGCGACATCCGGAAAGGGAGGAGGCGGCCCGGCCTCAGGGCGCAGCATCTTGCCGGCATCAAGCTGGCCGCCGAGATGTGCGACGCCGAGACATCCGGGCTAGAGGTCGGGTCGACCGAGGTGGAATTCTCCCCCGGGAGCAACACGGGCGGGACCTTCGAGGCGGACGTCGGCACCGCCGGAAGCGTTTCGCTCGTGCTGCAGACCTGCATCTTGCCCGCGATAACAGCGAAGGGGCCGACGGAGCTCATAATTCGCGGCGGCACCGACGTCCCGTGGTCTCCCCCCATAGACTACCTCAGGATGATCTTCGTGCCCCTGCTGCGGAGGATGGGGGCTGACGCGGAGATTTCTGTCGTCCAAAGAGGATTCTATCCTGCCGGAGGAGGGGGGATAGAGGTGCGGATCACACCTGCGGGCCTCGCCGGAGTCGACCTGGCTTCGCGCGGCAACCTCGTCGAGATAGAGGGCAGCATAGCGTGCAGGAACCTGCCCGGCCATGTCGCCGAAAGGGCGAAGGACGCGGCCGTCGAAGGGCTGGCTGGCTTGGTGGCCCCCAGGATATCGGTTGACGACGGCAGGGGGCCGAGCGCCGGCGTGTCGCTGGTCCTCGCGGCGCGGTTCGATGGCACCGTCATAGGGTCGTCGTGCCTGGGGGAGAAGGGGCTCCCGGCCGAGAAGGTCGGGGAGAACGCCGCCCGGGATCTCATGGACGAGGTGTCGTCCGGGGCGACGCTGGACGAGCACGCCGCGGATCAGATGGTGCCTTTCATGTTCCTCGCGAAGGGGGCGTCGCGCTTCGTCACCTCCGAGCTGTCGTCGCACGCGAGAACGAACCTATGGGTCGCCGGGCAGTTCATTGACAGGACCGTGGAGACGGAAGAGGTTGGGCGCGCGGTCCTCGTCTCGATAAAGTAGGCTCATCTGTACATGTCTGGCTTGATCGGCGCGGGCTTGGGCGGCCTCTGCGCAACGGCTTGCGCCTGCACGTCCTTGAGCTTGGCTTCGATGCGCTGTGCCTCCTCGAAGAGCGGCTTCGCGTCGAAGTCCATCCCGAGGATCAGGTCGTCCATGGCCTCCAGCACGAGCGCGGCCGCCCCGGCGTCGGGGAAGTCCGGGTGCGCCTCGGCCAGCAGCGTGATGACGTCGAAGTCCCTCGCCAGGCCCTCTATCAGCAGCATCCCCGCGACCCCTGTGATGACCCCTTCGTCGAAGGTCTGGAAGTGGTTCCGGTTCAGCATCTCCCGGGCATGCTCCGTGCTCCCGATGCCGAACACCAGCTCCGACAGCTCGGCCTTCTCCTTCAGCTCCGGGTCGACCACGAGGCCCTCCGGGGAGATGATCAGCTTGCATTTCCGATCCACGGCCCAGTCGATCAGCGCCCTGGATATCGGCCGGATGAGCTCGGGGGGCGACTGGAACTCCGACACGAAGGCCACGAGGAGCTCCCCCTTGCTCGTCCTCTCGCCCGCATATATCCTCACCGGGCTGAGCGGCACCGCCTCCCTGACGAGCGTCACGTGCGGGAAGCCGTCGGAGTCCATGACCCCTATCTCCCTCATGCTCAGCAGCTTGATCAGGTAGTTGGTCGCGATCGAGCTGACCAGGCCGACGCTGGGGAAGCCGTCCACGATGGTCGCCCCCTCGAGGTCGATCCTGTGTATCTCGTTTATCTCGACTTCGTGCACGCGCCGTAATCGGGCGGGGCGCATATTAAGGAATCGGGATGCACCCGTCCGGGGCGACCTCAGAAAGGTTGATAATCGGGCAATCTGGTAGGCTCCCCGAGTCCGATGAGGGTCATACTGAACTGCGCGATGTCGGCGGACGGGAAGATCGCCCTCCCGAACAGGAAGGAGACGAAGATATCCAACCGCGAGGACCTGGAGAGGGTGCACGCGGTCAGGAACTCGGTCGACGCGATACTTGTCGGAGTGGGCACGGTGCTCTCCGACGACCCGAAGCTCACCGTCAGCGAGAGGTTTGCCGAGGCGACGCGGCACCCCCTGAGGATAGTCCTCGACTCGCACGGCAGGACCCCGGACAGCGCGAGGGTGCTGGACGGCAGCGCGAAGACGCTCATCGTCACCAACGAGTCCTGCAAGAAGCAGTTCTCCGGAGCGGACGTCCTGAGGCTCGGAAAGGGGCAGGTGGACCTCGGGCGCCTCGTCAAGAAGCTCGAGGAGATGGGCATAGCGACCCTCTTCGTGGAGGGGGGCGAGAGCGTGCTCTGGTCGTTCCTCAAGGAGGGGATCGCGGACGAGCTGTCCGTGTTCGTGGGCAGCATGATAATCGGCGGCAAAGGATCGCCGACGCCGGCCGGCGGCGAGGGCTTCGCCGACTTCGACAAGATCAGGTGGCTGAAGCTCTTGGAGTGCCGGAAGCTCGGCGACGGCGCGCTGCTCCGCTATGAAGTGGTCAAATGAGCGACGAGGCCGAACCGCCGAGATTCATCGTCGATCACATGCTCGGCAGCCTGGCCAGATGGCTGAGGATGCTCGGCTACGATTCGCGCTACGACAAGGAGCTGGACGACGGCCAGATGCTCAGCGAGGCGAAGCGCGAGGGCAGGATCATCATCACCAGGGACCGCGAGCTCTCGGAGAGGGGCGGAGGGTTCCTACTGAGCACGACCGACCTCGACGGGCAGCTCTCGGCCGTGGCGGAGAAGTTCTCGCTGAAGTTCAGGATCGACAGCATGAGGTGCTCAGTGTGCAACGGCAGGCTGTCAGAAATCGGCGCGGATAAGGCGAAGGGGCTGATACCGGAGAAATCGTTCGGATCCGCCAAGAATTTCTGGGTCTGCGAATCGTGCCATAAAGCCTATTGGGACGGAACTCACTGGAAGGGGATAATGGACAGGTTCAGGAAGCTCGGCCTTGCTGGGGAGGGGACCGGATGAGGAGATGGACGCTCCTGTCGCTGATGCTGTTCGTGGCGTCCGTCGTGCTGTTGGGCGCCTCCGTCGCGACGGGCGACGGGCAGATAGGCCTCTTCCTGATATTCCCGTTCATAGTCGCCTGGGGGCCGTTGGCTGTGGCGGGCGCGGTCATGCTGCTGCTCGCCGTGCTCAGCGCTTTCGTCGGCATCTGGAATGCGGGCGAGGCCGTTCAGATGGAAGGGGGCGGATCCGGAGAAACCGGAACATATGGTGCGCCGAAGCCGGAGAGGAAGTTCGGCGGGGTCGTTCTGATAGGCCCCATACCCATAGCCTTCGGCTCGGACAGGGACGTCGCGAACAAGATGCTGCTCCTGGGCATCGCGCTGTTCATGGTGCTTCTGATAATATTCCTGGTGCTGGTCCATCCGTTCTTCTAGCGCTTGCACAGCGAGAGGAAGTTCGAGAAGATCTCCTCCCCGTTCTCCGTGTGCTCGACCTCGGGGTGGAACTGCAGCCCGAATATCGGCCTGTCCGTGCACCGCATGGCCTGCACGGCAGAGTTGTCGGAGTGCGCGAGCGCCTTGAACCCCCTCGGCACCTCCAGCACCTCGTCGTTGTGGGACTCCCAGCCTATGAACTCCCTCGGTATGCCCTTGAATATGACGTCCGGGTCGTCCACGTATATCCTCATCTTGCCGAACTCCGGCATCTTGCCCGGCCCGGCCTTGCCGCCGAAATGGACCGCCATGAACTGTATGCCGGCGCATATTCCGAGGATGGGCACTCCGAGCTTGTCGAGGTAGAGGCCGTTGTTGCCCATCGCGTTGATGTTCACGCCGACCCTCGGGGAGCCGCCCGACAGGACCACGCCGTCCGCGTCGATCTCCTCCAGCGGCGTCGTGTTCGGGATCATCGCGGCCTCTGCGCCGAGGTCACGCACGACCCGCCACTCCCGGTGGGTCCACTGCCCGCCGTTGTCGACTATGAGTATCCTCATGTGGTTCACCCGATGGACGGCGTGCTCTTAAACATTTCAGAGGGCGGGCTCACGGGAGTATCTGAGTGCCTATCGCCTCGCCTTCCAAAATGGCTTTCAGCGGATGCTCTCCCAGGCCGTTCACGATCCTTGCGGCCTTGACGCCGCTCTTCACTGCGTGGGTGCATGCCTCGACCTTCGGCAGCATCCCGTCCCTTATCACGCCGGCGCCGATCAGTCTGCCGACCTGCTCGATGGTGAGCGAGCTGGCTATGCGCACCTCGTCCGTGCCCGGAACGATTACCCCCTCGACGTCCGTCAGCAGCACGAATTCGTCCGAGCAGGCGCCGGCTATGCTTCCGGCCGCCGTGTCGGCGTTGACGTTCATGGTGATCCCCTCGGGCGTTCTGCCGTACGGCGAGACGACCGGGACCGCCCCTGCGCGGAGCACCATGTCGATCTTCTCAGGGAAGACCTTCACGACCGAGCCGACCCTTCCGAGGTCGACCTTCCTCTCCCGGCCGCCCTCGATGGCTGTCGCGGGCGCGATCTTCTTGCACTGCAGTAGCCCGTCCGAGCCGAGCACCTTCTTCGCCCTCACGCCGTGCTCCTTGAATACGGCACAGATCGCGTCGTTCGTCTTCTCCATGACGGCCTCGACGATGGCCATGGTCGCGTCGTCGGTTATCCTCAGACCCGAGACCTTGGCCGTCCTGATGCCCTTTGCGTCCATCTCGCGCGAGATCGCCTTGCCCCCGCCATGCACGACTATGAATTGCACCAGGCTCTCGGAGAAGGAGGAGATGTCTTCCGCAAGCTGGTGCACGACGTTGTCGTCGTCCATCGCGCTTCCGCCGAGCTTCACGGTCATGACTTTGCTTGTAGGGCAGCCTTCCATCGTTCCGACCCTCCTCAGGTCGTGTAGTCGGCGTTTATCCTGACGTAGTCGTATGTGAGGTCGCATCCCCAGGCGGTCGCCTTGCCGTCGCCCAGCGCGAGGTCGACCACCATCTTGATCCTCGGACTCTTCAGCAGCTCACGGGCGCGCTTGTAGGTCTTGTCGTCGACAAGGGCCGTCAGCTGGCCTTTCGACATGAGCTCGACCGAGCCGTATTCCGATTCGAGCGTGAGCGACACCCTGTCCGCCTCGATGTCCGCGCCCGATGCGCCGATCGCCGAGACTATCCTCCCGAAGTTCGGGTCCTCGCCGAATATCGCGGACTTCACGAGGTTCGACATGACGACGGAGCGGGCGGCCACCTTCGCCTGCGCATCGTCCTTCGCCCCGATGAGCTCGACCTCTATGCGCTTCTTGGCCCCCTCGCCGTCCCCAGCCAGCTGGCGCGTGAGCTCCTGGAGCAGCTCCGTCAGGGCTTCCTGGAACAGCGGGTCCGGGCTCTTGAGCTTCTTGTTGCCCGCCTCGCCGTTCGCGAATATCACGCACATGTCGTTGGTGCTGCGGTCGGCGTCTATGTTCAGCATGTTCAGCGAGCATTCGACGGCCGGGACCAGCATCTCTTCGAGCGCCGCGTGAGATATCGCCGCGTCCGTCGTGATGAAGGTCAGGTTCGTCGCGTGCCACTTCTTCAGCTCGGGGCAGATCATGCCCGAGCCTTTGGCCATCCCGCCTATGGTAACGCGGGTCCCGTCCTTCAGCGAGACGGCGACGGCCGCCTCCTTCGGGATCGTATCGGTGGTCATTATCGCCATGGCCGCGTCGTGCGCGTGCTTGCGGGTCGGCCCGAGCGCCCTGCCCGCGGCCTCGATCCCCTTGCAGACCTTGTTCATCGGGAGATACTTGCCGATCATCCCTGTGGAGGAGACCACCACCTTCTCCGAAGGGCATCCGAGGGCGAAGCCGGCCAGCTCCGCCATCACGTGTGCGTCATTGAGCCCGCGTTTGCCCGTGAGGGCGTTGGCCAGGCCGCTGTTTATCACCGCGCCGCAGGCCTTCCCCTTAGCGAGGTGGCCCTGTGTAACGAGCAGCGGGGCCGCTTTGACCTTGTTGGTCGTGTACAGCGCCGCGGCGTCGCACTCCGAGGACGAGCCTATCAGTGCGAGGTCCTTCCTGCGATTCTTGATCCCGCAGTTGACGCCGCTCGCGACGAAGCCTTTCGGGGAGGTCACGCCGCCATCGATGAATGTGCTGACGGTCATGCTACACGCCCAGCCCGGGGTTGTCCAGCCCAGTCTTCTCGTCGAGGCCGAACATCACGTTCATGTTCTGCACTGCCTGCCCGGAGCCGCCCTTGCAGAGGTTGTCTATCGCTGAGAAGGCGGCCATCATGCTCTCGGTGGCCATTGCGATTGAGACATGGCAGTAGTTGGAGCCGAGGACGGAGGTGATCCTCGGTATGCCCTCGACGAGCTTCACGAAGTGGTTCTCGTCGGCGAACGCGCGGTAATGCTCCTTGATGTCGTCGAGCTTGGCGCCCTTGACGAGCTTGACGTAGCAGCTTGTCTGGATGCCTCTGACCAGCGGCACCAGGTGCGGGGTGAACGAGGTCTCCCCGGTGTACCTTCCGACCGCCTTCAGGCCCATCTCTATCTCCGGAGTGTGCCTGTGCTTCCCGACGTTGTAGGGCACGACGTTCGGCGCGCATGAAGGATGATGCGTGAACTCTCCCGGGGATGCGCCGGCCCCGCTGGTCCCGCTCTTCGAGTCAACGACCACGTCGCCGCCTATGGCTTTGGCGCGGGCAACGGGTATCAGCGCCAGCAGTGCGCCTGTCGGATAGCAGCCGGGGTTGGCAACGAGCTGCGCCTTCGCTATCTTCGCGCGGTTGAGCTCGGTGAGGCCGTAGACCGCCTTCGACAGGTTCTTCACGTCCGTGTGCTTCTTGCCGTACCACTTCAGGTAGGCCTCGGCGTTCCCGAGCCTGTAGTCGCCGCTGAGGTCGATGACGCGGCAGCCGGCGTCCAGCAGGGACGGCACGACGTCCATCGACGCGCCGTGCGGGGCTGCGACGAATACCACCTCGCTGTCCTCGGGCTTCGTCAGATCCGAGATGAAATCCTTGTCGAAGAAGCCGTTGAGCGCGGGGTGAAGCGAGGACACTTTGGTCCCGGCGTTGCCCCTGGAGGTCACCTCCACTATCTCGACCTGGGGGTGCCTGACCAGGATGCGCAGCAGCTCGAAGCCCATGTATCCCGTGCCGCCGACGATCGATGCTTTGATCATTTGTCCTACCTCGGAGTAGCCCTCATACTGAATGGATGAGTTGACAACAGAAAATGCGCTGGATTTAGATGTGTTGGCCCCATGAGGACATTGCGAGAAAGGGGGTGTCCGAAATACGACAGGGCTCACTCCCACTCTATAGTGGCCGGCGGCTTGTTGGTTATGTCGTATACGACCCTGTTCACGCGGTCCTTGAGGGTGTTCGTGATCCTGATCGACATCCTCTCGAGGACGTCGTGCGGTATCCTGACATAGTGCGCGGTCATGCCGTCGACCGAGCCGACCGCCCTGATCGCTATCGTCCTCCCGTACGCCCTTATGTCGCCCTGGACGCCGACGCTCTTAACCGGGATCAGGACCGCGAAATACTGCCAGGGGATCTCCATCTCCCCCTTCTCGGCGGCCGCCTGCAGCTCCTCCTCGACGATCGCGTTGGCCTCGCGCGCCAGCTCGACCGCCTCCCTCGTGACCTCCCCCATGACCCTGATGGCCAGGGCTGGCCCCGGGAAGGGCTGCCGCTCGGAGAACCTGATCTTCAACACCCTGCCGACCTTCCTTACCTCGTCCTTGTACAGGTCCCTGAGGGGCTCGATGAGCTCCAGGTTCATTGTATCAGGGAGGCCGCCGACGTTGTGGTGCGACTTTATCGTGTCCCTGATCCCGCCGCCGCTCTCTATCCAGTCGGGAGCGATGGTGCCCTGGATGAGGTACTTCGAGCCGAACTCCTTGGCCTCCCGCTCGAAGACCCTGATGAACTTCTCGCCGATGATCTTGCGCTTCTTCTCCGGGTCTGTGACCCCTTTCAGGGCGTCGAAGAACTCGTCCGAAGCGTCGATGATCCTGTGATTCACCTTCAGCTCGGTGAGAATGCCGTCGACGTCCTCGTTCTCCCCCTTGCGCATCAGCCCGGTGTCGACATAGATCGCGAGGAGCCGCTCCCCGATCGCACGGGAGACCAGCACGGCCGCGACCGTGCTGTCCACGCCTCCCGAGCAGGCTATGATGGCGTTGCCGCTGATCTTCTTGCGCAGCTGCTCGACGCACTCCTCGATGAACTTCTCAGCCTTGAACATCGGATCCCTCGATCTCCCGGTTGTCGTGCAGGATCTTCTCCCGCAGCTCGTGCCTGTACTCCCTGAGGGCGTCCGCGATGTTCTGGTCGCCGAGCGCGAGTATCTCGCCTGCCAGGAGCGCCGCGTTCTCCCCCGAGTCCAGCCCCACGGTGGCGACAGGCATGCCCCTCGGCATCTGCACCATCGAGAGCACCGAATCGAGGTTGACCTTTCCCGAGACCGGGACGCCTATCACGGGGCGGGTCGTGTGGGAGGCTATCGTCCCGGGCAGCGCCGCGGCGAGCCCCGCGATAGCGATGAAGACGTCGACGTCCTCCGCCTCCGCCAGTGATGCGACGAGGTCGGGCGTCCTGTGCGCCGATGCGATGGACGTCCTGTGGTCTATCCCGAGCTTCTTAAGCACGCCGGAGGCTTTCTTCGCGACTTCGATGTCGCTCTTGCTCCCCACAATAATCTGGACTACCATCAAATAGAGACAAAGGGAAAGGGTTTTAAAAATGCTTCTACCCTTCAGGCCTTCATTATCGCCAGAAGGAAGATGCCGACTGCGGCCAGTATACCTATCAGGGCTGCGGACAGGTAGAGGAATGCGTTCCAGAGAACCGTGAGCAGCTCCACGTGTATTATGTCCGTCCCCGCCTCCGCGTTGCCGTAGCACAGGACCGCCCAGACGATGCCCACCACTAGGCCTATGACCAGCAGTATGACCCCGATCATCCGGCTCTTGCCGCTACCGAAGTAGGCAGTGAATATTCCGGCCAAGACCATGACCAGTGCGAAGACCATCAACAGTACTGTCAGAAATTCCAATATTTCCATCCTTCTCAGCTCCTTTCTCCCTAGAACTTGATTCCCGTTAGCGTCTTAGTGTCGATCACTCCGGGGATCGACCTCACCTTGTCGACAACGACCTGCCCAAGCTGGTTGAAGTCGACGGCCTCTATCTTCGCGATGAGGTCGTATTCCCCGAAAAGCGGGTGAAGCTCGACGATCTCCTTCACCTTCAGCAGTTCGTTGTAGACTTCATGCTCCTTTGCTGGGGCGGTGCTGATGAGAATAAATCCCACGGCCAACTTCATCTCACCTTGGCGGATAACAGTCTCCACTATTAATAAGGCTTTCGTATCGTTTTTTTCCCCGCTGGACATGGTGGGCCGACTAGATGCGGTCCTATTGCCAGGAGGTGTTGCGCTGTCGCGCCAGTTCCCCTAGAAAGCCCTGTCGCACACATCGTGCCAGGAAGGCAGGTTCGTCTGCCCGCCGAAGCTCTCCACCGCGAAGGAAGCGGCCGCCGATGCGACCGCGCCGCAATCCGCCAGCGCCATCCCCTTCCTCATCCCGGCGTAGAACCCTGCGCGGTACGCGTCCCCCGCGCCAGTGGTGTCTACGACCTTCTTTGGTTTGCACGGCGGCACCGTCAGGTCGTCGCCGCCGCAGGTCATTATCCTGCTCCCGCGCTTGCCCACCGTGACTATCAGCGTGTCGACGATGTCCAGTAGGTCTTCAGCCTTCTTCAGGCGGAGGTATCTCAGGGCCACCGAGAGCTCCGATTCGTTGCAGAAGAAGATGTCGGCCTCGCGGATCACGCTGGAGAAAGTCCTCGCGTTGTAGACGTAGTGGATCTCCTGCGCCGGGTCGAATGCGACGAGCTTGCCCTTCTTCCTGGCGCTCCTGCACACCTGCAGAGAGTACTTTGGCCTGCCGGTGCCCACATGCACGACCTTCGAGCTGTCGATGGTGTGCTTCTGAAGGGCTATCTCGCCCTGGGCCAGTATCGCGCCCTGGTCGACGAATCCTATCTGGTTGTGAGAGCTGTCGGAGACCATGATCACCGAGGGGGTCCGCATCCCCTTGATCGTCTTGAGGTCTGCCAGATCTATCCTCTTGCTCCTCAGGAAGCGCATGTAGTCGGCTGGAAAATCATCCCCGATGAGCGATGCGAGCGCCGTCGGCACGCCCAGCGTCGCGGCGAAAACCGCCATGTTCCCGGCGGTCCCTCCGAACTCGGTGCGCCTGTCGACGATGGCCTCGCAGGTGTTCGCCCTGGGGAACTTGGCGACCGAGCATATCACGTCTACTGCGACATGGCCGAAAACTCCGAGGAAATTCTCTCTGGGCATTGAAACGACCACCTGGACGAGACCTTCACGTCCCCTCGCGCCATTCGTTCAGATACTTCTCCTGGTCATCGGTAAGGCGGTCGATCTTGACCTCCATGGACTTCAGGGCGACCCATGCCACCCACTTGTCCAGCTCCTCCGGGATCTCGTGCACCTTGGCCTCCATGTCGCCGTGGTTCTTCGCGAGGTATTCGACCCCGAGCGCCTGCAGCGCGAAGCTCATGTCCATTATCTCGACCGGGTGGCCCTGCCCCGCGGCCAGGTTCACGAGCCTGCCCTCCGCGAGGAGGTAGACCTTCTTCCCGTTCTTGAGCGAGTATTCCGTCGTGTTCTCCCTCGCGACCCTCTTGGACTTGGACATGGCCTCGAGGTCCGGTTTGGATATCTCGTTGTCAAAATGCCCTGAGTTGGCCAGGACGCACTTGTCGTTGATCGCCTTCAGGTGCTCCTTCCTCACGACGTCCTTGCAGCCGGTAGCGGTCACGATGAAATCGGCATCCTTCGCCGCCTCCATCATCTGCGCGACATCGAAGCCGTCCAGCCTGGCCTCGACCGCCTTGACCGGGTCTATCTCGGTGACGACCACCCTCGCGCCCATCCCGCGCGCCCTCATCGCTATGCCGCGGCCGCACCAGCCGTAGCCGGCGACGACGAACTTCCTGCCCGCAATAAGCAGGTTGGTGGAGGACATTATCCCGTCGAAGGTCGACTGGCCGGTGCCATACCTGTTGTCGAACAGGTGCTTCATGTCCGCCCCGTTTATCGATATGACTGGGAACTTCAGCGCCCCCTCGGCGGCCATCGCCTTCAGCCGGACTATCCCGGTCGTGGTCTCCTCGTTCGCCCCCTTGACCTTCGACAGCTTCTCCTTCCGCTTAGTGTGCAGCATGAAGATCAGGTCGGCGCCGTCGTCTATCACGTAGTCCGGCGAGAAATCGATGACCTTGTTGAGGCTCTTGTAGTATTCCTGGTTGGTCTGCCCCTTCTTCGCGTAGCAGGCGATGTCGCCACCCGCGTCCAGCGCGGCCGCGACGCAGGGATCGGTCGATAGCGGGTTGCAGCTGGTCAGGGATATTTCCGCGCCTGCCTCGCACAGGGTCAGGGCCAGAACGCCGGTCTTGGCCTCCGTGTGAAGGGCCATCCCGATCTTCGCTCCCTTCAGAGCACCTGACTTCTTTATGCGCTCACGGACCGCGGCGAGCACTGGCATCCGCTCCCGGGCCCACCTGAGGCGCGCTTCTCCCCTCGCAATCATCTCGGGCTCGTAGGCTGTCATCGTTGGAGGGGAATACCTCCTATGTGAAAAAATGTTGCTAGGGCCGGGGGCGGGCGGGTCACGGGCGGGCCAGCTGCCCGAAGCGCTCCCCTATGAGCTTGAAAATCTCCCTGAGCGACGTCGCGTTGTCGAATGACCGGGCGATGTTCAGCGCCCGCGACTGTTCCGCGCCGAGCTCCTTCGAGAAGCGCACGAGGTTCGGCATCGCCCGGGTCAGCTCGTCCACTATGGATATCGACGAGAACAGCGTCGTCCTGGACAGCGGGTTGAGGTCTATGGATATCACCGTCTTGCCCATCTCCGCGAGTGCGGACGCCCTGTCCCCGTCCTCGAGCGGGACGAGGACCGTGTCGGCGGAGAATATCCCCTCGGAATGGCATCTCCCCCTTTCGTGATGCACGCCTTCCAGCACGGAATCCGGATCCTCTGCGAGGACCTCCGTCGCGCCCTTCGATTCCAATACCTCCCGGATAAGCTTCGCCCTGGCGTCCGACCAGTGGAACAGGTTGACCTCTATGCACGCCCCTGTCGCCTCGGCAAGGCGCACGGCCTCCTCGGCGCAGAGGGCGGCGGTGTTGCCGTTGATCGATATCACCGGCTTTTCCGCGAGGACGAGGGCCGCGGCCGCGGCCTGCTCGGCGCGCAACGCCGGAGGCAGCGTCTCCTCGCCGAATAGGTAGTCGAACATCTCCCCCCTGCCGTGCGCAATGAGCCCCTCTGGGACGACAAGGCCTGCCCTGAAGCCCGCGACCAGCAGCTCCCTCTCCCTCAGGGAAAGGTAGCGGGGGTGGGAGGAATCGAACTTGGGCTCTTTGTCAGGACACATGTGGACAGTGACGGCTAATGGCGCCGGGCATTATGCTGATTGCGGCCTTGAGCGGGGCTCGTCGCAGCATCGCTCTACTTCGATTCGTACCTCATCTGCAGATCGTTGCTGGCCTTCCTGATCCTGTTGAGCATCTTCCTTGCTTTGTCGTCCTCGATGATGGCGCTCAGCATCTCGGTGTAGCCGATGATTATCTCCATCTTGTTGCGGACCAGCTGATCGCGCGCGTGATGCCCCGTGACGTCGTACGAAACGCCGAGCATTTCCGACACTTTGCCGCGCTTGCTCTTGATCGGGAACAGAACGGTCGCAAGGATCCTCGGCCCGGAAGGGAACGTCACCTCGGAGGTCTTCTGGAACGGGGTGCCTGACTCCAAGGCTTTCATCAGATTCTGCTTCCCCGTCTTGGAATCTATGCTTCCGAGGAGGTTCCAGGCAGATTTCCCCACCAGGTCGCACGATTTGCATTGGAACTTCTCGGCCACCGATTCGTTCACATACTTCACGTTGAAATCGCCGTCGATCAGGTACACCATGGTGTGCAACCCAAAATTGTCAGCATCGCTACCAATGGCTTTGGCTATGGATGAACCTGATTGCGTACGAACTCCCCCTCGTCTCTCATGCCCCATATGGCCTCATGGAGAAAAATAGTTTCGGTAAAGGATCCCGCTCTCTCCGCTTTAGGAAGAGGCTCGGCATCGGCTCGGGCTGGAAACCGGTAGCCGCCCTCTGCACTGGAAACCGAGGAAGGGTGAAGATGTTTTCCCCCCTTTTCCGTGCTTGAAATAAAAAATAATTGCGAATAATATATATACAAGAGTCGTCATGAGCAAAGAGCCCAAAGATTTAAATATGATTTGGTGAGAGAGTGAAGCTCCTAGGGCGAGTAAAGCTGGTGTCCCATGAAGGATACTTGATAGTGAAGGGGAGCTTCGCGCCCGAATCAAATTCAACGGTTGTCGACGGAAGGAAGCACAGGATAGGCCGGGTCGTCAAGATATTCGGGCCAGTCCGGACGCCTTACGTCGCGATAAGGCCGGAATCTGGGCTCAGACCCCTGACGGTAGTCGGACAGGAGGTCTACACTCCTCCGGAGGGAGAGTATGCCGAAGACAAAGGACGAAATGGAGCAGATAGAAAGATGCCCCGAATGCAACAGCGCCCATCTGGTAAGAGACTACGAGCGCGGTGAACTGGTCTGCGAGGACTGCGGTATAGTCATCGACAGCAACCTGATCGACCAAGGGCCAGAGTGGAGAGCATTTGACGTCGAACAGGGGGAGAAGAGGGCCCGCACGGGCGCCCCCATGACCTACACCATTCACGACAAGGGCCTTTCTACGGAGATCTCCTGGAAGAACAAGGACTCCTACGGCAAGAGCATCCCGACGCGCAACAGGGCTCAGCTCTACAGGCTGCGCAAGTGGCAGAGGAGGATCAGGGTCTCAAACGCGACCGAGAGGAACCTCGCGTTCGCGCTCAGCGAGCTCGACAGGATGGCCTCGGCTATGGGGCTGCCCAGGAACGTCAGGGAGACCGCCGCGATGATCTACAGGAAGGCGGTCAACAAGAACCTGATCAGGGGCAGGAGCATCGAGGGCGTCGTCGCCGCGTCGCTGTACGCCGCCTGCAGGCAGTGCGACGTCCCGAGGACGCTGGACGAGGTCGCGAACGCCAGCAGGGTGGGGCGCAAGGAGATCGGCAGGACTTACAGGTTCATGACGCGCGAGCTGAAGCTCAAGCTCATGCCTACCAGGCCTCAGGACTACGTCTCGAGGTTCTGCAGCGAGCTGAAGCTGAGCGGCGAGGTGCAGTCGAAGGCGACCGACATCCTGAAGGATGCCGCGAAGAAGGAGCTGACCAGCGGCCGCGGGCCGACTGGCGTTGCGGCCGCCGCGATATACATCTCATCGATCCTCTGCAACGAGAGGAGGACGCAGAGGGAGGTGGCGGATGTGGCTGGTGTCACAGAGGTCACCATCAGGAACCGCTACAAGGAGCTCACGGAAAAGCTAGGGATAGAAGTCCAGCTGTGAGCCGCGATTGGGGGCGATGCCCCCCGCATCTGTTTTTTTCAGCCAACGATAGCATCAGGGAAACCGCCCCTTCCGGACGAATATTGTCCATAACCAGACATTTATTTATATAGCTTTTAAGACTGGCACTTAAGAATACCAATATATAAACATGACCCGGAGGAATCTGCGCGGAAAACCCCCGGAAAAGGAAATGATTTTAAACTCAATGTGCGAGTCCTGTTCACGGATTCGCGTTCGACTCCCCCTCTAATCTCTCGGAAGATTTCTATTCTCCCCTTCCCGCGAGAGATACGCGAAATCCGGTGCGGGAGTTTCTCCCGCACACCCTTAATTTTCGGGCACTGCTACGGCCTGCATCTCGAGAGGCGGATGTACTCGATCTCCTTCTCCCCGACCCTTCCGAAAAGGATCTCCTTCCTCACTCCGTGCGCCAGGCGGATCGCCCTCGATATCTCTGGCCACATTGCGGAATAGTCCTCCGGGACGGCGTGCACCAGGAACCTCGCGTGCATCTTGTTCGGGTCCCCCTCGTAGACGCGGAAATGCGAGCCGTACTTGAACCCGGTCTTCGCGACCAGCCCCTTGCCCTTCAGGTCCTCGTACGCCTTCAGGCGCAGGTCGAAGTCACGCTGGACCTTCCTCGCGTGGTTCTTCAGCTGCTCCGCGTTGACCGCCCTGCCGCCCTTGGCGTTCTTCAGGATAAGCTGGCCGTTCTGCATCAGGTAGGCCGCCTCGATCAGCGAGAGCTGGAGCCTGTCCCCGAGCAGCTTGCCGAAGAAGTGCTCCTTCTGGAGCGTCTGTGCGTGCCCTGGGTCGTCGATGATCACGCGGTCCCCCGTGAACAGCCCTTCGATCCGCTCGGCCGGCGGCCTCCTCTTCTGCCTCCCGGCTGGGTTGGCCTTCCTGACCTCGTAATAGGTGACGTCGCCCTCCTCATCGACGACCGCGAGGAGGAGGTCCTTCCTGAGCCCTTTGCTCTTCGTGAGGTCCGCGAGGACCTTCTCGAGCTGGAATAGCGAGCGCTCCGACAGCGCCAGCACCCACCACTTGCTGGTGGTCTTGCTTGGGGAGCCGCCCCGCGGGAACACCCTGAAGTCCGCGGAGCCGCCGTTGCTCTTGACGATGTAGCCCCTGCCGCGGAGGTCGCGGTACACGAGGTACTTGATCTCGAAGCTCGGAAGGTCCTTGTTCCCGAGCTTGAGCAGCCGGACGAAATCCAGCGGCTCCTCCCCTTTGAGCACGGCGAGCCTGCCGGTCTCCAGGAGGTACAGCGCCTCCAGTATCTCGAGCTTCAGCGAGCCTCCGCTCTGAGGGCTGCCGTACCAGCCCCTGTTGTATATCTGGCTGGCCTCGGCCGGATCTTCCACCACGACGCTCATGTCGGAGAGTTTTCCAGGCATCGTCCCAGAAGCTTCCACTCCAATCATATAGTTTCGTAGGTACCAGTCGCCGCGAATCGCGAACGCGCGGCGCTCCATTTCCGAGCAAGGTTAATATAGAAGCACAAACCTATTATTCGCACCGGAGGGAACAGGATGATAAGAAGGAGAAGGGACGGCGAGTTGGCCCCTGCGGATTACTGGTGGACGCCCTACTCGCTCGGGCTCGTTGACGAGATGGACCGCCTGTTCGACGATTTCAGGGCGGGCTTCGAGAACACCCTGCTGTCGCCGAGGGGTTTTTCCGCCGAGGCGCTCAGAGCGCCCGCGGTCGACCTGATAGACGAGGGCGGCGAGTACAGGCTGCACGCCGAGATGCCCGGGATAAGGAAGGAGGACCTGAGCATAGAGGTCGGCGAGAGGGAGATACAGATCTCCGCCGAGACCAGGGAGGAGAGGGCCGAGGGGGGCAAAGAGGGCGGATACATCCGGAGGGAGAGGCGCTACTCGAAGTTCTACAGGAGCGTCCCGCTGCCCGAGGCCGTCCGGTCGGACGGGACCTCCGCGGAGCTGAAGGACGGCATCCTCACGGTCAGGCTGCCGAAGATGGCGCCGCCGCAGAAGAGGCCGAAGAAAGTCGAGGTGAAGTAGGCGGGGCGCTCCGGCCGATCCGGGGTCGCAAGACCGACGCAGATTCATTCTACAAGTTTCACAAAAGGGAGATGAGCGCATGGCGCAGAAGGAAAAGATAATCAGGGTCATACAGGCGAAGGCCAAGGACGACGGCCAAGGCGCCGCCAGGATGGATCCGGAGCTGATGAAGATTCTGAAGCTCGAGGAGGAGGACTACGTCGTCATCGAGGGCTCCCGGAGGACCGTCTCGGTCCTCAAGGCGGGGTACCCGGAGGACGAGAACAGGGGGACGATCAGGATCGACTCGAACACGCGCCGCAACGCCGGGGTCGGCCTGGACGAGAAGGTCTCGGTGCGGAAGATCTCCCCGAAGACCGCCGCCAAGGTGACGATGGCCCCGACGCAGCCGCTGAAGATCATGGGCGGCGAGGAGTACCTGAAGAGCAACCTGCAGGGCAGGGTGTTCGCGAAGGGGGACCACCTGGAGATCAGCGTCATGGGCAGGAGGTTCGACCTCGTGGTGCACAGCTTCCAGCCGTCGGCCGACGGCGTGGTGATAGGCCCCGACACGGAGATCAAGCTGAACGAGAAGCCGATGAAGGAGGAGCTCGGGAAGGCGCCGAGGGTGGCGTACGAGGAGATCGGCGGGCTCGACGACGAGGTGAAGAAGGTCAGGGAGATGATAGAGCTCCCGCTGAGGCACCCGGAGCTGTTCGAGAGGCTGGGGGTCGAGGCGCCCAAGGGCGTGCTGCTGCACGGCCCGCCTGGGACCGGCAAGACGCTGCTAGCGAAGGCTGTCGCGACGGAGACAAGCGCGAACTTCAGCAGCATCGGCGGCCCGGAGATAATGAGCAAGTTCTACGGGGAGAGCGAGGAGCGGCTCAGGCAGATCTTCCAGGAGGCGAGCGAGAACGCCCCCAGCATCATATTCATAGACGAGATAGACTCGATAGCGCCGAAGAGGGACGAGGTGAGCGGCGAGACCGAGAGGAGGGTCGTGGCGCAGCTGCTCGCGCTGATGGACGGGCTCGAGTCGCGCGGCAAGGTCGTGGTCATAGGGGCCACCAACCGCCCCAACGCGCTGGACCCGGCGCTGAGGAGGCCGGGGAGGTTCGACCGGGAGATAGAGCTCGGGATACCGAACGTGAAGGGGAGGCTCGAGATACTGCAGATCCACACGAAGGGCATGCCGCTGACGGAGGACGTCGAGCTGGAGAAGCTCGCGGGCCTGACGCACGGTTATGTCGGTGCAGATCTAGCGGCGCTGGCGAAGGAGGCGGCGATGAGGTCCCTGAGGAGGGTGCTGCCGGAGATCGACCTCGAGAGCGACACAATACCGGCCGAGGTGCTGAACGGCCTGGAGGTCAGGATGGAGGACTTCCTGAACGCCTACAGGGAGATGCAGCCGTCGACCCTGCGCGAGGTGCTCATAGAGACGCCGAACGTCCATTGGGACGACATCGGAGGGCTGGCGTCGGTCAAGCAGGAGCTGCAGGAGACCATAGAGTGGCCGCTGAAGTACGGCAGGATATACTCGCACATGAAGGCGGTGCCGCCCAAGGGGATACTGCTCTACGGGCCGCCCGGGACCGGCAAGACGCTGCTCGCGAAGGCTGTCGCGACGGAGAGCCAGGCGAACTTCATAAGCGTGAAGGGGCCGGAGTTCCTGTCGAAGTGGGTCGGCGAGAGCGAGAAGGCCGTCAGGGAGACTTTCAGGAAGGCCAGGCAGGCCGCGCCGTGCGTGGTGTTCCTCGACGAGATAGACTCCATCGCGCCGGTCAGGGGCGGATCGCACGATTCGAACGTCACGGAGAGGGTCGTGAGCCAGCTGCTGTCGGAGATGGACGGGCTGGAGTCCCTGCACAGCGTCACGGTGATAGCCGCGACCAACCGGCCCGACATAATAGATCCGGGCCTCCTCAGGCCGGGCAGGTTCGACAGGCTGGTCTTCGTACCGTTGCCGGACCTCGACGCCAGGAAGGAGATACTGCGCATCCACACCAAGGGGAAGCCGCTCGCTGACGACGTGAAGCTGGACGAGCTCGCGAAGAAGATGGACAACTTCACCGGGGCGGACATAGCCGCGGTGTGCAACGAGGCGGTCATGCTCGCGATAAGGGACATCGTCGCGTCCGGCAAGGAGATCGACGACAAGGAGCTGGAGAAGAGGAGGGTCGGCATGAAGTACTTCGAGGCGGCGATGTCGCACCTGGAGCCGAGGAAGGCGGGCGAGTACGGCGCGCACAACCTCGCCGGGCAGATGGCTGGGCCGGGGGTCGCCTACAGATAGGTCGGAAAGTTACATATCGTTGCGCAAGCGTGAGAGTGGTGAACAGGATGCGGGTGCGGGGATGAGCGTCAACAACAGGGGCAAGCTGCTCGAGGAGGTCAGGAAGATCCTGGCGGACGCCGGGTTCTCCGTCTCCGATCCCATCGCCCTCAAGAGCATCAGCTTCGACCTCGTCGCGAGGAGGGACGATTCGCTCCTCGTGCTCAAGGTCCTGCAGAACATCGACGCGTTCAACAAGGAGGACGCGGACCAGATGAAGGTGCTCGCGGACGCGCTGGCAGGCAGGACCGCGGTCGTCGGGCTGCGAAGCTCGGCGAAGAAGCTCGACGAGGGGATAGTCTACTCCAGGTTCGGCGTCCCAATCCTTTCGCTTGACACCTTCGGGGAGTTCCTCAAGGAGGGGGTCCCTCCGATCGTGTTCGCCGCCCCGGGCGGGCTCTACGTCAAGATAAACAGCGACCTGCTGAGGGAGCTGAGGACGGAGAGGAACATCTCGCTCGGAACGCTGGCGGAGATAGCCGGCGTATCGCGCAAGGCGATACAGATGTACGAGGACGGCATGGGCGCGATCATCGACGTCGCCGTCAAGCTGGAGGAGTTCCTCAACGAGCCGATCGTGATGCCGCTGAACCCGTTCGAGTACATGCACGACAAGGGGCAGCCGCTCGAGCTCACAGAGGACACGGACCGGCTCCACAACGAGGTGTTCCGCATGCTCGAGACCATGGGCTACGCCGTGCAGCCGACGGCCAGGTGCCCGTTCGAGGCGGTGACCACCGACGAGAAGTTCATGCTGCTGACGGGCGTGGAGAGGTACGGGCCGATGCTCGAGAAGAAGGCCGATGCGGTCGCGAGCGTCTCCCGCGTCGTCGGGAGGAAGGCGGTCATCATAACCGACAAGGATGCGCGCATGAAGTCGGTGCATGAGATGCCGCTCATGAGCAGGCGGGAGCTGGCCGGGGCCGAGGACAAGAAGGAAATGATGGACATCATCAGGGAGCGCAGCAAGAAAGGTGGTTGATCCTTCACATGGATGACGACAAGACAGTGGTTCTGAACGGCTCGACCATCCGCTTCGTCGACGTGGTCCGCGGACTTAAGTCGGAGGCGGAGAAGGTCGCGAGAGCTTTCGCCGAGTTCAAGCCGGACCTGCTGGCGATGTCGATCTCTAAGGAGGAGATCGCCGGCCTGAGGGACTACATCAAGGAGCCGTACGAGGTCGAGATGAGCCGGTACGAGGAGCTCTACGCGGAGAGGCTTTCCAAGTTCGGCGATGTCTTCCTGCCCCCGCCCTGCTTCCTCGCTGGGTTGGAGGAGGCGGACAAGGCCGGGGTGGAGATCATCGGCATAGACATGGACGATGACACGCATTCGGCGGCCTACTGTTCGTTTGTTTCCGGTTCCGACCTTTTCAGGCACACCACCAGGTTCAACATACTGAAGGCGAGGAGGTTCGCCGCCAAGACGCCGGAGGAGTTCGTTGTGCTCTGGGACAGGATCGTCAACAACCTGAAGGGGTTCAGGGAGCTCGAGAGGGAGAGGGAGAGGTTCATGACGATGGAGCTGATTGAGATCGCGAGAAGGAACGACGAGAAGATGCTGGCGATAATCGATCTCGAGCGGGCCGAAGGGGTAAGGAGAGAATTATCGAGAATGGCGTCTGAAGAATGATTATGGCATAATTGGCGGTTCGACTTTGTGGCGGGTCGTCATTCAGCTAAAAGGATTCTCAACGGCTATGCAGTTTATTGCTCCATATTCACTTAAACCGTAATTATAGTTGGATGCACTACCACCATAGCTCGTAACAAGATTCTTGAGTTCTATGGTCGAACCCGTTACCCCCATCCCTGTGTTCAACCACTCGGTCACTATTGAAAAGGAATCAATAACCGCTGTTTCGGCGTATTTTAGAACATAGACGATGTCGGCTAGGTTGTCTCCGTTTACGTCTCTGACAACAAAGGTATCACCAGTGGCTCTAATATCCGCATTCGTATCTGTTCTGATGGAACTGCCTGTCAAGCCGTCGACAATCATGATTTTTGGGCTTAATGACAAATCCGAAAATGGTCCTCTGCCCACGGCAATGTCGGGTACGCTATCCTGATTGAATCTGCCAATGCCGATAGCTAAGTAGCCCAGAGAATCGGCGTCTAATCGTAGATTGTGGTATGATGTAGCGGCATTGAAATCCATTCCGCTGATAGTGGTCACATCAATGAAATCGATGAAGATCGAGTTTGAGCTTGCGTCGCCCTTGACTGCGTCAGTGACCATGATATAGACAGGACCGGAAGTGACCGATCTGAGACTGTAGTGGAATGATTGGAAGCTGCCTGTTGCGGAAGGGGGCACGTAGAACATATACGTCCATGGGCCGGTCGGGGATGTTGAGTAGTAGAAGTAGAAGGCTTCCGTGCAACCTGTATTGACCTTGGCATCGACGCGGAGCATCTGACCCTTGCCGGAAATTGATTGGGTCCTCCATACATGGGTCGCATTGCCTCCGCTCTCCCCTATCTCCTCATAGCCTGCGCCAACCGTACCTGTGTTGAGATATCCATTCGCCGCCGGGACTACGACGGTTGGAAGCACATAAATGTCTTGATCCGCATAGAATGGAACGGAAGTCGGGATTGCTTGGTACCACCCTATGCCATTTAGATAAGAGCTGGTCGCATAGTCATTTAGTCCGTCGCCATTCATGTCGGCCACATCGAAGTCATATACTCGGGTATCGGGATTGACCGTGGTCAATTTTGTCGCAGGGACGGTTGAGAGATCGTATATGTACATTCTACCAAAAGTGCCCACTTTGGTGAGGCTGGGGCCGTTTTTCAGCCTCTCTGCTCCCCCAGCCAGGACTACTAAATCGGCTTTCCCATCGCCGGTCATATCAGTGAGTCTCATTTCAAAGACAGATTTTCCAACGAGATCTGGCGTAGTAATTTTTATCCGTGTCGTTATAGGGAAGGTATTGTAGTATAGATAGACTTCACCAACCGTATTTGCAATAGCAAAATCAATAGCTCCATCTCCATCTACGTCTCCGTCGGCGAGAGCGGTAATCTTTTTTCCAGCCGGTTCACTGAAGAAGGATCTTGGCTCCCATACCCCGTATTCGTTCATTCTGTTTATGTACACCGCCCAGCCGTATCCTCCTGGCGTGTATATTGAGGCGACGACATCTTTGTCGCCGTCGCCATCGATATCAAAATAGATGACGCGGTACACTTCAAGCACAGGAGTAGATGGTGATTGGGCGACCTTCTCAAGGACCCGGGTTGTAAAGAACTTATTGTTTTCAATCTGGAAGAGATAGCTGATATCATTGAAATTGCCACTGCCGCCGAATCCACTGGTCGCGACAATATAGTT